>JADMIO011210273.1_pt1 | contig 111224 bp, 71 predicted proteins | sample 8958161 | NCBI WGS metagenome assembly JADMIO01 (sample SAMN16585339, study PRJNA669376) | soil metagenome | isolation source: Crop rotation soil | place: USA: Cullars Rotation, Alabama | collected 2011 | reverse complement strand
CGCGACAACTTGTCCACGTGGAATTCTAAGCTTAGGATCCCAATGTGCTGGAAAGACCACTTCGCCATCTACCGTGAACTGTTGTTGGCCGTAGTCGACCTCGATCGCCGACGCGCCGCAGACGCAAGTCTTACCCATGCCGCGGGCGACGACGGCGGCGTGGCTGGTCATGCCGCCACGGGCGGTGACGATCGCCTGGGCCGCGACCATGCCGTGGAAATCATCAGGACTGGTTTCCAACCGCAGCAGCACGACCTGCGCGCCCTCTTTGGCCATCTCTTCGGCTTCATCAGGCGAGAAAACAACCTGGCCCTGCGCCGCGCCCGGGCTCGCGGGTAAGCCGGTGGCGAGCACGCGCGCGGTCGTTTTCGGATCGACAGTGGGATGCAGCAATTGATCGAGCTGCTCCGGCGTGACGCGTTGCACCGCCGTGGCTCGATCGATCAATTTCTCGCTGGCCATATCCACGGCGATGCGCACGGCCGCCGCGCCGGTGCGTTTGCCCGTGCGCGTCTGCAACATCCAGAGTTTGCCGCGCTCGATCGTGAACTCGCAGTCCTGCATGTCGCGGTAATGCTTCTCGAGCAACTGCGTGATCGCATTGAACTGTTCGTAAACTTTTGGCAGTTCTTTTTTGAGTTGGCTGATCGGGTTCGGCGTACGCGTGCCGGCCACCACGTCTTCACCCTGCGCCTTCAAAAGATATTCGCCGTAAAGTTCTTTCTTGCCGGTCGAAGGGTTGCGCGTAAAAGCCACGCCGGTCCCGCTGTTGGCGCCCATGTTGCCGAAGACCATGGCCTGCACGTTCACGGCGGTGCCGAGGTCGTCGGGAATACGGTTGATGCGGCGATAGTCGATCGCGCGACGACCCATCCACGAATTGAAGACCGCTCCGATGGCGACCCGCAGTTGTTCATAAGGATCGTCGGGAATCGCATGTTGCTCGGCGAGGATGATCTCTTTTTCGGCGGCGATGACGCCGCGCAACTCGTGGGGCTTGAGGTCGGTATCCTTACCGCCCTTGGTCTGAGCTTTGAAGCGATCCATCACGCGCTCGAATTTTTCGTGCGCGACGTCCAGCACAATCTCGCCGAACAATGAAGCGAAGCGACGATAAGCGTCCAGGGCAAAGCGCAAGTCACCGGTTTGCTCCGCGAGGCCCTGCACGGTTTCTTCATTCAGACCGAGGTTTAGGACTGTATCCATCATGCCCGGCATCGAAAATGCGGCGCCGGAGCGCACCGATACGAGCAGAGGATTTTTCGAATCTCCAAATTTCTTGCCGACCTTTTTTTCGATTTCGCCCAGCGCCTCTTTCACCTGCTCCCACATGCCCTCAGGAAACTGTTTGTTGTTGGCGTAGTAAGCGTTGCACGCTTCGGTGGTGACGATTAGTCCCGGCGGGACTGGCAAGCCGGCGCGCGTCATTTCGCACAGCCCGGCGCCTTTGCCGCCGAACAAAGACTTGTTCTCGCCGTTGCCTTCTTCAAACAGGTAGACCCATTTGTGTTCGCTCCCGCTGTTGGCGGTTTTATTCTCAGTCGTTTCGACAGTTGCTTGGCTCACAGTGATTGTTCCTCTTGCAGGGATTTAGGGCGGGCCTAATCATACACTGAGACGGAGGATGACGCAGCCGAAAGAGGTTGGGAGTGGCTGGCGCGCCTAATCGAGCTCACGGGTCCTTAATTCCCGGGTGCCAAACGTGGTAATTGAGCGCCAGAGATTTCAACTCCTGGCAGCTGTATTGAACTCACTAATTGAATTAGACGAAAATGGCCTCGCCTGGGCTTGCTGGATCGCGCCACCGATTTAGCAAGAGTTCTGTTCACCCAGGACCGTGGCCTATTAACTGAAGCGACCCGTCGGCAACGAGAGGGCGAGCATTTTGGCGGATTGTCTACGCCCACCAACTCGACGTAACGATTGGCGACGGTGTGCGTGATCTTGAAATCATTCGAAACTGAGCGAGCCGCAAGACTGGATTGATCGAGTTGAATACTTGCCGCTTTGACTGCAGTAAGGGCGAAGGTAGGCTCTGCGATTTGCTTCTGCCGGGAAAGATCTTTAGAGACAGATCACACCGCTCTATTAATTATTTGCGCTCTTGACGTGATCCTAATTGAAACCACTAATACTTCGGCACGCTCGGATCCACGTCATTCGACCACGCGGTGATCCCGCCGGCCAGATTGATCAGGTGACCCTGGAATCCCGAACGCTTCAAGGCCTCGATCGCTTTGGCGCTGCGGCCGCCCATCTTGCAATGGACGACTGTCTCGCGTTCGGGATCGATCTCGTTCATCCGGTTAAGTACCTGGCCCAATGGGATGAGCTTTGAGTTGGGTATCTGGCCGATTTCGTATTCGTGCGGTTCGCGCACGTCGATGATCTGAAGGTCATCGCCCTGATCGATTCGTTGTTTGAGTTCTTTGGCTGTGATCTCTTCCATGGTTCGTGGTGGTTCGGTTTGAGTAATCCCGCAAAATTCTTCGTAGTCAATCAGCGCCTTAATCGTCGGATGATCGCCACAGATCAGACAATCCGGATTCTTCCGCAGCTTCAATTCGCGAAAGCGCATCCGCCAGGCATCGAACAGCAGCAGGCGGTTAACCATTATGTCGGGCGCGCCGAGAATAATCTTGATCGCTTCGTTCGCTTGAATCGCGCCAATGATTCCCGGCAGCACGCCCAGCACCCCGCCTTCGGCGCACGACGGCACCAAACCGGGCGGCGGTGGTTCAGGATAGAGGCAACGATAGCATGGCCCCCGTTCGGCCCAAAAGACACTGGCCTGACCTTCGAAACGAAAAATCGAGCCGTAGACATTCGGCTTGCCGGTGAGCACGCAGGCGTCGTTGACCAGATAGCGCGTCGGAAAGTTGTCGGTGCCGTCGACAATCACGTCGTAATTAACGAACAGCCGCAGAGCATTCTCGCTGGTGACCCTGGTTTCGTGCGTTTCGATTTCGACGTGCGGGTTGATGTCCTGAAGGCGATCGCGCGCGGAGGCAATCTTGGGACGTCCGACATCTTTGGTCCCGTGGATAATCTGGCGTTGCAGATTGGATGCATCAACCACATCAAAATCAACTAAACCGAGTCTTCCGACACCGGCCGCGGCCAGATACATACCCAGCGGGGCGCCCAGGCCGCCGGTGCCAATCATCAAAACGCTCGCGGCCTTGAGCTTGCGCTGACCGCTCATGCCGACTTCCGGCATGATCAAATGGCGGCTGTAGCGGGCGACTTCTTCGTTCGAAAGCATTGGGAGATTCTGACGCCAACTGTCCGTTTGCTTGTCGGCTACGGCGACGTTCTGCTCCGGTTCACGCAAACCAACAGTTGGCGCTGCGCTGCCGCCGGCGATCGACGGCACGATCAAGATCGAGTCGCCGTCATTGACCGGCGTGTCCGGTCCATTCAAATGGCGGATGTCTTCGTCATTCACATATACGTTCACGAAGTTCCGCAGACTATTTTGATCAGAGAAAAGGTGGCGACGCAGTTCGCTGTGCGTTGACGTTAATTGATCGAGCGCCGCGCCCACGGTGTCAGCGTCGACCTGTAGTTCAGACTGCCCGCCGGCAAATTGGCGCAACGGCGTCGGAATGGCGATAGTTACTGGCATTGTTGTTTACCTTGTGTCAAAGGCTCAAACTTAAACGCGGGCCACTGACACGATCTCCTCTTCGTTAAATCTGGATCGATCGCTTTCCATTTCCCACGATCGTAACGCGACGGCCTGGCCATTTTCGATTGAGGTGACCACGTACGAATAGGTAGGCCAGGCATGTTCCAGGTCGTACCGCGACGGCACCGCGCGATCGTCCGGGTGCGAATGATAAAAGCCGACCACGTCCAGTCCCTGATCGCGCGCGTATTTCTCGCCGGCCAGCAATTCCTCCGGACGGATCAGAAAGCGATTGCGCTTGGCTTCCTCTTCGCGAGCATTGGAAATGGGATAAGTTTCCACCACTACTTTGTGGCCTTGATCGAAGCGACCGAGCATCAGACCGCAACACTCGAACGGATAGTCGCGTTCGCCGTGCCGGCGAATTTCGTCCTGTTGATTGACGGTTAATGAAATCATCGAGTTGACGCGGTCGCGATGGCTTCGCCACCCTCACCCTGCCCTCTCCCGACGGCAGAGGGTTTCGGTTCTGAAACGCTCGCCAGGGCCTGATCGAAATCCGCAATGATGTCGTTGACGTTTTCAATCCCCACCGAGATGCGCACCAGTCCTTCGTTAATACCAAGCGCCTGGCGCCGCGCCGGTATGAAGTCCCGATGCGATGCAGTGGCCGGATGCAGCACGCTGGTGAACACGTCTCCCAGGCTGGACGAACGCATACACAGCCGCAACGCATCCATGAATTGAAAGGCAGCTGCGCGGGCGTTTTGCTTGAGACCGACGGCGACCAGTGCGCCGAAGTGTGGATCTCGCAACAGGCGTTTGGCGATTTCCCGGTTGGGGTCGTCCAGTCCGGGAAAATAGACGCGACTGATGCCGGGATGATCTTTCAAATGATTTGCCAGGGCGCGAGCGTTTTCACAGTGACGGTCCATGCGCACGGCCAGGGTCTTGAGGCCGCGAAGAATTTCATGCGCCTCCCAGGGACTCAGGACGCCGCCGACGAGTTTCATCACGCCGATCAATGCCGCGCGGTCCATTTGATCGCGTGAGATGGCGACGCCGCCCATCGCGTCTGCATGTCCGCCGAGAAACTTCGTCGCACTGTGGACCACGAGATCAGCGCCATGTTTTAAGGGCTGGCACAGGTACGGCGAGGCAAACGTGTTGTCGATAATCAATTTGGCGCCGGCCTCGTGGGCGATCTCCGCGCATGCCTCGATGTCGCAAACTTTGAGGAGGGGATTCGAAATCGATTCCGCGATCAAGACGCGCGGCTTATGCGCGGCGGCCTTGGCGCGTACTTCGTCGATGTTGCTGAAGTCCGCGGATACTGTTTTGACTCCGAAGGGACTGAAAATATTCAGCAGCAGATTGGTAGTGGCGCCGTACAAATCCTGCGACGCCAGCACAGTCGCGCCGGAACCGAGCTCACAGGCTAAGAGCGCTGCATGCACCGCCGCCATGCCGGAACCGTAGGCGCACGCGGTGGCGCCGTCTTCAATGACGCGCAGCGCTTCTTCCAGGATGGCCACCGTCGGGTTGCCGTGCCGCGTGTAGACAAAGCCCGGAGTTTCACCGGCAAAGACGCGGTCCATCTCCTCCATCGAATCGTAGGTGTAGGTCGATGACGCGTAGATTGGCGGCGCCGTCGGCCGGCCGTTTGGCGGCTGGCTTTCTTCGCCGAGCCGCACCACTTCGGTAGCAATGTCGAATTTGTCTTTACGCTCAGGCATTAGCATTCGGTCCAGAAACGTTCGCTCATGTAGCGTTCGCCGCCGTCACAAAGGATCGTGACGACGACAGATCCCGGCGGCAAATTGCGCGCGAGCGCGAGGGCCGCCGTGACGTTCGCGCCGGCGCTGACGCCTACGAACAGACCTTCTTCCCGCGCGAGGCGTCTGGTCATGTGCTGCGCATCTTCGGTGGCGACTTCCACGGTATCATCGGCGAGCGTGCGATCGAAAATTCCCGGCATGCGCGACGTCGGTAAATGCTTCAAGCCTTCCAGGCCGTGAATCGGCGAGTCAGGCTCCATTGAAATCAGCCGCACGGCCGGATTCAACTCTCGCAGTTTCCTGCCGACTCCGGTGAAGGTGCCGCAGGTTCCCAGCCCGGCCACGAAATGCGTGATGCGCCCCGCCGTTTGCCGCCAAATCTCCGGGCCGGTGGTCTCGTAATGGGCTCGCCAATTCGCGTCGTTATTATACTGATCGGCGTAAAAGTATTTGAGCGGGTCGCGGCCGGCGAGTTCGCGCGCCACCGTTTGCGCACCGTCAGAACCCTGTAATGGATCAGTCTCAATCAGTTCCGCGCCGTACAAACGCAGAATGTGTTTGCGTTCAATGCTGGCATTCGACGGCAAGCAAAGCGTGACCGGGTAACCGCGCGCGGCCCCTAACATCGCATAGGCGATACCTGTGTTGCCACTCGTGGCGTCGAGAATAGTCTTGCCGGGCCGGAGCAGTTTGCTGTTTTCCGCCGCGCGAATGATCGACATGGCCGCGCGATCCTTTACGGAACCGCCGGGGTTCAGGTGTTCAGCCTTGACCAGCAGCTCGACCCCGGGACGCAGTTCGTTGGCCACGCGGCGCAGCCGAAGCAGCGGCGTATTTCCAATCTGTGATTCCAAATCACGCGCATCCAACTGCGCTCCGAGATCGACTTCCGCAATCATAAGTTCATTCAAAAACGAAACCGGCCGCGCCTTCTGAAGGAATTCGCGACCGGCTCTAAAAACTATTCGTGCTGCTTGCTGCAGTTTATTCGCACGCTAGTTCGCCCGGTCGCTCTCCCGCTCGATTCGGGAAAGCCCAGCTACAGGCGCACCAGTAATAACAATGGAACATTTCGGTTGGCGGCTTGGAACCTTGCACGGAAAAACTATAGGCGTCGCCCGAAAAAACTGTCAAGGAAGAAGCAGCGCACCGGCCGTCGGGACAACCGGTGCGCGAAGAATCGAACTAACGCTGTCGGGGTAGTCTTGATAACCCCGGCCCACGAGTTCGCAATGTTAGAACTTAAGTTTCAAAGCGAACTGCATCTGGCGCGAAGACCCCGAGTCTCCCGTCGGAAAACGAGTGTTGGTGATCACGCCGAAGGTGGTGCTGCCGACCTGGGCCACGCGGCCCGGCTGGCCAAAGTTCGCATGGTTGAAGAGATCAAAAACTTCCCAGCGAAATTCAAGGTACTTGTCCTCGCCCAGCTTGGTTCGTTTGATAATCGAGAAGTCGACGTTGTTGAATGACGGCCCAATTATCGTGTTCCGGCCAAAGCTGCCGAAGTGGTAAATCGTTTTGCCACCCACGAATGCGACGGGCAGGACGGCTACTGCGCCTGCGGGGCACGAGCCCCCCGGCCTTGGATCGCAGACCAGATTCGGAAACCACTGCACGCCGTTGCCGGTGACCGCAGCCGCCGTCGAACTCGTTATCGGCGCCCCGAGGTCCGGACGCAAGGTCGCGAGACCCGTCAGCGAATTCGCGTTCGCCGCCGGGGCTCCGCCGGTAATCGCGCCGGCGTTGCCGGCCAGCAGGGTTACAGGATTACCGCTCTGCGACTGAACTATCGCTGAAAGTTGCCAACCCGCAACCAACTCGTTTTTGTGGAACGGCACCTCGTACAGACCGTTGATGACAAATCGATGCCGGGCATCGAAGTCCGACAGTCCGCGGTCACCCTGCAGGTTGTTGCTGTCCTGCACGGTTACGCCCTGACTGCTTTGCGAATTGACGTCAAGCGACTTCGAGAAGGTGTACGAAGCGTTGAATTGAAATCCACGGCCCAGACGCTTGTTGGCGGTGACCCACAGTGCGTTATAGCTCGAGTTCACCGAGCCTTCCCGGAACGTAATGTTCTGCAATGGAACCCCGGGTGCAATCGGGCTCGAAGGCGACAGCGCCGGGAACGGCCGGACTGGATTCAGGGCGGCATTGAGGAACGTCTGATTCAGATTCCGCGATATCCGCAGATGCGTTCCTTTCGAGCCGAAGTAGCCCACGCTAATCGCCAGGCCGGGCGTGACCTCGCGCTGAATGTTCAGGTTCCACGATTGCACGTAGGCGTTATCGAAATTGATGTCGGATGAACTCGGAGATACCGTCGCGCCGGGAACAGCGACGCTCGTGGCATTCGAAAGCTTGACCGTGGGGACGGTAGTCGGTAACGCCACCGATGTCGCAAAGGGAGGGTTGCTGCCATTGCCGGTTACCAGATTGGTGACTGGTTGATCAGCCAGAATCGCGTAAGCCGCCCGCACCGAAGTCTTTCCTGATTTGAATGGATCCCACGAGAAGCCGATGCGCGGTTGAAAATTCTTCCAGTTGGTGTGATAGACGGGAGCCACGCCGTGATTCACCTGCACGAGCGAATTGGTTTCGAGAACATAAGAAGAAAACCGATCGTATCGTTCAGTCGGCGACATTAGCCAATCCCAGCGAAGTCCCAACTCCAACGTCAGGTTGCTGCGCACTTTGTAATTGTCCTGCGCGAACAATCCCAGCGCGCCCTGGGCAATCGCGGTGGAAACATCGCCGAGGGTAACCGTAAACCCGTTGGCGTTGCCGGCCAGGAAAGCGGCCATGTTGGCAAAGGTAAAGGTGCCGGTGTCGCGGGCGGTGTTGTTGTTATAAAACCGGCGGTACTCGCCGCCAAATTTGAACGAGTGATTCCCGTGCAGATAACTGAGCGTGTCGGCGCCGACGAAAGTCGTGTCCGATCGGCCCTGCGGAAATCCGGCGGGCCCACCCATGTTGAATCCGCCGCCGCCGACGGAGATTTGCGGCAATCCGATTGCTTCGGTAACGCCGTTCTGAATATTGAAATCGAGCGGATTCAGTTCGGCGTTGGGACTAAAGAGAATGTGAATGCGGTTAAAACCAAATCGCGCTTCGTTCACCACGTTCGAGTTGAAAGTGTGGACTTCGTTCAAAGTAAAGATCTGGCGATGTGACGCCCTCGTATCACCAAACCCGGGGATGTTGTTTCCCTGGAGGGTCGGCTCGCCGCGCCGGTCCTTTTGAAAAGCGTAGTAACCGTGCAGGCGATCGTTGGTCCCGAAGTTTGAGCTGACATCACCGGTCCACTGATCGATATCGACCGGGGCAGTCGCCGATCCGCTGGTTAACCCGTTGGCCGATCGCGGAATCAGATCCAACAGTTTCAGGATCGACGGATCGGTGACCGTCGCTCGCTGAGCATCGGTCGGAACGTTAACAATCGGCAGGGTCAGGCCCTGACGCTGGCGCGTTCCTTCATACGAAAAGAAAAAGAACGCCTTGTTCTTGTATTGATGAACTGACGGCCCGCCTTCGCCGAATCGCGGCAGAGTCAGCGGCCCACCCAGGTTAAAGCCAAACTGGTTGCGGTGAAACGGAGCCGGCTCAGTTGTCCGTTCAAAGAAATTTCGCGCGTCAAGGGCGCTGTTGCGGAAGAACTCGAATACCTCGCCGTGAAAATTATTCGTGCCCGAGCGCGTGGCGATGTTGGTGATGGCGCCGGAATTCCGTCCGTACTCGGCGCTAAAAGTTGAATTATCGACCTTGAATTCCTGCACGGTGTTGATTGACGGCTGGAAAGTGATCTGATTCTGCACCATGTCGTTGAGGTTGATGCCGTTAATCATGAAGTTGACCGTATCTTCACGGCCACCGGCAGTGTTCAGACCAAACGATCCCTGCCCTCGCAGCGGCGCCGTCAAAAATCCGTTCTGCGGCGGAGTCACCGAACCGGGAATCAAAAGGCCCAGGTCGACAAAGTGACGTCCATTCAAAGGAATTTCCTGGACGGTGCGCTGGTTAATCACTTGTCCGACAGAAATGGTGGCGCTCTCGATTACCGAAGTTTGGGCAGTCACAGTCACGTTTTGTTCCAGCGTGCCCACCTCCAGAGTGAAGTCGTTGACAATGGTGCTGCCCACTTCAATCACCAGGTTGTTTTGTAATTGTCGCTTGAAGCCTTGCACCTCGACCTCAACCGAATAATTCCCAACCGGCAAAGCGGCAAACTGATAATTACCGTCGGCGTCGCTTTGAGTTGTGCGTTCGATGCCGGTCCCCTGGTTACGAGCAGTCACTTTCGCGCCGGGAACGATGTCGCCTTTCTGGTCCTTAACTGTTCCCTGCAAAGTTGCGGTTGATTGGGCCAAGGCGGCAGTGCCCAGGAAAAACAAGACCACGATGAAGAATGAAAACCTAAACAGAAAATGGTTTGCTCTAGTCATGTGAGCTGTACCTCCTTTGCGGCGTGCCGACGATTTCTTTCGTCCGTCGGGAAGAGATCTAAGGCGGGGGAACTAATTCAGCGCATATGCAACGTGAGTGCCGTTATGAACGAACGCGATGAGCTGAATTCCCTAATATTTTGCGGCAATGTGCGGTTTACAGAATTCCGCGTATTCAAATACGTGAATAAATTATCCATTAAACGAAATAATGAGCCGCAGGTGAGTGCTGACCCTCACCATTCGATCAGGAACTTCCGCAGTCGTTGATACATTTCGTCGAACGATGCGGCACAAAACAGAATCGGTTGAAAGTGCGTCGGGTCATACGGCTGTTCCGACATTGATTCAAGGTCAAGCGGCTGCAAGTTCGCCTCGCGCATTTCTTCTAACTCACCGGCCGACGACAGCAGGCCGGTGCCAAAGGCCTTCACCGATCCGTTCTCGCGCAAGACTCCAAACTCGATCGTGAACCAATAGATTCGCGACAAACGTTCCAACTGGTCGGCGGAACTCGTCTTTTTCACCGCCTCGCCAAACAGCCGATTCAGCTCAGCCAGGCGCGGGCATGCCAAAGTCACGCCGTGTCCTACGATCTCGTGAACGACGTCAGGTTCAGGCGTGTAGAGCGGCGTCGAATGATGACGAATATATTGCGTGCAAAGGAAAACGCCGTCGGCGAGGTTCTCCAGGAAGACTCGCGGCTGGACCAGTCCGGCCACCGGCTCAAGACGAAAGCCGCTGATGGCCTGGACCTTCTCGTTCACCTCGCGCAATTGCGGAATTCGATCCGGAGCAAAGCTCAGCCGCTCCAGCGCCTCGAGATATTGCGCGCAGGCATGCTGTCGATGCGCCGGGCCGAGCGCTTCCCAAATCACAGCCCAAACCTGATGCTCCTCGTCGGTATAAGGAGCATCAGGAATGGGATCGCCGGGGTGATACTTCATCGCGATTTGCGCGATTTGATTGCGACGCCGGCGATATTCCGGATCGCGAAAGCCGGGATGGTCGGGGTCCAGTTGGACAATGGCGTTTCGATCGGCAATCGCTGCGTCAAGATCTCCGGTGACGATGCGGGCATCGACGTGATCGGAAAGGATCGAGGTTTCGATATCGGTCATAAGGGTCTCCATGTATTAGAGCTTAGGGCTCTAAGAATCAGCTGCGCTCAAGCTCTGAAAACCAAGCTCGAAGCTCTGCCCAAAAACTAAACCGGCCACCGATCCTTCCGGGGAAGGACCGATGGCCGGTTTCAGAAACTTGTTCGCGAGTTACCTGCGGGTCTCGCGACAGCTCATCGCCCGACCGTCCCTCCCAAAGGAGAGCGGACCGTAATAGTAATAATAGCGATAGCTGTTAACGATCATGTTTCGCAGCGCGGCACCGCGCGCAGGCACAATGTAAGCGACGTGCCAGTATCAGTCAAGGCTGCGGCGGCCGTCGCACTGGAGTAAGTACCATCTGCTTGAGTAGATGGGATCAGGAGGCGGGCTTGATCGCCCGTTGGGTTCTTCCTTATCCCATCCGCTTACGCGGATGGTACTGACTCCGGTACGCCGCAGCTGCTGATATTCTTAGGATGCTGACGCGCGGGCTGCTGACACGTTATGATTGCCTCATGCCGATTCAAAAGAAACGTGAATATCAAACTGAGTTCAGATTGCTGCTCGAATCGCCCGATCCGGTGGAGCTGCCGCCGGCGGAAATCGCCGACGACGCGGTGTTGGTTCAGTTCGGTAATCTGCGGCCCTACCTTCCGGAATTGCTGGCGGAACTGCGTGCCGGAACGACGGCTGAACCGGTGCCCGTAATGAACGACGGGTCGACGTTCGCGATTCACGGTGAGACGCGGACTTTCTGGGTCAAACTTTGGCACGCCGCCGGGACTGAGATGGGTAAGATTGAGCGAGCCCAGGTGATAAGCTGTCTGCCGTCAACCCGCGGAACCAATGTCATCATCGGCGAATAAGTTCAGCTTTGCCGTGGACGGCAGCCGGGATTTCATTCGAAAAGGCGGGCGCCGGCCCGCCTTAATGCTTTGATCAAAGTGAGCGACATCGTTATCGAAATCGCCAAAGCCGTCAGCGCGGAAGGTGGCCGCGCGTTGCTGGTGGGCGGATGTGTGCGTGATGAACTGATGGGCCGCGAGTCGAAAGACTACGACGTGGAAGTCTACGGAGTCGAAGCCGCCCGCTTGCGTGAGTTATTGGATCAGTTTGGCAACGTTAATGTCGTCGGAGAGGCGTTCACGGTCTATAAGCTGGGGCCGCATCTCGATGTGTCACTGCCACGCCGTGAACGAAAGACTGGTCGCGGTCATCGCGGGTTTGTGATCGCCGGTGATCCGTCGATGTCGGTACCCGAGGCGACGCTGCGGCGCGACTTTACCGTCAACGCAATTCTGAAAGATCCTCTCAACGGAGAAGTGCTCGATCCTTTCGACGGACGCGCCGACATCGACCGCGAAATTCTGCGGGCGGTATCAACCTCAACGTTTCCGGAAGACAGTCTGCGCGTCCTGCGGGCGGCCCAATTCGCGGCGCGCTTCGAATTCGGGATCGAGCCAGGGACGGCCGAGCTTTGTCGCACGATCGATCTTTCGGATCTGCCGGCCGAACGCATCTGGGGTGAGCTGGAGAAAATGCTGATGCGCGCGCGCCATCCATCGATCGGTCTGGGTTGGCTGCACGCGTTGGGCGTGCTCGATCAGTTGTTTCCGGAAATCAAAGCCCTGGTGGATGTGCCTCAGGATCCCGAATGGCATCCGGAAGGCGATGTCTTTGTGCACACGCGTCTGACCGTCGATCGCGCCTGCGAGTCGATAGACGATCTGCCTTATCCAAAACAGGTGACCGTGATGCTGGCGGCTTTATGTCACGATTTCGGCAAGCCGGCGACGACTGCATTTATCGACGGCCACACGCGCTCGCGCGAACATGAAGAAGCAGGCGTCGCTCCTACTGAAAGCTTCCTTGATCGACTGAACATTCATACGTTGGATGGATACGACGTGAGGTCTCAGGTCATCGCCCTGGTACGGGATCACCTAAAGCCGGGCGAGTTCTACAAGAAGCGCCACGAAGTCGGCGATGGCGCCTTCCGCCGTCTCGCGCGCAAGTGCGAACTCGATCTGCTTTATCGCGTGGCGAAGGCTGATTCACTCGGAAGAAATGCCGACTGGGTGCCGCCTGAAAAGTGGTTTGACGCGGCAGCGCAGGATTGGTTCATCGAGCGGGCCTGTGAACTGGACGTCGCCGCGCAGCCGCCGGCGCCACTCTTACGGGGCCGGCATCTTCTGGAAATAGGCCTGAAACCGGGGCCGCGCGTCGGCGAAATCACTCGACTGGTTTACGAGATGCAATTGGATGGACGGGTGCGAACTCTCGCCGAAGCGAAGAGCGCGGCGAAGCAACTCCTGAATCCGGCTAGTTCTTAGTAGCGACAGTCTTAGTACGTGCGCGCTCATGTGCGGCTTGGCGAAAGACTTCAAAAGTTTTGGGCGATCGCCAGACCTCCGGATCAAACGTGTTGCCGATGCGATTGAATAACTCAACCGTCGTGGCCACATCATTACCAAACGAGGCAAACAGCGCAGCTTCGTTGGTTCTGACAATCGATGGTCCATACTGCTTCTCCATCTTGCGAAATGCGGTAAGCAGCCTTGGCACCGCCTGCTGATGAGTACTCATAAATTCCATTCCAGTCAGGTCCAACACATTGGAATAGATTGCGAAGAAGATTTCGTCGCCCTCGGGCCCTTGCGTCGACTCGTCAGCAAAACGTTCCCATTCACCTTCCTTGCCGTGCCAGCGAGGCAGGAGATATCCGGTCTTGGCGCCATAAAGGTAGTAGTAAGCAGGCTCGAAAGTAACGCCCGCCTGGAAAACTTTTTCGAATGCGTCTCGATCCCAACCCTGGCCAAGCCCGACCCAAAGGGCGACGACATACCAGTGAGGGCAGCGCTCGTTAAGCTTGGCGGCCTCAGCCAGAGCTTGTGAAGCGAGGTCCAGCCGTTCTCGAAACTTCTCCCAGCCACTTTCACTTACCGAACCTGAGTAGCCGTCGCCGCGCGCCTTCCAGGCATAGGATTTCCAGGCTGACGCCAGAGCGACTCTGGCAGTTACTGACTCGGGTCGTTCTTTGATCCATGATTTTATTTGGGCGATCATCTTTTCCCAGTCGGCGTTATATCCCTGGCCTTCGATCGGTGCTTCAAACACGCCATATAAGGCCCGGAGTTTCCAAAAACCTCCAGGCAGCCGCAATTTGTTCACGCGATCTTTACCGGCTTCCTGATCGATTCCAGCATAGTTTTTTTGGATGAAGAGCGCGCGAATCTCGTATTGATAATTCGCATAAACCGGATCGAGCGATCCTTGTGACAGGGTGGGGTTGTCATCCGGGACGGTAGCCGGTGCTTTGCTCGGCTTAAGCGCGAGTTTGACCGGCAGCCGCAGACACCCAGATATCAAAATTGACGAAAGACACAATACGAAGGAGAGAAGTTTCTGAGAGTTCATTTATTACCTCGCTGACGCAAGCAAGTTGCTTGGATTAATCGGGATTTGTGAGTTCCGGGGCGGGAAATCGGCCGGGTGAGCCAGCCAATTTATTTATAGCACGCCGTTGAAGTTTATCGGAAGGAGAGTCGCGCGGGGTGCGGTTATCGCGCCTAAAAAGGCGCGATTCCCAAACCGAAACCTCATCGTCTTCTACCTCAACTTTTGTCTCGGTCAATCGCTATTGTAGTATTCTCACCTGCAACATCACGTGAAAAACCTGATTTGATTGAACAAGAAAGGGCGCCGGGCTGCGCGCGCCAAAGGATAATTAGAAAATGATTGATCTTCAACTGACCGACGACCACGATGCGCTGGTCCAAACCGTGCGCGAATTCGCCCAAAAAGAAGTGGCGCCTTACATCAAAGAATGGGATGAGAAGCAGGAAGCGCACCCCGAAATCTTCAAGAAGATGGCTGCGCTGAACCTGCTCGGTGTCTGCATCCCCGAACAATACGGCGGCGCCGGATTCGATTACATCTCGCTCGGTCTCGTATGCGAAGAGCTCGAAGCGGTCGACACTTCTCTGCGCGTGGCAATGTCTGTTCATACGGGTCTGAACTCGTTGACGCTTTTCACGTGGGGAACCGAAGAGCAGAAGAAAAAGTACCTGGTCCCACAGGCTAAAGGCGAGAAGCTGGCGACCTACGGGTTAACTGAGCCGGGCGCCGGTTCGGATGTCGTCGGCGCGCGTTCGACCGCCCGCCGCGAAGGCGACGAGTATATTTTGAATGGCGAGAAGATGTGGATCAGCCTCGCCGATTTCGCCGACAACTTTTTGTTCTTCTGCTGGACTGACGAAGAGAAGCGGCGGCAACGCGATCATTCCGGGATGTCCTGCTTTATTGTCGAGCGCAGCATGAAAGGATTCACCTCGGGAACCATTCACGGGAAGTTGGGCATTCAGGCTGGAAACACGGGTTACTTTTCACTCCAGGACGTGCGCGTGCCGAAAGAGAATCTGATCGGCCAGGAAGGCGAGGGCTTCAAGATTGCGATGTTCGCACTCGAGCAGGGCAGATTCACGGTGGCCGCCGGAGCGACCGGCGTGATTCGTGCGTCGCGCGACGCCTCAGTCGCCTATGCGAATGAGCGGGAAACCTTTGGTACCAAGATCGCAAATCATCAACTGGTCAAGCAAAAGATTGCCGAGATGGAAGCCGACTATGAAATGTCGCGCCTGCTGTGGCTCAAGGCCGGCTGGTTGAAGAACGAAGGCAAAGCCAGCGGCCGGGCCACCAGTATGGCTAAATGGCAGGCCACGGTGCGGAGCGAGAAAGCAGCTTCGATGGCGATCGAAGTACACGGTGCAAACGGCTATTCAAATGACTATCCGGTTGAGCGGTATCTGCGGAACTGCAAAGCCGCAGTTATCTATGAGGGCACCCGCGACATTCACACGTTGATGCAGGCCGATTGGGCTTTGGGACTGAAGAAGGAGAAAGCCGCGCGCTGCAGTTTGCCGGCATGGAAGGCAGCCGAGCAGGCTGCCGTAGCGTTGTAGGATCCGTTTCCCTTTTCAAAGAACCGCGGGGTTACCTCTCAAAGAAAAGGCCGAAGCAATTAGCTTCGACCTTTCCAGCCCGCCGTTACTGCGGGCGAGGTCCCGCGCAGGTTTGATTCAGTAGCTCTGGTTGTCTGCCGGATGATGGATTCCTTGATCGCGCGGTCGACCAGATACTCAATCTCATCCAGCGTAAAAGGCTTGCTTAAGTAAGCGAACGCTCCCAACTTGATGAGCGAGTCAATCTCCGCTTCATGATTCTCACCCGAGATAAGAATCACCGGCGTGTCCAGATCTTTAAGATGAATGCGCTTCAACAATTCGTAGCCAGTGACGCCGGGCATTTCAATATCGGTTAGCACCACGTCATAGTTCTCGATTTCCAGATATTGAAACGCCTCCTCGGCAGTGCTGGCCGTATTACAGGCATGCCGGTCAGACAGTAATTCGAGCAACACCCCGCGGACGGCGTCGTCGTCATCGACGATCAGAATGTTTGCCATGGGCGCATTCTAATCACATTGGGAGTCGTTTGCCAGCGAAAAGCAAAATTATTCGCGAGCGGCTGTAACTGTAGTCATATCATAAGACAAGAACAATATGTTTGCGTCGAATTCAGATCCTCGGGTAGTGGGTTCTGCTGCACTTCGATCGTTCGGGGGCTCAAGATCAAATCATCATGCGCAGTGATGGTGACCGGACAAAGAGCGGAATGCTTGCCTCAAAGTAACGGCCGTGTCTCATTCACACACGGCTTGAGCCGGGTGACTCGTGAAACCGGTGAAGACCGAGAAACCGTTTAAAACGGTTTCCGGCCAGTTTCTGAGGTTTCGTAACACCTGGCTGAAGCCAGGTGTGAATGAAACGGTCACTGCTTGACGATTAGCACGCAGCTTGGAGCCAACGCCCCGGAACGGTTACGACAGGAAGTACGGACCTCAAGATTACTCCAGGAGCTTCTCGCGATTCCGTATCCGTCGCTCCGGCCACCGGCGCGTCATCGCCAATCGGCAATGAATTTTGCCACCTCACTCGCGGTCAGGTTTCTGTTACTATGTGGCCGCTTTCTTCAAAACATTCACATCGCATTTATCGCAGAGAGTTCTTCTGCGCAAAGGAGACAGAAAATGGCGCCAGAAGTGAGAACTGAACGCGAGTTGTCTTTGGATTTCCTGCGCGTCACCGAGGCAGCAGCCATTGCGGCGGCGCGCACCATGGGGCAGGGCGATCGAAAATATTCGGATCAGGTTGCCGTCGAGGCCATGCGCGAAGTCATGGACTCAGTGCCGATGCGCGGCCGCGTAGTCATCGGCGAAGGCGAGCGTGACGAAGCCCCGATGCTTTTCATCGGCGAGGAAGTGGGCGGAGGATTTGGCGTGGGCGAAGAGATGGCTTTGTCCTGTCCCGAAGTCGACATCGCCGTCGATCCTTTGGAAGGAACGAATTTGTGTGCACTCGGCGCGAACAACGCCATCGCCGTTTTGGCGGCGGCCGAACGCGGCGGCTTGCTGCACGCGCCGGACATCTACATGGACAAGATTGTCGTCGGCCCATCCTCCCGCGGCGTCATCGACATTGACGCTCCGGTGAAAGACAACCTGCGCAACATCGCGCGGCGGCTCGGTCGTGACATCGAAGACTTGACGGTAATCGTACTGGATCGCAAACGGCACAAAAAGATTATTGACGACGTGCGGGCGGCCGGCGCCCGCATCCGCCTGATTTCCGACGGCGACCTCTCGGCCGGAATTTCGGCGGCGGTGGCCGGCACCAACATTCATGCCTGCATAGGAATCGGCGGTGCGCCCGAAGGCGTCCTGACCGCAGCGGCCATCAAATGTTTGAACGGCGAGATTCAAGCGCGTCTGGTTTTCGATCCGGAAAAGCTGGGAGTCGACAAAGACAAGGTGCCGCCGGCCGATAAAGTTATCGAGCGGCTCAAGTCAATGGGCATACCTGATCACACAAAGGTCTACGACACGGACGACCTGGCGCCCGGCAAGAAGATTATCTTTGCCGCTACCGGCGTGACCGACGGAGCGCTGATGCGCGGCGTGCGATTCTTCGGCTCCGGCAAGCGAACACATTCGATGGTTATGACCAGCGAGTCCAAGCACATTCGCTTTGTCGACAGCATTCACATCGAGGGCGGGCCGGACACGGTAATAAGATTTTAGATTAAGAATCGTAGAGATTCCGGTAACCGTAAATCTCGGCGTCTCAGATATCGCGTAAAGGTGAGAGGGCGCGGGGTTGGACATATTTCTCTTGAATGAGCAGTGATAGGCTTTTCGAAGTGTCGCAATCATTCGTCTCAGAAGAACCGTATCCGTCCGAGGTTCCCGGATTAGCGCATTTGGTTTGGCTCGCGGTCGTAGCGCTCTCGGTCACAACCGTTCTCCTAATAATCGTCGCGCCGCTCGCGCAAGCTGCCGGATATTACGGATTCGCGGCAAAGATTTACGCCACCTTCAGCTACGTCTGTCACCAGATTCCCGAACGTTCATTCCATCTCGCCGGACACAAGTTCGGAGTTTGTTCGCGTTGCACTGGTTTGTACTCAGGGATAGCTTTGGCCGCGCTGACTTATCCGCTGGCGCGGCCGCTCACTCGTACCACCACACCCCGATTGTTTTGGCTGTTTCTGGCAGCGGTTCCGATTGCGATTGATTTCTCGCTGGGCTATTTCGGCATTTGGCACAACACCCACGTTTCTCGGTTCGTCACCGGCGCCATCCTTGGGGCGGTCACGATCTTCTTTATTTTGCCCGGCCTCGTTGAATTGAGCTCCATGTTCGTGCGCGTCATCAGGCGCGAACGCCGGTCGCCGCCGCCAATCACCACTTAATCGCGAAGCAAATAAGGATGTGCGGTGCTCGCCCAAACGTCCGCTTGCGCATCCGTGGTATGCTACGACTCAAATTAATCCCCTAAAAATTTTAGTCCCCTGGGAAAGCGAATCCCCCGTCAGAGCATACGTATGTTCGCATGGTTGAAAAAACTGGCGTGGTGGCACGTTGATGGCGGCGAACCGCCCATCCGCGACGAGCTCTTTAGCATCGAGCGGTTGGAGTCATTCGCGGCCACGCTCGCAAAAGAGCACAAACTTGCCGAGAAGAATCGCCGCCTGAACCTGCTGCTGCCGCGTCTGGAAGAAAACAGCCGCAAACTGATCGCCGCGTATCGCGAACTGGCGGAATCAATCCGCCAGGAGCACGTGATTTCTCCCGCGGCCGAATGGCTGGTCGACAATTTTCATATCGTCGAAGAACAGGTTCGCGAAATTCGCGAAGACCTGCCACGGGGCTACTATCGCGAATTACCCAAGCTCGCCGACGGGCCGCTGAAGGATTATCCGCGCATCTACGCGATCTCAATTGCGTTGGTGGCGCACAGTGACAGCCACCTCGACACGGAAACGCTGCGACGATTCATCAATGCTTATCAAAGCGTTTCGCCGCTTTCAATCGGCGAGTTGTGGGCCGTCGCCATTAGTCTTCGCCTGGCCCTGGTTGAGAACCTGCGGCGACTCACCACTAGGGTGGTTGTGTCCCGGGCCGAACGTGAAGAAGCGGATCGGCTGGCGGACAGATTGCTGGAACTGATTCGCCGGCAACCGGAAGAAGTCCTGCCTTTATTGAATTCTCGTTACGGCCGGCGCAAGAACTTTAGTCACACCTTTGCGGTCCAGTTGACGCAGCGCTTACGCGAACAGGATCCCGGCCTGCTGATCGTTTTTGAATGGCTCGAAAAACAACTAGCCAAAGAACAGCTTTCGATCGAGCAGGTCGTTCGCGACGAGCATCGCCGGCAAGCGGCGGCCCAGGTGACGGTGGGCAACATCATCACCAGCATGCGGCTGCTGTCTACCCTCGACTGGAAAGATTTTTTCGAGACGGTGAGTCTTATCGATCCGGAACTGGCGAAGGATCCGGCCCAGGTCTATTCGCGGATGGACTTTGCCACTCGCGATCGTTACCGCCACATGATCGAACGCGTCAGCAAGCGCACCGGCCAGACTGAACTGGAAATCTCCCGCAAGGTGATTGCGCTGGCGGAAGCCGCGTATGAAAGCGGGCAGGATCCGGTTCAATCACATGTTGGTTACTTCCTGATTGACGAAGGATTGCCCCAGCTGGAAGGAGAAGTGTCCTGCCGGCTGACCGTGGTTGAATTCCTGCGCCGGCTGGTCATGCGGCACGCCACCACCGCGTATCTCGGGACGATTAGTTTGCTCACCGTGTTGGTAATGGTTCTGCTGGTGATGGCGGTTTACGTCGGCGGGGCCGGGATTAGCGTCGCGGTGATCACGGCAATTCTGGTGCTGCTGCCGGCCAGCGACCTGGCGCTGAGCGTGACCAACTGGGATATCACACATCTATTTCCGCCGCGGCTGCTGCCGAAGATTGATCTTTCACATGGAATTCCGGCCGAAGCGCGGACGATGGTCGTGGTGCCGGTTATCCTGGGCGATTTGCCGACCATCGAAATACTCATCGATAAGCTGGAAGTCACTTACCTTGCGAACCGTGACAACCATTTGCACTTTGGCCTGCTGAGCGATTTCGCGGACGCGGCTAAGGAAGAAGTGGCGAGTGACGCCGAGATACTCGCCGCGGCCCAGGCGCGGATCGATGAACTGAATCGCCGTTATCCCGAGAAGGAGTTCAAGCGCTTCCATCTTTTCCATCGCTGCCGTCAATGGTGCGAAACCGAAAAGAAGTGGATTGGCTGGGAGCGCAAGCGCGGCAAGCTGCACGAGTTTAACCGGCTGTTGCGCGGCGCGAAGGACACCAGTTTTATTTTCACGACCGCCAGCGATGAACTCGTGCTGCAGGTCCGCTATGTGATTACGCTCGACGCCGACACGCAACTGCCGCGCGACGCCGCGTGCCGTCTGTTGGGCGCCGCCATTCATCCTTTGAATCAGCCGCGCTTCAATCCGCAAACGGAAATGGTCGTGCGCGGTTACGGCATCCTCCAACCGCGCGTCAGCATTTCGCTCGCCAGCGGATCGCGCTCGTCATTTGCCCGGGTGTTTTCCGGCAACACCGGCATCGATCCGTACACGACGGCGGCTTCAGACGTCTACCAGGATTTATTCGGCGAAGGCATTTACACCGGCAAAGGTTTGTATGAAGTCGATGCGTTCGAACGGGCGCTGGCGGGGCGGGTGCCGGAACAAACACTGCTGAGCCACGACTTGTTCGAATCGACCTATGCGCGCGCGGCGCTGGTCAGCGACGTTGAGTTCCTCGACGATTACCCGACGCAATATGACACCTATGCCAGGCGGCAGCATCGTTGGACCCGCGGCGACTGGCAGATCGCCGCGTGGTTAGGCCGTTATGTAAAGGGCGCCGACGGCAAGACCAGAAGCAACGACATTTCGGTAATTGCGCGTTGGAAGATTTTCGACAATCTGCGGCGCAGCTTGTTGGCCCCGGCGATTGTGCTGCTGCTGATCTTCAGTTGGACCCTACTGCCTGCCCACGGGCTGTGGATCAACTTGTTCGTGCTGTTGACCCTCGCATTTCCGGTTTATGCGCACCTGACCAGTGGGGTGCTGATTCATCCCCGAGGAATTCCCTGGACCAGTCACTTCTGGGGCGTTTGGGGGGATCTACGGAAGAAAACCGCGCAGCTGGGACTGCTGATTGTCTTTCTCGCGCACCAAGCCTGGCTCATGCCGGACGCGATTGTGCGCACGCTTTATCGCACAATGTTTTCCGGCCGCCACTTGCTGGAATGGGTCACTGCGGCCGGTCTCGAGCGATCGAACAAGCGCGATTTAAGATCGATTGTGCAATTCATGTGGCCCGCGCCGGCGATTTGTTTGGCCGCCGGGATCGTGATTTTGATCACCCGGCCTCAATCGCTCATTTACGCCGGACCAGTTTTGTTGACCTGGGTGCTTTCGCCTTTGATCGCCCATCAGGTGAGCCGGCGGCGAGTCGACGCCCAGCCGGCCTTGAGCGCGGCTGATGTTCGCACCGGTCGCGTAGTCGCGCGCCGCACGTGGCGGTTCTTCGAGGCCTTTGTCGGCGACGAAGACAATTGGTTGCCGCCCGATAATTTTCAGGAAGACCCGCCGGTCGTGGCGCATCGCACGTCGCCCACGAACATTGGACTGCTCCTGCTCTCGACGCTGTCCGCGCACGACTTTGGTTACGTTGGCCTGGTGGAACTGGTCGAGCGGCTCGAATCCAGTTTTGCCAGCCTGGAAAAGCTGCAAAAATTCCGCGGCCATTTCTTCAACTGGCACGACACGCGAACACTTCAGCCCTTGACGCCGCAATACGTCTCAACCGTCGATAGCGGCAACCTGGCAGGCTCTCTCATCGCCCTCAAGCAAGCCTGTCTGGAATTGCCGGATCGAAAACTTCTGGATCGGCGCGTACTGGTCGGCATGACCGACACGTTAGAGGCGATCAGGATTGAGATGTCGCAGCTGACGGCGCCCCGGCAAAGGACGTCGGCGATTACGGTGAGAGAGCTGAAGGCCGAGGTCGAATCGTGCGCGACGCTGTTGGCGCGGGATCAGCCGCAGCATGTCGGCGAGTGGGCCACCCTGCTGAAAAACATCACGAACCGCGCGCACACAATCGACGACATCGTCGCCGCCTTGTCGCATGAACACGGCGGTGAAGAGTTCGCCGATTTGCGTTGGTGGACCAGTTCCTTGCTGCACGAGGCGCAGAATTATGTGCGCGAGCTCGAGCTCGTGACGCCCTGGAAAGACCTGGTGCAGTCGACGCTCGCTGCGGGCAAGCGTTCGGATGGTTCGAGTAACTGGCGCGCCTTCACCCGCGAGTTGCAACGGGTGCCGTCACTCGCGCAGGTCCCCGACTTGTGTGAACGGGCGCTGGCCGAGCTCGAGCGTTTTCATCCGGATGAAGCGGGCGACGGTCCGCGCCGTGACCAGCTCAGCGAGGCGCTCAAGCAAGCGGCAGAGACAGCGCTGTCCATCACCAGACGGTTGGCGGCGATCGCCGCGCGTTGTCAGCAGCTGGTCGATGAAACTGATTTCGCGTTCCTGCTCGATCCGGAACGAAAAGTCTTTACGATCGGCTACAACGTAACCGAAGGCCATCACGACAATTCCTTTTATGACCTGCTGGCGACCGAAGCCAGGCTGGCAAGTTTCATCGCGATTGCGAAGGGCGACGTGCCGCAGGAACACTGGTTTCGCATGGGGCGCCAGCTCACTTCGGTCGACGGCGGGCGCGCCATGATCTCGTGGACGGCCACGATGTTCGAATACCTGATGCCGTTGATTGTGATGCGTAATTATGCCGAGACGCTTTTAAGCGAAACGTATCGCTCGGTGGTCTCGCGCCAGATTGAATATGGCCATGAGCGCGGAGTTCCCTGGGGCATTTCCGAATCGGCGTACGCCGCGCGCGACCTGCACTTCAATTATCAATATGGCCCGTTTGGCGTGCCGGGGCTGGGGCTGAAGCGCGGCCTCATCGAAGACCTGGTGATCTCGCCTTATTCAACCATTCTGGCGGCGATGATTGCACCCACGCGGGCGATGGAAAACCTGCGGCGGCTGGAACGCGAGGGCGCGCTGTCGCGTTACGGCTTGTACGAGGCGCTGGATTACACACCCGAGCGAGTGAAGAAAGGCGAGCACTGCACGATCGTGCGCGCCTTCATGGCGCACCATCAGGGGATGAGTCTGATCGCGCTCGATAATCTGCTCAACGACTGCGCCATGCCGGAGCGATTTCACAGCGACGCGGCGGTGCAGGCCACTGAATTGTTGTTGCAGGAACGCATCCCTCGTGGTGTTCCGGCCGCGCATCCGCGCGCCGAAGAAGTTCTCAGCGGCCGGGTGGTGCGCACTCTGACCGGCCTGGTAACGCGCGCGTACGACACCGCCGATCTGCCGACGCCACGCACGCAACTGCTGTCGAACGGCAATTACACCTTGATGATTACCAGCGCGGGCGGCGGGTATTCGAGCTGCGGTGGGCGCGCCATCACGCGCTGGCGTGAAGATTCGACCTGCGACAATTGGGGCGCCTTCATTTATGTGCGCGATGTGCGCAGCGGCTCGGTGTGGTCGGCGGGACATCAGCCGATGCGCACCAAAGCCCAGAGTTACCAAGTGGCCTTCTCGGAAGACAAGGCTGATTTCTGGCGGCGTGATTTCGGCATCGTCACCCATACGGAAGTAATCGTTTCGGCTGAAGATAATGCGGAGATGCGCCGGGTCTCGGTGGCCAATTATTCCAATCGGACGCGCGAGATCGAGTTGACGAGTTATGCGGAAGTAGTCCTCGCGCCGCGCGCAGACGATTTGGCCCATCCCGCTTTCAGCAATCTTTTCATTGAAACTGAATTTCACGCCGCGCACCATTCATTGCTGGCGCGCCGCCGGCCACGTTCGTCAAAGGATGAAGCCGTTTGGGGCGTACATGTGCTGGCTACCAACGCGGAGATGATCGGCGGCATTCAGTTCGAAAGCGACCGCGCGCGTTTCATCGGCCGCGGGCACACGACCGCCAACCCGATTGCCGTAATCGAAGATCGGCCGCTATCCAACACGGTCGGCGCAGTCCTCGATCCGGTGTTCAGTTTGCGTTGCCGGGTTCGCCTGCAACCAAACGAGACCGCGCAAATCGTTTTCACCACCGGCCTCGCCAACTCGCGCGAGCAGGCGCTCGGGCTGGCGGAAAAGTACTTTGACGCAAATATCTTCGAGCGCGAATCGCGCATGTCCTGGACCCGCGCCCAGGTCGAGATGAGTCACCTGCATATCGATCCCGACGAAGCGCACCTGTTTCAAAGGCTGGGCGGCCGCATTCTTTATGTCGATCCATCCCTGCGCCCGCGTTCGCATGTGCTGGCGATGAACAAGCTGTCCCAGTCGGCGCTTTGGGGGCAGGGAATCAGCGGCGATTTGCCAATCGTAATCCTGCGTTTGGAACGGGAAGAGGACATTTTGATGGCGCGCCAATTATTGCGCGCGCACCAGTACCTGCGCACCAAGGGGCTGCAATTCGATTTGGTGATCCTCAACGATCATCCGTCGTCGTACGCGGAAGATTTGCAGGATGCGTTGCAAATGGCCGTGCGGACTTCGGGCGCGCAGATGCTTTTGGATAAGCCGGGCGGAGTTTTCATCCGGCGATCGGATCTGCTGAAAGAAGAAGAACGGATCCTTTTGCACGCCGTAGCCCGCGTGGTGATCGTCAGCGAACGCGGTTCGTTGGAAGATCAGCTGACCCGCCGGCCGGTTGACGAAGAAATGCCTCCGGCATTTTTGCGCGAGCCGCGGCCCAAAGTTATCCCGAGCCGCCCAATGAAGCGCCGGCCTTATCGTTCTTCAACGGCCTCGGCGGCTTCGCTCACGCCGGTCGTGAGTACGTGACGATCCTCGGCGAAGGCCAGTGGAGCCCGGCGCCCTGGTCGAATGTGATTGCCAACAGCGAAGACTTCGGTTTCCTGGTGACCGAAACCGGCGGCGGATTTACCTGGTCATTGAACAGTCACGAAAACCGTCTGACGCCCTGGTCGAATGACACCGTCAGCGATCCGACCGGCGAGGCGATCTACCTCCGCGATGAAGACACCGGCGCCACCTGGACGGTGACGCCGCTGCCCATTCGCGAATCGCAAAGTTATCTGGTGCGGCACGGCCAGGGCTACACGGTTTTCGAGCACGCCAGTCAGGGCATCTCGCAGGAGTTGCTTTTGTTCGCCCCGTTGGACGCGCCGGTGAAGATTTCGCTGCTGCGTCTGCGCAATCGGACGAACCGCACCCGGCGTTTATCGATCACCAGTTACAACGAATTCGTGCTGGGGGTGAATCGCGAAGGCGCCGCGTCGCACATCGTTACCGATTTGGAAGAAGGACTGGGCTCGATCATGGCGCGCAACTCCTACAACAATGAATTTTCTGAGCGCGTCGCTTTCGCGGGCACCAGCGAAACTCGATTCACCATGACCTGCGATCGCAACGAGTTTATTGGCCGCAATGGGTCGCTGACAGCGCCGGCCGCGATGCGGCGCGCCGCCCTGGCCGGCCACGATGGCGCGGGCCTCGATCCCTGCGCCGCCATTCAAACGTCGATCGAGCTGGCGGCAGGCGAAGCGCGGCAGGTGGTCTTTTTTATCGGCGAATCAGAATCCCGCGACCGCGCGATTTCGGTCATCGAAAGATTTCGCAACCTGCAAAACGTCAACGAGCAGTTCGAACGGGTGCTCGGATTCTGGGACGACTTGCTGGGGACAATTGAAGTAAAGACGCCGGACGCTTCGTTGGACACGCTGATCAATCGCTGGTTGTTGTGCCAGACCCTGTCGTGCCGGGTGCGCGGGCGTTCCGCTTTTTATCAATCAAGCGGCGCATTCGGTTTTCGCGATCAATTGCAGGACGTGATGTCCCTGGTTTATTCGCAGCCGCAGGTGGCCCGCGAGCAAATCCTGCGCGCCGCGGCCCGCCAATTCAAAGAAGGCGACGTGCTGCACTGGTGGCACGAGCCGGCCGGACGCGGGGTGCGCACGCGCTTCTCGGACGATCTGTTGTGGCTGCCCTATGTGACCGCGTTCTACGTGAACGTCACCGGTGACCATTCAGTGTTGCAGGAAGAGGTTCCGTTCATTGAAGGTCCCTTGCTCGAGCCCGAGCAGGTAGAGCATTACATGCAACCGGAAGTGTCGAAAGAGAAGGCCAGCGTGCTCGAGCACTGCGCGCGCACGCTCGACCGCAGCCTTGGTGTCGGTAGTCATGGCTTGCCGTTGATGGGCTGCGGCGACTGGAACGACGGCATGAACCGAGTCGGCGCCGGTGGCAAAGGCGAAAGCGTCTGGCTTGGTTGGTTTCTCTGCACCGTCATCGATCAATTTCTGTCCGTCCTTTCCGATCCAGCCGAACCAAACATGGCGGAGCGGCGCCAGAGCTACGCTCAGCACCGCAAGGATTTGAAAGAGGCTCTGGAGCAGGCCTGGGACGGCGACTGGTATCGCCGCGCGTATTTTGACGACGGCACCCCGCTCGGGTCGGCGCAGAACGATGAATGCCGCATCGATTCAATCGCTCAGACGTGGGCGGTGATTTCCGGCGTCGGCGATCAATATCGCGCCGGCAGAGCGATGGCTTCGGTGGATGAATATCTGGTGCGGCGTGGTGATGGACTGATGATCTTGTTCCGGCCGCCTTTCGACAAGAGTTCTCTGGACCCGGGATACATCAAGGGTTACGTGCCCGGTGTGCGCGAGAATGGCGGCCAGTACACGCATGCAGCGCTGTGGTCGGTAATCGCGTTTGCGCTGCTGGGTGATGGCGACCGCGCCGGCGAATTGTTCGGGTTGCTGAACCCAATCAATCACGCCTCAACGCGTGCAGGGATGCACAAGTACAAAGTCGAACCGTACGTCGCGGTCGGAGATGTTTATGCGGTGCCGCCGCATACCGGTCGTGGAGGTTGGACGTGGTACACGGGTTCGGCGGGATGGATGTATCGCGCGGCGTTGGAATACATTCTCGGATTCAAACTGTCCGGCGATCAGCTGCGCATCGATCCGTGCGTGCCCCGGTTCTGGCGTGAATTCCAAATCAACTATCGTCACGGAACCAGCACCTACCGGATCAAAGTTCAGAATCCGCACTCGCTGTGCCGCGGCGTGGCCAGCGTCGAGCTGGATGGAAGGGTGCAGCCAAACGATTTGATTTTGCTGAGCAACGACGGCGCCAGCCATGACGTTCGCATCGTCATGGGTGACAAACCATCAGTGCCGGAGAGCGATGAGGTTGAGCAGCAGAGCCCGCAACATGAACCCGCGTGATCATTTCGCGCTGCTAACCAAAATGACGTCGCGAATCTCAGTTCCCAGCGTATAAGCAAAGTACTTGTGGTCGCGCGACCAGGAGAACCCGTAAATTTTTTCGGGTGGCAGGCCGGGTACCTGTTGCGGCGCGCCGCCGTCGATCGTTTGCTGCCAAAGACCCACTCGTTGATCGCGATAGATCACGGACTTGCTATCCGGCGTCCAACGAATTCCCAGACGGATATTCGCCAGGGGAGCCGAGTCGAAGATCCTCGCCGGCTGGCCGCCATCAATCGAAAGAATCGCCAACTGATACCTGACCGGAGTCGAAAAACCGCACGCGATCCAGTTGCCGTCCGGCGAAACCGACGGCCATGAAAAAGCCTTTTCGGTTAGTCGTTGGGCTGCGCCGCCGGCAACCGGAATTCGCCACAACGAACCGACCCCGTCACAATTCGATTTGTAAACCACCCACTTTCCGTCGGGAGAAACGTTCGGTTGAAAGTTCTGGCCGCAGGTCGTAAGTTGGGTCGCGTCACTGCCATCCAGGTTGGCGCGCCAGATGTCGGTGCCGCCGTTCCGGTTTGATTCAAAAATCATTAAGCGGCCGTCGCTGGTAAGGTTCGGCATCGCATCGGCATATTCGGGGGCGGTTATCTGTCTGGCGTTCGCGCCGTCAGCGTCGATCGTCCAAATGGATTGCCCACGTCCGGTCGACGATCCATAGACGAGCCGGTGATCCGGCGTCCAATCCAAACCCAGCAGGCCGTCGCTGCTGCCGATGGTTCCGAAAGTAATCTGACGCGTCTGGGTGACATCGCCGGAAGGCATCACCCAGATATGATTGAGTTGTTGCAGCCGCACCAGCAGGAACTTGTGGGCGTCATCGCTCACGCTGAGACCGACGTTGTAGGTCGCCAGGTCTTTGGTGATGCTGGTGACTTCGCCGGCCGGATAGGTAACGTGCCAAAGTTGATTTGTGTCCTGCTTGCCGGAAGCTTGAGCAACCACCGCGAGACCACTGCCGTCCGGCAGCCAGGCAATTGAATCGATCATGCGCCAGGAGACACCCGGCATGGCCCTGACTTCACGAGTATCGAGATTCACCACATAGACGAATTGCCGCGCATCGCTCAGCCCGTCATTCGCGGCGAAGGTCAGCGTGGCGCCGTCGGGTGACCACGAAACAGATCGACGGCCGAGGGCGCGGGTCATCGGCACGGTCACCATCGTAGCTTCATTGGCGCCGTTCAAATCGGAAATGACCACCGATGAAGTGCCTTTCTCAGCGTCCTCACGCACAAACGCGACTCGCTTTTCATCGCGCGAGATCGAAAAGGAATGGCCGATCTGGCTGCGCAACTTCACCGGAACGCCGCCCAAAGCGGGAATCTTGTACAGGTCGAATTTGATCGAGTTCTTTTCGGCGAAAGCGTAGTAGAGACTGGCGCCGTCATGCGAAAACTTCAGACCTTCGTAAGAAACTTCCGCGAGCGGTCGCAATTCAATCTGTTCCGAGTTGTCGATCTGTCCGGCGCGCAGGCTCTCTTTTTCCTTCTGCACCTTAACAAAGGCAAAGAATTTTCCGTCAGGTGAGAGCGTGGCGTTGAAGACAATGCCGTTATTGGTTAACTGCCGGTAGGAAATCTGGCGATACCGGCCGCCGCTGTTGTTGGCGCGCACCAGGCGCCACCAGGCAAAGCCGGCGCCGGTCAACAGTAATACTGCCAGCCCGGCGAAAGTTAGCGAGCGGCTGAACCATCCAATTGCAGCGGGTGCGATCGGTTTTATCGCAACCTTGTCGACGGGTTCGGGCAATAGATCCGGGGTATGTTCGACGCTGACGCGCGCAAAAGTCTCCTGCTCAATCAGCACACCCACCAGCTGGTCCTGGGCCTCGCGCACGTGCGCGACGAACCGGTAACCGTGTCCGGGAATCGTGACGATGAACCGTGATTGGGCCGCCTTTTCGCCGAGCGCGCGGCGCACCGCAGAAATATTCACCGCGAGGTTGGACTCTTCGAGAATCTGGCCCGGCCAGACCGAATCCAGCAGCTCGTCCTTGGTTAGATCTTTTCCCGCATTCCGCACCAGCACCAGCAGCAGGTCGAACGCCTTGGAATGAAGCGGCACGACCTGGCCGTTGCGCATCAGCCGGCGCTGAGTTCCGTCCACGCGAAACTCGTCGAACTCATAAATCGTCGTTACGGCAATCATTTCTTTTTTCAGAAGATTTCAGACCGGTTTTAAAGACATTTCAGGACGTCCCGTCCGAGAATCTCGCCGTTCGCAAACGTGCGGGCGAAGGCGGCGAGGAAAGCGCCGCGAATCATAGCGAGGCATTGACGATAATTTCAATGGCCAGCCGGACCACCATCGAAATCTACACGCGGCAAAGAACTCTGCTGCACCCGCTTCAGGGAGCCCGGCTGGCCATCTGTGCTCAGTGCCACGCCGACGTGCTGATGATCAGCCTCGCGTATGCCGCATCGATCCTGCAGGTCTCGGCCGGCGCCATCGGCGATCTGGTTGCGGGCGGGACGTTACACGAGTTCACTACCAATACCGCGGCGACCTTGATTTGCTGCAACTCACTGTTCGCGCTGCTGAACCCTTCAGCACCCGAAACTCAAATACCAAATTTATGAGCGACTCAAACCTGTCAAAGCCTAATTACCAAACTCTCAAACGAACCAGGCTGCTGGCGATTCGGCTGTCAATTTTGATCGGCGCGATTAGTCTCGTCGGCTTCGGATTGTTCGCCTCGCCCAACGGCTCGAAAGGCATGAGCCCGGCACTCTCTGCGGTCGCAACCGGCATGAAACAAGACGGAGATGCAAACCCGATTTTGCCGTCCGCCGGTTGCACCGGAGCGAGTTTCAATCAGCCCGCCGGATCGCCTCTGAGCGTCGGGATTGCTCCGCGAGCCACGGTTGCCGGCGATTTTAATCGCGATAGTAAACCGGACCTCGCGGTGGTGGGCGAGACCTCGAACGACGTGACAATTTTTCTCGGCGACGGCGCCGGCGGGTTTGCCAAGACGGGCGCTTCACCGATCGCTTTGGGAGGGTCCAGCGCCAATATCGCCCTCGCCGATTTCAATCTCGACGGCAAGCCGGATCTCGTCGCTTCGTATGCGGCCTCTGGAATTACGGGCATTCTCCTGGGCGATGGCGCCGGCGGATTCACTCTCTCAAACTTCAATGTCCCGGGCGGGTCCTTTGTCTCGGGGCTGGCCGCCGCGGATTTCAATCTGGACGGCAAACCGGACTTTGCGGTCACGAATTTCTCCAGCGCGAATGTTTCGATCGTGCTCGGCAATGGCAACGGCGGCTTCAGCGCCGCACCGGGATCACCGGTCGCGGCGGGGACGAATCCGAATGGCATCGCCAGCGGAGATTTCAATTTAGATGGGAAGCCGGACCTCGCCGTGTCCAATGTCTCGACGGCTGACGTTACCATTCTGCTGGGAAACGGCAACGGTAGTTTCACTCAGGCTGCGCAATCACCGGTCGCCGCGCAGGGTTTGTTCCCGTTCAGAGTTGTCACCGCAGACCTGAACGCAGACGGCCGGCTCGACCTGGTCACGGTTAACAACAACTCTGCAAATCTTTCGGTGCTGCTGGGCAATGGCAATGGGACGTTCCAGGCGCCGACATTTGTGGCGGTTACTTCGGGGCCGACGGACGCTTCGGTCGCTGATGTGAATCTTGATGGGAAGATTGATCTGCTGGTGTCGGTGGGTAGCGGCAACCGCGTGCAACTCTTTCTGGGAAACGGCCTGGGAGGATTCACGCAGGCCAGCGGCTCGCCGATTACCACCGGAAACACGACCCAGTGGAACGCGGTGGCCGATTTCAATCTCGATGGCCGGCCTGACTTTGCCGTCGCGAATTCGGCTTCCAACACGGTCACGATTGAACTGAATACCTGTAACGCGCAACCGTGCGGTGGAATCAGTTTTTCAACCGCGGTGGGCTCTCCATTTACGGCGCAGGATCGAGCAGTCGTTTCATCTGATTTCAATCTTGATGGAAAACCCGATTTGGCTGTCGCCAGCGGCAGCGGGCCGGGAGGTCTTTCGATCTTAACCGGCAATGGCAGCGGAGGATTCAGTCCTGCTGCAGGGTCGCCGATGAATACCGGGTTCGGCGCTTCGACGATTGCTTCCGGCGACTTCAATCTCGACGGCAAACCGGATCTGGCATTGCCCCGATCCGGAACCACCGGCTTTTCGATTCTGACGGGCAATGGTAACGGGACCTTCAACGCACCACAGGGCGCCGGAGGCTCGAGCATCCTTTTCCCGAGGGCCGTCGTGGTGGCCGACCTCAATCGAGACGGCAAAGGCGATTTGGTTACCTCGCTCGGGAACGGCGGTGTCGCCGTGATGCTGGGTAACGGAACTGGAGGGTTCAGTTTAGGTACGGTTTTTCCAGCCGGAACGGGATCGAGCGGCGTTGCTTCTGCCGATTTCAATCGCGACGGCAAGCTTGATGTGGCGGTGGCGAACGCGGGATCTAACGACGTGACGATATTGATCGGCGACGGGACGGGTGCTTTAAGCCAGGCTGCCGGTTCACCGATCGCTGTCGGAAGCAGCCCCGACTCACTCGCGACCGGCGATTTTGATTTCGACGGGAAGACGGATCTGGCCGTCACCAACGCGGGCAACGGCAACGTGACAATTCTGCTCGGCAACGGCAGTGGAGGTTTTGCGCCGGCGGCAGGTTCACCGATCGCGGCGGGAACAAATCCCGGATCCATCGTCGCGGCTGACCTGAATCTCGACGGCAAACTGGATCTGGCGATAGCGAACGTCGGTACCTCAAAGACCACAGCTCTTCTGCTGGGAAATGGAAGCGGCGGTTTTGCGCCGGCCGTGGGCTCGCCGCTGACCAGCCCAAACAACAGCACGTCGCTCGCAGTCGCTGACTTTAATCTTGACGGGAAAGTGGATCTGGCGGTGGTTAATAACGACATCGCCGCCGTCACGATTAATCTCAATTCCTGTGCGGCGCCCGCGCCGACGCCGACACCTACGCCGACGCCAACGCCGAACCTGGCAACGTTCTCGCCGGCGAATTACGCAGTCACTGAGGCTTGCACCTCGCTCGCGATCGTCGTTAACCGGAGCGGCGACACGTCCGGCTCAGCGACTGTCGATTACGCGACTTCCGACGGCACGGCCACCGAACGCGGCGACTACATCACCGCGCGCGGTACGCTGACCTTCGCGCCGGGTGATACGACGAAGTCCATCGTCGTGCTCATCAATGACGATTCATTCGTCGAAGGCGTCGAGAATTTCAACCTCACGCTGAGCAACCCAAGCGGATTCAACCTGGGAACGCCGTCGACGGCCGTCGTGAATATTCTCGACAACCAGAGTGAACCCGTCACCAACGTCATTGACGACGCGCAGACTTTCGTCTGCCAGCACTATCACGATTTTCTCAACCGGCAACCCGACCAAAGCGGCGCCGATTTTTGGACGAACCAGATTAATAGTTGCGGCGCGGACGCCAACTGTCGCGATGCCAGGCGCGTGAATGTTTCCGCCGCGTTCTTCCTTTCAATTGAGTTTCAGAACACGGGCTTCTTCGTTGAGCGGATGTACAAAGCTGCGTTCGGCGATGCTACCGGCGGGTCGACTATCGGCAGCAGTCACCAGTTACCGGTGCCGTTGATTCAGTATCACGAGTTCATTACCGACGCGCAAAGAATCGCGCGCGGGGTGGTGGTGCTGCAGAGTGGTTGGCAACAGGTGCTGGAAACAAATACGCAGTCATTTACCGCGGCGTTCGTGGCGCGTCCCGGATTCATTACGGCGTTTCCGTCGTCGATGACGGCGGCGCAGTTTGTCGACAAACTGAATGTGAATGCGGGCAACCCGCTTTCCCAGGCTGAGCGTGATCAGTTGGTCAGTGACCTGTCGACAAGTGTGAAGACGCGCGCCCAGGTCATTCGCGCCGTCGTGGAAGATCAGGACTTCGTCAACGCGGAATTCAGCCGGGCATTCGTGCTGGCCGAATATTTCGGTTACCTGCGGCGCAATCCCAACGCGCCACCGGATACGGACCATTCAGGTTTCGATTTCTGGCTCACGAAACTGAATCAATTCAACGGCAACTACATCAACGCGCAAATGACCTGGGCGTTCCTGTCGTCAGCCGAGTATCGCCATCGGTTTGGACCTTAACAGGGCAGTTGGGCCGGATCGCGTGGCGAAAAAATAAGGCGGCGTTTAGGCGCCGCCTTATTGATTTTTGTGAAACGGGTCGCGAGGTTACTTGATCGCCGCCGCGTGCAGCTTGGCCGCCGGCTCCACGACCGAGGTGGACGGCGTCGCCAACTTTTCGCCGCCGAATCCGTTGTTCGCAGTTTTTGCTTCCTGATCACTGACGTAGGTGAGCCACGGTCCCGGCGCCGGCCGCTCACCCGAAGTGATTTCGAAAAACATTTTCTGGATCTTCGCGGTGATCTCGCCACGCTTGCCGTTGCCGATATCGATGCGGTCGACCGAACGAATCGGCGTAATCTCGGCCGCGGTGCCGCTGAAGAAAAGCTCGTCCGCGACATACAACGCGGCGCGCTGAATACTTCTTTCCTTAATCGTAATCCCCAGCTCGCCGCAGATTTGAATCACGCTGTCGCGCGTGATTCCGGGCAACACTGACGAGGAAAGCGGCGGCGTATTCACCACGCCGTTGGCCACCACAAAAATGTTTTCACCCGATCCTTCCGAGACATACCCGCGATCGTCCAGCGCGATGCCTTCGGCAAAGCCGTTGAGCAAGGCTTCCATTTTGATCAATTGCGAGTTCATGTAATTGGCGCCGCTCTTGGCCATGGCCGGCAGCGAGTTCGGCGTCAGACGGTTCCAGGTCGAAACCTGGACATCGACACCGGCTTCGATCGCTTCGTCGCCGAGGTACTTGCCCCAGTCCCAGGCGCCGATGTAGCAAGCCAGCGGATTTGGAAACGGATTGACGCCAAAGGCCGGATTGTCTTCGTCAAGACTGCGGAAAAGGATTGGGCGAATGTAACACTGGTCCAGGCCGCTGCGGCGCACGAGTTCCACCGAGGCATCGCAAAGATCGTCGATCTTCCAGTTATGATCCATCCGGTAGACTTTGGCTGAATTTATGAGCCGCTGCATGTGCTCGCGCAGGCGAAAGACGGCGGGGCCTTTCTTGGTGGCATAACAACGAATGCCTTCAAACACGCTCGAGCCGTAGTGGAGGACGTGCGACATGACGTGGACTCGGGCGTCATTCCACTTAATGAATTCGCCGTCATGCCAGACGATGTCGCAAATGCGCGGAGTGCTAACGTCCTTGCCTTTTCCTTTTGTGAACATACTGATCTCCTTTGGAGAGTACTTATAAAAACGCGGGATAAACTTCTTTTATGGCCTGATTAAGACAGCACGATACTCTAAACTCGCGCGCGTTTGCAAGATGCTAGCGGGCGCAGAATTTCGGTCGACAAGATAAGTTTTTGAAAGGTTAGGTTTGCGTGAAAACCGCGAGCGAAATTGTCAGAAAGGCTTCGGTCAGAACCCGACGAGATCGGAAGTAGTGTCGTCCTTTGCGATCCTTTGCGTCTTTGCGACTCTGCGTGAAAAGGAACTTGAGTTAAATGAACTCTTGTCACGCTAAGACGCCAAGTCGCAAGGATCGCAAAGTGAATTGGCGCGCCCCTCGTTATAGAGTCGACTTGATTCTGATCTCGTCGCTTCGTACGATTCCGGTTTGCACCTGTGCTCAAACATCCGGCATTGCCGTAGCCGCCGATTGATTAATCAGGCGGTGTGCTTCCTGGCCGCTAGCGGGATTCTATTGAGCATCAGTTGCAACCGGGAAAGAAAGCCCGGCAAGTTGCAAACAAACCAGATGACAACTTCTCAAACCAGTAATTTAGCCAACGATCCGCTCTCCATTCATCGCCGCGCAATTATTGTCGATATGCACGCCGATACAACCCAGCGATTGGTGGACGAGAATGTCGATCTCGAAACCCGTCTGAAGGACGGCCATTTCGATGCGGTGCGCGCCAAAGAAGGCGGCTTGGACGCGCAGTTTTTCTCAATTTGGGTTGAACCGGATCTTTTTGGCGGCGGCGGACCGAACGCCATGAAACGCGCCGACGTGCAGATTCAGGCGGTGCGCGATCTGACGACAAAGCATCCGGATACCTGGGAATTCGCGACGACGGCCGCCGACGTGCGGCGGGCCGCCGGCGACGGCAAGATCGCGGCTTTGATGGGTCTCGAAGGCGGCTATGCCATCGACGAGAAGCTGGAAAACGTCGAACGCTATTACCAGATGGGCGTGCGCTACATGTCGCCGGCCTGGAGCGTGAGCACGAGTTGGGCCGGCTCGTCAGGTGATGAGGCGGGCAAGACCCGCGGGCTGAATGAATTTGGCCGGCAGGTGATTCGCGAAATGAACCGGCTGGGAATGATGGTCGACGTTTCGCATCTTTCCGACAAAGCGTTTTGGGACATCGTGAATACTTCCACGAAGCCGGTGATCGCCACGCATTCCGGCTGCCGCGCCATCACGAATGTGCCCCGCAACCTGACTGACGAAATGATCGTCGCGCTGGCCAAAACCGGCGGCGTCGTGAACGTAATCTTTTATCCCGAGCACGTCGAGCCGGGTTATTCCGAAAAGAAGAAGAAGGTCGATGCCGAGATTGCGTCGATGGTGCAGCACGCCTCGGAAGCCGAGCCCGGGGGCGTGGCCCAAAAGAAGCTGGCGCGCGATCGAGTGCGCAGCGCCGAATACCTGAAGCGTCTGCCGCCGGTGTCGATCTCGCGGGTGGCCGACCATATCGATCACATCGTGCGGCTGGTCGGCATCGATCACGTCGGCATCGGATCGGATTTTGATGGCGTGCAGGTGGTGCCGGCGGACTTGAAGTCGGTGGCTGATCTGCCGAATTTGACGAAGGAATTATTAAAGCGCGGATACTCTGAAAGCGACATCGACAAAATCCTCGGCGGAAACATGCTGCGGGTGATGGAAGAGGTTGAGCGGTAGGCGCGGCGTCGGGGCACCGGAGTCACTACCATCCGCGTAAGCGGATGGGATCAGGAAGCATGGTTAGCCGATGCGCGCCCCTTGATCCGACCCCGTGCGACGTCGGGGCCACCGGAGTCAGTACCATCCGCGTAAGCGGATGGGATCGGGAAGCATGGTTAGTCGATACCCGCCCCTTGATCCGACCCCGTGCGGCGTCGGGGCCACCGGAGTCAGTACCATCCGCGTAAGCGGATGGGATCAGGAAGCATGGTTAGCCGATGCGCGCCCCCTGATCCATCCGCTCACGCGGATGGTACTGACCCCGGTGCGGCACGGGCTAACGCCTACTTTGCGGACCCGGTGCCTCAATTATTCAACCAACGTATCAATGAGCAAATCACCTCGTCCCCGCATCGGCTTTCACGCTCCCATCAAAGATGGCTTGCACCAATCGCTTTTGATCGCCAAAGAAACCGGCTGCGATGCGGTGCAAATCTTCTCGCGCAATCCGCGTGGCTGGATGGCTAAGCAACTGACGCCCGAATCAATCAAGCTCTTCAAACAAACCAGAAAGCTGACCCAACTCTCGCCGGTCTTAATCCACACGAACTACCTCATCAACCTGGCGGCGGCCGACGAAGCGCTGCTGCTGAAATCGATTGCTTCTTTTCGCGAAGAGGTGGAACGCGCGATTGTGCTCGGAGTCGATTACCTGGTGCTGCATCCCGGCAGTGCCCGCGGCTCATGCGAAGCTGACGCCCTGGAGATTTGCGCGCTCAGTTTGCAGGTCGCGACCAAAGGTTTGAAATTCGGAAAGCTGAAGATCCTGCTGGAGAACACCGCCGGCCAGGGCGAATGCATCGGGCACCGGTTCGAGCATCTGCGCGCCATCATGAAAGCTTGTCCCAAGCTACCGCTCGGCGTTTGCGTTGACACCGCTCACTCGTTCACCGCCGGTTACGACATCCGCGAAGCGGAAGGTTTGGAGGCGACGATTCAAATCCTGCGGCGGACCGTGGGACTAAAGAACGTGCGCGCCGTGCACTTCAACGATTCCCGGGCGCCGTACAACTCGCGCGTCGACCGCCACTGGCACATCGGCGAGGGACATATCGGCGCTGAAGCTTTGCGCCGTTTTGCGCAGCATCCGAAGCTGGCCCACGCCGCGTTTATTCTCGAGACGCCGTATGACGATCCGCGGGCGGATTTGAAAAATCTGGAGATGCTGCGATCGTTCGTGACAGGTTGAATTTGCGACGAACGACGAAGGTGTTTGCGATTTCCAGCCCAGCGTTCCGCCGTCGGCTGCGGCAATCCGGCAACGAACTTTGAGGTTGACCCGAACCTTCGGTACAATGCCCGCAATGATTAGGATCAAATCACTCACCAATCTCCTTCTTACGGTGCCGCTCTGGCTCCGGGCCTGACCCGTTTGCGAGGCGGCGAATCTCCAACCCAACTGAAGAGTTAGGCGCGTGCGCGCGAGCATGTTTTAATTGAGCTTTGCGCGATCAGCGTTAACAATTGGCGCAGATCACTGTAAGGACGAGACCATGGACGAGAAATACTTCCCGGAAAAAATCGAAGAGAAATGGCAGAAACATTGGGCCGCCGAGCAGGCTTTTGCGGCGCCGGCAGATGACCCGCGGCCGAAGTTTTACGCGCTCGAGATGTTGCCCTATCCCTCGGGTTTTTTGCACATGGGCCACGTGCGGAATTATGCAATCGGCGATGCGCTGGCCTGGTACAAACGGCTGCGCGGATTCAATGTGCTGCACCCAATCGGTTGGGACAGCTTTGGCCAGCCGGCCGAGCAAGCCGCGATCAAGCGCGGCATCCAGCCGCGTGAGTGGACCGAGAAAAATATCGCGCACATGCGCGGACAAATGCAGCGGTTGGGCGTCAGCTATGACTGGTCGCGCGAGATCGCGGCGCACCGTCCGGAATACTACAAGTGGGACCAGTGGTTCTTTCTGCAGATGCTGGATCGCGGTCTGGCGTACAAGCGCACTTCGGCCGTCAACTGGTGCCCGAAGGAAGAGACAGTGTTGTCGAATGAGCAATCTTCGGGCGGCATCTGCTGGCGTTGCGGCACGGCGGTGACTAAAAAAGAGATCGAACAGTGGTTCCTGCGAATTACGAAATACGCGGAAGAACTGGTCGAAGGAATCGACGAAATCGAAAGCGGCTGGCCGGAGAAAGTTATTAAGCGGCAGCGCGATTGGGTCGGCCGCAGCGAAGGCGCCTACATCGATTTCAAGGTGAAGGACCACGACGAAAAGATTCGGGTTTTCACCACGCGCATCGACACCATCTTTGGGGCGACGGCGATTGTGTTGGCGGCCGAGCATCCCGCACTGGATACGTTGCTCGCAGGTTCTGCGTTGAAAGATGAAGTGGTTGCGTTTGCCGCGCAGGTCAAAGCAGCGCGGGCGATCAAAACATCGGACGCCGCGGAGGATGAAGAGAAGCTGGGACTGAACACCGGTCAGTTGGCAATCAATCCTTTCAACGGCGAGGTTCTGCCCATCTGGGTAGCGAACTACGTGCTGATGGATTACGGGGCCGGCGCGGTGATGAGCGTGCCGGCGCACGATGAGCGCGATTTCGAGTTCGCCCAAAAATACACGTTGGCGATTCGTCAGGTCATTGCGCCCATCGTTCATGGTCAGCAAAACGAGCCGGAAGTGACGGCGCCCGGCGGCGATCAATCAATGGAGATGAAGTTCGCCTTCACTGAGTACGGCGTGCTGGTGAACAGCGGCGAATGGAGCGGCAAACTTTCAACTGAAGCCATGCGCGAGATGGCCGCCTACGCGAGCGAGAAAAATTTCGGCGGACCGGCCGTCACCTATCGCATTCGCGACTGGGGTATTTCGCGCCAGCGGTTTTGGGGCGCGCCCATCCCGGTGCTGTATTGCAATGACTGCGGCATGGTGCCGGTGCCGGAGAAGGATCTGCCGGTGATGCTGCCGGAGCAGGCGACCTTCACCGGCACGGGTGAATCGCCGCTGAAGAATGTGCCGGAATTTTTGAACGCAAGTTGTCCGAAGTGCGCTGGCCCGGCGACGCGCGAAACCGACACGATGGACACGTTTGTCGATTCGTCCTGGTACTTCTTCCGCTATATCGATCCGCATAACGAGGAGATGCCATTCAATCCCGATCTGGCCGCGCAGTGGACACCGGTCGATCAATACATCGGCGGGGATTCGCACGCGGTGATGCACCTGATCTACACGCGCTTCTGGAACAAAGTGATGCGCGATTTGGGCCTGGTGAGCATCAACGAGCCGGTCAAGCGGCTGTTGACGCAGGGCATGGTAACGAACCTCGTCGAAGGCACGAACGAATGGAAGGCCATGTCGAAGAGCCTGGGCAACGGCGTCGATCCAGATGAAATGATCGAAGCGTTTGGCGCCGATGCGACCCGGCTGTTCGTCCTGTTTGCCGCACCGGTTGAGAACGAATTGCGCTGGTCTGAAAGCGGCATCGAAGGCGCCGTCCGGTTTTTGCGGCGCGTGTGGGCGATGGTGCACCGGTACGCCGGCCTGCGGCCCGTTGATGACGGAGGCGGCGAATCAACGGATTCAGCCCGGGCGCTGCGACGCAAGACGCATCAAACCATCGCGCGGGTTACTGATGATTTTGAGAAATTGGATCTGAATACCAACGTGGCCGCTTTGATGGAATTGCTGAACGCGTTGTCAGACGCCAATGTCGATCCGGCTAACGCCGCAGCGGCGGATTTGTTTGCTGCTCGCGAAGCCATCGAAGCGCTGGTAGTCATGCTCGCGCCGTTTGCGCCGCATGCCGCCGAGGAGATGTGGGAAGGCCTGGGCCACGAAGGCGGACTGTTGAAATCCGCAAAGTGGCCGGTGGCCGATCCGGAGCTGGCGAAGAAAGATGAGCTGGAGATTCCGGTCCAGGTCAACGGCAAGCTGCGTTCGCGGGTGGTGGTGGCGCCGGACATTTCCGATGCAGAGCTGCGCGCGCTCGCGTTGGCTGATGCTAAGGTGCAGAGCTTCATTGACAGCCAGAAGATAGTGAAGGTGATCGTGGTGCCGCAGCGTTTGGTTAATGTCGTGGTGAAGTGATGCCCGGATGATCCGGACGCGCCGAATACCGGAGTCAGTACCATCCGCGTGAGCGGATGGATCAGCGGGCGTCCTGATCCCATCCGCGGACGCGGATGGTACTGACCGCGGTGTCAAAGCAGACGCCAATCACTGCGCCCATTTAAGTGAGCGTGGGTCTATTATCTTGCTTGAGTGTGCCGCAGCCGTTAAAATCTCCCCGAATGTCATGGCTCGCTGGGAGTCCTCGTAGCTCTAGAACCATCGGATGAAAGAGTGTCCAACTTGTCGCAACTGTTTCCCCGACGACGTCGCTTTCTGTCCGGACGACGCCGCTGAGACGACCACTTCGATCGCCGGCGAACCGATCCTCGACGGCCGGTACCAGCTCGAGAAGCGCCTGGGCCAGGGCGGCATGGGCGTCGTTTACAAAGCGCGACACATCTTTCTGAAGACGCAGCACGCGATCAAGGTCATCCTTCCCGATCTGGTCGGCAACGATCCCAATCTGGGTACCCGCTTTCGCCAGGAAGCGCTCGCGGCCGCGGCCATCCGCCATCAAAACATCATTGCCGTCACCGACTTTGGCGTTGTGCGCGGCACCATGCCTTTCCTGGTGATGGAGTTTGTCCAGGGCAAGTCGCTGCAGGACGTCATGGCTGAAGACGGCGCCATGTCTCCGGTGCGCGCCTTCGAGTTGATGCAGCCGATCTGCGCGGGCATCGCCGCGGCTCACCGGCAGGGAATCGTGCATCGCGATCTCAAACCGCTGAACGTGATGATTCAGGACGAGCTGCCCATCTCTGAAGCAGTCAAGATTCTGGACTTCGGTTTGGCGAAAATTAAGTCCGGCGAGTTGCTGGGCTCGTTCATCGCGGCGCAGACAACCGGATTGATGGGTTCGCCGTTCTACATGGCGCCCGAGCAATGGTCGGACGAGCCGCCCGATGCCCGCGCCGACGTCTATAGTCTCGGCGTGATGCTCTTTCAAATGCTCACCGGCGAAGTTCCTTTCAAGGGCAGTTCGATTCCGTCGATCATGAAGAAGCATCTCACGAACGATGTGCCTTCGATGGAATCGAAAGGTGTGGACGTGCCGCCGCAGATTGAAGAAGTGGTGCGGCACGCGTTGGAGAAAGAAGCTTCGCACCGGACGCCCTCAGCCGATGAGTTCGCGCGCGAGTTGCGCGAAGCCATGTCGATGGCCAGCTTGCATCTGAAGCGCACCGGCGACAGCTCGGCCGCGCTCGATCCTTCGAAGACAATTGTCGGCCCGTCATCGAGCGATACCGTGCCGCCGAAAGGATCGACCACCGCGTTTGATCCGCACGCCGGGACCATCAGCGCGGCCTCGCTCGATGAAGAACAGAATAAGACTCTGTTTGCCCAGCGCGAGCTGGCGCGCGAAGCCGCGGCCAAAAAGAAATTAGCCGAAGAGGAAGAGAAGAAACGGCAGGCCGAAGAGTCGGAGAAAGAGAAGGAGCGCAAACAACTCGAAGAGATTGTCGCCGCCCAGACCAAAGTGCTGGAAGAAAAGTTGACGCAGCTGGCGTCGACCATGACTCCCCGAACCGGCCCGATCGATCCGGAGTTGACGCACATGCAGCGCGCCGGAATGACCACCGGCGGCGACGTAAGTTTCCCGGGCACTTCGGCGCATCCGTTTCCGCGCATGGATGTGAGTATGGCGCCGAAAAAGAGTTCGGTGCTGCCAATCGTCCTCGGAGTGTTGCTGATTGTTTTGATTGGCGGCGGCGTCGGTGGGTACGTCTGGCTGAAATCCCGCCGCACCACGACTGGCCCGATCAGGCCGGAGAATCCCAACGATGCGCCGATCAAGGCTGAGCTGGTCGACATTCCCGCCGGCAAGTTTCAGATGGGCCGCAACGATGCAGTGGCGACCGAAGGACCGGCCCACGACGTCACCGTTTCCGGATTCCAGATGGACAAGACCGAAGTGACCAACGCGGAGTACGGCCAGTTCGTGCAGCAGACAAATCATAAGGCGCCCGAGCAATGGGGCAGCCCGAAGCCGCCCGTGGGCGCCGAAACTCTGCCGGTTTCAAACGTGACTTATTACGATGCCGTGGCCTTTGCTGAATGGCGGTCAAAGCGTGATGGCGTTACTTATCGACTGCCGACCGAAGAGGAATGGGAATACGCGGCGCGTAACGGCGACAAAGACAATCTCTATCCATGGGGAAACCAGTGGCAGGCAGGACGCGCGGCGGTTTACGAAACCGGAGTCGGTAAAGAACAGCCGGTCGGCACTTATCCGTTGGGTGCTAATCGCTGGGGCGTGCAGGACCTGCTGGGAAATGTCTGGGAGTGGACCTCTTCAAAAGCGTCTGTATACAAAGGCAACTCCGGCGAAATTCAGGCCCAGTACCAGGATTGGATCGTCGCGCGTGGTGGCGGTTACGGCAGCCAGTCGAGCAAAGTCAGCGGCACCATGCGGGATTGGTTTGCGCCAAATTACAAGAACCAGGTGCTTGGTTTTCGTTTGATTAAGCCCTCCTCCTAACCGGTCCGGTTGGGTGGCCGAATGGCGGCCCGCGACCGCATCCCCAAGACAAACGCGATTGGCTCGACCGTCGAGTCGCAAACTTTCCGCGACCGTGTTTCTAGTTTCTTCCTGATGCCGCTAAAGATCGGAAGTCAGTTGGGTCGGTACAAAGTGACGGCCACGCTCGGCGCCGGCGCGATGTCCGAGGTTTACCTCGCCCAGGACACGAAGCTGCGTCGTTCGGTGGCGCTCAAGATCTTATCGGATAAGCTGGCGATCGACGATTCTCATCTGCATCGCTTCGAGCAGGAAGCGCGCGCCGCGTCATCGCTAAACCATCCGAACATTCTCACGATTTACGAAATCGGCTCAGTGCGGCGAAAGCATTTCATCGCCACTGAATTCATCGAAGGCCAAACGCTGCGCCAGCACATGCGCCGCGTCTGGCTGAACCTGAGCGAAGCCCTCGACATTTCTGTTCAGGTGGCCGCTGCGCTCTCGGCCGCGCACGCGGTGGGCATCGTGCATCGCGATATCAAACCGGAAAACATCATGGTGCGGACCGACGGCTTTGTGAAGGTCGTCGATTTCGGCCTGGCCAAGTTGACCGAGCAAGTGCCCGACGAATTGACCTCGCAGTCGGAAGCGTTGACGATGGCGCGCTTTGATACCGAGCCGGGAACGATTCTCGGCACCACTCGGTACATGTCCCCGGAACAGGCCCGCGGTCTGGCCCTCGATCACCGGACAGACATCTGGAGTCTCGGCGTCACGCTTTACGAAATGATTGCCGGGCGGCGGCCGTTCGACGGGCCCACGGTCAGCGACGTCATTGCCGGTATTCTCGAACGCCAGCCGGTGCCGTTGGATCGATACGTGCGCGCCGTGCCGGTTGATTTGCAGACCGTGGTGATGAAAGCGATCAGCAAGGATCTGGATGAGCGTTATCAAAAGGCGCAAACGTTCATGGCCGATCTGCAACGCATCAGGCGACGTCAGGAATTGGAGATTGCGCTGGCCCAGCCGACGTTGCAACACAGTGCCGGCAGTGGTCCGGTGGCTTCGCTGCCGACCCCGCCACACCTCAATAGCGCACCTGTGTCCTCGGATTCGGGCACGCTTCCCAACTTATCCTTCAGCACGAAACGGCGGCGGACCAGAAAGAAGATCGATTCCATCGCGATTCTGCCGCTGGCAAACCTGAGTGACGATCCCGAGACTGAATACCTGGCTGACGGTATTACCGAAACAATCATCAATACGCTTTCCCAGCTCCCGAAACTGAGAGTGATGGCGCGCAGCACGGTGTTTCGCTACAAAGGCAGAAACGTCGATCCGCAACAGGTCGGTTTTGATTTGGGAATCCGCGCCGTCTTGATGGGCCGGGTGCTGCAACGCGGTGACCAGCTGATTATCAATACGGAATTGATCGACGTGGCTGACGGATCGCAGATTTGGGGAGAACACTACAACCGGCAAATTACAGAGATTTTGGCGGTGCAGGAAGAAATCGCGCGCGAGATTTCGGAAAAGCTGAAATTCAAATTGACGCCGACCGAGCGAAAGCAACTAGTCCGGCGTTCGACCGAAAATATCGATGCTTACCATCTGTATCTGAAAGGCCGCTACTACTGGAACCGGCGCAACGGTCCGGATCTGGTGAAGGGCCGCGACTATTTCCTGCAGGCAATTGATATTGATCCCAACTATGCGCTGGCCTACGCGGGTCTGGCGGACTCCTACACGGTGTTGGCGACGTGGCACATCGTGCCGGCCAATGAAGCCTTTCCGAAAGCGAAGGCCGCGGCGACTAAAGCTCTGGCGCTGGACAAAACACTTTCTGAGGCGCACGCCTCACTCGGATTCGTCACCGGCGTTTACGACTGGAACTGGAGCAAAGCGGAGAAGGAATTCAAACAGGCAATTAAAGCGAAGCCCGATTATGCAACCACCTATGAGTGGTATGCGCTGATTCTTTCCTGGACCGGAAGGCATGAGGAAGCGGTGGCGACGGCGCGTCGCGCCCAGCGGCTCGATCCGCTGACCCCCATCATCAGCAGTGTGGTCGGCGTAGTTTTGCATTTTGCCGCCAGGTACGAGGAAGCCCTCGCCGAGTATGACAAGGTCCTCGACATGGACCCGAATTTTATTCCGGCGCTTTGTTTTCGCGGCGCGGCCTACGCGCAGTTGGGCAAGTACAAAGAAGCAATTGCCGATCAGGAGAAGGCCCTGGCCATCGGCGGACCCACGCCGCTGCCGTTTGACCTGCTGGGGATGGCTCATGCGATGAGCGGCAACCGGCAAGGCGCCGAAGAAGCGCTCGCAGCGCTGCATAAGCTGGCTGAGGAAAAGTATGTCTCGGCATTTTTCTTTGCGCATACCTATGTGATGTTGGGAGAGGATGAGCGCGCCATCGATGCGCTGGAGCAGGCTTGCGATGAGCATTTTCACCGCGCCGGGACCATCATGGTAGACGCGAGGTTTGCCCGGCTGCGGGATCATCCCCGGTTCAAAAAACTTTTGGCGCGGATGAATCTGGACAAGGTCTATGGGAAGCAGCCGGCCGTACTGGAGTCAGTACCATCTGCGTGAGCAGATGGGATAAGGAGGGGGGCTGGTTTCCCTTTGGGTTCTTCCTGATCCCATCCGCTTACGCGGATGGTACTGACTCCAGTGCTGCGCGGTTGCTGACATTCGACGAGGCGGGCTGGGTCTCCCGATTGGGTTTTTCGTTATCCCATCGAGCTCTCGAATTCAATGAGCGTTTTGAATGTCTCTCCGTAACCACCCGGCTAAAGCCAGGTGTGAATGAGATGCGCAACTCCTGGGTCGGGACCGTAGCTTTTGAGGCAAAAGCGGCCTGCTAGAAAATTAGACGTGCGCCGAATTGAATCTGGCGCATGGGATAAGCGGCGGCAAAACCGAGCGGTTCATTAGGGGCTCGATCGCGGCGGCCCTCAACCGCAAAGGGCGCGGTAAAGTTTGGTCCCACTACATTGTTCACGACCAGAAAATTCGTGTGATTGAGAAGATTGAATCCTTCACCCAGCACCTGCAAACGCAGCTTTTCGTTTAGTTGAAATTCCCGCATCAAACGCAAATCGAACGTCCAGAACGACGGGCCATGTCCGGCGTTACGGCCCGCGCCCGGCGGCCGGTCAGATGTTGAATGACGATCGCCATTGATGTCTGTGCCCGCCAGCAGGTTGAAGGGCCGGCCGCTGTTGGCGCGAAAAGAAGGCGAAAGGGAAAATCCCTTGACCACTCGCTGCGGCCACGAGGCTTTTGCGCCCGTCTGGGCGGGCGCGGTGAAGACAGCGGCGATCACGACTTTGTGTCGTTGATCGAAGGGCGATAAAGCTCGCTCGGCGCGAATATCGATTTGATCGTTTGGTTGAAAGTCGCTGTTAAAGTCGGTGACTTCATCGAGAGCTTTGCTCCAGGTGTAGTTCGCGAACAAGCTCGAACGGCGGCCCCAGCGTTTGGTCAATTCGATGATGCCGCCGTCATAAGTCGCACTGGCTTGGGATTCGTAAACGTTGTCCTGCAGCAGCAGCGGGTTAAAGAAACAGTTGACTACCAGCGCGCCCGCACAACCGGGCCCATTCCAGCGACGAACGGGCACGTTGTTCGGTCCGGTCGGCGCAAACGGCGCGGGCTTTAAATTTTTATCGCGCGCGCGCGGGATGTGCAGCGTGCGCACGTGTATGTAACTCAACGCCAGCGAGAACTCCTTACCCAAATCCCGCTCGATGCCGAACTCGGCCTGTTCTGAATAAGTATTCCGGTAATCAGGCGCGCCGCCGAATAAAACTGCGAGCGGCGGAATCGGACCATTGTGAGTAATGTTGATGCCGAACTGCGTTAAGTCGGCCGGCGTGATGCAGGCTTCGGCGCCGGCGGGCGGCGTGCCGCAATTGATTTTTCCCTGGGCAAACAGAGTCTGAAAAATCGACTGCGACGTGGTCGACGGCGGGCCACCCGGCACGCCGTTAAGTTGCACCATGACTTGCGAGATTTGCCGGAAGCAATCAGTCCCGGTCGCGCAGCTGCTGAGGTTCGTGACCACATGGTTTCCGTTGCGCCGATCAATGACGCCGAGGTAGTTGATCGCCGCATCGATTTGAAAATAGATGGGGGCATAGAAAAGGCCGTAGCCGGCGCGCACAACCGTTTTGTGATCCTGCCAGGGATCCCAGGAGAGCGAGAAGCGCGGTGCAAAATTATTCCCGTCTGTTTGCAGAGGCGCGTAACGCTTATCGAATTCGTAACGCAATCCATAGTTCAAAGTCAGACCCGGCTTGATCGACCAGGCATCCTGCCAGTAGCCGGCCACCAAAGGGTTGGTCGATTGGATCTTTCCGCTGCCGAATCCCTGCTGGTAAAACGACGGCAGACCGAGCGCCGCTGACTGCAAAGCGTTGAGCGTGGCCGGCGCGATGTTCGCCGGCAAGCCGCAACTGGTTGGCGCTGAAAGACAGGGACTCACCAGCGCGCCCGGCAGGTCGCCAAAAAAGAAACGGCCGGGAAAGAAGATGTGGGAATCGCTGTCGGTGCCCCGCAACAGCAGATAAACGCCGGCCTTCAGGTGATGGCGGCCGCGCAGCAGTGTGAGATTGTCGGCGAATTCATAACGCTTGCCGTGAGCCAGCGACGGCAGCGAGACATTGCGATTGAACACTCCGAAACCGTTGACTTCGAGCTGCGGTCCGCCGGGATCGATCGGGATCACATTGAACTTGTAGTCGATGTACTGGCCGCGCAACTCGTTGACGGTGGTTGCGCTGAACTCGTGAAACCACGCGGCCATCAGCGTGTGGGTGAAAGGATAGTCGACGTGCGTTCCGTGCGAGGCGCCAATCAATGCCTGCACGTTTGGGTTTTGTTCGAGCACGCGACCAAAGTTGTAGCGAATGAAGGATTGATCATGTGAATCGAATTGATGGCTCAACCGCGCCGACGCCAAATTGGATACTGACTTGAAGGGAAAGACGCCGCTGTTGTGGATGAACTGGCTGACCCAAAACGCCTTCAATTGGGAGGCGGCCGGATTGATCGTCAAGGTCTGCGTTAATTGCGCGGCGCAAACCGATGCCGGCACTACCACCTGCGCTGCCGTGCACGTGACCGGGGTGTTGCCGAGCGCCCGCAGCCCGTTCAGGATGGCTAATTGATTGGATGTCTGGCCCGGTTTTCCTGCCGTCGGCGCGAAGATCGAACTGTCGGTCAACAACGGAACTGAGTTTTGTTCGTTGCGCCGCAGACCTTCGTAAGCGGCGAACAGAAAGGTCTGATCCTTTTTGATCGGAAAGCTAATTGAACCGCCAAACTGTTGGCGATTGAGATTCGGTTTGATGGGCGTGGCAGTTGCGGTGAGGCTGAACTTCGAAGGATCGTTGACCGCTGCCGGCGGCAACGCCGAGGTGAACGCGAAAGGATCGCGCGCGTCCAGCGCATCGTTGCGAAAGTAACCAAAGGCGCTGCCGTGCAAATCATTCGTGCCGGTTTTCGAAACGACGTTGATCGAGGCGCCGCTGGCGCCGCCCAACTCGGCCGCGTAATTACTGCGGTTAATTTGAAACTCCTGGACGGCTTCCTGGCTCAATGTCGGCAGCACACCGCCGGTGTTGTCGTTGGCCTCGCCGCCATCGACCGTGACGCTGTTGCCGCGGCCGTTGCTGCCGTAAACGGAGAGACCACTCTGCGGAGTTTGCTTGACGCGGAACTCAGTGTTGTCGGTCAGACGACGTGAATCCGACACGCCGGGCGCCAGCAAAGCGTAGGTCAGGTAGTCACGACGATCGATCGGCAAGTTACGAATGTATCTTTCAGTGATCGTGTTTGCCTGGCTGCCGCGTTGAGTATCCACCGCGGGCGGTTCCCACAACACGTCAAGCTGCGCGCTTACCTGCGCGACGCTGAGTTGAAAATCGGCGATCACAGTTTCGCCGACGGTGATCAGCAGACCTTTTTTGACTGCGGTTTCGAAACCCTGAAAGCTGACTTGGATCTCATAAGTCGCCGGCGCCAGGTTTGGTAAGAGGTACTCGCCTGATTCAGAGCTGAGTGTGGTTCGCTGCAAGCCGGTTTCAGAGGCGGTAGCAGTAATCCGCGCGGCTTTGACCGCGGCCCGGTTCGGATCGGTGATGCGGCCGTTGAGTTCGCCTGCGGCTCCCACGCCCTGCGAGCGAGCGGCGCTGAAACAGCTCAGCAGGCAGACAACCGCGAAGCCAATTCTTATTAGCTTGGCATTAGGCGGCACAGCCGCTTCGATAGATTTCGTTTGAGTCAAAGCGCTTTACAAACATGGGGCCGCTCGGCGAGCGGCCGGGCGTCGTTATTATAGTGCTATCAGCTTTGCCTCAAAAGTAATCGGTCGAGCGAGTGGCGAGAGAAACGCGCCGTAGGCACCTAATGGCAACGTCTTCTCGCTTCTTCAAAGAGGGTAAAAGGCAATCGTGTAGCTATAAACATTTCGCCGCTCGGCGGCGATGAATCAGTTCATATTCTTCAGAGAGCCAGGTCGTGTCCTAATTTCACTTTGCGATTCTTTGCGACTTGGCGTCTGAGCGTGACAATAGCTCATTTAACTCAAGTTTCCCGTTCATGCAGAGTCGCAAAGACGCAAAGTTTCGCAAAGTAGGACGTTACCAAAGTCTGCCTAAACTTGCTTTCGCGCGCTGGTTTCCTCACAATCACCGCGCAAGAATGTTCATTTCGATCCGTTCGTGCAGAGTCAGCCGCGACCGCAAATCGATTAGCTTTATTCGTCGCTACTTATGCGGCTCTGGCACTTAATAATACGGAGGAAGCAATGATTGACGGACGTAACCCCAGATTAGTTGGCGCTGGTTCCCAGCTGGTTTTACTAATTTTATTGCTCGCTTTTGGCGTGGTGGCGAACGCCCAGGAAACCGGCGGCGCCCTCATCGGCGGCGCCGGAATTTTTCGGCCCAAAAACCCTGAAGCAAAACGAACCACCAATCCCACCCGGCCGCGACCGCGGCCGAATAACAATACGGCCGCGCGGCCTGACCCGGCAGAAATCGAAGAGAAGTTTCAGAACGCCTTGTCCGACGGGAACGATGCTCGCGATGGGCGCAAATATTCAGTGGCTGAAAACTTCTACCGCGAGGCTCTCAAGGTAAAACCCAACGACACGCGCGCGTTCCAGGGTTTGGGTAACGTGTTCGTCGATCAGCAACGTTGGGAAGATGCTGAAACCGCCTATCGCAAAGCCGTCGAGTTCGCGCCTACGAATCCCGACGCGCTGGTCGCGCTGAGTTATGTGCTGGTCCAGCCGCGCACGGGCGCCCTCAATGCGCGCAGGTTTACCGATGCTGAAAATTTTGCGCGGCGCGCGACTCAGCTGGCGCCCACAAGCGCCGTGGCGTTTGATCGACTGGGCGTGGCCATGGTGGCGCGCGGCCTGGTCAATGCCGACACTGAAGCCGCTTTCCGTCATTCCGTCGAGTTGGATCCGTCCAATGTCGTGGCCCAGGTTCACCTGGCGCGCGCCTTGATTCGCTTAAAGCGCGAAACTGAAGCCGAACCAATTTTCAAAGCGGCCGTCGAAAAGGCCCAGCAGGATGCGCCGACGCTGGTGTTGATCGCCGACTCAATGCAGGCGGAATTCAAATGGGCTGAATCGGAACCCGTTTTGCGGCGGGCGCTGGAGTTAGATCGACAAAACCCCGGTGCCTTGTATTTGCTCGGCAAGTATTTGACGGCTACCCGCAAGTACGCCGAAGCCGAGCCGGTGCTCAAATCGGCCATCGCGGTGAATCCGAAGTTCTTTATGTCGCGCAATATTCTCGGCCGCGTGTACCTCGCTCTCGATCGCTATGACGATGCGTTCAATGCCTACGACGAGGCGGCCACCCTGGCGGTGGATGCCGATCGCCGCGAGCTGGCCGGCAATTTCGGTTTCGGCGGGGTCGGCGACGGTTACATGAAGTCGGGCCGTCCCAAAGATGCGCTTCGGGCCTACGATCGCGCGTTACAAATTGATCCGGCGAATACCGGTCTGCAGGCCAAGATTGCTGAGGCGCGCGCCAAGGTAACCCCCTAATTTATCGAGAGACAAAATGAAACGTTGTCCCAGCTGTAACCGCACTTATACCAACGACGCCCAGAAATTCTGCACTAAAGACGGCACCTCTTTAGTAGCCACCGCCCCGACCGGCGGGCTCGGCGAAACCGTCCGGCTCGATTCATCTGATTTGAAAACGACGCAGGATGATCCCGAGGTAACCAGGGTCATTTCGCGCGAACCTTCGCAGCCGACCGGTGAGTTTGATCCGTATAAGACAATTGTCTCGCGGCCGGATACGACTGCGGATTTTTCAATGACGACGGGCGATCTGATGCCGGCTTCAATTCCGCCCACGCCGCGGCCGGCGCATGTGCCGCCCCCGAGTCCGCCTAGTCCGCCTAGTCCGCCGGCGCCGTCCGGGCCGATCAGTTCGCCGTCTCAGCCTTTGCAAAATCCGTCCGGCGACATTGGACAAATGACGATGGCGTCATTCGCGCCGCCGCCCCCGCCGCCTTCGAGTGGCCAGCTTTCAGCCAGTCTGCCGCCGCCGCCCATGTCGATGCCGCCGCCTTCCCAGACGCCGGCGTCCGCGCCGATGCCGTCTGCCGTAGCGGCCGCACCGCCGAAGAAAAAGTCCAAGCTGCCTTTAATCCTCGGCATTCTTTTGGTGCTGTTTTTCCTCTTTGTCGGAGTCGCGGGGGCAGCGTATTGGTTTGTCGTCAAGCCGATGCTTGATAAGCGCAACGAAGTGACGATCGATCGGACTGAGCCTCCGCGCGAGCCCACCCCGCAAGCGGCAAATACGCCGGGGGAAACAACGCCTAAGGTTGATAAGAAGGAAGTGGCCCCGTATGCCCCGCCCGCCGATGCCGTGCAGTTTGTGAATTCGAAAGATCGGCTCGATGGCAAACTGGCTGAGCATTACGTCGACTTTTCTTTCTACTATCCGCAGAGTTGGGTCAAGGATAAAAAAGCTGGTGTCGCCGGCGCCAGCAACTTTGCCAAAGTCGAACGGCGTTTGCCACCCGATTTCACCCAGGAGAATTTTGCGGTTGGTTGGTATGCCTCGGCCGGATCAGAAGAAGGCGATCGCGCGGCGTTTCCCGGTCTGGCGGCCAACCTGAGCGCCCAGTTTGCGAAAGGCTTCACCGAGTACAAGAAGGTCTCGGAAGGTCCAACCAAAGCCGGCGCTTACGATGGGTATGAGTTTCGCTTTGAAAGCATCTCGCGCAACACCGAACGCGGCGACATTAAGATTTGGGGCCGAGTAGTTTTCCTGCCTCCAGTCGACGGCGGGAAGAACGGGGTTACGCTTTTGATGCTGGCAACCTCACTGGCCCAGGAGCTGAAGTCGGTTGACGATGTCGGTATCAAAGGCGATTTGCCGATGATGCTCGAATCGTTCCGTTTTGGAAAGTAACCTCCCATTTTCAATTTGCCATTTCGGTTTTGTCATTTATCATCTCGCGTGTCAGAAGCCCGACCGTAAGGAAGGGCTCACCGCGCACTCGCTTACGCTCGGGCTTCGGACATCCGCTCATTAGCTAAATGAAAATCGTTCTCGCAGAAGATCGCCAAGGCCAATTGCATGGCGAACGCTCGTTTGCCAGCGAAAAAGTTCTGGTCGGCAGAGACCCGGCCGTTTGCCACTATTTCTTTTCACAGGAAGAGTGGCCGATGGTTTCGCGCAAGCATGCCGAGTTCAGACTGGCTGACGGCCGCGTCACAGTCAGCGACACAAATTCACGCTTCGGCACGTTCGTCGGCGGCCAGCAGATCAACGCGCCGGTGGAAGTTCGCGTAGGTTCGTTAATTCAATTCGGAACGGCCGGACCGGTTCTGCGGGTTGTCAGCATCGAACAAACTGGCGTTGGTTCGGGACTGCCAATCGAGGTCTCGGACTATGCCACCGCGATCGATCCGGCTCCGGTCACTGAGCCGCCCGCGTCCAAAGGTCCCACGACACCGCCGCGAGCACCGAGCACACCATCGCGGGCGCAAAGCCCGCCGCCGCGAGCGCCGAGCACGCCATCGCGCAGTGCGCCTGCCCACTTGGAGCAGGCCGATTCGCGCACCGGACAAGCCCGTCGAATCGATCTCACGAAAGAAGTCACTCGCATCGGCCGCGATCCGGAAGGTGAGGTGGTGATTGACGCCGATGCAGCCGTCGTCTCTCGCCGTCACGCTGAGATCAGAAAGTCCGGCGATCAGTTCAACATCGTCGACCTGAAGAGTTTCAACGGCACGCTGGTCAATAATCAGCGCATCAGTGAATCGGCCCCGCTGTACGATCGTGACGAGATCCAGTTGGGGGCAGGCGGCCCGATGCTGCGGCTCAGCGATCCCGCGCATCCCGCGCCATCGCGCCGCATGGTGCAACCGGGCGCGCCGACACCCAGTCAAAACGTTATCCCCGAGGCCTTCGGCCAAATCGCCGCGATGGCGCGCGGCGGCACAATCGTTTCGACTTCGGGAACACGGCAGCCGAGTGCGCCGCAGGCCGTCGGGCAGCCACAGTTGTTGGCGCGACTCTCTTTCGAAGGCCGGCCGCAACTATCGGTAGGGCGCGCGCCGGACAGCGATGTGCGTCTTGACGGTTTGCAAATCTCGAATCGACACGCGCGGTTCGTGCTCACCAACGGCAGTGTCTCGGTCGAAGATACCGGCTCGACCAACGGCGTCTATGTGAACGGCGAGCGCATCAGCGGCCGTCGCAACGTCCAGCTTTCCGACGTAATTCAGATTGGACCTTTTGTCCTGCAGGCCGACTCGGCGCAGGGCGTGGCGGTTTACGACACGCGTTCCAAGACGCGCATCGACTGCATCAACATCGCAAAAGTCGTTAAGAATCGATCCGGCGGCGGCAGCATCAGGCTGCTGGACGACGTCGGATTGACGATTCAGCCGAACGAATTTGTTGGACTGCTGGGACCGTCGGGCGCCGGCAAGTCGACGCTGATGGATTCGCTCAACGGCATGCGTCCGGCGTCGAGCGGTCAGGTCCTGATTAACAATCTCGATCTCTACCGGCATCTGGATTCGCTCAAGCAATCGATCGGGTATGTTCCGCAGGACGACATCATCCACCGCGAGTTGACGGTTTATCGCACGCTTTATTACGTGGCGCGTCTGCGCCTCTCGAGCGACGTGTCGAGACGGGAAATCGACCAAATCGTCAACGAGGTGATGGACGTCACCGGTCTTTCAGAGCGGCGGGACGTTCCCATCTCGCAGTTATCCGGCGGCCAGCGCAAACGAGTTTCCATCGCTGTGGAATTGATCACCAAGCCGTCGGTGATCTTTCTCGACGAGCCGACCTCGGGTCTCGATCCAGCCACTGAAGAAAAGATCATGAAGCTCTTCCGCCAAATTGCGGAAAGCGGCCGCACGGTCATTCTCACGACGCACGCGATGGAGAACGTGAAGCTCTTCGACAAGATCGTAGTGCTGATGCGCGGCAAGCTCGTTTTCTACGGCGCGCCGCAGGAAGCGCTGGCCCACGTCAACGCGGAGAGCTTCAAAGACCTTTACGACAAACTCGAAGCACCGATCGATCAGCAGTTGGGGGCGCTGACGCCGCTGCCGGCGAACGCGAGCAAGGCCCAAAAAAGCGAACGCAAGAGAGAGCGGGAATATATCTCGGAACAGGTCGCGGAGGATTGGAAACGAAAGTTCACGACCACCGAACAGTATCGCCGCAATGTGGTCGAGCCCTTGAGCGGACTGCCGCGCGATGGTCGCGCCGCCGCGCCGCCCAAGCGCCGCATGAGCATCTTCGATGCGGTGCGACAGTGGGGCACGCTGACGCGCCGGTATCTCGAGGTGTTGACGCGAGACAAGTTCAATCTGCTGATTCTGTTTGGCCAGGCGCCGATCATCGCTTTCCTGACTTATCTGGTGGTGGGCGCCAAAGCGCCGCGCGACTTTCCGTATTTCGTGATGGCCCTGGTGGCGATCTGGTTTGGCACCTCGATCGCATCGCGCGAAATCATTCGCGAGCGCGCGGTCTACACCCGGGAACGCATGGTGAACCTGCGTTTGCTGCCATACGTGGGCTCAAAACTGTTTGTGCTGGCGGGAATCGTTTCGCTGCAGTGCGTGGCGCTTTACGGTTCGTTGAAGTTTTTCCACTACACGGGACTGATGGCGGTGCCCGGCTGGGCGCTGCCGCAACTGTTCATTGTTTTGATCACCGCGATGGTGGGAATTGCGCTCGGGCTTTTGATCTCGGCAATCGTGAAAACGTCCGAGATGGCGACCAGCATGGTGCCGCTGATCCTGATTCCGCAGATTCTTTTTTGCGGTTTGGTCGGCGTGCCGGAAAATACCGCGCGGGTAATCAGCACGGTGATTCCGGCAACCTGGGCTTTTGACGGCATCAAGCGATTTTCAACTCTCGATACGCTCGACGAAGAAGGCTCGGATCCGGAAGGCGAGAACAAAGGGAAGGGACTCTACAAACATTACGAGGACCTTAACGACGATCACATCGCGAAGGCGCGCGAAGATGTGGATAAGTATAAAAAGGACGCCGAGTCCGACATGAAGGATTACGAGCGGCAGATGAAGGATTACATCAAGGACTTGCAAAGCGGAGTGCAGTCGACCCAGCCCGAGGCGCCTAAACTAAAACCGGTGCCGAAGATTGCCGAGGCCGACAAACTCCCTGAGGACTTGAGCAGCTATATCAACTTCCTGCATCCCTGGGGCAACATCCTGCTCGACCCATTCGTGCTGATGTTGATGTTCTTCGGGCTCGTGATTGCGACGATTATCACGTTGAGAGCGCAGGATATTTTGTGAACCGGAGTCAGTACCATCCGCGTCAGCGGATGGGATCAGGAGGCAACTCCGGTTAGCAAGACGTTCCTCCCGATCCCATCCGCTCACGCGGATGGTACTGACTTCAGTGCGACGATCCGCCGAACGTTGCCGTCTAAAACCCTGCTCATCTAAAAGCTCGACCTAAATCTCAGTTAGGCGCCGGTTTGCCGTTCACCTGCTGATACAGCACCTTTGCGTTGTTGGGATTCAGCGGGCGCAGCTTTTCATACTGCTCGTTGGCCCTCTTCTTGTTTCCCTGTTTGAAGTAATCGATACCCAGATTGTAAATCGCTCCGGCATAACTCGGGTTCAGTCTCACCGCCTCTTGGTGAGCGGCCGTCGCCTCTTTCCATTTTCCCAGCGTGCCATACGCAACGCCGAGATTGTTCTGGGCCGCGGGCCAGTCAGGCTTTAGCTGAATCGCTTGCTGGAACTCGGGCAAGGCCTCGGCGTTTCGCTGCAAACGAAAATAAGAAATCCCTAAATTGAAATGGCCCTCCGGCAGCGACGGCTTGAGTTGGATCGACTTCTTCAGCGGCTCGACCGCGGCCGTGTAGTTGAGCAGGTTGTTATAGGCCCAACCGATGTTGCTGTAGGCTTCGGCGTAATCCGGCTTCAACTGCACGGCTCGCTGAAATGCGGCCAGCGCCTCCGGCCAACGTTTGCTCTTGCCCAGCGCGTAGCCCATGTTGTTGTTCGCTTCCGCATCGTCCGGCTGCAAGCGGATTACCTGTTTGTAAGCTTCGGCCGCTTCCGAATATTTGCCGAGATGATCGTAGGTCCAGGACAGGTTGCTGTAGGTCTCCAGCAGGTTTGGATTGATGGCCACGGCGCGCTTGTAGGCTTCGGCAGCTTCGGCGAGTTTGTCCGTGCGCCGATAAGCATCGCCCAGGTTGTCGAAGGCTTCGGCATATCTCGGATTCAACCCGACGGCCTGTTGGTACGAAGCGATCGCCTCGGCGAAATTCCCGGCGTTGTATGCGGCCACGCCTTGATCGTAATACGCCAGGCTGAGCGCTGCAGTCGTTTCCGAATCTTTGGCGCCGAGATCGTACGCTGTCTTCAAGGCGGTCAGCGCTTCGGTTGATTTATCTGTTTTCAGATAGGCCGTGCCCAGCGCGCGGTATGCTTCGGCCCAGTGTGATTTGAGCGAGATCGCTTTTTGATCGGCGGTAATCGCCTCGTCATAACGGCCGAGATTGAAATAGGTCTCACCGAGGTTGAGATGGGCTTCAGGATAATCAGGTTTAAGACGAATCGCTTGCTGGTATGACGCCGCGGCTTTTTCGAACTGTCCGGCGTCGAAGAGTTCATCGCCCTGTTCGTTATAGTCCTCGGCGTTCAGCGCCGGCGCAGCCGTGCCGCCGGTGCCAGTGTTGCGACTTGATCCTGTTCCGCTGTTGTTGTTGCCCTGCCGGTTGCCGGCCGTCGTTGGCCGGGAGGAATGCGAGCTACGCGCCGAGCGCGCCACGGTTTTCTTTTCCAGCGGCTTGGAGGTGTGGGTGCGATTCTGGACCGGAGTAAAGATTCCTTTGCCGATCTTCGCCTCGACCTCGGCGTTGGCGAGCAACACACCTGCACCGCCGGAAATGTCCTGCGCCCGAACCAGATTAAGCATCAAAGTCGAAGTCAGCGTGATGACGAGCGCGCGCGAATAAGCCGAGGCCTTGATCATGTTTATGCTCCAGTCACAAAATCGAGTCAGTCGAAATCATCGCAGAGTCTAATGTGATGACTCGTCGCCGACAAGTATTTGCTGTCCCGGGGGCGAAGTCAGTACTATCCGCGTGAGCAGATGTACTAACCTTGGTTGGGAGATACATCCGACTATTGCCGACTTCCATGTTATTAAGACGCCTTGCTTTTGTTTTCATTTTAGCTGCTTATCCAGCGGTCACGCCGGGTCAGGAGGTGCTGCCGTCACCGCCGCCCGACCACGGCTTGATTTACGTGCTTGACGCGGAAGCAAGGTTAATCGCGCTGCCGTTCGAACAGGCGGAATCGCCGCTGCGGCCGGATGAAATTGCCAAAAGCACCCGGAGCAGTTATCTCGAATTGAAAGGCGAGCACGCGGTTACGGTGTTGCCCGCCAATACCAGGATTTTCGTGTTTACCATCGATCACGGCGGCGCCCATCCGCCCTTGCTCGTCTGGTTAACGCCGCGCAAGGGGGCGCGCCGGGTGAACGCGATCGCCGAAAAGGGTTTGAAAGGGTTTGCAATTTCGTCAGATCAAATCGTCAAGCCCATACCCCGCGGGCTGGCCAAGAATGGCGAAGAAGTTTTTATGGAATTGCGTCCGCGGGTTTCGCTGATGCCGGGGGAGTATGCCATTATTGGCGGAGACCTGACGCGCGTAGCAACGTTCCGCGTACTTTGAGCGGAAATTAATCACGAAGGCCGAAAAGATTATGGCAGTACCTCAGGATCAGAAAAACGAAGTTTCCGCGACCAGTAAGGACAACAGTTCGTTCTGGACTCCCGGACGCGTGGCCATCACTCTGATCGTAGGGGTGCTGGTTGTCGGGTACGCGATCTCGCGTTGGAGCTCGAACCCGACGGTGAGCACGACTACTCCGACGGTGCGGACGTCAAACCAACCGCCTGCCCGAACCGCAGCTCCGCCGATCGCGAATGTCCCGCTGCCGGACGGCTTGCGCGAAACAGCGGTGCAAACCATCGACGGCGAATCGTTAAAGCTCTCGGACTACGCGGACAAGGTCGTGGTGCTGAATATTTGGGCGACGTGGTGCGGACCGTGCCGTTTGGAAATGCCGGAGCTGGTCAAGATCAGCAACGAATATAAAACACGCGGTTTGGTCGTCCTCGGTTTGGCGACGACTTACAATGAGCAGAACGATCCGGAACGCGTGAAGGAATACGTCAAGAAACAGAACGTGCCTTACAAGATCATTTGGGATGATGGCACGCTCGCGGCGCCGCTAGTCCAGGCCGTGCAGGCGCGTTCCGTAATCCCGCAGAGTTTTGTCATTTCGCGTGAAGGAAAGATCGTCAAGCACTTCAGCGGTTTCAATGTGTACCAGACGCCGCAGTTGATGCGTGAGGCAATTGAAGGTTCGCTGAACGGCAAGGGTTGAAAACCGTCTGAGCCAAATCATTCATGACTGTCGAAGTAAAACAAAAGCTGCAAGCTGAACTCGACGAACTGGAAACCGAGCTGCGAGTTCATCTGCCCAAAGAGATCAAACGCGCGCGCGAGTTCGGCGACTTGCGCGAGAACTCGGAATACCAAACCGCTTTGCAGCGGCAGACAATGGTCAAGGCGCGGATCCGTGAGCTGCGCCAGCGCATGAGCGAGGTTTCGTCGATTGATCTTTCACGAATTCCGCACGATAAGGCGGGCTACGGCTCGACCCTGGTGCTTTACGACGCGGAACGCGAAGAGGAAGTAACCTACCGGCTGGTCACGCCGGAGGAGACTGACCCGGGCGCCGGCCTGATTTCAACCGTCTCACCCATTGGCCGCAGTCTTATGGGAAAAGAAGAAGGCGACGAAGTGGTCGTCAGCATTCCCGCCGGAACCCGGCGCTTTGAAGTAAGAAAACTGACGACGCTTCACGATCAACCCGACAAATGAGGGAATGAAATTCCTTCTGCTAACGCTATCTGGCACTTACCGCATTCGCGGGTTCACCTTAGGTGACAACCAAAGACCATCACTGACCAGGCTTATTCGAGCAGGGCGCCGACTTCATCATCGCCCGGCCGCCTGAAATTCAAATACCAATAACCCGCATTGATGAAATGCTCCGGTTGCGACAGGCAGATCAGTTCATCATAAAGTTCGGCCACCGCGGCCGCGCCTTCCCGCGACGCCACAGGCACGGCGCCGATAAGCTGTTTCGGTTTCAGTCTGCGGAGCGGTCCGGCGACGGCCCTCATCGTCGAACCGGTGCGGATGCCGCAGTCGACCAGCAGCACAGTGCGCCCCTCGATTGAAACCGGCGGACGCTGACGCCGGCAGATGTCGACGCGCCGTGCAAAATCGGCGAGTGCTTTCTGCACGAAATGTTCAACCGGCGTGGACGCTTCGTCGGCGAGCGGCAACTCGTCGTCGAGCACGGTGGCGCCGGCCACGTTCACGGCGCAAAGGTGCGTTCCTGGTTTCGCCGCCGCCAGCAGCCGCCGAAGCAACACGAAATCAAAAGGCGCGGCCAAATGTTTGGCCACCTCATGCGCTACCGGCACGCCGCCCAGGGCAATTCCCAGCACGACCAGATCCGACGCGTCGCGATAGGCATCGAGCCGTGCAGCGAGTTCACACCCGCCGGCGCGCAGGTTCGAAAAGCGCTGCGGTTCCTTGAGCAAATCCTTGCTGGTGTGCGATGCTGGCGCGTCGTTGACCTTAGTCATTGTCTTTACTCTCGATCTTCAGCTTCCTTGAACTGGATAATGATCGCCCCGAACTCGGTTAGTTTGCGCCCGGCCACAAATGACGATGAAAGTTTCCTGCGGCAGGTGTTCGCCAGTACCCGCCTGCACGAGTTCGGCTGGCTCGCTGATCAGAACCAACTCGAGGCGCTGATCGATATGCAGTTCAAACTGCAACGACAACAATATGCCGCCGGTTATCCGGAGGCAGAACATAACATTATTCTTTGCGATGGTCAGCCGGTTGGCCGGCTCTTCGTCTCCGAAGGTGAAGAGCAGATCATTCTGGTCGATATCGCTTTACTGCCCGCTGCGCAGAATCGCGGCATCGGCAAATTCTTAATTGAAGCCCTGCTGGCGCGCGCCGGAAGCGTGGAAAAGAAAGTGCAATTGCACGTTTTTAAAGCGAACCCTGCCCGGCGGCTTTACGAGCGCCTGGGTTTCATCATCGTTAATGAAGACAGCATGTATTTCGAAATGATCTGCAAACCTGCTCTCAGCGCGGGAAAGGACTAAGTATGGATGCAGTTTTGGAGTACGACGAATTTGCGAAGTACCTGAACACAAAGTTTCGCATTCGTCTCAGTGAAAGCGAAACCCTGGAAGCTGAATTGATCGAGATATCCGAGCATCTTATTTCGGCGCGACAGGATCGGTTTGCGATCACCTTTCGCGCGGCCAACGAAATTTTTTTGGGCCAGGGCCTAAGACAATTTGAACACGATCAAATGGGCGAATTTATCCTCTTCCTGGTACCCATCGGGCGCGATGAGCAGGGCACTTCGTACGAAGCGGTGTTCAACCGAGTGGTTGCGAAAACTTGCTGAGCCATGGCCATCACGCTGCGCGAAGTCTCACCGGACGATGAATCATTTCTGCGCGAAGTTTATGCGTGCACCCGCGCCCAGGAGCTGTCGATGGTTCCCTGGACCGCGGAGCAGCGCGAGGCTTTTCTGCGCTTTCAGTTCGACGCTCAGGACGCGCACTACCGATCACACTATCCGAAAGCTGCCTTTCAATTGATTCTTCAGGACGGGCAGCCGGTCGGCCGGCTCTACGTTGCCCGCGAAGAATCCGGCATTCGCATCATGGACGTGACGGTGCTGGAGCAGTTCCGCGCTCAAGGTGTGGGCAGCTCAGTAATTCGAGACCTGATGCAGGAAGCCGATCAGCGCGGTCACAATTTGACGGTGTGGATCGAAAACTTCAATCCTTCGCGGAACCTGTTTGAGCGGATGGGTTTTTCTATCGTTGATAACGACGGCTACAACGACTTGTGGGAGTATCGTCCCCGCCCATGAATCTTGTTAGAGCTTAGCCGCAAAAGGAATCGGCGGCGCACGTCTATCTGACATCGAAATGCGCTGGGCCATTTAGATCACTGTCATAAAACGAGATTGAATGTTTTGATAAAAGGTACTAGACTGCACGCTCGCTCGCGGACCTTCCACTTATCCGCCCCGTAAGTGAACATCCTCTTACCCATAAAAAGCTCTGGAGGAAGTATGTCGACATCGCGACGAAAATTTTTGAAGACTGGTATGTTGGCGGCCGCCTTCGCCGCCGTCCCGTTGAAGATCGCAACGGGTCAAAGCTGGAAAGAACGAGACGCGAATCCCGATGAAAAACAAGCCCCTGATACGCTGAGCAATTATTCTAAAGCCTCCTTCAGCGCGTATCTCAATTCGGTATTTCAAATTCAGACCGTCGGCGGGATTATTGAAGCAATTCTGGTGGAAGTTCGTGACTTGCCCAGCTCACGTAACGGCGAAAGTTTCTCTTTGCTGTTCCGTGGTCGCGGTCCGCTGCGACAGGACACCTATCGCATCGTTCATCCGGCGCTCGGCACCTTTCCGTTGCTGCTCGTTCCGGCGGCGGCCGATGATAATGGGGCGCAAGGATATTTGGCGACGTTCAACCGACTTTCCTTTGTTGAGGCACTGCAGAATCCGGCGCCGCAACGCAGCGTGAGCGCCGACAGCGCCCCGGCTGCTGCCAAACCGACATCTAACTCAAAACCGGTGTCTGAAACCAGTGCTCCGGCGGCTGTCGAAGATGAGCCGAAGGCCTCTCCGAAAAAGAAACGGTCGTGGAAAGAATTTGATAACGACCGGTTTCAGATCTTGAATTAATCAATCGCGCAACCGGCGAGCCCTGATCGAAGCGCGCGTTCGATAGGGCTCTATTTTGGTTGAGTTTGCGGCGGCCTGCCTCATGCAGTTAGCAAAAATTTTGCTTGCATTCGCCATCGCTTAAGATTAGAATCCGCGCCACTTTAGCTCAGGCCATTCAAAGAACAAGGTTTAGCGGTACTTGCTGTCGGCCTGTCGTAGCAGTCTTCCCGGTTGCCTTCGGAGTTCAGATATTCAGCATAAGGACTCGACGACGTAACTTCACCTGCATGGAGTAGAAAAGGTCATGTCAGAACCATTCTTAGCCGAAATCAAAATTGTGAGTTTCAACTTTCCACCGAAGGGGTGGGCGATGTGTAACGGGCAATTCCTGCCCATCAATCAAAATCAGGCGCTCTTCTCGTTGCTGGGGACAGTTTATGGTGGCAACGGGCAAACAACATTTGCGCTTCCCAACATGAGAGGCCAAGTGCCGATTCACGTGGGCAACGGGCATACGCTTGGCGAGAAGGCCGGCACTTCTGCGGTTACGATAAGCCAGCAGTCGATGCCGCAGCACATCCACTTCGGGCAGGCGACTACCGACCCGCACACCACGAACCCGGAGAACTATCAACCGATAGCCGCCAACGCTTTGTTTGGTGTTGTTAACAACCTTTACAAAGCGCCGAATAACTTAACGACTCTGCTGCCTAGTTCGCTATCAAACGTTGGTGGCAGCCAGGCGCATGAGAACCGGCAGCCTTATCTGGTGTTGAACTTTATCATCGCGCTGCAAGGGATCTTTCCTTCGCAAAACTAAAAGGAGACTAATATGGGAGAACCATTTGTTGGCGAAATAAGGATGTTCGCGGGTAACTTTCCGCCAAACGGCTGGGCGTTCTGCGAAGGGCAAACGATGCCCATTTCGGAAAACGAAGTGCTGTTCCAGTTGATCGGCACGACGTACGGTGGCGATGGGGAAGAGACGTTTAATTTGCCGAACCTGGCGAGCAGAGTGCCGATGCACATGGGGACGGGACCCGACGGGAATACCTATCAAATCGGCGAGATGGGGGGAGTTGAATCGGTGACCCTGAGTGTCCAGCAGATTCCGATTCACAATCATGCGGTTATCTGTAGCCTGGATCCCGGTGACGCAACTCAGCCTGCCGGTAATGTTCCGGCACAGAATGCTTCGGTGACACTCTATCGCGCTCAGGATGGTAATCAGGCGATGAGTACGAACGCCGTTTCGCCGGTCGGTGGCAGCCAACCTCATGAGAATCTGCAACCGTATTTGTGCATCAACTTCATATTGTCACTTTTCGGGGTCTTCCCGTCGCAGACTTAGCGAGAAGGAGAAAAGAGAATCATGTCAGATCCATTTGTAGCTGAGGTTAGAATGTTCGCGTTTAATTTTGCGCCCAAGGGCTGGGCCTTCTGCGACGGGCAGCTGTTGCCGATTTCGCAGAACACTGCTCTCTTCTCGTTGCTTGGCACAACCTACGGAGGTGATGGCAAGTCCACCTTCGCGCTTCCTGATTTGCAAGGCAGCGCGCCCCTGCAACCGGGACAGGGCCAGGGTCTATCGCTTTACGATCTTGGTCAGCAAGGTGGCTCGGAAACCGTTACGCTCCTGACTTCGGAGATACCGCTGCATACTCACCAGTTGATGGCCCAGAATCAGGTTGCTCAGTTGGACGCGCCGGGGCCGGATCGGGCCTTCTCGCGTTCGTCGGGTGGTTTCGCATACCGGGTGACGTCGACCAACATCGTCCAGTTTGCGCCCCAGATGCTTTCACCGGCGGGTGGCAGCTTGCCGCACAACAACATGATGCCGTACCTGACTGTGAACTTCTGTATCGCCATGCAGGGAGTTTTCCCGCAGCGGCCGTAGCGAACGTTCACATTTCCACAATCGGACCGCCGGCCTTCATCTATCGATGGCCGGCGGTTTCGTTTTAAGGAAGATCTTCAGTTCAAAGGCACCTTTGTCTCAAAACTGTATGAGCGAGTTCGCCGGTGTCGTTTCATTCACACCTTTAGCCAGGTGTCGCGCAATGGTGGTGTCAACCGCTATTCGTGGTCACCCGGCTAAAGCCGTGTGTGAATGAAACAGAGACGCTACTTTTGAAGCAAAGCTCTCAACAGTCGAGGTCATCGCTTTATCGTAGCGAAGAGATCGGGAGGCATATTGGATCAATCAGAGGTTCATTATTGATTCGCTCCGATGACGCGTTGGGCCATGCGCTCGATTCCTATTTTTCGTTCGCTTCGGCTAAGCTGCGTTCGTGATTTCACCTGCTATCGATTTGTATCGCACGCGCGACTTTCTTAGTGGCGCAACCTGCCGGGAAATAATTGCTGAAATGTGCTCGGCGCCCGCAGCGGCGGCGCTCACCTACGGCCGGGCCGATGAGGGCTTGGTCGCTGAGAACGTGCGCCGGACCAGGCGCGTCACCGTTTCGCTAAAAACTGCTACAGCTGTGCGCGCCCGACTCTACGAGTATCGCCGCCAACTCGAACAACACTTCGAGATTACTTTGAATGATTGCGAAGAGCCGCAGTTCTTATGTTATCGGACAGGAGATTTCTTCGTGGCGCATCAGGACGGCAATACCGGCCTGCTGCGATTGGACAGCGACCGATCGCGTCGGGTTTCAGTCAGTATCTTCCTGAACAGTGAATCCGATGAAGCAGTTAATACCGACAGCTTCGTCGGTGGCTCATTGGTATTTTCAGACTGGCGTTCAGACGCGAAGCAGAGGGTGCGGGCCGAAGCCGGAACGCTCATAGCTTTTCGTTCGGAGCTTACGCATGAAGTCACGCCGGTTACGACAGGCTCGCGCTATGCGATCGTTACGTGGTTTGGAGCGGATTAGCCATGACCGCAGGGCCGTGGCATCATAATCAAATGAAATTATTCAGCGGCTTCGCTGCCTGCCTCTTGTTCGTCTCGATTGCCTGCACAGCCTACAAGTCGGCAGGTTCGCCTTCGGCGCATAATGTTAATGCGCCGGCTCCAGCCAATCAGTCCGTGGCTCAAGCTTCTCAGGAAAGAGTCGCTTGCGGGCTCAAGATTTCCGCGGCGCCGGCGATTAACGGTTTAAGGTTGGGCATGACGTCAGAAGAGATTTTGAATGCGATTCCCGGCAGCAAGGACGATCCTCAAATCCGTACGAGCCTGGCTCGCCCGGCAAACGAATTTGGCGTCTCGGGTTTGACGGTAATGCCATCCAAATACCCTTCGAAGGACCAGTATCCCGGAATCAGTCGCGTCACTTTTACGTTTGTCGACGGCCACGCTTACAGTCTGAACCTCGGATACAATGGACCTAAATGGGGCCATGTCGACGAATTCGTCAAGAAGGTCATCGAGTCCTCGAATCTTCCCTCGATTGAACAGTGGGAGGACTATCCCGGGATGGACACGCAAATGAAGATGCTGAAATGCGCCGAGTTTGAAGTACGGGTTTACGCCGGCGGCGAAAACGGGTCGCTCAATTATGTCGGCCTCAAAGACCTAAAAGCCGAGAAAGCTTTGCGCGAAAAAGAAGAAAAGGCTGCCAAACCCTAATGCGGTAGTATCCCGATCCACCGACCGCCTTGAGAGAAAAGCCTCAACTCAGAATAAAATGTGTGCCTCACTAGGTTTAGCCGACAAATTTGCCCAACCAATTGCCGACAAGCCCAAAACATCTTTTCCGGGTACAATAGGCCAAGGATTGCAGAAAGATTCTTTTTGCCTTTTTTATTGACCTAATTTAGCTTCCGTAATAGTCTTATCGTCCATTGAAAGCGCTTTTGTATTTCGTGTGGCCCCCGACATTAACATTCAGAACACTTCTCATTCAGTCGTCCGTTAGGAACCAATCACCGTGAAAATATCATTCCCTGTGTCCGCACCGGTTAACCTCAGAGTGTTTGTCGCCTGCCTGCTGGCATTTTCAATTCTGATTACGCCTATCGCAGCCATGGCCGCACCCAGAGTCCTCGCAGCTCCCAAAACCAGGAGAGAAGCCAAGAAGCTTGGTAGCGTCTCCGGTACCGCGACAAAAGCGGCAACTGGAAACGAATTCGCCAACGGTCCGGTTCCCGAGCCGGCTCCGGCGCCGCCGTTCGCAGCGGTAATCACCGCCAGCATGACTGACAACCGCCCCGCGACTGACCCCGCCAGCGCGAAACCGGGCGACACGATTAATTATACGGCGACAATCACGAACACGGGCAATGCCGACGCCACCAGTGTGCAGTTCAACGACGATCTTGATCTCCACACCGCGTATGTGAATGGTTCGGGAATCCTGGCGATGTCCGATTCCTACAGCACCATTGGCAATACGAACATCAGTGTGGCCGCGCCCGGCCTGTTGACCAACGACCTCGATCTCAGTGCGGGCAACAACACCGGCATGACCACGACCGCGCAGACCGTCTCCAGCAGTCAGTGCGCCGGTTGTAACAATGTCACGATCAATGCTAACGGCAGTTTTACATACGATCCGAAGGTTGGATTTACCGGAACAGATACCTTCACCTACACGGCGAAGAACGCCGCGAACAAGCCCGCGAGCGCCACGGTGCAAGTCACCGTCGCCGGGATGATTTGGTACGTGAAAAACGATGCCCCCGCCTGCACGGTGATCAGTACGCCTTGCGGCACCCTGGCGCACCCATTTTCGACGCTGGCATCTTTTCAAGCCGTCAATGACGGAGGGGCCGGGCCGCCGCAACATCCAAAGGCGAATGACAATATTTTCATTTACACCGGTGTCGGTAACTACACCGGGGGCGTAACCCTGCTGAATGGGCAGAAGCTAATTGGCCAGGGCGCAACCGCCAGCCTGGAAACGATTACGGGTTTGCCGACACCTTCCGGCTCGACCGTTTTGCCAACGACCGGCGGTGTCAACCCGGTTTTCACCACCGGCAGTCTTACCGACAACATCCGTCTGGGCACAGGCAACAGCAATCTCATTCGCGGCTTTACGGTAGGCGATAGCGGCACCGCCACGGGCGACTCTTCAGACATCACCGGCACGAGCATCGGCACGTTGACTGTTAGTGAAGTGACGCTGAATGGCAGCGGCCGCACGATGAACATCAACGGCGGTGCGTTGTCAGGATCGTTTACCAGTGTAGCTTCGACCGCGAGCACGGGCCAGGGATTGACCCTCACGGCTGTCACCGGGACGATCAACATGGGCTCGACCACCATCTCGGGGTTCAGCACGGGATGTATCTCGGTTAGCAACACGGCCGCGGCCGTTACTTCCAACATTAATTTCGGAAATACGTCATGCACCAGCGGCGGCAGTGAAGGCATCAATCTCACCAATAACGCGTCCGGCTTGCGCACCTTCGGCTCGCTGACGGTTTCGGGCGTCTCAGCCACGGCTTTCATTCACGCGAGTGCCGGCGGCGATGTGAACATCACCGGCGCCGCCAACCTCACGAGTACCGGCGGCAACGTGATTTCAGTGAGCAGTCCGGCGAACGGTGACTTGATAGATTTTCAGGCTGCGACCAGCGCGACCACCGGCGGCAATCAGGTAACCGGCATCAATTGGGTCGGCGCTGCCGGCGCGACAATGCAATTCAACTCGCTGTCCATTCAGCGAAATAATGGTATCGCTTTGAACGCCACGACCGGCGGCACGATCACTGTCACCAACGCCACCGGAACTATCAACAACACTACGGCGGGCGGTCCGGCGATTGTCGCGAACGCAATCGATCTCAACGCAAATTTCTCGGCGATCAATTCAAGCGCGAGCGCGCCAACCGGCACCAGTGCAGTGAGTCTGACCAACGTGACGGGCACATCGAATTTTGGCGGCGGCGCTTTAACGAATGCGTCGGGCGCTACCTTCCTGGTTAGCGGCAGCACGTGCTCGGTTACTTACACCGGCAACATTACGCAAGCCAACAATGCGGCGATGGTTAGCGTCCTGAATGGACACAGCGGCACCCTAACCTTTACTGGTACCCTGAACGCAAGCAACGGCACCGGTCTGCAGTTTAACGATGCCGACGGCTCGTACAATTTCAGCACGACTGCCGGGACGACGACGCTTAGCGGCGGTGACGCGGGTATCGATATTCTCGCCGGATCGGCCGGTACGTTTACCTTTGGTCCGACTGGGACGCCGGCCAATTTCGTCGTCACCAGTCCGAGCGGAATTGCCGTCAACATCGACGGCGTGGCGAGCACGTCGACTGCCAACGTCACCTACCGCGGCAACATCACGCAGGCCAATAACGCTGCGACCGTCGTGGTGAAGAACCATAACACCGGTACGATCTCGTTCCAGGTAGGGGCCATCAGTGCGAGCAACGGCACGGGGCTTCAATTCGATAACGCCGATAGTACGTACAGCTTCAACAACGTATCAGGCACGACGTCTTTAAGCGGTGGCGACGCGGGAGTCGATATCACGAACGGCTCGGGTGGCAGCTTCACGTTTGGCCCCACGGGTACGCCGGCCAATTTCGCCATCACGAATCCCACTGGCATCGGCTTTAATTTTAATACCAGCACGGCTGCCGTTACGTTCAACGGCAATATCACAAAGAGCGGTACCAGCACCGGGGCCATCGTCGACATCACCGGTCAGAGCAGCGGCACGATCACTTTTCAAAATGGATCCCTGATTTCCTCGAGCACGGCCGCCACGGCGACGGGCATCAACCTGAACAACGTCGATGGCACGGTCAACTTTAACGGGACGAATACGCTCAGCGGTGCGGGGGCTAATGCGGGAATCGACATCACCAATGGTTCTTCCGGCACCATTAGTTTCTCGGCCAATACCTCGATCACCAGTCCGAGCGGCGCCGCGTACAACGAAGACACCAGCACCGCGAACGTGACCTACAACGGCACCATCACTCAGAACAGTGCCGCCAGTGCCGTAAAAATCAACGTCAAGACCGGCGGTACCACGACCTTTACCAGGGCCGCCGGCAGTCAGATCAGCGCCAGCACCGGCGCCGCGAATGCGATCGATTTGACGGGAAACACCACGGCCGGAACGATCAACTTCCAGGGTGGGTTGAGTCTGACGTCATCCACGGGCACAGCCTTTAACGTCAGTGGCGGCAGCACCGCCTCCACGCTTAATGTGACCCAGAACAATGGCGCGATCGTTAACACGATCAATTCGACCGACGGCAGCGGACTCTTCGTTAACAACGCGACTATCGGGGCCAGCGGGTTGACCTTCCGCAGCATTAGTGCCGGAAAAGGCGCCGCGGCCACCAACGGCAACGGCATCACGCTCGACACCACCGGTGCGACCGCCGGCCTGACGGTGACCGGTAATGGCGGCAATTGCACCATCGCGGACACAACCTGCTCGGGCGGCTTTATTCAGCGCAAGAACGGTGCTGACGGCAGTGCGACTTCGGGCTCGGGTATTTTCCTCAACAGCACGGTGAATCCGAGCTTTACCCTGATGCACATCAAGGATGTGCAAAACAGCGGCATTCGCGGCACCAGCGTTACCGGCTTCTCGCTGACGAGCTCCGTGATCAACGGAATCAACGGCACCACGGCCTTGGGCGGCTCGGAAGAAGGCGCGGTGCGCTTTGTTAATTTGTTTACCAGCGCGACGTTCCCGAATGCGGTAATCACCGACTGTGTGCTGGGCGGCATCACCGGTTCCGATTCGAGCTTCTCGGATAATCTGCGCGTGAGCAATAGCAGTGGCACGCTGAATCGTCTCAGTATTACCAACACCAGTTTCGGCAATATCAGCACCGGCGGCAATAACGGACTCACCTTCAGTGGCAGCGGCGCCGCCGCCATGACCATGAACCTGACGGTTCAGGACAGCGTCCTGACCAACGCCATCGGCAGCGTCGCCAGCATCACGTTCGGCACCAACACGACGATGGACCTCGTCTTCCGCCGTAATAAGCTCAGCAATAATAATGTTAATCAATCTTCGGGCGGCGGTGGTCTGGCATTTCAGGGAGGTTCGGGCGCGCACACGGTGACTTATGACATCTCGTGTAACACGCTCAGGGATTCCATCGGTATTGCGTTGCTGGTAGCCACCGGCAACGGTTCCGGCACTGTCGTAGGCAACATCATCAACAACAAGATTGGCGTTTCGGGAAGCACCACCCTCGGTTCTACTCAAGCATCGGCGATCAAGGTGAAGGCGACCGGCACAGGTACGCACACCACGATGATTCAGAACAACCAGATGTTTGGCACCAATGAAGAGGGGATCTTCATCCAAAACAATGACGGCAGCGCCACGCTGAACGCGTCCGTTTTCGGCAATACGTATGCAAACCCGAACACCTTCCAGTTCGCCGGCCTGAATGTTGACATCGGTGCGCTCGGCACGGACACCAGCATCGCGAACGTCGTCGTCGGCTCGGCTTCGGTCGCCGCCAACAAGAACGACTTCTCGCTTGGCGATCCGGCTAACTTCAGTGACGTAAACCTGAGCCGCATTGCCGGCGCGGGAACCCAACTCAATTTGTCTAAGAACGGCTCAGCTAGTGTGACGGCGGCCGCGGTGATTGACGATGACAATTTGAATCCGGCGACGACCACCACCTCCGTGTCGGGGACCGTGAATTTGGTCGGCACTCTGCCGGCGACGCCTCCGGGAGTTGCCGCTTGCGTGCAACCCGCATTCTTCCGGCCTGACGTCGATCCCAAGGGCCAATTCAATGCGCAGGGACCGCGGGGCCTTGATCGCGATGCGAATTCGTTGGCCTTCCTGAGCGCCGCCTACGACCCGCAAATATTTGATCTCAGCAACTGCTCGGCAGCGCCGGCCCAGCCCGCGATCGCCCAAACCTTCAACGCGTCGATGAACGCGGAAGCTCAGAGCTTTGCGCAGATATTCAGCGCGGCCGCGATAACTGCGGAAACCCATACGCTCGCGCAGACCTTTGCCGGCGCGTCGATGACCGCCGCCGCGCGCAGTTTCGTTCAGCCGCTCAGCGGCTCGGCAATCAGCGCCGAAGCTCACAACGCCGTGAAGCTGCACGATTCGGCAGACGGCATGCTTGCCCGCGCGACGAAGTCTCTGCGCAGTTTCGCCAACGCGGTTGGTTCGGCCATCGAACCGACCGCTTACGCTGAGAACGCTCAGCGTACCGATGTTCGGTCGAATCACGCCCGCGGTGTGCGCGCGAACAGAGGCGCGGTCCGATCCGCGGCCCTGGAGCCGATGTTTGCTCCCTGTGGTCCGATCAGCGCGACCCATATTTGTGTCGACATTGGCACTCTGCACGCCGGAGATTCGGTCCAGATTGGCTTCTCGGCGACGGTTAATAATCCCCCGAATCTGACCTTGTTGACGCCTCCGCACGTGACCACCCAGGGCTCGGTGACGGGTATTGGTTTCGCCGCGGTAAACACCGACGATCCCGATGTCGGCGGCGGAAACGATACGACCGATACACCGATCGATCTGTTTGACGTTAACGTCGGACTCGGATCGAGTTTGAATCCTTCCTCTCCGACGGATCCGGTGACTTATACGGCGACGATCACGGTCGACACCTCGATCCAGACGCCTCCGGGAGGAACGAATCCAACCGGCACGGTCACCTTCAAAGACAACAACGTTGCGATCGGCACCTGCACCAACGTCGCCATCACCGGTGCGGGGCCGTGGACTGCCCAGTGCACGATTGCCGGCGGCACCTACGTCGGCGGCAGCAGCCACCCGATTACCGCCACCTACAACGGCGACGGCAACTTCGATCCGAAGACCAGCAGCACCCTGACGCAGACTGTGCAGGCGTGCGGCAACCCGGCAGTCGTTACCAAGATCGCCGACACCAACGATGGTGTTTGCGATGCCGACTGCTCGTTGCGCGAAGCGATTGCGACCGTCTGCCCCAGCGGCACCATTAACTTCGATACTGCCGGGGTCTTCGCGACGCCGCAGACAATCATTCTCGGCGGCACCGAACTCTCCATCACGAAGAGTCTGACGATTAACGCGCCCGCCCCGGCGGGTCAGCACGTGACCGTGACCGGCAACGACGCGAGTCGTGTCTTCAATATCGGTGCGGGCCTCACGGTCAACATCTCGAACCTGACCGCGACGCACGGGACCTCGGCCCAGGGTGGCGCAATTAAGAATGACGACACCGCGGGCACGACGCTGACTTTGACCAACGTTACGGTAAGCAACAGTACGTCAACCGGTGCTCAGGGTGGCGGCGGCATCTGGGCTGGTAATTCGCTGATTTTGAAGAACAGCAGCGTGACCGCCAATACAGCCACCACCGGCGCCGGCGGCGGTATCCATGCGTTCTTTAGCTTGTACGTCGACAACAGCAGTATCGACGGCAACCACGCGGACCTCGGTGGTGGCGGTATCGTCGCCGATGGGAATGGCACCGTCAGTGTGAGCAACAGCACCATCAGCAACAACACTGCCAACGACAACGGCGGCGGCATCCTGGGCAATGTGCCGATGACTAACTGCACGGTCAGCGGCAACTCGGCCAAGACATCAGGAGGCGGCGTTGAGATCGCCGTCGTCGCCCCGGCCGATATGGTCAACGTGACCATTACCAACAACCGATCCGATTCCGATGATACCGGCGGCGAAAACGGCGGCGGTCTCTACATCGATATCGTCACCTCGGCCAATCTGACGAACACAATTATCGCGGGTAACTTCCGCGGTACGGCCTCGCCAGTCGCTGACGACAGTCAGGGTGTGGCAGGTTCATCGGTCACCGGTTCGTTTAACCTGATCGGGACCGGCGGCTCGAACGGCTTAACCAACGGCGTCAATAACAACCAGGTGGGCGTGGCGGCTCCGGGCCTTGGTGCGCTCCTGAACAATGGCGGTTCGACGCTGACCCACGCGCTGCTTGGGAGCAGTCCGGCAATCGAAGCCGGTACGGATCTCACCACCCTTAACGGTGCGATCGACAATGTGACCACCTCAGTCGTGGTGAGCAATCCCGCGAACATTCCGGCTAACGTCGGGTTTGTGATCCAGATCGATGACGAGCAGATGACTGTGACCTCGAAGGTCACCAACACGCTGACGGTCGTGCGCGCAGCAAACGGCACGACGGCGGCCGCGCACAGCGATCTCGCGCCGGTCAATCCGGCCTTCGATCAACGCGGCAGCGGCTTCCCGCGCAAGACTGATTCGGCGGACGCGAACCTGACCAGGACTGTCGACATCGGCGCGTACGAAGCTCATCCCACGATCGAAGACATACCTAACCAGACGACCAACGAAGACCAGGTGAAGAACGTAGTCTTCAATCTGGGAGATGACACTGGGACGCTGATTACGGGCGCGGGTGGTTCGGTAACCGCGACCTCGTCTAACACGACGCTGGTTCCGAATTTGCCGGCTAACCTGAGCTTCACCGGTTCGGGCGGGTCACGCACCTTGCAAATTACGCCGGCGTTGGATCAAAGCGGCACTACGACGATCACCGTCACCGTGACCGCCACCAATGGCCGCACCGCCAGCGACACCTTCGATCTGACGGTGACTGCGCAGAACGACAATCCGACGATTAGCGCCAACACCGGAATCACGGTTAATGAAGGCTCCGTCGGCAACACAATTACCGGCGCGATGTTGTCCGTGACGGACATCGACAACACGCCGGCGCAGCTGACCTACACCGTGGGGACGGCGCCGGCAAACGGAGCGCTCAAGAACAACGGCGTCACGCTGGCGGGCGGTGGTACGTTCACGCAGAGTGACATCAACAGCAATCTGATCACTTACGATCACAACGGCAGCGAGACCATCTCTGACAGCTTCACCTTCACGGTGTCGGACGGCGCTGGTGGATCGATCGGCCTGACCACCTTCAATATCACGGTAACGCCGCAGAACGATTCGCCGACGCTGGCTGCGAACGCCGGCATCACGGTTAACGAAGGCTCTGCCGGCAATATCATTGGCAGCGCAGTGTTGAGCGTCACTGACCCGGACAATACGGCGGCGCAAATTACCTACACCGTAGGCACGGCTCCGGCCAACGGCACGCTGAAGAAGAGCGGCGGGGCGCTCGCCGGTGGCGGCACGTTCACGCAGAGCGACATCAACAGCAACCTGATCACATACGATCACAATGGCAGTGAAACTACTTCGGATAGCTTCACCTTTACGGTCAGCGACGGGGCCGGCGGCACGATCGGCCTGACCACCTTTAACATCACGGTCACGGGAGTGAACGACGCGCCGGTGGTTACGACGACGGTCGCCAACCTGACCTACAACGAAAATGATCCGGCGACGGCAGTTGACCCGGGCGTGACGATCAGTGACGTAGACAGTACGACCCTGGTCGGAGCGACAGTTTCGATTACCGGTAACTTCCAATCGGGTCAGGATGCTTTGAGCTGGGTCGATAACAACCTGGCTGACAGCATCACGCTGAGCGGCAGTTCGACGGCGCAAACGATCATCCTGACGGGCACCGATACTCTGGCGAATTACCAGGCCGCGATTCGCGCGGTCCAGTACGCCAATAGCTCGGATGATCCGTCGACGGCAACCCGCACGGTGACCTTCACAGTGGATGACGGCGGCGCGGTAAACAACACGGGCTCGGGCGCTCGCAACATCACGGTCAATACCCAGAACGACAATCCGACGCTGGCTGCGAACGCCGGCATCACGGTTAACGAAGGCTCTGCCGGCAATATCATTGGCAGCGCAGTGTTGAGCGTCACTGACCCGGACAATACGGCGGCGCAAATTACCTACACCGTAGGCACGGCTCCGGCCAACGGCACGCTGAAGAAGAGCGGCGGGGCGCTCGCCGGTGGCGGCACGTTCACGCAGAGCGACATCAACAGCAACCTGATCACATACGATCACAATGGCAGTGAAACTACTTCGGATAGCTTCACCTTTACGGTCAGCGACGGGGCCGGCGGCACGATCGGCCTGACCACCTTTAACATCACGGTCACGGGAGTGAACGACGCGCCGGTGGTTACGACGACGGTCGCCAACCTGACCTACAACGAAAATGATCCGGCGACGGCAGTTGACCCGGGCGTGACGATCAGTGACGTAGACAGTACGACCCTGGTCGGAGCGACAGTTTCGATTACCGGTAACTTCCAATCGGGTCAGGATGCTTTGAGCTGGGTCGATAACAACCTGGCTGACAGCATCACGCTGAGCGGCAGTTCGACGGCGCAAACGATCATCCTGACGGGCACCGATACTCTGGCGAATTACCAGGCCGCGATTCGCGCGGTCCAGTACGCCAACAGCTCGGACAACCCGTCGACAACCACCCGCACGGTGACCTTCACAGTGGATGACGGCGGGGCGGTGAACAACACGGGCTCGGGCACCCGTAACATTACGGTCAATACCCAGAACGATTCACCGACGCTGACCACCAACGCCGGCCTGACCGTAGTAAACGGTGGAACCGGAACCATCGATAACACCAAGCTGAAGGTCGACGATGCCGACAACACTCCGGCCCAGATAGTGTTCACGATTGGTACCGCCCCGGCCAACGGGACTCTGTTTAATAATGCAGTCGCGTTGTCCGCCGGCGGCACGTTTACGCAGGCCGACATCGACGCAAATCTGATTACCTACACGCATACGAACCTGGCGACAATCAGTGACAGCTTTACCTTCACTGTGTCTGACGGAGCGGGTGGCACGATCGGTTTGACCACCTTCAACATCACGACCGGTTGCGGAAACGCTATTACCGTTACCAGCAACGCAGACAGTGGTAACGGCAGCTTGCGTCAGGCGATCGCGGCGGCTTGTACCGACGCCACGATCACCTTTGGCGGCGGCGTGGTCAGCCCGATCACGCTGACTACCGGTGAGCTGGTAATTGATAAGAACCTGACCATCCAGGGGCCGACGGCGGCGGCGCTGGTGATTAGCGGTAACAGCACCAGTCGTGTATTCCATGTCAATCCCGGCATCACGGCCTCGATTAGCAATCTGACGTTCAGCAACGGCGCGGCGGCTTTCGGTGGCGCTGTCTATAACGAAGGAACGCTCACGCTGAACGGCGTCACGGTGAAATCCAGCACTGCCGCTAACGGCGCCAACAATGGCGGCGCGGCCAACGGCGGTAATGGTGGGGACGGCGGCGGCCTCTATAACAGTGGCACGCTGAATGTAATCAACAGCACTATTTCCGGGAATTCGGCAGGCAACGGCGGGAACGCGACCGGCACCGGGATCGGCGGCAACGGCGGTAACGGCGGCGGTATCTACAATGGCGGAACCCTGCTGCTAATCAATGCCAGTATCAGCGAGAATAACGCCGGTCGGAATGGCCTCAACGTCAACGGCGATGAAACCAATGTCGACGTAGGCGTCCCGGGCCTGGGCGGCGGTGTCTTCACCGCGACCAGCACCGCGATTTTGCGTAACACCATAATCGCCGGTAACTTCTCGCACTTCTTCTCGCACCTTACTGGTGGCGGGACGACTACTCAGGACAACAGCAGTGACGTCGGCGGCACGTTCGACAACTCGAGCGCGTTCAATCTAATTGGCGCGATCGACGGTGCGACCGGCATCTCGTGTGGTTCGAACGGAAACCAGTGCGGCGCCGCCGACGCTCCGCTCAATCCTCTATTCGGCCCGTTGACGAATAACGGTGGACCGACTGAGACCTACCTGCCACAGGCATTCAGCCCGGCGATCGATGCCGGCAGTAATGCTTTGGCCAAGGATCAAAACAACGCCGCTTTGACGACGGATCAGCGTGGCAGTGGCTTCCCGCGCATTCTCAACACAACAGTTGATATTGGCTCGGTCGAAACCACTCCGCCGCCGCCACCGCCGCCGAGTGCGGATCTGAGCGTGACGAAGTTCACCAGTACCGACGAGACGCTCGCGGACCGGGATATCTCGTACGATATATCGGTCTTCAACGCGGGGCCGGATGCGGCGACTACTGCAACGCTGACGGATACGCTTCCCGGAACCATGACTTTTGTGTCGTTAAGCTTCCCGGCCGGCTGGTCGTGTACGACCCCCGCGGTTGGAAGCGGCGGCACCATCAATTGCTCGATCCCGAGTCTGGCAGTTGGCTCTGCGCAGGCGTTCACGCTGGTCGGACATGTCCCCAGCGGCACGCCGGCGGGAACCTTCTTCATGAATACGGCGACGGTCGGCTCGGCCATTCTCGATCCGGACTCCGGCAATAACAGTTATCCGGCCGGCACTACGGTCGTGCCCTGCCTTAACTCCGCGGTCGTCACCACCAATGCCGACAGCGGTTCCGGCAGTTTGCGCCAGGTAATCAGTGATGTCTGCGCGGGCAGCACGATCACTTTTGCCGCCTCGGTGGTCAGTCCGATCACCCTGACCTCGGGCGAGATCGTCATTAACAAAGACCTGACGATCCAGGGGCCGGGCGCGAACTTGTTGAGCATCTCCGGCAATAACGCAAGCCGGATCTTCAACTTCTCCGGCGGCTCAACCAACACGATCAGTGGATTGACTTTGACCAATGGCAAAGTCGCCTCTGCCGGCAGCAATCACGGTGGCGCGATTTTCAATAATGCCAACCTGACCATCACTGATGCGGCGTTTACCAGCAACACGGTAAGCGACGGCGCCAGCAACCAGGGCGGGGCCATTTTCAATAGCGGCACCCTGAGCATTCTCAACAGCACCTTCTCGGCAAACTCGGCAACCAATGCCGGCAACACGAACCAGTTCGGCGGCGCCATTTCCAATACCACTGTGTTGACGCTGACGAACTGTACGTTCTCCGGTAATTCAGTAAGCGGCGGCGCCACCAGCACGAATCGGGGCGGCGGTGTTTACCACGGCTCGGGTACCTTGACCATCGTCAACAGCACTCTGTCGTCGAATACCGCGGGCTCCGGCACTACCAGTGAAGGCGGCGGGATTGATGTAATCGGCGGAACGGTCGAAGTGCGGAACACCATCGTCGCCGGAAATACTGCCGGCGTGGGGCTGGATGTCGCCGGGACCTTTACGTCGAAGGGAAATAATCTGATTGGCGCCGCGACCGGCAGCACCGGTTTCACGAACGGCGTCAACGGCGACAAGGCCGGTACGGCGGCGTTGCCGCTTAACGCGTTGCTGGCAGCGCTCGGAAATTATGGCGGGCCGACGCAGACACGCGCATTGCTGCCGGGTTCACCCGCAATCGACGCCGGCAACAACTGCGTGAATGATTCGGCTCATTGCAGTGACCCCAACATAGCCCAAATCAGTAACGATCAAAGAGGCTTCAATCGACTGGTGGGAACCAACGTTGATATGGGCGCCTTCGAGTCGCGTGGCTTTACGGTCGCCGCCACCAGCGGCACGCCGCAAAGCACACCTATCTTGACCGCCTTCGCGGCGCCTTTAGTCGCGACTGTCAGCAGTAGTTTTGGGGAACCGGTGGTCGGTGGCCAATTAACTTTCACGGCTCCCGGCAGTGGCCCGAGCGCCACTTTTACCGGCGGCGTCACCACGCTGGCAGTGGCTGTGAATGGCAGCAGCCAGGCGAGCGCGTCCGCGACTGCCAACAACACGGCCGGTGGTCCCTACAACGTCACCGTGTCCGGTGCGGGTATCGCCGGCCCGGCCAACTTCAGCCTGACTAATCAAAAGGGTAATCAGACGATTACGTTCGGAGGGATCGCTGACAAGACCTTTGGCGATGCCGATTTCGGTATCAGCGCCACGGCCAGTTCCGGCTTGCCGGTGAGTTTTGCGCCCAGCGGCAACTGCACGGTGACCAGTCCGTCACCGGGAACGGTGCACATCACCGGCGCAGGGGCCTGCACTATCACGGCTTCACAGTCAGGTGATTCGAATTACAACGCGGCGGCGAATGTGCAGCAGAGCTTCAATATCGCCAAGGCGAATCAAACGATCACGTTCGCGGCAATTGCGAACAGGACGTTTGGCGATGCCGACTTCAGTGTGAGCCCGACAGCTTCATCGGGTCTGGCCGTCAGCCTGATCGCGAGCGGCAATTGCACGGTCAGCAGTCCGGCGCCCGGCACAGTGCACATCACCGGGGCCGGCTCCTGCACCATCACCGCGTCGCAGGGCGGTAACGCCAACTTCAACGCTGCGGCGAGCGTGCCGCAGTCGTTCACTATCGCCAAGGCCAACACGGCGGTTGCCGTCTCTACGTCGGGCACTCCATCTGACTTTGGCCAGAATGTGACGTTCACCGCGACCGTCACGTCGGGGGCGGGGACGCCGACCGGGACCGTGCAGTTCACGGACAACGGCGCGAACATGGGCGCCCCGGTGGCTTTGAACGCCAGTGGCGTGGCCCAGTTCTCAATCTCGACCCTGAGCACTGGCCTGCACACAATAAATGTTGTGTACAGCGGTGACGGGAATTTCCAGACCAGCACCGGATCGCTCCCGGCTCAGGTGGTCAAGGCTATCCCAACGCTGTCGATCGACGATGTCTCCACGACTGAAGGACAGGCCGGCACCAAGGTCCTCAACTTCACCGTGACCCTTTCGGCGGCCAGCACTCTGACGGTAACGGCCAATTTTGCCACCGCGAATGGTTCGGCCACCGCTGGATCGGATTACGTGGCAACCAACGGGACCGTGACCTTCAATCCGGGTGATCTGACGAAGCAGATTCCGGTGACCATCAACGGGGACATTGGCTTTGAACCTGATGAGACGTTCACCGTCACTCTGACGAACCCGACCAACGCAACGCTTAACAAGGCATCCGGCACGGGCACGATTCAGAATGACGATGCCCAGGGCGGGTTCCTCGGCTTCAATAATGCAGCCTACACCGTGAACGAGAGTGCCGGGTCTGTGACCGTCACTGTCGTGCGCACGAATGACGTGTCACAAGCGGCGACGGTTGATTACGCCACGGACGACACCGGCTCTTCGACCAACTGTGCGGCGCTGAACTCCGGTCTGGCGTCACAACGCTGCGACTACACTTCATTGTTCGGGACGTTGAAGTTTGCGGCTAACGAGACGCAGAAGACCCTCGACATTCCGATCAATCTGGATGCTTACACCGAGGGACCGGAAACCTTCAGCATCAAGCTTTCAAATCCAACCGGCGGAGCAGTGCTGGCCATACCATTCAACGCCGTGGTGACGATCACCGATTCGGCCTCACCGACGCCGAATGCGATAGACGACACGACGACGTTTGTCCGCCAACAGTATCGCGACTTCCTGAACCGCGATGCTGATGCGTCCGGCCTGGCGTTCTGGAAGAACAACATCGACAAGTGCAACGATCCGGCGCAACGTCCTCCGGGACAGACGCTGGCGCAGTGCATAGAAGTGCAGCGGATCACGACCTCGGCGGCCTTCTTCCTGTCAATCGAGTTCCGGCAGACGGGCGGTATGGTGCGCGACTTCTACGTGGCGTCACTGAACCGGCCGCTGACAAACAACATGCCTGACTTTGTCGAGTTCATGCGCGACACGCAGGCCATTCAGCGGGGCGTGGTGGTAGGCGTAGGCAACTGGCAACAGGTGCTCGACGCCAATCGTCAGGCCTTCATGAACGAGTTCGTGACGCGGGCCGAGTTTGTGGGTCTGTATCCGACGACCGACACGCCGACGGCGTATGTGGATAAGCTTTACCAGCATGCGGCGGTACCGCCGGCGAATCCTGGTGAGCGGGACGCGGCTATCGCTGAGTTCGGCAACGCCCCGACGGCTGCAAACACGACGGCGCGCGCCAAAGCGTTGTTGCGGATCACGCAGAACCCGACGTTCCAACAGCGTGAGCTGATTCGCGGGTTCGTGCACATGCAGTACTTCGGCTACCTGCGACGGAATCCGAACGATGCGCCGGATAACAACTTCGACGGTTACGACTTCTGGGTCACCAAACTGATTCAGTTCAACGGCGATTTCCTGCAGGCTGAGATGGTCAAGGCCTTCCTCACCTCGCTTGAATATCGGAAGCGCTTCGGACCGTGATGGTTAGCTCTTGATGCGGCAAAAAGCGCAAGGTCGAAACGTCTCTTCGTTTCTGCTTGCGCTTTTTGTTATGAATGGTAGATTAGTACCTTGACACTGATTGATCGCGTTCATATGATGCTGTGTTAACTCACAGCGTGCGAAGAACTTAAGTAATGTTTGGTGCAAGCATAGGCAAGGCCGGTCAGCGAATCATCGACGCCATGGTGCGTTGGCTGGCGCGCGGCCACATCAATCCAAACATCCTGACTTCGGTGGGAGTGGCCATCAATGTCGGCTCCGGGTTGTTGTTCGGTTACGGATTGTTTTTCTGGGCCGGGATTGTGCTGATCATTGCCAACCTCTTCGACATGCTGGATGGCCAGGTGGCGCGTCTCTCGGGCCGCGTTACCAGCTTTGGGGGTTTTCTAGATTCATCGCTCGATCGTTTATCCGACATGGTCGTATTCGTCGGGCTGATGGTTTTTTATGCGCGCGCGATCGAATATCATTCGACCTTGAATGTGTTTTTGGCCGGCGCCGGGTTGATGGGTTCGGTAATGGTGAGTTACGCCAGCGCCCGCGCCGAGAGCATGATTGACAAGTGTGATGTGGGATTTCTACGCCGGCCGGAACGCGTTGTGTTGTTCATCATCGGCGCGCTTTCGACGGTTCCCGGATCCAATAATTTTTTTGCGAATCGGATGCCCGCAGTGTTGTGGGTTTTAGCCGTCGGTTCTTACTGGACTTTCGCTCACCGCATGTATCACACGTGGACGGAAGTAAATAAGAACGAATTGAAACAGAAGCTGGCTGACGGCGAGATGAACGCCAAGGCACAGACGCCCGAAGTGCGGCGGGAGCCGACTTTAGCTCATAAGGCGAGCTAAACTGAGGAGAATTCCATCTGCTGGCAATTTAGCACGGGATTTCTTGACTAAAACCGTCCTTCAGTTCTAATTTAGTTCCGCTTTTTTATTTCTCCAGAGGTAAACACGTTTTGACTATCTGCCCCGCTTGTGGCTCCTGTGTCCAGGGTGATCTTTGCCTGGGTTGCCCCTCGTGTGGTTCCCGGGCCGTCGGACCACCGCTCGCGAGAGCGGAACATCAATTACCATCCTTCGGCCGCGCGGCTTTCGCCTTCGCCACGGGCATGGCAATGTTGGCGACTTTCGTTGGTTTGCTGATCGCCACCTTTATCGAAAAGAAGCCCGGGCCAATTGGCTTCTGGACGCTGATGACTGCGGGTGAGACGGTCGCTTGGCGCGTGAGATGGATTTCCATCCCGATTGCCATTGTGGTGCTGGTCGCAGGTTTTCAAATCGCGCGCAGCATTGCTCAGCACCCGGCTCGCTTTATCGGCTTACGAGCGGCGCGTCTCGGCCTCTCTGCCGCAGCGATGACGGTGCTTTTGATCGCCGGGTTAATTGGAATTACGGTGCCCGATCGTCTGCGGCAAAGACAGGAAGCCATTGAAGCCGGTGTCAGGGCCCGGGGCTACACGCTGCACCGCGCGCTCCTGGAATATCAGGAACAGCACGGCACTTTGCCAACCGACAACATCGAGGCTTTGCGCAGCTTGCCCGACCCGGATGGCGCCATCGCCGATGCCCTGCGGTTTGTCGATCCCGCCGGATACGAAGCGAGTGCGAAAGTCGCGGCCGCCCCGACCAAAGTTAAGCCCTTACTGGCCCGCGGCGCCGCGCTGCGCAATGTCAGCACGAACAGCAATCCGGAACCGGCCCGCGTTTCCTTTAATAGTTATAAGCTGCGTCTGCCGAGCGAACACCGCTTCCTCGGTTCTGATGACGACTTCGTCCTGATCGACGGCGTGATTAAGAAAGCTTCAGAAGTTTCCTCACCATCGACGTCCCCGCGTAACCAATAATTCGTTATGTCGTTCCTGGGCAGGTTCCGACGAAAGAAGGAAGATCCGGAAGTTGCGCGTCGCGCTCTGCTTCTGCGCAGCGGGCGCATTGGCGAGGCCACCATCCTCGCGACTGAGACGGACGGCGACGGAAACGAACTGCTCTCGTATTGTTATACAATTGCCGGCGTCGATTACGAGACTGTTCAGCAACTCGATGCCGAGCAGTTACAACGCAAGAATTATTATTTGCCCGGCTCTCGAGTTAACCTCAGATACGATCCACGTCGTCCAGCCAATTCCGTCGTCGTCTGAAATCTCAGAGCTAAGATGTCCGATCTGAAATCTCAAACCTGAGATCTCCGATCTGAGGTCTCAAGATTCTTTTTGGCGCTGTACTTTGTGCCTGGTCCTTTGTACTTTGTTCGGGCACCAGAGTCTGATGTTCTCAAAAATTCTCATCGCCAACCGTGGGGAAATCGCCTGCCGGGTGATTCGCGCCTGCCGCGATCTGAACATCTCGGCGGTCGCGGTTTACTCCGAGGTTGATGCGGCGGCGCTTCATGTGCGCATGGCTGACGAAGCCTACCTGATTGGCCCGGCTCCCTCCGCTGATAGTTACCTGAACATCGAAAAAATTATCGACGTCGCACAACGCGCGCAGGCTGAGGCAATCCATCCCGGATATGGATTTCTGGCCGAGAACGCGGCCTTCGCGCGCGCGGTGACCGAGGCCGGTTTGATTTTTATCGGCCCCACACCCGCAGCCATGGAGGTGATGGGCTCCAAGACAAATGCGCGGCGCGCGGCGATCGCCGCCGGAGCGCCGGTCGTTCCCGGCACCACCGAAGCGTTGCGAGACTTTGCCGAAGCGCGTGAAACCGCCGCGAAATTCGGTTATCCGGTAATGCTCAAAGCGGCGGCCGGAGGCGGCGGGAAGGGCATGCGGCAAGTTGCGGCTGAAAGCGATCTGCGCTCGGCCTTAGAGTCGGCCCAATCCGAAGCGGCTTCCGCCTTTGGCAATTCTGAAGTCTATCTCGAGAAGGTAGTGGAAAGACCGCGGCACATCGAGATTCAGGTTTTCGCCGATCAACACGGCAACAGTGTGCATCTGGGTGAACGCGAATGCTCGATCCAGCGCCGCCATCAAAAGGTGATTGAGGAGTGTCCATCGCCGCTCGACGATAGCGACCTGCGCCAACGCATGGGTGCAGCCGCGCTCCAGATCGCCAGAGCCGTAAATTACGTCGGGGCGGGCACGGTTGAGTTTCTGTTTTCTGATGTAAGTAGAGACTTTTATTTTCTTGAAATGAACACCCGGCTTCAGGTTGAGCATCCGGTCACCGAACTGGTCACGGGCATAGATTTGGTGCGCGAGCAGATTAGTGTTGCGGCCGGGCAGCGGCTGTCGTTCACTCAGGAAGACGTGCGTTGGTCGGGCCACGCGATCGAGTGCCGGGTTTATGCCGAGGATCCGCAAAACAACTTCTTTCCTTCGCCGGGTCGCATCACGTTCCTGCGGGTGCCCAGCGGCCCGGGCGTGCGGGATGATAGCGGCGTGGCGGAAGGCGATGAAGTCTCGATCTTTTATGATCCGATGATCTCCAAGCTTGCCGCCTGGGGACGCACACGCGCCGAGGCCATCGATCGCCTGCGCCGGGCGCTCGATGAATACGCGGTGGGCGGCATCAAAACTACTTTGCCTTTTTTCCGATCGATTGTGCGCGACGAGGAGTTTATCGCGGGCCGGCTGGACACAGGTTTTATTCCGCGGTTCCACGAAAGGCTGGAGAATCAGCCGGCTGTCAGCGACGAGGATCGTGATGTCGCAATCATCGCCGCCGCACTTGTTTTTGCGGAACAGCGCAGACAGGGAGCAACCAACCACGCGCCGCGCCAGCCCGGCAAATGGAAAATGGCGGGTCGCGAAACCACCCTTAACCGCGGCAACCTGACAAGGAAATCATTCTCCGAATGAAGCTGCAAGCAACCATCGATGATTTTCAGACCGAGCTGGATCTGCGGATCGAAGGTTCGCGGATTAAGGCCGAATTGGCCGGCCGCAGTTACGAGCTCGAAGTGGTGCAAAAGCACGACCGGCGGGTGTTAATGTTGCGTAATGGCCGCGTGTTTGACTGTCGCGTCGACGGCGACGTTATTTCGGGAGCACCTTTGGAAGTTTCGGTAGGAACCCGGCAATACCAACTGGTGTTGACTGACCCGAAACGACTGCGCAGCGCGGCTGTCGTGGGCGCGCACGCCGGCGGCGCCGCGCGCATACTGGCGCCGATGCCGGGCAAGGTCGTGCGCGTCCTGGTTGAAGCCGGCGCACAAGTTGAAGCTGGTGTGGGAATCGTAGTGGTGGAAGCGATGAAGATGCAGAATGAAATGAAGTCGCCGAAGGCCGGGGTCGTCGCCTCGATAAATGTGGAGATAGGCGTCACCGTGAACGGCGGCGATGTGCTGGCGGTGATTGAATGAATCAATCGATCGAATCATTGCGCATTCTTCTCTGGGATCTCGACGGCACGCTCGTGCGCGGCAAACGCTTCGGCACGTTCAAAGACTACACGGTGCCGATGCTTCAGAGTGTGTTCGGCACAGCCGGCTGTCTGCCCGAGTTGGTAGTTTCCGGGATGACCGATTTGCAGATCGTCGAGGAGTCGCTGCGGGGATGCGGTATTACTCGCGAACACATCAGCGCGCGGAAAGATCAACTGCGCACCAGCTACATTGCTGAGATGAAACGCGCGCTGCGCGAGGGCGCTCACGTGATTGAACCGATTCCCGGCGCACACGAAGCCCTCGAGGCCGCGCACCAACATCCGCGTTATCGTTCGGCGCTTTTGACCGGCAACATCGAGCCGGCCGCGCATTTGAAGGTCGAATCAGCCGGCATCGCCAAATATTTCACGTTGCCGGGCGCATTCGGCGACGAATCATTCGACCGCCGCGATCTGCCGGCCAAGGCGGCGCGGCGAATTAACAAACATCTCGGCGCCAAGCTCCGGCCCGAGCAATTCATCGTCATTGGCGATACGCCCAACGATGTCGCTTGCGCGCGACACTTTGGCGCGCGCGTCGTCACGGTGGCTACCGGCCGCGTCCATTCGATTGAAGAATTGCGGGCCTGTGAGCCGGACGCAATCTTGCCGGATCTGGTGGACGTTGATTTGTTTTTGCTGACACTGGATGGACTTTGAGGTAGTGCCAGTTTGCGATCCTTTACGACTTGGCGTCTCAGCGTGAAGATCACGACTCCTGTTCACGCAGAGTCGCGAAGACGCAGAGTTTCGCAAAGTAGGACACTACCGCGCGGTCTTGAATCCTTTCAAAGCGTGTCGATGTAAGCCATAATCACCCTCAAGCCCCGCTGCCAATTTTCAAAAACGAAATGAGGTGAACGATGCTCGTCAATTGGATGGATGATGTCGAGGCGGCCTTCGAAGCTGCCAAATCACAGAACAAATCTCTGCTCATTGATTTCTCTGCCGCACCTGCCTGAGGCGCTTGCGCTCGGCTGGAAGCCGAGTCATACAGCGACCCTACCACTGCCGCTTTCATTAACGAGACCTTCGTCCCACTCGAAGCTCATATCAAAGAACACCCCGCCTGGTTCAAACGCTTCGGTGCAGTCTGGACGCCGACAATTCTGGTGGTGGACGCCGCCGGCGACGAACGTTACCGGATTGAAGGTTATTTGCCGTTAAGCTGGTTCAGCGCGCGCTTGAAGATGGGGCTCGCGCGCGTGGCCTTCATGCGCAAGGATTGGGCGGCCGCGCAAAAGGTTTACAGCGAGGTGGCGCAGCAGTTCGGTGATCTTGCGATCGCCGCCGAGGCCATCTATTGGCGCGCGGTGTGTGAATACAAAGCCACGAACGACCACACGGTGCTGGCGCCGGCTGCGAAAGAGTTGAGCGAAAAATATGCGGGTGACGAGTGGGCGTTGAAAGCCGATCCGTGGGCTCATTGACGACAGAACCAGACCGCCAGAGAGATGATTAGGCAGCGTCTACTTTGCGAAACTCTGCGTCTTTGCGGCTCTGCGTGAAAAGAGAAAATGAACGAGTGTCACGCTAAGACGCAAAGGATCGCAAAGTGAACCTAAATCCGGTGAAAGCCTTTCAGAATATCCTGCGTCGCCAAGCGCAGGATCACCGGACGACCGTGTGGACACGTCGTCGGCGACGAGGTCTTCAGCAATCTGTCGATCAACCAGCGCATCTTCTCCGGCGCCAACGGCATATTCACTTTGATGGCGGCATGACAGGCGAGGGAAGCGGCGATTTCATCACGCAGGGTGGCGCGCGCCGCGCCGCGCTTTTCCGAATCGACCGTGTCGAGAACTTCGGCGAGCACGTTGCGAGCTTCGCTGGCCGGCAGATCGGCGGGCGTTGATTTAATCGCCACGGTGCGCCCGGACAATCGCATCAGCTCAAATCCGTAACTTTCCAATTCCTCAGCGACATGATCAAAGGCGGCAGCCTGCGCCGGCGTGAGATCGAAAGTTTCCGGGATCAGCATCTGCTGCGATTCGGAACGGCGCGAGGCCTCGAGCGCGCGATACTTGTCGAACAGGACTCGTTCGTGGGCGACGTGCTGATCGATGAGCAGCAAACCCTCTTCGTCAGTGGCGATGATAAAACTTTCCTCCAGCTGGCCCAGCGGGCGAATGTTGGCGGAAACCGATTCGAGGGTTACCTCGCGCACCAGCTTCACTGCAGAATCCAACGGCGGCAGGTCGGGAAATGCCTTGACCTCGACGTCGCTTCGCGGGAATTCAATCGCCTCGCGCAACTCGTCAGGCTCCGGTTCCTGTGGCGGAACCGGCAGCGGGGCCGCCGGCTGAGCCGGAGTAGCCGCTTGTTCCCTGGCCAACACAGGCGCGGCGCTGCTGTCATCGGCGAAAGGCGAAAATCCGATCCGTTCTTGTTGGGCCACCTGTGGCCTGGCCGGCGAGGGAATTTCCGCGCGTGGCGCTGCGACGTTTTCGATCTGTCGATCTGCGTTTGCGTTTGGCGATAAGTCATCGCCTGCCTCGTCAACCGGCCTGGTTTCCCGTGCATCGATCGCCGGCATGAATCCGGCGCTGGACAACGCCGTTCGGACGGCTTCGCGCACCGCGTCGGCGACCGCGGCAGCGCGGCGGAATCTCACTTCGGTTTTGGCCGGATGCACGTTCACGTCGACCTCTTCCAGCGGCACGTCGATGAAGAGCAGCGCGACCGGATAGACGCCGTGCGGCAGAATCGATCGATATCCTTCAGAAAGCGCGCGGCCGATCAAACGATCGCGCACGAACCTTCCGTTGACGAACAGAAACTGAGCGTCGCGTGAAGTGCGTCGATCGCGCGGCGCGGAAACAAATCCGCGAACGCGGGCAATCTGCGGCAAGGTAAAGCTGGTTTCCGTCGGTTCACTGACCGAGTTGTTCACTTCCAAAAGACCGTCAAGGAACTGTGCGCCGAAAACCTGGTAGGCGCGTTCCCGCAGGTCCTGGGCGGGGGCGACTCGCAGGGTCTCGCGGCCATTGTTGGTCAAGGTGAAAGCGATTTCGGGATGCGCCAGCGCGTAATGCGTTACCAAATTTGTCAGGTGATAACTTTCGGTGGCCTCTGAGCGCAAAAACTTGCGCCGGGCCGGCGTGTTGAAGAACAGGTCGCGCATCGTGATGGTGGTGCCGCGCGGGTGAGCCGCGTCTTTCACATCGCGCATCCGGCCGCCCTCGATGATGACGACGGTTCCGGCCTTTTCATCCTGCGTCTGCGTGGTCAGTTCCAGTCGGGCGACGGAGGCGATTGAAGCCAGGGCTTCGCCGCGAAAGCCAAGCGTCGAGATGGCCGCCAAATCATCCGCCTTGCTGATCTTCGAGGTCGCGTGTCTTTCAAACGCGAGGATCGCATCATCCCGCGACATGCCTTCGCCGTCATCGGTGATCTTCAGCAGCCGCCGTCCACCAGACTCGACGTCGATAACGATGCGCTTCGCGCCGGCATCGATCGCGTTTTCGACCAGTTCTTTGGCGACTGATGCCGGCCGTTCGACGACTTCGCCGGCGGCAATTAAGTTGGAAAGGTGATCGGGGAGAACTCGAATCTTCGACATGAGGTGTTACTTTTTCGTGGCTTCGAAGGCGCCCTTCATTAGCGGTCCGGCATAGCCGTTGAAACTCCAGGTTCCATGGAAGCGCTTGCCTTCGATCTTGCCGTGCAAGAGGACGTTCGCGTCATTAATGTTGGGATTAAGATCGAGATAGATTTCGCCTTTGATTACCGAGCCGATCAGTTCTCCTTTTCCTTCCTGACCGCCAATGTGTTGTTGTTTGCCGACTTTCTTCAACTCCCAATTACCCTTTAGCTGGGTTTGAATCTCAGGTCCGACCCGACGCTCTTCGCTGGAAGTGATTGAGATTCTGCCTTCGACCACTTTCGCGCCCTGCTCGTCGTAACTTGTGTAGTCGTAGTCACCGACTGGAAAAGGTTTCGACGGCGCAGCGGTCTTAGCGGTGGAACAGTCGATCAAAAAAACGACTGCGGGAATTACGAGCAGGAAGGCTGCGCTTGTTTGCAGGCGGTGCGTTCTGATTCTCATTTCTAATTCGACAGTTGATGACGGTTCCCATCACGCTGAATTCGGACCGTCCGCGTCGGCGGATGGGACAGAGAGGCGCGAGAGACTAAACAACCCTCCTTGATCCATCCGCTGACGCGGATGGTACTGACCTCAGCGCCCACGGGCTCGTTTGGCTTGCTCTTACCTCACGCTCAGAGATAGACGATTTCATGATCTCTGGACGCGAGATCGATTGCGTCAAACATCCAATCGACGACATACCGGCCGTGCCGGGCCAGCAAAGAACTGAGATTCAGGCGGCGCTCCTGCAGCGTCTTATCGGGATAAAGCAAATCAGCTGCATGCTGTAATTGTCGCTGGACCGCTTCATCACGCGCGATTTGCGCGCGATTGAACCGGGTCCGCAGCCCGTCAATCTGGTAATTGATTTTGCGTCGTCCCTTTTCCAAGGCGCCGGCCAGCGTCGCATCGACCCGCTGCAACTGTTGCTGCAATCCATCGAGCTCTTTATTGAAGGTCTCAGTGGTGTGCTCAAAAGCTGCGGAAGTTTCCTGGCCGAGATGTTCCGCCACGACGCGTGCCACCACATGGTCCGGACCCACAAAAAAATCCGGCAGGCGCAGTCCATACCGGCTCAGCGTGCGGCCGGTGTTCTTTTCGACAATCGTCAGGCTGGCGCGCGGCAGGATCGGCGTCGTGGGGCGTTTAAGAATTCGATAGACCTCTGACGTCTGAGCAAAATAGGCAATCTCGGCCGCGCCGCCGTAATAACAAATTGTCGGCAGCAGAAAATCCTGGACGACCGCGCGCAGGGTTACGTTAGGACTGAACCGCTCCGGTTCGCGCCGAGCCCATTCCGCCAAATCGTCAGCCGAGTAATCCTTCCCGTCATTCCTGGTCTGATACCGTCCGGCTGAGTTCCGCGTCAGCGCGCGTCGCACGCCGTTCTCATCATGCAGGAAGAGCGGGCACGAATCTTCCGAAGGAGTCACCTGCGCATGATAGCCCGCCGTTTCCAACTCGCGACTACGAGCGACGATGGCTTTGGCAATTTCATAAGCGTTGCCCGCCGCCTGGGCGTACAGCGGCGCCGCCAATCTCTTGATCCCGGCATCGAGCGGATCGAGCAGAATCAAACCTCTGTGGCCGAGCAAGGCGGTGAGCATGCGGGCGAACGCGTCGCCAAACTTCACGCCCGGCGCATAGCTTTCGCGCAAAACCTTTTCGAGATCTGCGGAAAACTCCGTCCGCGGCAACGCCGATAACAGAGATTGCGCCGTGACCTCTCCCGAAGTGTCGAGCGTAACCATCCCGACGGGCACGCCGTCAGGGTGAATCTGGTCAGGGATCTGAACCGCAGTAAAAGTACGTTCACGGTCGATGAATTCCGCTGTCGCCACTTCGGCAAAGTCATGATCTTCGGTCGCGATCCAGAAAACCGGAACGGTTTTGATTCCTCGGAGCGACAAACATTCCGCCAGCTTTACTGCTGACAGCGCCTTGTAAATCGTGTAGAGCGGACCACCGAACAATCCCGCCTGCTGACCGGAAACGACGGCGAGACAATCGGGTTCGCGGAGTTGCGCGATGTGCTGCTGGGTTTGCTCAGGCGCACCCCAGCCGGCATTCAAGCGTTCCAGCGAATCGCAAAGCGCTCCGCGATCAGTCTGGTGATTGCGGAGCACGCGCTCGCGCCGCTCGGCCAGATCGTAGTGATGCTGCACCGCTTCGGGATAGAAAGTGCGCAGCACGGTTGGGTCGCGCAGGTAATCCAGAAACAGACGCGACTGCCCGGGAATTTGATCGAAGCCAAGTGTTTCAACGCGGAGGCCGGCCTCTTCAGGCGTGCTGTGACAGGCTGTTTCAGCGGTGCTCAAACGGGGTTTGCTCCTGAGGGGACATTCTACGCGTGGGTCGTTGCGAGTGCTAGGCAGCCGAGCAAGAGCAACCGCCGGCCCATGCGTGACTGAGATGGCGCTGACCTAGGCAACTGCCGCTGACGGCGTCATCGTGGCCTCTTGCAGCAACTGCTCTATCTCAGCGCGAGCAGCTTCATTGGGTAGGCGCAAGGGTCTGCGCACGGCGCCACCGACGAAGCCCGCCAAATCCAACGCCGTCTTTAGGCCGCCAATGCCGTAGGTTTTAGTTACCGCGCGGGCCAGCGGTGTGAGTCTTTGCTGCAAGGCTGCGGCGCGCGATGCTTCGCCGGCTTGCGTTGCGTCGAAGATTTCCAGACAAACAGCGACCGCCACGCAGCCAACGGCGAGGATTCCGCCGCGCGCTCCGGCTGCCAGCGCCTCGTAAAAGACGGTGCCGTTGCCAATCATCATCGCGAAATCCGGCGTGGCCAGTCGGACTGCGGCGGCGAATTTCTCAATGTCGTTTGAACTGTCTTTCATCCCGATGATGTTTCCGTGTTGGCTCAAACGCGCGGCAGTTTCCGGCTCGATCTTTATTCCGGTGAGATCCGGCATGCTGTAGAGAATCAACGGCACCGGAGATTTGTCGGCCACGGCGGTGTAATGATCCACCAAAGCTTCCTGCGTGATCGCGGGGCGATAGTAGTGCGGCGTCAGGACCAGTGCGGCGTGGGCGCCGGCGCTCGCTGCCTGTTCGACTTCTCTTATCGTGCCGCCGGTGCTGTGCTGTCCGGCTCCCACCACGAAAGTCAGGCTGTCCGGGATGGAGCGGCGCGCGGTTTCGATTACCTTCAGGTATTCACTCTGCTCGAGATTCACGCGTTCACCCGTTGAGCCCATCACCACCAGGCCGGTGATTCCGGTTTGAGTCCAACGCTGAATGTTCTGCGTGAGACCGTCGAGATCGACGGTTTCGTCCGTCTTGAACGGCGTGGTAATCGGCAGCAGTAGTCCTTTGAGATTTATCGACATGATGTTTTGGTGGCCGTCATTTTATCAGGAGAAATGCTGTCCGTACTATCGGGGTCAGCAGTCCGAACCGTCTGCGACAGGGCATCAATATATTCGACTCGCCACGGCAATGGCTCTGCCACTCTGCTGCGCGGCAAGTCTGCGACTTGCCCCTCCTATTTCAACGGGTCTCCGACCCGCCCGCGGTCAAAGACCGCTAAATTATTGGGCCAACGTATCGGCAAGTCGCAGACTTGCCGCGCAGCAGAGTCGCAGAGCCATTGCTGTGGTCGCCTCGAAACTCGACGGGGATCCATACTGAGTCTCCGGTGCGATACCCCGGTGGTTGGGCGATTTTTGAAGAAGCGCAAGCAACAAACGCCAACCGCCGACTGCCGCAGGCGTTTCTGACGCGCGGAGGATTCAGTTGCGGCTGATGATTGCCTCACCTATAATTCCGGGCAACAATTTCGCCCGAAAATTTACGAAAAGCGTATGCCATATCTCAAGCCAGAACGCCCGGAAAAGGTCAGTGCGCCAAGTTTACGCGCGAGTAAAGAACGCGGAGAACGCCTGGTTTGCCTGACTGCTTATGACTATCCGACGGCCCGGATTGTCGACGAGGCCGGCATCGATATCATCCTGGTTGGCGACAGCCTGGGTAACGTCGTCCTCGGTTACGGCAACACGGTGCCGGTGACGCTCGACGAGATTCTGGTCCACGTTAAGGCGGTGCGGCGCGGGGTCCAGCGCGCGTTGCTGGTCGCGGACATGCCGTACGGTTCCTTTCATACCGGCGCGGATGACACCGTGCGGTCGGCTTTGCGACTGGTAAAGGAAGGCGAGGCTGAAGCAGTCAAACTCGAGGGTGGCCAGAAACGCGTGCGGCTGGTGCGCCGGCTGGTCAATGAAGAGATCGCGGTCATGGGTCATATCGGTCTGACGCCGCAATCGATTAATCAGCTCGGCGCCTACCGCGTTCAGGGCAAGACTGCCGAGGCGGCGAAGCATTTACTCGACGATGCTTACGCATTGGAAGATGCCGGCGTCTTCTCGATCGTGCTCGAACTGGTGCCGCGCGAGATTGCCCAGATGATCACCGAAAGCGTCAAGGTGCCGACGATTGGTATTGGCGCAGGTTCGCACTGTGACATACAGGTGCTCGTCTTTCATGATTTGCTGGGAATGGCCTTTGGCAAGCTGCCGCGCTTTGTGCGCAAGTACGCCAACCTGCGCGAAACGATTACCGACGCCGTCACGCGTTGGGCCGAAGACGTGCGCAACGGTACTTATCCGTCAGACGCCGAGAGTTACGGACTGCCCGCACAGGCTGCCGAAGAAATGAAGATCTACACAAAGAAGGAAGAGAGGCTCAAATAGCATCGCAGGTGGTGTAATTCGGTCTTCGGTTTTAGGGCTTTGGTCTTTGGAAAAACAAGGACCAAAGCCCTCAGACCAAAGACCTTCTTTTTATGGAGATTATCAACCGGCGCAAGCGCATGATGTCGCTCGCCCGCAAACTGCGGCGCGAAGGGAACCGCACGATCGGCCTGGTGCCAACGATGGGTGCGCTGCATGAAGGGCACCTCAGCCTGATTCATGAGGCGCGGGCAATGTGCGACGTGGTGGTCGTGTCGATTTTCGTTAATCCGACACAGTTCGGGCCGACCGAAGATTTTGCCTCGTATCCGCGCGACTTGACCGCCGACGCCGGCACCCTGGCTGAATACAATGTTGATTATGTTTTCGCGCCCACGGTCGAGGAGATTTACCCGCAGGGCTTTTCGACTTATGTGACAGTCGAGGGGTTGTCGAGCGAATTGGAGGGTGCGGCTCGTCCCGGTCACTTTCGCGGGGTGGCTACCGTGGTGGCGATTCTGCTGAACTCAGTCCGGCCGAACTTTGCGTTCTTTGGCCAGAAAGACGCGCAGCAATCAATCATCATCAAACAGATGGTGCGCGATTTGGCATTTGATACGGAGATTGTCGTGCTGCCGATCGTGCGCGAGGAATCCGGTCTGGCGCTGTCATCGCGAAATGCCTATCTTGATTCACAACAGCGAGGGGCGGCGACGGTCTTGAACCGGGCTTTGACTGCGGCGCGACGTGAGTATGATGAGGGCGAGCGGAACCCGGCAAGATTGATTGAGCTCGTGCGGACGACGATTGAAGCCCAGCCGCTGGCGAGGATCGATTATGTAAGCCTGAACGATGCGGTGACGCTCGAAAAACTGGAAAAGCTTGACGACGAGCCTGCTTTGCTTTCGTTGGCCGTTTTCATTGGGAAGACACGTTTGATCGATAACGTAGTGCTCGATCATTCCCTGAAGCAAGACGCCGCCGGCGCCTAAGATGAATCAGAAAGCTCACATTTCTTTTTTGCTGAACGGCGAGCCGGTCGAGGTGGCGTTTGCGCCGCACAAGACCGCGCTCGAAGTTGTGCGCGAAGATCTCGCCTTGACCGGCACCAAGCACGGCTGTGAGTTGGGCGAGTGCGGGACCTGCACAATCCTGGTGGACGGCCGCTCAATTCTGTCGTGCCTGATGCTGGGCGTCGATATGGCAGGACGCCAGGTCACGACAATCGAAGGCCTGGCCGAAGGCGGGGAGCTACATCCGCTGCAGGACACGTTTGCTGATACAGGGGCGGCGCAATGCGGATACTGCTCGCCGGGATTTCTGCTGGCGGCGAAAGAGTTGATCGATAAATCGCCGAACCCGTCACGCGATGAAATCAAAGAAGCTCTGTCGGGGAATCTTTGTCGCTGTACGGGCTATATCAAAATCTACGAAGCGGTAGAATTGGCCGCGGCGCGCATGCGTGGGGAAGAAATGGAGCTGCCAAGAGAAAGCGTCTATGGACTGGAATAGCATAACGGTCCGCGTGAGCAGCGGTCCGGGACATCTCGCGGACGCACCGGAGTCAGTGTCATGCGCGTCGGCACCGGAGTCAGTACCAACCGCGTGAGCGGATGGGATCAGGAGACTTGTTTAGCCTTATCCCGCCTCCTGATCCCATCCGCTCACGCGGATGGTACTGACTCCGGCACCAGCGCGGACGCTTCTGATTTGTGGCGCACACTAATTGATGAACAATAACGGCAAACCTCTGAACGTAGTCGGCAAGCCTTTTCGCAAGGTTGATGCCCGCGCGAAATGCACCGGGCAGACAAAGTTTGCCGACGATATCGTGCTGCCGCGCATGCTCGCGTGCAAGATTCTTCGTTCTCATTTGCCGCACGCTTTGATCAAGAGCATCGACGCTGCGAAAGCTTTGGCGCTGCCCGGAGTATTGGCAGTTATCACCGGAAAAGATCTTCCCATCCCTTACGGCATTCTACCCGTCAGTCAGGACGAGCACGCGCTCTGTGTGGATCGAGTGCGCTTTGTCGGCGATCCAGTAGCAGCCGTGGCGGCCGTCGATGAGGACGTGGCGTTCGACGCCATGAATTTGATTGAGGTCGAGTACGAGCCGTTGCAATCGATCACTTCAATCGAAGAGGGCGTAATGATCGACGAGCCGCGCATTCACGATTACGGTGACGGCGGCAACGTTCACAAGAAAGTGTCGCTCGAGTTCGGCGACATGGAAGAAGGTTTCGCCGCCGCCGATCTCGTTCGAGAAGATACATTTTTTTACGAAGGGAATACCCATCTGCCGATGGAGCAGCATGCGGCAGTCGCTCACTTCGATCCGGATCGGAAGCTGACGCTTTGGAGTTCGACGCAGACTCCGCACTACGTTCATCGCGCGTTGACCAAGGTGCTGGAGATTCCGGCAAGTCATATTCGGGTGATTGCGACGCCGAACGGCGGCGGCTTTGGCGGCAAGAGCGATCCCTTCAATCACGAGGTAATCGTCAGCAAACTGGCGATGATTACGGGCCGGCCGGTCAAATGCACCTTGACGCGCGAAGAGGTCTTTTATTGTCATCGTGGCCGTCATCCGGTGCTGATGCACGTGAAGACCGGCGTTAAGAAAGACGGCGCCATTACGGCGATGCACTTCAAATCGTTTCTGGATGGCGGCGCGTACGGCAGCTATGGCGTGGCGAGCACCTTCTACACCGGCGCGTTGCAGACGGTTACTTATGAAGTGCCGCGCTATAAGTTTGAAGGCGTGCGCGTGTTTACCAACAAGCCGCCCTGCGGGCCGAAGCGTGGCCATGGGACGCCGCAGCCGCGTTACGCGCTCGAGGTGCACCTCGACAAGATTGCCGAGCAACTGAATCTTGATCCGGCTGAGATGCGACTAAAACATCTCGTGCCGGCGAATTCCGTGACCGCGAATTATCTGCGGATAGGCAGCATGGGCTTGGGCGCCTGCATTGAAAAGGTCGTTGAAGGATCGGATTGGAAAAATAGATTTTCGTGGGATGGTGACACGAGCGAACGACTTGCTAATGCGGGGTCGCATCGAAAAGGCATCGGCATCGCCTGCTCGTCTTACATTTGCGGCGCGGGATTGCCTATCTACTGGAACAACATGCCGCAATCAGGGGTGCAGCTCCGACTCGATCGGCAGGGCGGGGTTTGTGTGATGTGCGGCTCGACCGACATAGGCCAGGGATCCGATTCAATTCTTGCTTACATCGTCGCGGAAATTCTGGGGATCGATCCTTTCGATATTCGGGTGGTCACCGCTGATACCGATTTGACGCCGGTTGATCTCGGCAGCTATTCCAGCCGCGTTACTTTGATGACCGGTAACGCGGCGATTCAGGCTGCCGAACGCGCGCGCGAGTTGCTGACCATGGCGGTCGCGGAAAAACTCGGAGTGCTGATTGAGAATATTTCCTTTGCCGAACGGCGCGCTTTCGATGTCGAAAACCCGGAGGTCGGCGTAACCTTCGCCGAAGCTGTTGTGCTGGCGGAATCGAAATTCGGCACCATTGGCACGGTCGGTTCTTACAGCCCGCCGCGCTCGCCGGGAAGATACAAAGGCGCGGGTGTGGGACCTTCACCGGCCTACAGCTATTCGGCCGCAGTGGCCGAAGTCGATGTCGACACCGACACCGGGATTGTTACGGTCGAGAGAGTTTGGATTGCGCATGATATCGGCAAATCGATCAATCCCGTGCTGGTCATGGGCCAGGTCGAAGGCAGCGTGTATATGGGCCTGGGTGAAATCCTGATGGAGGAAATGGTCTATCGCGGAAATCGCAACGTCGTGCACAAGTTTCCTTCCATGCTCGAATACAAGAGCCCGACGACCATGGAAATGTGTGACGTGAAGACCTACCTGATTGAGGATCCGGATCCTAACGGTCCGTTCGGCGCGAAGGAAGTTGGCCAGGGTCCGCTCTTGCCCGTGCCGCCCGCGGTCGCCAATGCGGTATACAATGCCCTGGGCGTGCGCATCGACGAAGTTCCCATCACGCCGGAGAAAGTTTTGAGGGCCATGCGCGATAAAGCGCGTGGCCGCGACGGACGTTTTGGTCCGGACTCGATTCCCAAGATAGACATGCCTGAGCCGCTGCGCGTCTTAACTCCGGCTGAAGGCGGAGACGGACGAGAAATGCCGCGCGTGGCGGTGCATTCGTAAAATGGGAGCAGAATGAAACTCCCGAATGCCGAGAATGCCGTAATCGATCTTGAGAAGCTACGCGACTACTGTCTAGGCCCTAATCATCCGGAGGGAAAACACAAGGCTCGTGTGTTCCAGGCAAAGCTTGGTATTGGTAGGAATGACGCAGAACGACTCCGTCAGTTAATATTTGAGGCGCTAACAATTGCTGATGCCGTTGAGCAGAAACCTTCGCCATACGGACAGAGGTACCTCGTGGATTTCGAGGTTTCGTGGCCTGAAAAAGAGATCATAATGAACACGGCGGTGGTTCGTACTTCTTGGATTATTAGGATTGACGAGGGTTTTCCGCGCCTCACGTCTTGTTATTGTCCTCACAGGAGTGCTTGATGATGGACGAAATCAAATTACTCGATGTGGTAGCTCTGACTGAGGATCTTGAGTCAGACGGTCTTCGGCGGGGGGAAGTGGGCACTATAGTCGAAGTGTGGAAGGACGGAATATTTGAGGTCGAGTTTAGTGACAATGTGGGCAAGACCTATGCCTTCGCGGCGCTCAAGCCTGATCAGTTAATGAAGCTGCACTTTCGCAAAGAAGAAGCTGCATAGCGCGCGGGTGTACGCGGTGCGCACCAATTCATAATCATGAAAAAGTATCTACCTTTTGCCATCATCATTATTGTTCTGGCAGCCGCCATTGGCGGCTCGTATGTGTTGTTTAAGAAGCGCGGAGGTTCCGACACGAACTCCGGCTCGACGTTCGTGCCGAACGGTCCCGCGCCGGCTAACTCGCCTGCGAATCAGTCGAGCGATACAGCCGGCCTAACACGGCCGAAGGTGAAGGTCAGCTCGCCGGTCATCGTTGAAGAGTATGGTGACTACCAATGCCCGCCCTGCGGTCAGCTCTACCCCGAACTGAAGAATCTCGAGGCCGAATACGGGGATCAGATCAAAGTAGTCTTCCATCACTTCCCGCTGGTTAATATGCACAAGAACGCGCTGCTGGCAGCACATGCAGCAGAAGCCGCGCGCAATCAAAACAAGTTCTGGGAGATGCACGACCTGCTTTATCGAAATCAGAAGGAATGGTCTGAACTTCAGGATCCGCGGCCGGTTTTTGAGTCGTACGCGCGCAAGCTGAACCTGAATATGGATCGGTTCAGTAACGACCTGGGCAGCAATCTGATCGACCAGAAAATCAGCGCCGACATCCAGCGCGGCGCGTCCCAGGGGGTTACCGGAACCCCCACGGTATTCCTCGATTCGCACTTGCTGCAGTATCAATCGACCACCCCTGAGGGCATGCGCCGGGGCATAAATATCCTGCTCGAGCGCAAGGCCGCCGCCTCGCAGTAAATTGGGCCAGCCGAATAAGTTGTTGTTTTCCGTCATTTAAAGTTAATTAGCTGAGGTTGTTGTTGACATGTCGGACGCATGTCTTTATAGTGACGTACCCGTAGGTCGTCTATTGATGCCAGCTTCGGCAACACCCCCCGCATCAAACGACAGGTGCCGATGTTCAAGCTAAGACGCCTCGAAATCACGGGCTTTAAGTCCTTCGCAGACCACACTGACCTCATCTTCACTGGTGACGGCATAACCGGAGTTGTCGGGCCGAACGGCTGTGGCAAGAGCAACGTAGCCGACGCGATCGCCTGGGTCCTGGGCGAGCAGCGGGTTAAGCACTTGCGCGGAGCCGAAATGAAAGACGTAATCTTTCAGGGCTCGCGCAACCGGTCGCCGAGCGGCATGGCCGAGGTAGTGCTGCATTTGGTGCGCGATGAGTACGTCGAAACCGAGCCGGACATCGCCGATATCGATTCGACGCTCGAGCAGTTGGACGAGCAGAGCGAATCGTTCGAAGAGGTTTTGGCCGCGCCGGAACCCGAGTCAGTCCCTGAAGCATTAGCGACGGGACTAGAAGGCGAGTCAGCTGATCCGGCCGCTCCCGGCCCTGACCCGGTTGATCCCGGCACCGCGCCCGTCCCCGAATCAAAACCTAAGACCCATCAACATCGTCATTGGCGGCAGCGTCGCAATCTGGCCCTGGAGTTTGCTCCGGGTGAGTCTGTTTCCGTAACCAGACGTCTTTATCGTTCGGGCGAAAGCGAATACCTGCTCAACGATCGAACCTGCCGGTTGCGTGATATTCAGGATTTGTTTTCCGGTACCGGTTTGGCGGGCGGTCATTACGCGATTATCGAACAGGGCCGCATCGGGCAGATTCTTTCCGCCAAGCCGATGGATCGCCGCACGATCATCGAAGAGGCTGCGGGCATCACGAAGTTTCGGGTGCGACAACGCGCGGCTGAAGCGCGTTTGGATTCGGCTCGTGCCAACCTCAGTCGCGTCTCGGACATCATCTCTGAAATTGAACGGCAGGTGAACAGCTTGCGGCGCCAGGCAGCCAAGGCGCGCCGCTACCGGATTCTGCGTGAAGAGCTGCGTGACTTATTGCGCCGGGTTTACGTGGCGGAAGATCGCAGCCTGACGACGTTGCTCGAACAGAGCCAGACGCAACTGGATGCCGCGAACGAGGAAGAGCGGCGTCTGACGGCTGAGCTAACCGCCCAGGAAGAGTCCAGCAAACTCGCGACGCAGACCGCCCGGACTTTTGAAGATCAATTGGCCCAGGCGCGCGCGGCTGTAGCTGAGGCGGCGCTGCAGCGCGATCGCCGGATTCGCGAACGTGTCTATCAATACGAACAAATCGAGGAGCTGACGAGGCGCCACGCCGAAATCGAAAAAGAGATCGAGACGCTCGGAGCGAGGCTGGTGGTAATCGATGCTGAACTCGAGCGTTTGCGTGGAATCGAGCAGCAACTCAGCACCGAAAACGAACAAACCATTCAGACCCTGCGGACGGCTGAGGATGCGCATGCGCAAAAGATCGCGCTGGTGATCGAAGCCGAAACCGAAATCGACCACGCGCGGGCCGAGCTGTTGCATCACACTGCGGCGGCTGAGCGGCTGCACGAATTAGCGCGGCAGCTCGAGAGCAGCCTGGAAAAATTGGCGCAGCAGGCGGAAGGGTTGGCCCGCGAAGGCGAGCGAGCCGCCGTCGCGCACGCCGAGCGAAATACGCAGGCCGAGCAGCTTAACGAGCAGATTGGCTTCGCGCGCAGGAAACTCGCGGGGCTGACTGCCGAGCGTGAGCACGCCGTCAAGGCAGTCGTGGAAGGCCACGAGCGCGTTTCGGATACGGATGCCGAGTTGACGCGCGTGCGCGACGACTATTCGCGAGCATTGCACCGGCTGGAGAGCTTTAAGGAGTTGGATGACCGGCGCGCGCATTATTCACTAGCCGTTCAGGAAGCGTTCTCGGCAAATCAGAATCAAAAGTTTCATTTGATTGGCACCCTGGCCGACGCCCTGCAGGTGGACGCCGAATGGGAACGCGCCGTCGAAGGCGTGTTCGGAGCGTCCTTGCAATCGATTCTGGTGCCGACACCCGACGACGCCATTCAGGCCGCCTTCTGGCTAAAGAACAATAATGCCGGGCGCGCCAACTTCCTGGTGACTGGATTTCATGGCGGCAGCGATGAGGTCGACGTCGATGTAGACGTCATGACTTTCCTGCGCGAGCAGGCTGAAAGTGAGCCGCGTAAAGAATACTTGCCGGTAGGCATTGACGGGCCGCGGATTGGCGACATCATTCGCGCGCCGCGCGAGCTGCTGTTGATTCTCGAACGGACGATGACCGAGCGCATGAACGCGCGCATCGTGGATACGCTTGATGATGCAACCGCGTTATCGCTGGCGACCGGCGACATGTTTGTCACCTCCGACGGTGATTGGGTTGCCGGTGGGCAATTGGTGAATGCCGGCAATGGCCGCGCCCTGGAAGAAGGGGCCGGCCTGCTGACCTTCAAGCGCGAGCTGCGCGAATTGGAATCGCGCGTCGGCGAGCTCGCCGGAGAACTCTCCGCCGCCGAAATCGGGGTGAGCGATGCGCGCTCGCGGCTGACAGGTCTCGAGGAATCAGTAGTGCTGCTGAACGCTTCGATTGCGCGGGAAGAACGTGAAGTCCTGGCGCGTGAGCTGACGGCAGATACGCTTCGCCAGGATGTGGAGCGGGCCGAGCGTCACTTGAAAGTGGTAGCCGATGACACGCAGCGCCTGCAGCAAGAGCGTCAGGAATTAGCGGAAAGGCGCGCGTCCACCCATGCGGAAGCGGCCGTGGCCGACGAACACCGGCGCACCACGCAGGAGCGAATCGAGACGACCTTAGGCGTGCTCGGCGGTCTCCGCCGTGATGCTGAGACGGAAAGCGATGCGCTCAATCAACAACGTGCCGATGCTGCGGCTGCGGCTGAGCGGCGCCGCTCGACGAGCGCCGACCTGCGCCGCCTGCAGGGCGAACGCGAAGAAGTTGATTCCCGGGTCGCTCGTTATCACCTGGAGCTGACCGAAGCGTCGACGCGGATAGACGAGCTGGCGGATTCGATCGAAGAAATCGATCGGTTGGCGACGAGCATTGATGAAGAGAAAGCTCGCGAGGAAGCGCAGATTCTGGACGCCACGTCGCGGCTGGAAAGTGCGCGCGCACAGGCCGACGAGCTCGCGAACGATCTGGCCGAACTCAATCGGAACGCGGCGGCTTCGCGCGACGCGCGCTCGGCTATTGAGGTCCAGCGGGCTGAAGCGATGGCCCGAGTTAACTTTGTGCGGGAGTCGTGCGCCAGTGAGCTGAATCAGAGCCTCGAACAAATCGCGAGTGAAATCACGCTCGACGGTGATTTTGATTTGGAGGCGCAGCGCACTCAGGTTGAAGAATTACGAAACCGGCTCGAGAACTTCGGCGCCGTGAACATGATGGCCCTTGAAGAATTGTCCGAAGCTGACGAGCGTCTGGTGTTCCTGACCACGCAGCGCGAGGATATCGTAAAGGGAATTGCCGCGACCGAAGAGGCACTGCGGGAAATCAAGCGCCGTTCGCGTGAACGCTTCCGCGACGCGTTCGAAAAAATCAATCAGAACTTCAGCGAGCTGTTCAAGGAATTGTTCGGCGGCGGTCGCGGGGAAATGAGTCTGCTCGAGGGCGACGATGAATTGGACGCGGGCATCGACATCATTGCTCAGCCCCCGGGCAAGCGTCTGCAAAACGTTTTGTTGTTATCCGGCGGCGAGAAAGCGATGGCCGCGCTGGCGCTGGTGCTGGGAATCTTTCACTACCGGCCGTCGCCCTTCTGCCTGTTGGACGAAGTTGACGCGCCGCTGGACGAAGCGAACATCGGACGCTTCACCGGCAAAGTTGTTTCCATGTCCGCCAGCACGCAATTCATCGTGATTACCCACAACAAACGCACGATGGAAACGGCCCGCGCCCTTTACGGCGTCACCATGGAAGAGGCGGGCGTGTCCAAGCTGGTATCCGTGAAATTCGAATAGCCGCTGAAAGAATTAGAGACCCGCCGGCAAACTTGCTTTCTCCCTAAATCATCTAGACAATACGTCGCCTTGGATCTTATGCAAAACACCAGTCTGAAATTTGTCCTGGCCTTGTTGGTTAGCGTCGGCACGTCGATTGGCGTGCCGGCGCAGGACGTCAAACGAAACGATCGTTCACCAGAGCCCGCCGCGTCGCCGTCACCTTCGCCCGCCCGGCAGCGCGAGGAAAAGAAGCAACCCGACGCGACCAAATATTCTTACGAATTTACGCAGCCGAATTTTGTGGTTAGCCACATCGTGATCACCCACGATGCGCTTGGCCGTGGTCAGATCAGTTTCGAAAAAAGAAGCGAGTCGCCGGCGATTGTTGAGCCGGTTGAGTTGTCGGCCGCGGCGCTCGGACGCATTTTTGGACTGTGGACGGAATTACGGTTCCTCGATTCGAACGAGAATTATCAAGCAGCAAAAAGCTTCGCGCATTTGGGTGTTTACAAGATTGGGATGAACGACGGCAAGCGCGAGCGGACGGCTGAGTTCAACTGGAGTGACAACAAAGCTGCCTGGAGTTTAGCGAACGAGTACCGGCGGGTGGCCGATCAGGCGATCCTGATTTTCGACATCAAGCTGGCTCGGGAAATGCAGCCGCTGAATACGCCGTCGCTTTTGACGGAAATGGACACGCTGCTCAAACGGGACGGCTTATCAGATCCGCAGCAGCTGGTGGCGCTTTTGAATGAGCTTAAGACCGACGAACATATTCCGCTAATTGCGCGAAACCATGCTGATCGAATTTTGAAGCGAATTGAGAAGTGATTCAGTCACGCTCTACATGCTTTCGAACTATTCCGGACATCGCCAGAATAACGGCAGACGTTACTATCCACCCGAGAATCGCGTAAGCGCTTTTAGCAACCCGCCAACGCCAGGCACTTTCTACTGAGGATATAGTGCACTTTGACTCCTGTTTGAGATCGAGCAGAGGCACAAAAGTGTCAAGAGCGTAAAGCGCGGGCTCAATTTGGTCTCCGCAGCGAATCTCCTTAACGAAACGACCGCTGGTCGATTGCGTCACCGCCTCGGTTGCGGTTGGAATTTGTTCGGCTTGAGCCGCTTCGTCACTCACGGCCAATGTGCTCACAGGTGCGGCGTCAACCACGAGCACAGGTTGAACCGTTATCCCTGAAAGTACCGTACGCTCACCTGAGCCGACCGGCGGCCAGTTTAGATGTCCCTGATTCGCCAACTGAACTCCGACCCAGCCAATTAGCCAGCACAGAATGAAAGTCCGTAGAGCGGACGTCCAGAAGAGCCCATAACCGAACATTCGATCTAGTAACCATAGACCAATTCGTTTCGGACCAAACCTCCGCAGTAGTCGTCTTTCAATGCGAAGCTTCTCAATTAATACGCGCGTAGCGTAATCGTAATCGCCCTGGGCCCGATAAACTCTTGCCACTTGCTCGTACGGTTGCGGTCTATATTCCGACCGGGTGGGGCGCGTTCGGTCATATTGTTTCCCGAGCCATTCCATCCGCAGTTGCCAGCTGGGAGATGGAACCAATGCTTCCTTGATATTTCGAACACGTCGCCAGGCAAAACCGACCAAAGCTGCAATGATTTTGGAGACTTTTCTTCCAGACAGAATCATGGTTGAGTCTTGCCAATCTTTCATTGTCGCCTGGTCAAATCCCTTCACTGCTGAGGCTTCGGTTGCATCGAACCGATCGTATTCGAATCCATCCAGGTTTAGCTTCAGACCTGGGCACCAGCGCAAACCATGATTGTCATCCAACGTGCCAACCTTGAGCGCTCGGAGATTGATGGTTGACTTACTCCGGGACTCGCGGCGAAATTCTATTGGCCTCTTGATTTCCGGTGAGAGCCTGGCCGCTTGAGCCTCCGGCAACTCATGCCATTCGTCTGCCGGGCCGATCAGGGGCGGGAAATGCCATTCGTTGCTTGCCGGCTGACTGTCATTTACTGAAGGCGGCGAGCTCAGCGGTCGGCTCCGCACAAATTCGATCGGCGCGTCGTAGGTGACGATTGCCGGCCGCGCGAGATCGGCCAGGTGTTTGTCGCTGGTCATTTCAACTTCGCCGTTGCTCTTAATTTTAAAAGTGGTTTCGAAGAGCCTAAGGGCGTGAACGACAAAAGCAACTGCTTCTCGCGAACCGTCAGGAGCCGCGGCTTTCAGAGTTACTTTGCTGAGATTAATATCGCGCGGAATGTCGCCAGGAGTAAGACCCTTAATCTCGGATGAAGACTCCACTATGCGAAAGGGACCGTCCTCAGCCCAGGTGTGCCCACTAAAAAACTTGAGGTAGTCTACAACCTTTTGATCTTCATCTAAATGCAACCCTTCACTTTGATTGAACCGAAAAATAGTCGAACTCTTTTCGTCGAGTACGACGATAGATTCATCGTGTTCACGCAACAAAAACGACGTCACGATTGACTGGGAATTGTCGTCCGCTGCAAACATGGCTTCACAGAGTTGCCAGTTTTCGTAGCAAGCGAGCTTTCTTGCTCTGATCGACATGCGCGGATATTGGTTCCAATTCAGCCGCGTAACTTGCAACAGTTCCAAGCCGTGAATCTGCAGATCGCGACTAATCTGCGCGTCCTCCAAGGTAATACTTGGCCTAGAACCTTCCTCCTCGACAAACTGCAGCTTCTCTCCGTCCGCCCCGATTGTTAGTCCACCGTCTATGGAGGCTCCGCGCAGATTGGCCTCCCCACTAAGTTGCCCGTACAACCTCAGGCTGCCTCCGATGTGAATATCTTCGGCGCGTAAAGAAAAAAGATTAAAGTTGCCCAGTTCAACCTCCCGATTGATAGTCGCACCGCGCAAATTGATTTGGGTAGCCTTGACTGAGTTGAGGTAGAGATCTCGATGGATCTCCAGTTCCTTCCCTTGAAAAGTGACAAATTTCGCGCTGTCTGCCTTTAAGTCGCCGGAGATGGTGGTTCCGTCAAACCACACTGGGTAATCTGCCTCGAACGAAATGTTGGAGGTCCGATCCGAGTCAGCACCGGTCCAAGGATGTAAGTAAGTTGAATGCTGAATATCACAATCGATGCAAACAAAAAAATTCTTTTCGCCCGCTTTTTGCTGAAGCAACGCTCCGCGCATGTCCAACGAACCTATACGCGCGGATAAGAATGAAATGCCTCCCTCGGCGCGAAAGCGCTTGGGCGTGTTGGCCCCATCATGCGCTTCTCCGTTACGGCGAATATCCTCACCTGAGAACTGACAGGTGAGACCGACGACGCCGTCGACCTGCGCGAATTGTCCTTGCAACGCCAGATTTCCTTGCGCAATCAAATGCCCTCCGTCAATCCACATATCGCCGCCGATTTTGGCGCCGGTGATCATGATTCCGCCGTCCGCTACAAAATCCGGGCGTAACCTGACATCGCCGTCTATGTGGGCACCCGAAAGAGTTAAGGCGTACGCCGTGAGCCGGTTGGCCTCGGGTTGATCAACGGTCGCTTGTCTCAGGTTTAGTTTGACTCCCGATGCGTTCAGTGACCCTTTGATGCGTAGGCCTCTTGCTGCGATCCGACACTGTCCGCCTTCCCTGAGCGGTTGTAGTCCATCCAGATCGAGGTCGCCGAGCAGCAAAGCGTCTGAAAGGTCGATGAAGCTAGCCTGACAATGCTTTAAAGAGATTCGCGCGATGCGCGCGTGTCTGGCGTCAAGTGACGGCTGGGGTCGCTCTGTGGGATCGTCCGGCTCTCCCGTGCCGCCGACAATGCAATTTTCCAGTATTAAGGGCGCGCACGGGTTCCCGTTTTTCCTACTGCATTCAGCCAGATTTAGAGCGCCACCAATGTACGCATTTCGGATTTGCACGCCATTTGACGATATCTCAAATTGACTCGATAAATCCTTGCCATCGACCTTTGCAGACAGCGGCAGGCCGAGAAGCAAATGCCTGATGACATCGCCTCGAATAACGACGTGAGCGTTTTGACCATAGGTCCGAGACGAAAAATCTGCCGTGCCGCCGGTTACGGCAGCCTCAATGACTTCCAACTCAAGCGCAGTGACTTCCAGCATGGGGATCCTTCATTCACAGTCTCGTTAATTAACTTGCCGAATATCCAAATTGCCGTTGCGCACGAAGGGATGTCGCTTGTGGACCGGCGTCACGGCAGACCAAATGGCGCAAAGCCTTCGTTCCCCGAGGGCGTTACGGTTTGCGATGTAAGAGCGGAGTCATCCGGCCCCCTAATTAGGATCACGGACGCTCGCCGTTAATGGCTTAATGGATCGTTGAGGTCATACCTGAGGCCACCTCCTGGGTTGGGGTGTTAACAAAAGGACCAGAAGCTTTGCGAGGTTTTGACAGCCGGGAGTCTATCTCTGGTTTTTGTCAAAAATCAAGCAGCAAATCTCTCGTTGATTCATCCTCGCACAAAATAAATCGATTGGCGTTAGGCTTTAGTAGGTTCCGTGACGGGCAAAGCGGCCTGTTCATAACTGAGGACTAACCGGCAGAACTCAACCAACTGTCGCTCGGCCCAGAATCTATCCTCACTTGTTGATCTTTCCGCAATGAACGCCACATGCCCGCCGCGTTCGGGCGCCAGCAAAATTACGTTAGGGTTAGCAGAAGCTGCGGCCAGCGGTGCAAACGGGATGAAGGGATCGTCCTGCGCGTGGATAATTAAGGTCGGCACCCGTATGAGTTTGATGTAAGGCAGGGCGCTCGCTTTGGCGTAGTAATCGTCCGCGTCGGCGAAATCAAAGGCAGGCGCGACGAAACGATTGTCGAATTGCTCGATGGTGCGAATTCGGCGCAGGCGACTGACATCATAAAGCTCCGGAAACTGCCGGGCTTTGGCGCGGATGCGCTGCTTCAATCGTTTCAGGAAACTTTGTTGATAAAGTCGGTTGCGCGGCTCAGTAATGAGGTCGGCGCTCGCCCGCAAATCGACCGAAGGTGAGATCGCGCAGATACCTTTCAATTCCTCAGGAAAATGCTCTCCGTATTCGCCACCTAGTTTCAGAACCATGTTGCCGCCAAGTGAGAATCCGGCGGCGAAGAGATGTTTGAGGCCGTCACGATCGATCAGTTCGTCGATCACGACGCGCAAATCATCCGTCAAGCCGGCGTGATAGAGGCTCGGCGTCAAATGTTCCGTGTCACCGCAGTTGCGCAGATTGAAGCGCACGACGTTGAATCCGGCCCGAAATGCTTTTGCCGCGGTGGTCAGCATGTAGGCCGAAGAGGTCGAGCCTTCCATGCCATGCCAAATCAATAAAGTGGGGTGGTCGGTCCGCGCCGGCTGCCAGCGGCAGCGCGCTAAAACCTGACTCTCGGCCGCGACCTGGAAGAGTCGCGCTTCATCGCTGCTGAGATCGCGCGCGCGGAAGCGGCCGGGCCAGAAGTACGCGCTCAAGGTCTGCAGGTCGCCAGTGGAAAAGATTCGATGGGGAACGAAAGGCTTAGCTCGGAGTTGACGGGCTATTTGTTCGAGCTGAATCGGGGCGGAGACCTCAGTCAGCGCGCCACTTGGTGATTTGGTTATCTCATTCACACTTGGTTCGGCAACACGCCCGCGCGCGCGCTCCAACGAACTTTAAGGCGGCCGCAGTAATGGCGCTGCCGCTCCGATGGGCGGCCAGTCTGCGACTTGCCGATACGCGGCCCATTAAGCTAACGGTCTTTGACCGCGGCTTACCGCTCCACCGCAGCTGCGTCCTATCACTTAAAACTAATCACCACGTCAACGATCTGCCTGACGGCGTCAGGTCGCGTTTCGAATTCCGCCTTGAGCCGGGCGCGCGTCGGCGAACGCTGCACGTAGCCCCGGATGAAATCAATGAGAACGTTTTGCCGGAACTCGTCAATGTACGATTCGTCAAAGACCGTATTTTGGTTCAGCTTCCATTTTGCTTTCAACTGTTCCGCTTCGGCGGGCGGGATGCCGTTGATAATCAGATCGCCCATGAAGTAACGCGGCCCCTCGTTGATCATGAACCGGTAGTTGACCTGGGCTGACTTGGGCTCGATTTCAAAAGACTCCTTCACCTGAGCGGCAATGTGCCCGCGGCGACCGTAGGCCAGCTCGACCTGCTTGACGCCCTTGTCGATCTTCAGACCGTCGGCCAATTCGCCGGGATTCATCCCCAGGGCGGCAGCCAGCTCGTCGACGCTTAACTTCTCATTACCGTTCCATTCCGAGCGTCCCCAGGTATAGGCGACGCCCTCTGCGACCGGAATGGTGACGACGACTCCGCTCGGACACTGCGCGGAATTCTCGAACACGGTCGTGGGCGTTTGAAACTGCGCGCGGAGGTAACCGAGATGGCGATAGAGCGGAAGCAAAGAAGTTTGCGGAAATGCCGCCACGTCTTTCTGAGAGTATTCGGCGCGCAGCACCGGTTGTGAGGCCTTAATGAGTTCGGCCTCTGAAATTACTTTGGCGCCGGGGAAGTGAAGGCCGCACACGGGGACTTTGGCGCCTCGCACGCTGATGATCAATTGGTATTTTTCTCCGGTGAGATTGGGTACCGCTTCAACCCGGCCGGTAATTCTTCGTTGCTCGAGCAGTCGCTGCAAAGCGGCGGTGATCTTGTCGAGTGTCTCACCAGTCGCGGGCGCAGTGCCGTTATAGAAAGGCACATCAGCCCGAATCGCTGAGGCGAGTTCCTCTTCCGAGAACCAAACGAAGTTCTCAAAGACCACCGGCAAACTTGCGGCGGCTTCTTCGAGCACGAAGGTCACCGTCGCCCGGCCTTTGGCGCTGCGGACGCGATAACTTAGTTTCCGCAGCAGTCCCGACTGCAAGAGCTTGCCTGCGGCGGCATCCAGAATGTTGGCGTCGACGACCTGACCCGGTTTTAGCTCGCTGAGGCTGGTGAGTTGACTGACGCTCAACCGCTTCTGACCGACAAATTCAACTCGATCGAGGGTCAGACGTTCCTGGGCAGGCGCGGCCACGGCCAACGCCAGCAGTAACATTAGAACGATGCTTGTTTTGATTGAGAACGTGCTTATCCGCATATTTGACTTGGATGCATCAGTGAATCATTGTGCTTCGAGAGGATCAGATTTTATCTCGAAGCGCTTGAGCATGAAAGTAAGAGGCCAGAATCCCGCTCAATCGTTGCGTCCTGACGCGCGCGAAAAGGTAATTGCCGCCTGGCGGGATTTGGGTGAGCCGGCGGTCGGCGCTGCGGTGCTGCGAAAGATTCAGGAAGGTTTGAAGCATTCAATCGGTGGCGGCGCCGGCGTCAGTCCGGCGGCGATCGCCAGAATTCTCGCCGATGCCGATGCCGAACTGCTTCATCCTGAGGTGATCGAGTGCGACGCCGAATGGCGAGCTTCGGAGATTGAGCGCGAAACTAAAACTTTCCAGCACAGTGGGATCCGAAGCTTGGAATTCACGTGACTTGAAGTCGCGGC
>JADMIO011201658.1_pt1 | contig 111268 bp, 74 predicted proteins | sample 8958161 | NCBI WGS metagenome assembly JADMIO01 (sample SAMN16585339, study PRJNA669376) | soil metagenome | isolation source: Crop rotation soil | place: USA: Cullars Rotation, Alabama | collected 2011 | reverse complement strand
GACAACTTGTCCACGTGGAATTCTAAGCTTAGGATCCCAATGTGCTGGAAAGGAATAAATTAAGCGAAGCCGAAGCGCTATTGAACCAGGCGCTTGTAGCACTCAAGCCGGTGCAGGATCGACTCGCGTGGGATGAGGAAGGCGCGACTTACGACGACCTGATCAATCTCTATCGCAAGCAACAGAAAGACGTGCAGCCAATGTACGTTCAGAAGCTGGCGGCGATGACGGCGCGTCGTGATGCGTTTCGCTCCCTCTTACGCTCGCCTGAGTATCAGCATTTCGCGTATCCATACGCGCAGACGGCGGGTGAAGTCGCCGATCTCTATTTGAAACAGAACAACAAAGCCGCGGCGCTTGCGGCGTATGCGCAGGTGTTCAACTTCATCAGCACGTCGGTAGCTACGTCCGACCCAAAGAAACTCGACAACTTCCTGACAAACCTCGAGAAGTACCAGGCATTGCTTCGTGAGAACAAGAACGAGACGGCGGCGGCGAAGTTTGACGAGACGGTGCGGCGCGGGCGGATTCGGCAAAAAGAACTCGAGAGCATCCAACAGGAGAGCAATCCGCAACCTAATCCGTAAAATCCGTGGCTACTTAATTCCGAGGAACAACTCGGCAGAGTTCCCTTCCCAACGTTTCAACACCACCGCGGGAGTGCCTGCTACAAACCACGCCCAGCTCATGGCAATGAACGCCGCGCCGGTTTGCGAATGTCCGCTGGTCCATGTATGCGGCAACACCACGACGCGCGCCTTCGAGTTGAGACTCGTGATCTCCCACAACTTCACCAGTCCATCATCATTTGCATCCGGCGACATTAAGAAGAGTGAATACATCGGCACTGACGGGTCGAGGATCGTGGGGGTCGCGAGGTAAAGGACACTCGCAGCATTCATTTCACTTTTTAGGCGTTCCTTTGTCGCGCGTGTGGTCGTGTATGCGCGTGAGCGAGCCGGGGGGTTGTCTACTTTGGTTGCCTCAATCTCCGCCAGTTTGAGACCCGTGTACGTCCGCTCGATACGTTCCAGCACATCATTTCCTAAAGACGGATTTCCAAAAGCAACCAGTGTCGTTACACGCCTGTTCGTGTTCGGCGCTCGTCGTCTTCGCATCTCGCGCAACACGGAAAACGAGATTGCATATGAGACGGACGCCTGATCGATCAAAGCCTCGAACGGCACGTCCCAAAGCGCTCCGTCCGGAACGATGACGAGTTTCGATCGCTGTGCAATCTGCGTCTCGGCAGGTTTCAACAGCACATCGTAAAGCCCGCGCGCAGCGACACGGTCGTCGATCGACTGTCGAAAGCCTTTTATCTTTTCCGCGATTTCGTTGCGCGGTGTGTTGAGCGCGTAAACTTTGACATCCAACATTGCGCCACTTACGACAAACAGGAACACCTGCTCGTCCGTCAGTACATACTGAAGCAGGGCCGTGTTGTTATTAACAAACGGACGCAACTCTTCGATCTTCAAACTCGCTAGCTCACCACGATTGATCGCGAGCTGCGGATGCTTCGTGTATAGATCTTTGCGAAACCTCTCGTACGTCTCGCGCGCCGCAGCCAATCGAGCTTTGTTATTTGCGGCGTTGGAGCTTGAATCCTGTGAGTCGTACACCTGAACTTTGCGCGAAGCTACTTCACCTGAGTGCTGTAACTCCGTCTCCCGTTCCGCGGCGCTCATTCCCTTCGTGATCGTGAAGTTGCCACGTTGAATCACCTCGCGAAGCAACTGCGACTTCGCCTCATCAGCACGAATGAGCGCTTCTCTTGGCCGATCCAAGTCGATGAGGGTTTCCATCGCACCGAGATACGGCAGCACGCCGCTCCGCTCGATCTCGATCCCATCGGGACCAGTTTCCGGACGAATGGATCGCTGCACCTGTATGGCTTCTGCAAAAAGACTTAACGCTTCCGTCTTATGCCAGAGGCCGCGTTCCGCCTTTCCAGCTTCAGTCAGCGCATACGAAACAAGCGAGAACACCGCGGCTTCTTTGGCTGCTGTCACTGCACTCTGCGCCATCTCGAGCGCCTTCGCGTTGTCGCCCTGCTCGCGATAAGCAGTAGCGAGCCGGCTGAGCGCGTCGGCCATGTCAGCCTTTCGCCCCAACGTCGTGTAGAACGTCAACGCTTCATTGAAACTCTTCAACGCGGGCGTGTAACTTCGTTTGGCCGCGTGAACTGCGCCGATGGCGAGCAAGGTGTGAGCACGATTGAGATGGTCTTCGCGTTTCTCGAACAGCTCGCGACTCTTCTCATAAGCCTCGAGTGCGAGATCGTATTGTCCCTGAACGAAGCGCGCGTTGCCGATCAAGCTCAACATGCGCGCCATCCCAACTTGATCGCCATCCCTCTGAAACCTCGCCAGGCTCTTGTCGAAATACTCGATTGCCTGAGCGTTGTCTCCCTGCAACGCACGCACGAGACCGATGCCACCCAATGTCGTCGCGACAGTCGCACCCGGAGGTGATTGTTCAGCAATCGACAAACTACTCATGTAACTTTCGAGCGCCGACGCGTAGTCGCCGCGAAGACGATGCACGTTGCCGATGCTCTGGAGGCGAGTAGCGATGCCGGTTGAATCGTTAACCCGTCGATCGATCGCGAGCGTGAGGCTGTAGAATTCCAACGCCTTGTCGTAATTGCGCTGGTAGTAATAACAATTAGCCGCGCCGCTGTAAGCCGCGATCATTCCTCCAAAACTGTTTCGCGGTTTCAGGTACTCAAGGGCGCGCAGGTAATAAGTCAACGCCTGACTGTAGTCATGCAGTGCGTAGAACACTTCGGCGACTCGCGTGAGACTCTCGCCGCCCGGACTCCATTCCGCGACTCGGAGAAACGAGTTGCGCGCGTCTTCGTATAGGCCCAGCTCGTATTGCAAGCCGCCGATGCTGGCTACAGTGTTCGCAATCTCCTCTGTGTTGGCGGCGGCTTCGAATTCTTTTAGCGCTTCCTGAAATGTCTTGAGTGCCTCGTTTGGTTTTCTTTGCGATTGATATGTGAGTGCGATTCCGAATCGACACCGGCCTACTTCAAGATGGTTGCCGAGTGCGGCGAACGCAGCCTCCGCCTTTTGATAATGATCGATCGCACGACTGTATTCGCCCTGGAAGTAATAAACGCTACCCATGTCGAGCCATGCTGTCGCGAGCCCTTCCTTGTCGCCGATCTGTTCCGCGATCTTTTCGACAAGCTGATAAATCTCCAGCGCCCGCGCATAGTCCGTCGTCGCGAAGCGCAAATTGCCGTGCTGGATCAATTCCCTGCGCAACGCGATCGTGATCCGTTCGGGATGTGCAGCGAGCAGCTCGTTCCTCTTTGCAAGAGATGAGGACGTTAACTCGACTGCAAACTTCTCCGCGTCCTGAGCAACGCAAAGGGAGAACGTGATGAGTATAAGCAGAACCAGGATTGGCTGTGATATTCGTCGCATTGGTCGGCTGGATTTTAGCCACAAAAGGGCACAAAAGCTCAAAAATCAGCAGAACCTTTTGTGCTTTTTGTGCCTCTTTCTGGCTAACAGACGGTGAGGCAAGCTTCAGTGAGGGGTCACGCTGCGCTCAAGACTAATGTTTCTCGAGTAACTTTACCGCTGCTGGAAAAGTTCTTTTCAAATTCCTCACGATTAGAATTGAGGATCAACTCAATCGCTTCCGCAAGGTTTTCGCGTACTTCCTCCAGAGTCTCACCTTGAGTGTTGGCGCCCGGGAGTTCGGCAACATAACCGATATAGCCACCTTCCTCCGCCTCTTCGAAAATTGCCGTTAACGTGAGTTCAGTCATAGATTATTCGGATGATACTCCGATCTGAGCTAAATGATTAAACTTTTCATCGTCTCCAGTAAATCCTGTCAATCTTGTGATCCTGTCTTCAAAATTTAACAAGATTACAGATTGTCAGGATTAACAGGAACAGAATAAATCCGCTTTACTCTGCCCTTCTAGCGAAGTATCTTTCGCTAAAGATGAAGAAGGTCTTCGAACTTTTGAATGCAATGGTCCACGATGGGGAAGTTCAGAACTACGCCATCGGAGGTGCAATTGCGGCAGTCTTTTACGTTGAGCCATTTGCCACCCAGGATATCGATGTATTCGTAATGATGAAGACCGAACCAACAGGATTGGTGACAACCATACCTGGATGGGATTATTTGAAGAAACGAGGCTACACAGAAATACGTGGCGATGCGATAGTCGTTGAAGGTTGGCCCGTTCAATTCATTCCGGTGAGTAATGCGTTGCAAGAGGAAGCATATTTAAACGCGACCACTTTGGATTTCGAAGGCGAGCCAGTTCGTGTGTTTCTGGCCGAACATTTGGTAGTTATTATGCTGCAAACCGGGCGATTGAAAGATCTGGCAAGAGTGCAGATGTTTCTTTCTCAGGAAGCAGTCGATCAAGACATTCTGCGCGACATTATTAAGCGCCACGATCTGGATAAACACTGGACTTCCTTTCAGGATCGAGACCAGCAATGAGCGACGACAAACACCTTGAACGTTATCCCGACCTGACTGAACTTTATCGGCGCAGAGAAGCTAATCGTAAAAACGAGGCCAGGCGCCCTATATCAGAAAAGATGGCAACGGTGGCGCGATTGCGTGATTTCGAGCGGTCGTTAGAGGATATTCGAAAAGCAAACCGCGCAAAGCGCGCAGCAAAAGAGCTCAAGATACAAATTAAAACTCGGTAAAGAGTGATGCGATTTTTGGCACCGAATTCATTACGCATCGTGAAGTTGTTATGACGATCCTCTTAAGAGTTATCATCGGCGTTATTCTGGCAGGTGGTCTGGCGATGTGGGCCGGGATTGGGTTTCCTGTCGACCTCGTGTTTGTGATGGCGGTCGGGGTTATGGCTGCGGTTTGGGGAGACAGGTTTATTCTCGGATTCATGTCGATGATGCGTCACTTTAGCCGCGGATTACGCGGATAAACGGATCAGTGCGCCGGGCGGGAGTGTTTGATGTGGCGCCAGACCCACCAGATGATGAAGAGTGCGCCGGCGATGCCGATCAAAAAATCGAAGCGATGAAACCAGGTCTTTAGCGTGTCGTCTTTGTCCCACTGCTCGCCAAGTTTCTGTCCTACGTACGCCAGCCCCAAACACCACGGCAACGATCCGGCAAACGTGTAGATCACGAAACGCGGCAGATTCATGCGCGCGACACCGGCCGGAAAGGCGATGAACGTGCGAATCGCCGGCAACAGACGACTCACGAACACGATGATCTCGCCGCGCTTTGCAAACCAACGATCAGCCATGTCGAGATCGTGTCGAGAAAGAAGAATGTAACGCCCATACTTCTCGATGAAAGGTCGACCTCCATACATCCCAACCCAGTACGCCACGAGCGAGCCCAACACACAGCCAACCGCACCCGCAACTCCGACCCACCAGAGACTCATTTCGCCTCTCGAAACAAGATAGCCTGAGAACGGCATGATGATCTCCGAGGGCAACGGTATGCACGCCGACTCGATGGCCATCAAAAGCACGATGCCCGAATAACCGAGTGTAGAAATTGTAGCGACGATGAAACCAGAGAGTATGGTGATGATTTTAGCAATCATAATTGAATTCTTCTCTGTGAAACCTCTGTGTCCTCTGTGTCTCTGTGGTAGAACGGGAAGAACACCACCGAGACACAGAGAACACAGAGGTTTCACAGAGAATTACTTTTACCGATCGGACCAGCCGTGTTGTCCGATTAACGGTACGAAAGCACATCCTCCATGATCTTCTTCCTTTCGGCCCTGCTCGTTTTTTATTACTCGAATCAAACGCTGGCTCTCGCGTGATTCTCCCACCGGCACAACGAGGCGTCCACCGATCTTCAATTGCGCGATCAAGGGTTCCGGAATTGTTGGACCACCAGCAGCCACCAGTATGCCATCGTAAGGCGCGTTTGCCGCCCAGCCGAGTGTACCGTCAAAACATTTGACCGTCGCGTTGTAGATCCCGAGCTCACGAATGCGCGCCTGCGCCTCGCGTGCGAGATCGCCGATGCGCTCGATTGAATAAACCTGGGCGGCGACTCTCGACAACACCGCAGTTTGATATCCGGAGCCTGCGCCGATCTCCAACACACGACTATTAGCACCGAGCTCGAGCAGCTCGGTCATTTTTGCGACGATGAATGGTTGGGAAATCGTCTGGTTGGCGCTGATCGGCAAAGCGTGATCACCGTAAGCGCGGCTCTGCAACGCTTCAGGCACGAAGCGGTGACGCGGCACAGTGCGCATCGCCTCGAGTACTCTCGGATCGCGGATGCCGTAATGATCGTGCAGGCGGCCGACCATGCGCTCTCGTGGAATGGAGTATTCCTGGAACGGACCGGAGCGATGTCTGTTTGCTGGCTGCACCGGAAGCGATTCTGCTGCTTAACTCTTATGGACTAGTTCGGAGTCTTTTAGATAGTTCCAGCCGTCGAGCGCCGTTAACGCGTTGTGGTCTGTCATGTCGCTGCGGAGCGGCGTCACGGAAACGTAACCTTGTGCGACCGCGTGATAATCAGTCCCCTCAACCGAATTCATATTGAAGTACTCTTCGCCGATCCAGAAGTACGGTTTGCCGCGGGGATCGATATGTTCTGTTATCACAGTTCGCGCGTTCTTGATGCCCTGGCGCGTCACTTTCACACCTTTGATCTCGCGCTGCGGAATATTGATATTCAGAAGCGTGCCTTCCGGTAAACCTTCTTCCAGGACTTTTTTTGCGACGACGACGGCGAGCGCGGCTGAGTCCTCGAAGTTGAAATTATCGCGCGCGACGAGACTAAGTGCTACGCCCGGAACGCCGAAAATCGTCGCTTCAAGTGCGCCGGCGACTGTGCCTGAATAAGTCGCATCGTCGCCGAGGTTGCCGCCGTGATTGATACCGGAGACGCAGATGTGTGGTTTTTCGTCGTCGGAAAGAATCTTGTTCAACGCGAGCGTAACGCAGTCAGTGGGCGTGCCGTCGATGGCCCAGTGACGTTCGTCGAGCTGCCGGATCCGAAGCGGACGCGCGAGCGTAAGACTGTGTGAAGCGCCACTCATTTCCGAAGCGGGCGCTACAACATAGACGTCACCAATCTGCTTCAGGGCCTCCTCGAGTTTGATGAGCCCATCGGAATGGATACCGTCGTCGTTTGTAACTAAGATCCGAGTCATACGAATCGTATTGCCGCGCTGCACACTCCAGTTTGGGCGGTTCGCTCACTCAGGAGCGTCCGATTCTGAACCTTGGTTAAGACGACTGGTGAGATAAGACGACGGCCTGTAGTTGTGCGGGAGACTAATCGCGAGGGATACGCATCCGGCCCTTCTTCTTATTTCGTTTGCGGGCCAGCGCCGACTTCAACTTCGCCTTCTGACCAGGGGGAATGAAAAACGCGTGCTTTTTCGCGTCTTTGATGATCTCTTCGGTCATCACTTTGCGCTTGAAGCGGCGCAACGCGCTTTCAATGGATTCACCTTGATTAACGGTAACTATTGCCATTCGTTCTCTGCTTTCCCTTTCTTAGATCCTCTGCGGGGATGGAATTTTAACCACAAACCGCCCCAAAACACAAAAGCCACAAAAGTATAGGTCCTATATGTTGCAATAGGACCTATAACTTTCTTTCCTCCTGCAAATCGCCTTAAACCAGTACGGCTTCGGCCGGCTCTTCTTCTTTCTTTCGGCTCAGGCCTTTAATCTGCACTGGCTTGTCGGCCTCTTTAGTGTTGAGCTGTTTCTTCAACACCATCTCCTGGTACATCTTGCGCATCATTACGGCTTCTTCATGCGCAGTCTTCGGCCCCTCCATTTGCGGCTTGTTCGGCCGCATCAAATCAATTTCATTCAAAATCAGGCCGTGGCTCTTGTCAGTCATCTCGACGTCCTTGCCACCAGCGAAAATCTCGTGTCGGCCATGCTGCTGGTACCACTTTGCGACCGTCGCGTTCTGGTGCATGTTCTCGATAATGTTTCTCCAACCGATTCCCGTGTTGTAAGCGCAGAAGGAAATCTCACCTTCCTGCGTGCCGTACGGGATGATGCACATCTCAGTGCGGCGGAAATCGTAGTTGAAGAGATCCTGGAACCACATACCCGCGATAAACAGGAAGTTCCAGCGATCCGAACGGCGCTTCTCGATATCGTCAACACTGCGATCGCCGCTAACCTTGCCGTAGTCCTTACCAGTCAGGCCAAACGACTTGTCAAATTTCTTGAACAGCTCGTAAAGCGTGAACTGCGACGGCGACTTGTATGGGTTGTAATGCTTCAAGAGCGTCAGACCCATCATAACGTTCGACATCCACTTGCCGCGCGCCGCGTCCGTGATCTTCTGCATGTCTTTGACGAGACCCGGAATGTTCAAGAATTCCGGCACCGGACGCATCTCCTTGTTTTCCTTGTCGATCATCACCGCGGTTCCGACGCCGCAGTTCGGGTGACAACCGCAGGACACCTGACCCCACTCAGCTTGCGGACCGTGTACGAGATCAGCGAAGTCTGCGAAGGCTCCCATCAATGAAAGCGGGAACCAATCGCGTGTCGGCTCAGTGATGCCGACCTGGTTCTTCACGTCGTGCGCGAGGTGCGAGAGCGTGTAGCGCTGTTGCAAACGACGCTGCTCGGTGATCTCTTCGTCACGGCCGGTGAAAGAAACCGGCTGGAACGAAAGGAACGCGATCTTCTTCGGATTATCGAGCGCGAAGCGGATGATGGAGCCGACCTGATCGTTGTTGATGCCGTTGACGAGCGTCGTGACGAGCACGATTTCAACACCGGCTTCATGCAGGTTGTTGATGGCGCGCATCTTCACGTCGAACAGGTTGCCGACCTGTCGATGGCTGTTGGCATCGTTGCCGATACCGTCGAATTGCAGGTAAACGTAACGCAGACCAGCTTCAGCAGCCTCGCGGCAGAAGTCTTTGCTCTTCGCAAACTCGATTCCGTTCGTCGCGGCCTGCACGCTGTTGTATCCAACTTTACGCGAGTATTTGATCGCTTCGATGAAGTGCGGCGAGATTGAAGGCTCACCACCTGAAAACTGCACCGACATCTGGCGACGCGGCTTGATCGTGATCGCGTTGTCGAGGATCTCCTTGATCTCATCCATGCTCAGCTCATGAACGAAGCCAACCTGGTTGGCGTCCATGAAGCACGGATCACACATCATGTTGCAGCGGTTGGTAAGGTCGACAGTCAACACTGCGCCGCGACCATACTTAACTGTGCTCGAACCGTGATTGTGGAGTTTCTCGTCGTTGTGCGCGTCGATGTCGCGGCCCGGGAACATCTTTTCGATGTGGGTCAGGAACTTCGAGTCGATGGCCATCATGTCTTCGAAGTGACCGTGGACCGGACAATCTTTGATCATCCAGATTTCGCCGTTGCGCTCGATGATCTGTGCTTTGATCTCGCCGACTTTCTCGTTGATAAGAACACTGACGTCTTTCTTGCCGCTGATGATCTCTTCGCGCGCCTCGATGACGCAGTTGGGACAGAGGGAATCCGTAGTACGTGGCCAGCCAAGCGTTGGCTTACTCTTCTGCCAGGATTTCAAAAGGGGCTTGTCTGACCATTTGGGAGTAAAAGAAGGATTGGGCTTGTATTTATTTACCGACTGAATTGCGTTGAAAAGGCCTCCTGCTAGTAAGGTCAATCCTTTCTCCGCATGCTTGATAGGTCGCATCGTCTCTCCGTCCGTTTCAAATTTAATGGCGTGCCCTGGAAGGTTATGACAGACCAAGGCCCGAAGGCTCTGGGCAATGAGCGTGCCGGGCCACGACAAGAGGAGGTAAGTTCAACTATTTATGCAGTTAGCTTCAATTTCGAGTTGGAGCCGTGGACGCGTGATCTGTGTCTCTGCGCTACACACGCCTTAAGTTCGGCTAGCCTGTAACATTTTGGCCGCTCCAATGTTAGTTCACAAAAAAGCACAAAAGAACAAAAGGCACAAAGCGAATCGTTGTGCCTTTTGTCTCTTTTGTGCCTTTTGTGGATCTACTTGTCGCCCATCGCGGCTTTCATTGCGGTGATGATTGCGTCGCTGACGCGGCGTTTGAAGAGCTCGTCGAGTTTCGCGGGTGAGAGGTCGAAATCGACGGGCGAGTCTTCGATGCGCTTGATGATTGTTCCTTCTGAGAACCCTGCCTCGACCAGTTTAATGACGCCTTCATTCGTTAGCGTCGGCGTCTTCTCGAGTTTCGGCGACGCGCTTTCGCCGCCCTCAGTCGGCGGCTTGATGATGCGCACAGTCGCGGACCCGCTCACGTTCCCTTCGTTCTGATTACCGACGGGCGCGCCGTTTGAACGACCGGACGACTGCGAGCTCGACCCAGATCCGAAGACACCTTCGCCACCTTGCGCTTTCTTAGTATCCTTAAATAACGACTCACCCGACCACTCGTCTTCAACAAGAACAATTCCCATCTGTGACGACAGCATCGCCAGGATGATGTTCTCATTCACACCACTGCGCTTCAACTCGATCAGGTGTTCGGTGTCGAGCTTGAAATCACCCGGGCGGTTACCGATGATCGTGATGATGGTTTTCTCTTTGAAGCCTGCTTTGACGAGCCTCACGATCGACGCATTCGTGAGTGGACCATCAGACTGTTGCTGTTGGCCCAACACACCGATTGCAAAAATCGTAACGCACAAAAACGCGGCTGGAATTAATTTACTCATAAACCTAAACAGGTTTCTTTGTACGAGCGATGGTCCGTTTGTAGCGTTTGCTGATCGTCTTTACGTAGTTGCGAGTTTCCTGATACGGCGGCACTTTGTTTCCAAACTTCGCCACCGCACCTTCGCCCGCGTTGTAACTCGCAAGCACGAGGTCCACACGGTTGTTGAAGCGATTCAATAACTCTCGCAAGTATCGTGTGCCACCGGAAATATTCTGTGCGGGATCGTGCGGCCGTCTCACACCGTAACGCGCCCCTGTGCCCGGCATCAACTGCATCAACCCACGCGCACCTTTCGGCGACACTGCGTGCGTGTTGAAGTGCGACTCCTGCTCCATCACTAAAAAGATCAGATACGGATCGACGTTGTACTTGTAACCATTCTGACGGATCAGCGAGTCGAGTCCGGCGCGTCCGGTGCTCCAGCCGGTGGCTTTCTTCCCTGACGTTCCTGACTGGGCGACTGTTGCCGGATCTTCGGTTTCGATTCGATCGACACGCGCGGCGTCGATGAAGATCGACATCGCTCCGCGCTTGTACCAAACACCCGCAGGCGATTGCGATGCACTATCAGCTTCGACGCGCGCGCCGCCTTTCAGATAGATCCAGGCCTGCTGGTCGTATGTGCCGTTGTTCGACGGAGTTCGTGCCGCGACCATTTCGGGGACTTCAAAATGATCGTCGTCGTCTTTGTTGTTGTTCGTCGTAACCGCTGGCGCCGGTGCAGGTTCGGGCGTGCTGCGCTCGATCTTTTTGACCTTCTCTTTCGACAGGAGGTGGCTGAGCCCGCCGCGTCGATACCAAATTCCCTGCGGCGATTCCCACGCATCGTCGACGGTCATGTAGGAACCATCAGCGAGTTTCAGTCTGATCTCTTCGGTCTGTGCTCGTGCGTGACCAACACACAGGAACACGATCAGACAGACTAGTAACGCGGATTTTCGCGGATCGGTCGTCATGTTTTTTACAGTTCCAACGGATCGGCCTGGGCTCGATCCTTCGCTGACGCCTTCTCCTGCTGCACGAATGAGTGCGACGTTCCGAAATAGTTGCACCATGCGATGTCGACTATTTGCGGCGTCAACTTCAAGCTGTGGTTCTCAAACTTACAGATGTCTGTCGCACGGTCGAGAATGTCGCGCGGCTCGCAACCTTTCATCTGCCGGCGCTCCGTACGATACTTCGTCAGGATATGGTCCAACACTGCTTTATCCACTGTGATTCCACGTTTGCTCGCCTGGTAATTGAAAATCGACGTGTACGCCGCGGCTGTCGGCGGCTCGACGCGCGCGCGGTAGCCCATGCGTCGCAGAAACGCCTGGTCCGCGAGGTCGTTCTCGTCGAGGTTGGTTGAAAACACGACGAGCTGCTCAAACGGAACTTCAATCTTCTTTCCGGTATGCAGTGCGAGATAGTCGACGCGGCGCTCGAGCGGCACGATCCAACGGTTCAGAAGATCCTGCGGCGCGACCCGCTGACGTCCGAAGTCGTCGATCACGAGCGTGCCGCCGTTTGATTTCATCTGAAACGGCGCTTCGTAAAACTTCGCCGCCTCGCTCCACGTTAGGTCGGCGTTTTCGAGCGTCAACTCACCACCAACAACTACGAGCGGCCGGTGAATCAACACCCAACGACGATCGAAATCGATCGGCGTCTCATCGGCGGAGAGTGGCTCGTGACAATGCGAGTCGAAGATGCGAATGATCTGACCGTCAATCTCGACTGCGTAAGGGATCCAGATGCCACCGTCGAGCGCGTTGTTGATGCGCTCGGCGACCGCAGTCTTTCCCGTGCCCGGCAAACCGGTTAGAAATAAGGAACGACGTGAGTTGATGACGCAACCCAGCGTCTGCAACAAAGAGTCAGGCAGAATTAGATCGTGAAATGCCTGTTTGACAGTCTCAAGCGACGCCGTATTCGACGGAATCGATTGCAACTTCATCATGTGCGTGTAGTCGCGCAGCGACACCGGCGCGGGCCCGACATAACCACTGATCGACAACAACCGCGTCAGACGATCCCAGCCGTGGTCCAACATCGCGTAGCGCGTGGAGCCGATCGCCGACTGCATCTTCACTTCGATCAGCTTCTCACGATAGAGCTGCTGAAGCAGATCCTCAGTCAGCGTACGTGGGAGATTGATGCGTTCGGCGACCGCGGTAGTCGTCGGTTCGGGCAGCATGGCGACGTGCTTCAATGCGAGATCGCAGAGGAACTGCTCGGAGATGCCGGTGTCGGCGATTTCCTCGGGGAGCGGTGGCCCCATGCTCTCGATTTCAGCGCGCGTCAGGATGGCGGTGTGCGACATGTGAGTTTCTCTCTTTTGAATTTCTTCTCTGTGCAACCTCAGTGTTCTCTGTGTCTCTGTGGTTAGGTGCGGGTGCGAAAATATTAACCACAGAGACACAGAGAACACAGAGGTTGCACAGAGAAATGCTTCTATTTCCCAGTGTTGCCGGCAGCGTTATTTTGCGCGAGCGCCAGCGCGGCGCGAACAGTTTCAGAGTCCGTGGCTCGGCCCACGCGCTGGTAGAGATCCGCAAGCCGTCGCAGCGCGAGCGAGTTGTTCGGATCGATCGCACGTGCCGCTTCGTAGTAACGAATCGCATCGTCTTCACGACCAAACCGCTCCAGCATCTTCGCAGTGTTGAGATTGCCGGTTAACGGTCCGGTGGCGCGTGAGAAAGCTTTGTAAGCTTCATCGATCTTGCCAAGCCGGCAGTACGCAAGGCCAAGGTTGTTGAGAATGCGCTCATCCTGCGGCGCGAGCTTCGCGGCACGCTTCAAACGATCGACAGCAGCTCTATAGTTGCCGTTCTGATAAAGCGAGAAGCCGAGGTTGTTGAGTGTGTCAGCATCCTCTTCCATCTTCACTGCCTTCTCGAACGACTCACGCGCGCGATCGCTAAAGCCCTTCTTGTCGTACGCCACGCCCAAAAGGTTGTGCGCCTCGGTTAGCTTCGGATCGAGCGAAGTAGCGGTGGAGAGCTCGGAAATCGCGTCGTTGTAATTACCTTCGAGCAGGTACTCGCGACCAGCTTCCAAATGCTCTTTTGCCGACGACAGAGTAGAGTCGCGCTTAACCGGCTTGTTGTTCGCGTCTTCGATTCGAGTGACGCCGGATGCCTCAAACCGCTCGGCATCTTTCTCCGTCATGCGATGAACCTTGTTGGTATCGTCACCGCCGCCGAACAGTCTTCCAACGAGCTTGAACGGCGCGGACAGCACCTTAACGACTTTGTTGCCCTTCTTCTTTGGCTGGTCGGCGTTGCCAGCCTCTGCACCTGAATCCTCGAGCACGATTGCGTCGGGATCACCTTCGCGCTGAATCGTGGAAGCACTCCACATCGCAGTCGCCGCGACGGTCAAAACAAAAGCGATTAGAACTGCAAGAATTCTACGTTTGTTCATTGGTCCACTCCTTACATGTTACCGAGAACGTCCATGAGATTCAGGGCAGCGGGGCCAAGGATTGCGATGAAAAGTGTCGGGAACAGGAAACACGCGAGCGGGAACAACAGCTTCACCGCGGCTTTTTGCGCTTCCTGTTCAGCGCGCTGGCGTCGCTTCGTGCGCAGTGAGTCAGAAAACACGCGCAAGCCTTTCGCGATCGAAGTACCAAACCTGTCTGTCTGAATGAGCATCGCGACGAGACTGCGAAGATCGTCTACACCAGTTCGCTCTGCGAGATTGCGCAGCGCTTCATCACGATCGCGGCCCACGCGGATCTCGAGGTTCGCGAGCTCGAATTCAGAAGCGACCGCCATATGAACGTCTTTCAGCTCGCTGGAAACTTTCATCATCGCGGCATTCAAACCTAAACCTGCTTCGACAGACACGACCATCAGGTCGAGCGCGTCAGCGAGGCCCCAACGCAGCTCTCTTTGACGCTTGGAAATTGTTCTCTTCAGAAAAAACGGAGGCAGGAAAAATCCCATCACGAACGCGATCATCACTCCGATCAGAACTGTCGAAAACGCCTGGGCGAAATAAGTGGTGACACCTGCCGTAATAACCGGAAACGCGGCCATCGAGGCTACATGAATGCCGCGATAGATGATCGACGCTTCGGGCGAACGATAACCCGCCTGCATCAACAGCTTCTGCGTCCGGCGCGCTTCTGTTGCGGAAGGCGGGAGTATTTTGTTCAGCGGGCTTGCCAAGCGCTGTGCAATGTCGGTAGCTGGATTGTCATCGGGAACGACAGCCGCTGCTTGCGTGCCCGCAGTCGCGAGGCCCTCTGATCCACTCATCCGGCGCAGTCTTTCAGTGGCGGCGCTCTGTGGCTTGTAGACCAGCCAATAAACACCCAGCAGTCCGAGCGATATGCAAACAAAAGTGGAGATGGCGATTATGATTAGCATCAGCGTGATCCGTGGCTAAATTTTGATCTTCAAGATCTTTCTCACAATGAGCATGCCCGTGATTTGCATCGTCAACGCGGCGGCTATCAGGTAATGACCGCGCGGATCTTTCCAGAGCACACTCATATATTCCGGATTCATCACCGTGACTGCGAGCGCCACAAAAATCGGCAACCCGCACAACAGCCACGCAGACATTCGCGAGCTCGTGGTCAACGTTTTCAAATCGCCCATGATGCGGAAGCGCTCACGAATCGTGTAGGCAACTTTCTCGAGAATCTCCGCGAGGTTACCGCCCGTCTCACGTTGAATCAGGATCGCCGTCACACACATCTTCAGATCGAGTAACGGCATTCTCTGCGTCAGATTTTCGAGCGCGAGTTTTATTGAAAGACCGAGGTTCTGTTCTTCATAAGCCTTGCGAAACTCAGTTGCGATCGGCTCCGGCATTTCCATTGAAACCATGTGCAGCGCTTCAGAAAACGCATGGCCCGCACTGAGGGCGCGGCTAATCAAATCGAGTGCATCGGGAAGATGATAAAGAAACGCGTCGAAACGTTTCTTTCGTTTGTACCAAACGTGCAGGATCGGCAATGAAGCGGTGACTAGCCCGGCCAGGATCATCAACGGGATGAACACTGTAAGCACTGACGCCGCGAGGGCGCCAAGCATTCCCGCCATGAACGAAAACATGAGCAGGCGCGAAGGCGTGATGGCCAGGTCTGCCTGGTCCAGCATGCGCTTCAACTGCAGCGCCGCCTGAATATTGATCAGCGTGCGGTTAACCCAGGGGATCTCGCTCATCAACTCGTTGCGAGCGAGCACTACGTCGACGTCTTCCACGTTCGCGGAATGAAGCAGCGCCTCGGAGAGTCTCTTCTGCAAACGCGCACGCTTCTTGTCAGTGCCGTGCGTCGCAAGCAGGTAGGCGCCCAGCACCAGGAACAACGCAAACAGGAATACGAGAAACGATATCATCATCGATTACATCTCCTCGAAGAAGACGCGCGGCAACTGCATACCGCAGGATTTCAACCGTTCGGCGAACCGCGGGCGAATTCCGGTCGGGCGGAAGCGTCCGAGCACCATGCCCTCTTTATCGACGCCGGTTCTCTCGTATTGGAAGATCTCCTGCATGGTGATCGTCTCGCCTTCCATGCCGGTGATTTCAGAAATGGATGTGACGCGGCGCGAACCGTCAGACATGCGCGCCACCTGAAGCACGAGCTGGATTGCGGACGCTACCTGCTGGCGCATCGCACGATCCGAGAGGCGCATACCAGTCATCTGGATCATCGTCTCGAGTCGCGACAGCGCGTCGCGTGGTGTGTTGGCGTGAATCGTGGTCAAACTTCCGTCGTGGCCGGTGTTCATGGCCTGAAGCATGTCGATCGCTTCACCGCCGCGCACCTCGCCGATCACGATGCGATCGGGACGCATACGAAGCGCGTTGCGCACGAGATCTCGCTGTGTTACTTCGCCCCGACCTTCGATGTTCGGTGGTCGAGTTTCGAGTCTGACGGTGTGCGGCTGCTGTAGCTGAAGTTCCGCCGAGTCTTCGATCGTAACGATGCGTTCGTTTTCCGGAATGAATGCCGACAGCGCGTTGAGCAAGGTCGTTTTTCCGGCGCCGGTGCCCCCCGAAATCAAAACGTTGAGGCGCGCGTGAACGACCATTTGCAGCATGTCGGCGATGTCTTTGGTCAACGCTTTGTTTTCAATCAACATCGCCATCTTCAGCGGATCGGCGCCAAAGCGGCGGATTGAAACTACCGGTCCATCGATCGCAAGCGGCGGGATGATCGCGTTAACACGCGAGCCGTCCTGAAGTCGCGCGTCAACCATCGGCGACGATTCGTCGATACGGCGACCGACTGACGAAACGATGCGCTCGATCACGCGCATGAGGTGCTCGTCGTCTTTGAAGGTTACGTTCGTGCGTTCGATTTTGCCGCGGCGCTCGATGTAGATCGTGTCGTGTCTGTTGACGAGGATGTCGGATATTGTCGGGTCTTTGAGCAACGGCTCGAGTGGTCCGAGTCCGAAGAGCTCGTGCTGAACGTCGCTAACGAGTCGATCACGCTCCGCCACGGAAAGCGGCATCGCTTCCTGGGCCAGAACGGCTTCGGCAAGACGCGAAACTTCCGCATGGACCTGTTCCGGAGTCAGCGTCTGGAGCTTGGTCAAATCCATCCGGTTGATTAACGTCCGGTGGAGACGCGACTTCATTTCCTGGAATGAATGCTGGCCAGTTCCGTCCCCAACTGGCCCGGTACCGCCGTTATTGTTTCCGATTAGTCTTTCACGAAGTGCCATGATGTTTGTTCATCCGCGGAGCTGCCGCTGTTAGACCTTTTCCATCGAGGTTTGAAGTTTTAAATTCGGTTGGGCCGCCTGTTTCTTGAGTAGACCAGCCCAGAACGGACGGCGTTTCTTGTGCTCGTCGATCGGCGCAAGACCAAGCGATATCTGCTGCGCGATACGACGAATCTCAAGCGCGATCTTTGAAGTCGGCTCTGCTTGTATGAGCGGCGTGCCCAGATTGATCGATCCCACCGCTATCTGGTAGTCGCTGGGTACAAAGCCAATCACCGGCTCGCCGAGAAACTTCTCGACTTGCCTGAGATCGAGATCGATCTGCTTGCTCCAGCGATTCACAACGATGCGCACTTTCTTACGCGGGTAACCCAGGCGATCGAAGATCTCGAGCGCTCTTTGCGTGCTGCGAATAGCGGGAATATCGAGTGTCAGGATCAGGACGATTTCGTCTGATTGATCGAGCGCGGCGAGCGTGATCGAGTCGAACGTGTGCTGCGGATCGAGCACGACGTAGTCGTAATGTTCACGCAGTTTCTCAAGGACTTCGAAGATGTGCTGCGGCTCGATCTCGTCAGCGGAGTCGGCTTCGTGTGGCGCAGCCAGCAGCGACAAGTGCTGCGAGTGTGGCGTCACGAGACTGGTGATGAGCGTTTCATCGAGTCGCTGGCGTTTCTCGACCATGTCAGCGATCGAATACTTCGCTTCGAGTCCCAAAAACAGTGGGAGATCGCCGGCCTGAAGATTAAGATCGACGAGAATCGTTTTTGAATTCGTGGCTGCCGCGAGATTGGTAGCGATGAACGAAGTGCCGCAACCGCCTTTGCTAGAAAAGACGGCGACCATGCGGCCTTTTTTCTTCGGTGTCTCAACCTTTGTCGTACAAAACTCTGCGATACGATCGAGCACGGTGCGCAGCTCGTCGGTGCTGATCGGAATGCGCAGAAACTCACGCGCACCAGCGCGCAAGCTGCGCAGGATCAGATCGGGAGATGCATCCTGCGCGGCTGAAATGAGGGCGGTTTCCGGACATTCGGAGTTAAGTTTTTCAATGAATTTCACTGCCTGATCGGCATTGGCGCCGTGCAGCGCGATGATCGCGGCCGCGGGTTTGAGACGGACGATCTCTTCGTAAAGCTGTTCGGTATCGTTACCGCCGGCGAGCAGTTTGACGCGGGGCTCAGCAGTCAGGGCTTTGCGGATGTCTTTGAAGTTTTCGAGTCCGGTACTGAGGACTACTACTGAAATTGGTTCGCTCATCTGTTCCTCGTGTTCGTTAATTCGAATCCCACTACCGGCGGCTGTCATGAAATGTACTGGTGACAGAGTGCCTGGGGGTTACGGTAGGTGTTCGAACGGCTGGCGAAATACTGGGGCCGTCCGGCAGTGGATTCGAAAGCTGAGACTGGCATGCGAGTGCAATCTTCTCTATGCTCTCTCTGTGTTCTCTGTGTCTCCGTGGTTAACTAACTTTACAAATCCGCCACCACAGAGACACAGAGAACACGGAGGTTGCACAGAGAAATCTGTTAGACGTTGGCCGGTATGAAGCCGGCGCTTTCGGCGCTGAGCGTTGTGGTGTAGCTCGGCATCGTGATGGTCGTACCAATGATGGGAATCACAAACTGGAATTGATAACCAGTTATGCTCACAGAAACTGTTCCATCGTTGAGACCAAAATTGTTGTAGACGACGTTCACGTTCGCGGTGGTCAGATTGTTCAGCATGGGCTGACCACTTCCGGCCGCATTACCGTAAACGACGATGTTCTTGACCTGATTGGCGCTGCCCGCGGAATTCAGGACTGCATAACGCGCACCTCGTCTCGCGGCGTCAGACAACGCGTTGTGAACCCACAACGCCCGTCCAAATTCCAGCACCGCAAACATCGCCGTCACAAACACCGTGACTCCAATTGCGAACTCAACCAGGGTTGAGCCTCTTTCGTTGTTTCTTCTGCGTAGCATTGTTCTTTGCCTCTCAGTTTGAAGGCTGCGTTAGCAGGTAACGCATCGTTACGCTTGGCTTAACATCGACGTTGGTTGACAGTGCTGCGTTTTTGAGCAGCGCGCCGAGATTGACGATCGACTGGTGCTGGTAGTTGACGATGCTGACCTTCACGAGGTCAGGCACGCCGCTAGTACCGCCTACGTATTGAACGTCGACGTTCCCAGCCGACATTCCCGGCAACACCGGCGAGCCCGTGCCGCCAATGTTTCCATAGACGACCAGGTTCTTAGCCTGTCCTTCGTAATTCGTGGCGCTGGTCGCCGACTTCGAAGCGAGATAACGCGCGCCCACACGCGCCGCTTTCGCCGCCGTCGTGTATTCATAAAAGTAACGACCAAACTCAGCGACCGCACCAAACAACAGCAGCATGACGGGGATAACTAACGCGACCTCGACAAGCTGCACGCCGCGTTCATCACCGCGAAAGCGACTCAGCCATAGGAATCTACGCGAACGTCTGGTATTCCGAATTTTTCGTATGCGATGGTGCATCATGCCGGCCCCCTTATTTGTATAGAACTGGAACCGCAATCAGACCGTTGACAGGCGCTCCGTTTGGATCGAAACCACCCTGGCCCATCACGATGTCGTCGATATATTCGGCAACCAGATCGCCACCGTTGCCATTGCTGACTTTGTTCTGCAAAAAGAAAACTCCAAAGCGATCGAATTTCACCGTGTTGCGGCCCTGGTCGTATTCGCTCTGCTTCACGATTGGAATCACAACCACTCGCCGTCCATCGACGCCTTTGTTTTTTGGCGCCTGGCTCGGACTGCCAGTCTTGTACTGGTCGTAAGTGATGTTCTCTTTGATATTCGTGTCGGGCGGCATGTCGTCAGGATTTACCTGCGATGTTTGATAATCGTCGAAGCGTGTGTTCAATCCCTGTCTCACAGCGCCCGCCGTTACACCTGGCTTCGTATCGACTTCGTAAACCGCACCAGGGGCCGCGCACTTATCGACACCGGCTGCCAGACCAATGCGGACGTCCTTACCACCCGAACCTGCAACTGCGAGAATCTGGTAATTACCCGGCGAAACCGTATTTCCGGGGCTGGAGCGGAACGTATATGTGTTTCCGGGAGCGATGGGAGCGCCATAGTCGATCACCGACACTGGCAGGAAATTGCAGAACATGTTCAGCGGCACTGAAAAGCCTGCTGTTGCTGTAGCTGATAATGTTTTGGTGCTGCCGAGTATCGGCGCTGCGAATGAAACTCCGACATCTGAATTCGGAGTGGTCACTTGCACGAAGCGAATGTTCGCAGCCTGTGCCTGCGCTGCCCCTTCACCCATGTATTGACCATCAAGATTCACGGCAAACAAGACGTTGCCGCGGGGGAAAGTAACGCCCGTCTTGTTGAAGTCGTAATTGTTCATCGACGCCACTGCGCGATCGACTGCTTTCGTGATCCCGAGCGGCGAAGTGTTAAGAGCGGATACCGCGGCAAGCGCCGCGGCATCCGCTGCATTCTGCAGTTCCGTCTTTGCGAGATAGAACCTGCTGATATCTATTCCCAGCCCGACTGCCAGCAGTATCGACAACATTCCGATTGCTGACGTCGCCAGGATTGAACCTCTTTCTCGTTTACTGTTTTTCATGTTCTTCCCCTCAACTGCGAACGAAGACGTTTAGAGAAAAAGAGGGTTGCCAGTTACCACGGTCTAACCGCGTTCGGGTTGTAGTCGACCTTTACTGCTTTGGCGACTGGCAGGGCAGTATTGTTGGAGCGCACGCTGCTCACTGAGCCGCTCGTGCTGCTGGATTGCGTTTCGGTTTTCTTCTTTGGCTCTTCGACCTTTGCCGGCGCCGGCGCGGGTGCTGGTGTCTCTTCGGTCTGACCCGAGACCTTGTAACCGCTCTGGCCCTGGACGCCTTCGCCCTTTGGCTCGATACCGAGCGGCGAGTTGCCCTTTAGACCATCCATTCCACGCATGTTCGGCAGGTCGTCCGGAGTGACCGGCTTCACCATGTGGGCCGTCACGAAGAACATCAGCTCAGTTTCTTTCTTTTCGAATGACTTCGATTTGAAGAGGTTACCGATGATGGGAATCTCACTGACGACCGGTATTCTCGACAGCGTCTTGGTTTCGTTGTTGTCGAGCAAACCTGCGAGTGCGAACGACTGACCATCACGCAGCTCGACGCCAGTCTTGGCGCGGCGAGTACGGAGGGCAGGAATAACGAAACCGTTAAAGCGAATACCGTTGTTGAAGTCGATCGTGGAAACTTCAGGTTCAAGCTCCAGACGGATGTGATCTTCGTCGACGATCGTCGGTTTGAAGTTCAAACGCACGCCATACTCTTTCCAAACGATCGTGATGGCGCTGCCTGCGAGGTTCTGAAGAACCGGTACCGGGAACTCACCGCCGGCGAGGAAGCTCGCCTGCTGGCCGTTCATGGCAATCAGGTTAGGTTCCGCCAATTGACGAAAAGCCCCTTCCTGACGAAGCATCCTGAGGAATGCGCCGGTATTGATCTGGCGATTGAAAAGGAAAAGATTCAGCGGTGATTGGACGAGCGTAAAGATCTCAGTGAGCGTTGGGCTGGTATTAACCCGATCCAGAACGCTCGGAGCGCCACCACTGTTGATGTAACCACCAGTTCCGCCCTGCGGCAGAGCCGTGTATGACGTAGTGTAGTCGCGTAGTTTATTGCGATTGACTTCCGCCACTCGAACCTCGAGTTGAACCTGCATCGCGCTCGACTGCGGCGACGTCAGCATGTTCACAACTTTGAAATTCGCGGCTTCGACAACGCTCTGCACCTGCGCCGCCGTATTGACATCCTTCACGCTGCCTGAGATCACAACGGATCCGTTGGCCTGGCTAAGACGGATGTCGTCTTTCGGAAAGAGGGCGCGCACTTGCGAATCGATTAGCGAGAGATTGGCGCGCACGTAAACGTCAAACACTAAAAACTGACCGCCGGTCTGCTCCCATGCGATGAAGTTGACCTGACCGAAAGCTTTTCCGTTGACGAGCACCTGGTCCGGCGTGACGAGCACGGCTTCGGCAATCTCCGGGTTCGAGACTGAAAAGCGTCCGACCGGTCGATCGAAGTTGATCACGCGCGACTGTCCCACCAGAACATTGACGGCGATCGCTTCTTTGTTCTGACTAAAAGACGCCTTGTATGAGGTTTCCTGGGCGTGCGCGATGGAAGTGGCAAAAATGGTAATTAGTGACGCCAGCAATAAACTCACTCGGCGTGAAATTGGGGAACGGCTCTGCATGATCTTTATGCTCCTTTGTTTCAAGCGATCGTCGACGCGATCAACTAGTCTGGTTATGGAAACTCGACGTTGCGCTTCTTCGCGCCTTCGATCATTTCCACCTGGGTACGTGGAGTTGGCTGAGGAGCTGGGGCTGCTGTTTGAACTGGTTTCGGCGCTACGGATACTCGGCGAACAGGCTTCGCGTCAGCCTTCGGCTGTTCACTCTTCAGTGAACCCGGCTCGGGGGCCTGCGTCGCCTTTTCGCCACTCAACAAACCACGCTTGTTGACGCCTGGTGTCTGTTCGTCACCCTGATCGATCTGGCTGCGCATCACGAGCTGGAGTTTGCCTTCGCTCGAAGCGAGGGCCAGTTTCTCTGCCTGCTCCGGCGTGACCTGAAGCGTGACGGCTTTCACGCTGTTCGCTTCGCGCTCATCTTTCGGCTTGTCGATGTTTTGACCGTTGGCCAGGACCTTGATGTTCTGCAACACGATCTTGGAGATCGGGTCCTGCATGCCGGAACCTTCGCGCGGATCGATCACGACGACCACGTCAACGAGAGCGCCCGGCATGATGAAACCGGAGATGCCCGCTGCGTCGTCAACCTTCACCGTCATCGCGCGATAGCCTTCAGGAATGATCGCGGATAGTCCGGCGGCAGTGCCTTCGGGCGCCAATCTCGCTTCAGTGATCGGCTCGCGAGCGGCAATATTCATCACAGCAACACGGCCTGCCAGTTTTTCAGGCGATTCGAAAGCTCCATCGGGAGTTGATTCCTTGGGAAACTGGACCACCATGATCTGCTCGGGAATGATCTTGCTCCCGATTGGGATCGGAACTTTGGCCACCGCGATCTTGTTGAGGTTCTTGCTGTAGGCCTGTGCGCTCGATAAATATTTGCTGACTGATACGGCAGCGAGCACTCCAAAAATCAGCGCCCCTACCAAAACTAGAAAGAAACGTTTGTTTCGCATGGGAATCAACTCTCCGTTCTCGCCAGGTCAGGGCCTGGTTGATTGCCGCTGTTAAGCGTGAAAGATCGCGGTTGCGATAATTGCGCCGATGGTGATAGCCACTCCGTACGGAATGGTGAGGCGACGATCAGCAGGGACGCTGAATTTCGGCATCTGCCAACCTGGTAATAAGCCGACGAGAATTTGCAGCACACGATGCATCGTGCTTGCGAAAACTCCCGAACGCAGAACAGAAACCAGGGCCAGCACACCGCCGGTTAGAACGACGATGACAAAAGTCGGAAGCACGAGTTGAGCGCCGAGTACTGAACCGATAGCGGCGAACAGTTTGACGTCGCCTGCGCCCATCGCTCCGAAAACGTGCAACATGAACATCAAGATAAAGGCCAGCACGCACCCGCCGATGCTGTTTAGACCACCCTGCAAACCGCCGACTATCAAGTTCAGGGCGAGTCCGCTGATCAGAGTTGCGAGTACGAATACATTAGGAATGCGGCGATACCGCACGTCGTGGTAGATGATCAGCACGGCGAGCGGTACGAGAAAAACTTCAACGATAATTGCAGTAGGGCTCAGCATCTTGATCACGCAGCTACGTTTTTGGTGGATTTACAGAAAGGTGGCGGCGCACCTGTGTAGTCAAAACTTCACAAGGCGCGCCACCCGGCACGGCAATTCACTGGCTGAGTTATTTGATCCAACCAGCCAGGGCATTGATGCGAGAACCGATGTTGGTTCCGAGTAGCTGGAACGCAGCGACAGTCGCCACGGCTACAAGAGCTGCGGCAACGGCATATTCAGAGAGCTCAAGCCCTGATTCGTCTTTTAAAAATTTCATGAACATGATCGATTCCTTTCTATAAAGGATTGAAGGCTTGAGCCTTCCCTTCCAGCCGGACGACTACTGAATCTTCCCGGCGAGTTCGTTGATCTTGAGGCCGATGTTGGTGCCCAGCAGTTGGAAAGCGGCGACGCATGCCAACGCGATGAGCGCTGCGGCAACTGCGTATTCGGAGAGTTCCAAACCACTTTCGTCTTTCAAGAATTTCCTGAACATTCGATCAATCCTCCTCCAGAATCCCGGAAGGCTTGCGCCTTCGATTCATCCCGGCAGCACATCCTGTCTGCTGCCGGGTCAATGAGTTCGTTATGAACTACTTAATCTTGCCGGCGAGATCGTTGATTTTGAGACCGATGTTGGTGCCCAGCAATTGGAAAGCGGCGACGCATGCCAACGCGATAAGCGCTGCGGCAACTGCGTATTCAGAAAGTTCAAGACCGGTTTCATCTGCGAAAAATCTCTTAATCATTTTGGTTGCTCCTTTAGATTCGATTAGGCGTTGTTGCTCGAACGAGCGGACAAATGAAGGCGGGCGTCACTAGCTGTCTTTGCTGTCGAAAATGGAACCGCTTTGGACGTGCGTCGTCCGAAGCCATTGATCCCACTGAGAACAGCACTCGACAACGTGAGCAGCAGAAGCAGTACGTCGTTGTTTCTGATTCCCGCGGTCTTGATGCTGACGAGAATCGCCAGCGCCAGGAAAGGGGTAAGAACAGCGAGCATTACGACTGATGCCAGGTTTGTAGTGATTTTAGCTTTCATTTTGGTTATCAGCTCGACCAGTGATGCGATGCGATTGCTTCGCGGACGGGGATGAGGTTTACAACCGGTGTGCCAGTGGTCCAATCGGGGTTTTTGGGGACTTGTGAGTATGATTTGTAGCCTGCGGTTAACAAGCTCAAGAGGGAGAACGACGAGGGTTGCGCGTGGAAGGGCTGTTTTTATTAGTGATGGGCCATGTCGCCCGCAGTTGACAACTATCAGCTACAAAAGGCACAAAAGGCACAAACAAGAAGGAGGCTTGAGTTTTGATTCTCAAACCTCCTTCTTGTTTGTGCCTTTTGTGCCTTTTTGTGGCTAAGCTCTGTACTGCATACCAGGCTCGGTGTCTTCCTGTAAAAAATCCCCTATATCTATCGCGAGACGTTTGAGCTTCTTATATAAGGTCTGTCTTGATCCAAGTCCGAGCGCCTCGCTAGCCTTCGCGACGTTGCAATCGTGTTTCTTCAGCATCTCGGTGATCACACGGCGCTCATAACTATCCAGCAATGCGTCCAAGTTTGCGGGCGGCGCTTCGCTCGCCGTCCCCTGCGGATGAATTCGCGAGCTGATGTTTTCCGGTCGAATGTAGCCATCGTCCTCTGCATACAATACGAGCCGCTCGATCTCCGCCGCGAGCTCACGAATATTTCCGGGCCACGAATAAGTCTCGAGAATCTGGATCGCCTCCGCAGTGATTCCAGAAATCGGTCGCTCATTCTTCCGCGCGTAGTGACTGACGAAATGTGAAATCAGCGCCGAGATATCTTCGCGTCGCTCTCGCAACGGCGGCACTTTCAACGTTAGCGTTGCGATACGGTAGTAGAGATCCTCGCGGAAGAGATTTTCACTCACGAGCTTTTCGAGATCCTTATGCGTGGCGGCAATGACGCGCACGTTGACCTTGCGCGGCGCTCGCTCACCGAGCGTGTGAATCTCTCCCTCTTGCAGAAATCTGAGCAGCTTCGGCTGGAGCGGAAGCGGCAGGTCGCCAATCTCGTCGAGGAACAACGTTCCGTTCTCCGCAGATCGGATCAATCCGGCCTGGTCCGACATCGCGCCCGTGAACGTACCGCGACGATGACCAAACAACATGCTCTCGATCAGCTCAGCGGGAACAGCGGAACAGTTGAAAGGAATAAACTCGCTTTCCGATCGACGGCTGAGTCGATGAATAGCGCGCGCTATCAGCTCCTTGCCTGTGCCTGACTCACCCGTGACGAGAATCGTCGAATGCGAATCTTTGATGCGCTCGACGTTGCGCGCTACGTCGGCCATCGCACGACTGCTGAAAACCATTCCCGGCAGCGAGCTCGTTGACGACGCGCTCACGGGTTTGGCCCCGGTTGGCACCACCTTTGTAGACTGGTGGGCCAGGTGCGCTACGTCGCTGAGCGCGTTCAATTCATTCGCCTGTTGCGCAGTTAACGGTCGCACGCAACGACCATACAACGCGGCGCCTTCACGGCCAGGCGAAGGTAGCGCAAGCAACAGACAGATTGCGTGATCTCCTTCCGCCGCGGGCTCAGGCCGTCCCTTAGTTAGGAAGATCTCTGCAACCGCACGTTCGCCAACGGCAATTTCCTGCTCTTCGAGCCCTTCCGCCCAGCGCAATGTCGGTTTACCTGCATCCCCAGTGGCCCAGATTGATAAGCCGTAGGTGGGCGCCGTCGCCTCCACCATCAGGCTCATCTTGATCATCACTTCGTAAAGCAGGTCAGGACCACCACTTGCAGCCTGGCAAACCGCCCTTACGATCGAACTGATTGGTAGTTGCGACGAACTCGACTCGGAGGCAGGGGCGTCCGGGCCTGTGACCGCAGAGTCAGACATCAACACCGTCCCTTAAACTGTGCTCTTAAAAATCGTGGGATCCTTTTTATTAATGAGGACTGCAGGGCAAGGGGCTTATAACTTGTCGCCCACGGTTTACGAGTCTAGTGACCGAGAGCCATACCTGTCAACAACGTTTTACACTCCGTTTACAGTTCAAGCTTTAGCTTGTTCAGCGGTGCAGCCTAAAGGTTGAACTCTAAACGGATTTTCGTTCGCCGCCTGTTCGCCATTTTCGCTTAAGCGCTGCTTAACATCCAGTAAATGTTCAACTTACAGGCATAAAGTGTTGAATAGAAATGTCTTTACACACCTTAAGCAAGTTGCTACAGTCCGGCCATTCGCCGCTAAGTTGTTGAGCGGCAAGACATTGACAAGCCATCAAAGCACATTAGGTTGGGGCTGCAGGTCACGGAGAGCAGACTATATTGTGGCCAAACCCACAGAATTCAGTTAAGCAGCCTCTTAACTTTGAGCGCATGACAATCTACTCGGGACAAGGGATGGCACGCCGTCGCTGCGGAGTTGGAGTCAGACCTGAGCAAAATCTGAACGGAGAACTCGGAGGTTATTGAGGTGAGCAAGGTAGCAAACACTTATTGGGTTGACGAAAGAATCAGGTCGCAGCGTGTGGCCCCCCGCACAGGTTCTCTGGCCTCGGTGCAACAGATATCGATGGAGATCATTGGAACTCGTACGGAGGTGCGCCGCCGCGGCGGAATAATTCCCTCCTGGGTAGTATTTGGAATGATTTTGCTGGCGACTTTAGCCGTTTGTGTGACGGTGAACATGCGTACGCGCGCCAAAGTTCAGGTCGCGGCGCAGCAGCTTACGGCAATGCAGACCGATGTCGAAGCGTTGCGCAATGTTAACCAGTCGTTGAAGACGGAAGTTGAAAGACTGCGAACGGATCCGCGGACTATCGAGACGGCGGCGCGCGCCCGCCTGAATATGGTCCGGAGCAATGAGTTTGTTATTCCCGTTGAATAAGCAATGACGAATCACCGAGGAATCGATTTCTATGCCTGCCGAAACCTGCCCGTAGTTTTTCTCTGCTCGATTTCCACGCAACCGGGTTAACCCTCCGTGTGGCGCGGCTGTGACTGCCATCGCAGCCGCGCTCCCCTCTTAAAAATTAGCCGCAAAAAGGCACAAAAAGCACAAAATTAAATCGGATATCATTTTTGTGCCTTTTGTGCCTTTTCGTGGCTAATTTGCTAATATGCGGACGATGCCAACTAAAGAAAGCTCGCGTTGGGAAGAGGAGACTCTCCAGCCCGCGCTGAACAAACGTCCCGAACGTAAGAAGAGTTTTCAAAGCGTTTCACTCGAAGAAGTCGAACGTCTTTACACGCCCGCCGAGATTGAAGATCTCGACTACGCACGCGACATCTCCTTCCCGGGCGAGTTTCCATATACACGTGGCATCCATCCAACCGGCTATCGCGGCAAGCTCTGGACCATGCGCCAGTTCGCCGGCTTCAGTACGCCCGAAGAAACCAACGCGCGTTTCAAATACCTGATGCAACAAGGCCAGACCGGCCTTTCAGTCGCATACGATCTTCCAACCTTGATGGGTTACGACGCTGACTCACCTCTGTCTGAAGGTGAAGTCGGCAAGTGCGGCGTAGCAGTGTCGTCGCTCGCCGACATGGAAGTTCTTTTCGACGGCATTCCACTCGAACAGGTCACAGTTTCTCAAACCATCAACGCGCCCGCTTCAGTTCTGCTCGCGATGTATCTCGTGGTTGCGGAAAAGCAGGGAGCGCGTTGGGACAAGATTTCCGGCACACTGCAAAATGACATTCTCAAGGAATACATCGCGCAGAAAGAGTGGATCTATCCGATCAAACCGGCGATGAAGCTTGTGATCGACACGTTCGGTTTCTGCACTGAACACGTGCCGCGTTACAACCCGGTTTCAGTCAGCGGCTATCACATTCGTGAAGCCGGCGCGACTGCGGTCCAGGAACTCGCATTCACTCTGCGCGACGGCATCGAGTATGTGCAGTGGGGCGTAGACGCGGGGTTGGACGTGGACCACTTCGTGCCGCGCATGTCCTTCTTCTTTAATGCGCATAACGACTTCTTTGAAGAGATCGCGAAGTATCGTGCGGCGCGTCGCATCTGGGCGCGTGAGATGAAGCGACGCTTCGGCAGCAACTACGAGCGCACGCTTCAAATGCGTTTTCACACGCAAACCGCGGGAGTCTCGTTGACGGTCCAACAGCCACTCAACAACATCGTTCGCGTCGCAATCCAGGCGCTCGCAGGTGTTCTCGGCGGCACGCAGAGTTTGCACACGGACGCTTACGACGAAGCACTCGCACTGCCGACGGATCGCGCGGCGCTCATCGCGCTTCGTACACAACAGATCATCGCGGAAGAAACGGGCGTCGTAAACACAGTCGATCCACTCGGCGGCTCTTACTTCCTCGAAGCGCTGACTGAAAAGATGGAACAGGAAGCACTCGAGTACTTCCGCAAGATCGACGCGATGGGCGGCATGGTCTCCGCGATCGAAAAAGGATTTCCGCAACGCGAGATCCAGGATTCGGCTTACCAGTATCAGAAGGCTGTCGAGCGAGGTGAGCAGGTGATCGTCGGAGTCAACAAATACACGATGACTGACGAGCCTTCGGAAGTCCCGATCCTCGTGATCGATGAATCAGTGCGCACACACCAGCTCGAGCGGCTCGAACAAACACGCACGCAACGTGATGCAGGCGCGGTCGCGAACGCGCTCGACAAACTCAAAAGTGCAGCGCACAAAAACGAGAACACGATGCCGGCGACAATCGACGCAGTTCGAGTTTATGCAACGCTCGGTGAGATCTGCTCGGCGCTCAGAGACGTTTACGGAATCTACGAAGAGCCCGCCTTTTAGTCCGCACCTATGTCCGATCGGAAGATTAGAGTTCTTGTCGCCAAGCCCGGACTGGATGGCCATGACCGCGGCGCCAAAGTCATCGCTCGCGCACTCCGTGACGCAGGCATGGAAGTGATCTACACCGGCCTGCGACAAACGCCCGAGATGATCGCGGCCGCAGCGTTACAAGAGGATGTGGACGCTGTGGGCGTCTCGATCCTGAGTGGCGCACACAACACGCTCTGCCCACGCATTGTTCAACTGCTTCGTGAAAAAGGGATGGACAACGTCCTCGTATTGGTCGGCGGCATCGTCCCTCAAGAAGACCTGCCACGACTGAAGGAACAGGGCGTCGCCGAAGTCTTCCTGCCCGGCACCTCGACTGAAGACATCGTCAAGTTTCTCCAGGACAACGTCAAACCAAGAGACTAGGCACAAAAAGCACAAAATGGGATAGCTGTTTTAGCGCGCCTTATTAGTTCTTTTGTGCCTTTTTGTGGCCCAGCTAGCTACAAATTTTTGGGAGGTCTCCCGTTTTTTGGATTGCGGACGCGAGACTCCATCAAAATCCTCTGATTTTCCGCGCTTTTCTCAAAAGGCATATTTATTGCGACTGTGAGTCTCCGCTACTGACTTATCGAACTGCTGTAGGCAAAAGGTTTCCCCGGCACTCACCTCTTTCAGGAGACGATTACAATGAAGATCGGCTATTTAAACAGATGGCTTTTTTCGGCCTTTCTGGCGGTGCTGCTCGTCGCATCGTCGGCTATGTCGATTAGTGTATTCGGTCAAACCTCTAACACGGGTACGGTTACGGGAGTAGTCCAGGATGAAAAAGGCGCATTACTTCCCGGCGCCTCAGTTAAGTTAGTAAATCTCGGAACCAATTCTGAACGCACGGCGACCACGACCTCGGATGGCGTCTATGAGCTAACCCAACTTGTTCCCGGCAACTACAGGCTGGAAATTCAAGCCACTGGTTTTGCCAAGTACGTTCAGGAACCGGTTGTCGTAAACGTACTACAACGCACGACTGTTAACGCTAACTTAAAAGTCGGCGGCATCGGCGAAACAGTTACCGTCACAGGCGAAAGCACGGCCCTTGTCGAAACTACCAAGACAGACGTCAGCGGAGTTATAGACCAGCGCCGCCTTGAGAACCTCCCTGTGAATGGTCGCTCATTCGCATCACTCGCAGTCCTTATTCCCGGCGCGACCCTGCAACCATCATTCGACCCAACGAAAGCGCGCGTCGGTACGTTTTCTGTCGGCGGCTCAACTGGCCGCAATCTCAACATCACGATCGACGGCGGTGATAACAAAGACAACGCAGTCGGCGGCATACTCCAGAACTTCTCAATGGAAGGTATTCAGGAGTTTGCTCTCTCGACGCAACGCTTCTCAGCGGCGAATGGCCGCTCGGGTGGAGCCCTCTTGTCAGTCGTTTCCAAGAGCGGCAGTAACGCGTTTCATGGATCAGCATTCGGCTTCTTCCGCGATGACGCTCTGAACGCGAACGCGCCAAAACTACTCGCCGAAGCCCGAGGCGACTCGACCGAGGGTGCAGAAAAGCCGCCCTTCAATCGCCAACAGTTTGGCGGATCCTTTGGTGGTCCAATAAAGAAAGACAAGGCGTTTTTCTTTGGCGCGATCGAGCGCACGCGTGAGCGCGGTAACTCGTTCGTCTCAGCCGACGACCAGGAAAGCATCTCTTTTCTTGAGCCTTTCGGCTACCAGGCTGTTCCCCTGCTGCCACAACCATTCAACGACTGGCAATACACCATCAAAGGTGATTTTTCCCTTTCATCTAAACACCAACTCGTCGTTCGATTCGCCGGACAGAACAACGATGCTTTGAACGATCAGGCCGGCTTTTTGATCGTGCGCACAGATTTATCCGGCGGCAATGAGTCGCTGAATACTCTCTACAATTTTCTGACTTCACTGACGTCGACGATTAGTGCGACTACAGTCAACCAGTTCACCTACCAGTACCAGACTTTCGACAACCGCATTAACGCGACGACAGACTTGAACCTTCTTACTTTCCCGGACGGTCTTCTCGTCGGTCGCAATGGCAACGTGCCGCAACAAACCATACAGAAGAAGCATCAGTTTCATGATGATGTCTCATGGAATCGCGGCAACCATGGTTTCAAATTCGGTGGCGACTTTACCTACGTGCCCACACTCGGTGGACTCTTCGCTTTCAATTCCGCTCCCGAATATGACTTCAACTTCAACGCAGCTGAGATCGCACAGAACCCAGGCCAATTTCCACAGGGATTTCATACAACCCAGATTCGACCGGGGCCGATTACCTGTGGAGCTTTTGCTGATACGTTAAATTGCACGCAGGCCGACCTGAACGGTATTGGCGTAGTTGCTGACGTCCTTCTCTCGGGCGGAGACCCGAATTTCGATTTGCGCGACGGCGCGAAGCAGTTCGCGGCTTATTTTCAGGACGACTGGAAGATCACGCCGCGCCTGACACTTAACCTTGGCGTGCGCTACGACGTGGATTTCGGCTTTGTGGACCATGCGCACGCAGCGGAGAATCGAACCTTCCAGGCGCTTAGGATCATCGGGAGCCAATTCGCACACAAGACAGTAGAAGACGACAAAAACAACCTTAGTCCCCGCATCGGGTTCGCGTGGGACTTTCGCGGTGATGGCCGTTCCGTCATCAGAGGCGGCTACGGTATTTACTACGATCAATCGTTTTTGAACGTGCCACTTTTTGCGGTGCAACAAGCAAACCCGGAAATTTATGCGACGTTCATTAACGATGGTGAAAACCTGAGTATCGATTCACCAGCGCCTACAGTTCCACGTCCGCTTACGAATCCGCTGCCAAATACGCGCGGCAGAATGCTCGATCCTGACTTCGAGTCGCCGTATACGCAGCAGTTCAACCTCGGTTTCGCTCAGGAGTTTGGCAAGAACATGGCATTGGAATTCGACTATGTCCATATTCTTGGCTTACACGAGTTTTCGAGTTTGGATATCAACCCCCGCACTGGACCACTTTTCAACGATCAACGCAGCGCCGGGAATCGAGCACGTATTCTAGCGCCCGTATTCGCTGCACACGCAGCGGAGTTGACTCAAGCTTTCGGCACCCCGACGCCTTTCGGAAGAATTACGGTGGCCCAGTCTGATAGCCGCTCGCGTTATGACGCCTTCACTGTGGCATTCAAGAAGCGCTACGCGGACAAATTCCAGTTGAACGCGCATTACACCCTGGCGAAATCTCAAGCCTGGTTTGGCGCCACCGCGGATTTTGGTCTGGCGCCGCAGAACGCGTTCGTCAAATTCGATCCGATTAATTTCGGACCAACAACCGAAGACGAGCGACATCGCTTCGTCTTGTCCGGTATCTTTGACCTTCCCTGGGACTTCCAGGTTGCGCCGATTTTCCAATTGGGCTCGGCTCGACCCTACAGCATTCTCCCGTCGTGTGGTTGCGATATTAATAAGGACGGCGTGACCAATGATCGCGAATCAGTCAATCCGACAGTCGACGATCAGCACCATTTGCCGTTGAACGACCACCGCGGCGATAACTTTTCACAGTTGAACGTGCGCGTTTCGAAGTTCTTCAAATTTGGCGAGACCAAAAAGCTCGGCCTGTTCTTCGAAGCGTTCAATGTCTTCAACACTGGAAACTTCGGCAACCAATTTCAGAACACAACGGGCACGCCTGACTTCGGTAAGCCCATCAACTTCTTTGGCGCGACAGGCTTCTCTGAGCCCTTGGGAATTCCGTTCCAGGCCCAGTTAGGCGTCCGCTTTAGCTTCTAAGGTTGAGGCCGCGGATTTATATGGATAAAATCCGTGTAAATCCGCGGCCAAAACTTTGTTATGAAACTTGCGCTTTCACTCCTTTTACTCCTCGTCTCCTTCTCTTCAATTTCTGCGCAAGGCGGGAGCGTCCTGGAAGGCAAAGTGATCACGCCTTCAGGAACACAGCCAAACACTCCGGTTCGCGTCAAGCTAACTTTCAACGGTCGCCCGATTCACGAAACGTTTACCGATCTCAGCGGTCGCTTTAACTTTCCCGGTCTTAAAAGTGGCACGTATCAACTCACCGCCGAAGGTGACGGCCTGACGTTCGAAACGACCGCCGTCACTGCCGATATCCCTGCGTTCGGAGGAAGCGGACAAGGCTTTACACAGGATATCCAGCTCCGGCCTATTATTCACAAACCAAACACCGGGCCGGGCGTCGTCAATGCTTTCAATCAAAACGTTCCAGCCGCGGCAAGACAGGCGCTCGATGCGGGACTCAAACTGGCTGGCGAAGGAAAGGCGCCCGAGGCGATCGAAAACATGCGGAAAGCGATCCAGATCTTTCCCAACTATTTCGACGCTCACCTGCAACTCGGCAACGTGTTTCTCAAAACAGATCAGTTGCAGGACGCGATCGCCGAGCTCGACAAAGCGCGGGAAATTAATCCCAATGACGAGCGTACTTATCAATCGTTCGGTTTACTGCTGATGAAGCAGAGAAACTATGCGGTCGCGGTGGCGGTGTTTGCTGAAGCAGCGAGATTGAATCCGGAAAATCCGTTGAATGCGGTCATGCGCGCGACGGCTCTGATTCACCAGGCAGCGGGCAGTGAAGAAGATCGAAGTCATCTGCTCGGTCGTGCGGAGATCGCTCTGTCGCAGGCCGCAAACCTCAGCGAGAACAAACTCAAGCCCGACACGATGACGATGGCGTTATTCTATGAGCTCAAGGGCGACCCTGAGCGCGCCGCGGCGGAGCTCGAGTCGTACATGAAAAAGAATCCGCAGCTCAAAAACTCCGAGGCCCTACAGAACGAAATCAAACGCCTCCGCGACAAAGCTCACAAACCCAATCCGTGAATTTATCCGTGAAATCCTTGGCTAACTCTTCTGTAGGAATTTAGCGACCTTTTGTTGGCAGTCGTCCGTGAGGCGAGCGATGACGTTGACGTCCGCTCCGGTTTCGAGCGCTTCGGGGAATCCGAGACCATCCATCTGATAGAGCAGCGTCTTTGTTAATCCCATCGCCGACGTACTCATCTTCTCAAACTCATTCGTGTACGCGCGCACATCAGCATCGAAGCTCTCATCAGCGAACACCTGATTCACTAGACCAAACTCCCTCGCCTGCTCCGCACTGATCTCAGCGCCGCGCGTGATTAGCTCGAAGGCGCGCTTCTCTGACACGTTGCGGCGAAGAATCGCCATCACCATGGCAGGCACAAAACCGATCTTCACTTCCGGATACCCAAAACGCGCCGACGCCGACGCGAGCACGAGATCACACGCAGTCGCCAGTCCGCAACCGCCCGCCAGCGCGCGGCCCGTGACAGCAGCTACAACCGGAACCTGCAGCGCACGAATCAACAGAAACAGCTCGAGCAACGATCGCGCGTCTTCGGAATTTTCTGCGACTGACGCCCCGGCGATCTTCTGTAGTGCTGAAAGATCAGCGCCGGAACAGAAGTCCTTTCCCGCCCCGGCAATCACAACAAGTCGAACGTTTTTATCCGCCGCCGCCTTTTTGAGGTTTTCCTTGAGTCCAGCGATGACTGCATCATTCAGCGCATTCCTTTTCTCAGGCCGGTTCAGCGTAAGACGCGCCACCGCCCCTTCCACGGAATACAGAACTACGTCACTCTCACTCATTTCTGATCCGCGTTCATCCGCGTAAATCCGCGGCTTCTTTTTCTGAGATCTCGATCTGCATCCGCAACAGCGCGGTCGAAAAAGTCTTCCCCTGCGCGTCCGTCATCAACGACAACGTGCCGCCGCCACCAAGACTCTCGTGCAACAAAAAGTTGAGCGCACCGAGATTCGGCAACTCAAACCTTTCCACGTCGCCGTGCACGATACCTTTAAAATGCTGCTTCACGCGTTCGGCCGTAACCTCGCGCACGAGGATCGGATAAAACTCATCCTTCAACGCGATCAATCCAACGTTCGCCGTATCGCCCTTATCACCCGAACGCGCGTGGGCCAATTCTGTTAGTCTTACTTTCATCTATGCTTCCAATACCTCAACCGCAGGCTTGATTTCCTCTTTCGAAATCAGCGCCGGCCAGTATGCAACGATCTCCTCAACCTTCGGCCGTCCTCCGGCAAACCCAGTCACGCCCGGTGGTCCAGTTAGAATCAGCGGCGCAATCTCTTTCGTGAATCGCTCGACCGCGCTTCGATCCTCGCCACGCACACCAACGCGCAATTGCACTTCGGGAATATCCGCATCCGGTGTGCCCGCAAGTTGACCATGCGTCGCATTCACACCCACAAACTCAGTCAACACGTGGTCAAACTGTAGTCCCAGCCGATCGAGACGACGGCGCAGGATCCGATCCGCAGCCTGTGCTTTTTCGTAAGCATCCGGCCATGAATAGACGAGCGTACCGACAGCCTTGAACCCGGCCGAATAACTGATCGAGACTTTCAGAAACTCCGTCGCAGGCCGTCCCTCGATACCGAACACGCGCACGCGATCGCGACCTTCGTATTCCAGATGGATCGTCGTGAAGTCAGCGACGCAATCCGGCGTGATGTACTCGCGCGGATCGCCCATCTCGTAAACCAGTTGCTCCTTGATACCCGGAATGATGATCCAGCCGCCCGTGCGCTCGTGCTTCGTGATCACAAACGTCCCGTCCGGCGACGCTTCAACAATCGGAAATCCGACTTCAGCAAGATTCGGAATGCTGCGCCACTCGTACTGGCAGTTACCACCCGACGCCTGTGCGCCACACTCGATGATGTGACCCGCGATCGTTCCTGATGAGAGACGATTCCAATCGTCGTGTGCCCAGCCAAACTCATGAATCAACGGTGCGAGCGTCAAACCAGTGTCAGTGGCTCGACCGGTAATCACGATCTGCGCGCCCTGATTCAACGCCTCAACCATAGGCCACGCGCCGAGATAAACATTGGCGCTCTGAATCTTGTCGCGCACGGTCGAGAGCGGCTCGCCCGTGTCCATGTTGCGCAGCTCGATGCCGCGCGAGAGCATCTCGTCCAGTCGCGACATGATGTCGTCGCCGGTAACGATGCCGATGCGCAGTTTGCCTCCGAGGCCAAGCTCGCGCGCGACCTGAATCACCGCGTCGGCGCATCCGCGAACGTTAACACCCCCGGCGTTAGCAGTGACTTTGATATCGCGCTCGACGCACGTCGGCAGGATCCGGCGCATGAGCGGAATGAAATCCTTCGCGTAACCCGCATTTGGATCGCGCGCTTTCTGTTTCTGCATGATCGACATCGTCACTTCCGCGAGATAGTCGAGCATGAGGTAATCGATTGGTCCACCTTCGACCTGGCGGACGGGCGCGTCGAGAAGGTCCCCCCAAAAGCCCTGTCCGGCTGCGATGCGTACTTTCTGTTTCATGAAGAACGAATGTTGCCACAAAAAGGCACAAAAAGCACAAAGGATGAATTCAAGTATGAATTGAACTCATCCTCTTGTGTGCTTCTCGTGCCTTTTTGTGGCTAATTCTTACATCCGGGGGCTGGGGCTTGGAGACGGAGTCGGGCTCGGCATTGGCTCCGAAGGCGACGGACTCGGCGCCGGTCTCGGGCTTCCGCTCGGACTCGGATTTGGTTCTGGACTCGCCTCCGGACTCGGGCTCGGAGACGGCGAAGGAGTCTGACTCGGCGTCGTGCTCGGAGTCGTTGTCGACGGGCTCGCTACTGTCGTTCCCGTTGCCGTCGAGCTCGCCGAACTCTTCGACGTCGTAAACATACACTGCGAAGTCGCTCCGGAGATCGGCGACAGCGTCAGCTTATTGCCGCTCTTTTTGCCGCGAAACGACATCACCGGCGAATTCGCTCCCGACATTTGCAGAGCGACAGCGGTATAACCTTTTGACTTCGAAGCTATGATCCGCCCACTCTTCCCGTCGGAAGTCGTAAATTGGTCTCCCGTGATCGTCAACGTCGTGTCGCCATTAAGACCTTCGCAATTAGCAAATGTCCCGGCGTAGGTGCCAGAAAGATCGAGCTGAGTCGTCTTCGGCATTGTCTGCTTTTCAGTCGTGGTTGTGGTTTGAGTTGGAGTTTGTTGTGGCGCAGGATCCTGGGCTTTGAGTGCCCAAAACCCGCCGAGCGCCAGGAAAGTTCCCAGCGTAACTAACAAGAACATTCTTCTGACCATTGTGTCCTCCCGTGATCGTTCTTGCGCACCTATTCGGCGCACTTTTGACACTCATGTCGCAAGGGGTTTGGATACAAGAAGGAGGGAACACTGATCTTGTACCACTCAGAGCGCCAAATCTCAACCCAATTTCGACCACGGGGAGTTTTTTAGCGCTTTCTCTCTTGGTTTCTTTGTGGTAAACATCTTTTGCGTACAACCCAAACTAACTGCCGAGGAAGCCATGCGACCAGAAAATTCCATTCGACTGATCTCCGTATTCGTTTGCACGCTCCTGCTTACAATTCTTCTGACAAGCTGCCAGCCTAATAATTCAGGCACGAACACCGCCACTGGCGGAGCCGGAACAAAACACAAACTCGCGTTCGTCACAAACAATGCTTCCGACTTCTGGATCATCGCGCGCAAAGGAACGGAAAAAGCAGCGAAGGAGATTCCGGGGATCGAAGTGGAGTTCAGGATTCCGTCCGACGGCACTGCCGCCGAGCAGCAACGCGTCGTTGACGATCTGCTCGCAAAACGCATTGAAGGTATCGCTATCAGCCCCGTCGATCCGGCCAACCAGACGCCGATGCTGAATCGCGCCGCCAGCCAGGCGCTCATTGTCACGCAGGACAGCGACGCGCCAACCAGCAATCGCGTTTGTTACATCGGCACGGATAACGTCGAAGCAGGACGCCAGGCAGGTCAACTGGTCAAAGAAGCTTTGCCGAATGGCGGCAAGATCATGGTGTTCGTCGGCGTGCTCGACGCAGAAAATGCTCGACAACGTTATCAGGGGTTGAAGGAAGCACTTGCAGGCTCAAATGTCTCGATCATCGACGTGCGTACTGACAACACCGATCGCGTTCGCGCGAAGTCAAATGCCTCTGACACGCTCGTGAATAATCCTGACATTGCGGGAATGGTCGGGCTCTGGTCGTACAATGGACCAGCAATCCTCGCGGCGGTTAGAGAAGCAAACAAGACCGACAAGGTGAAGATCATCGCCTTCGACGAAGAAGACGAAACGCTGAACGGGATCAAAAACGGGGCGATCTATGCGACTGTCGTGCAACAGCCGTTTGAGTTTGGCTTCCGCTCGATGGAGTTGATGTCGAAAATTCTCAACGGCGACAAGTCTGGGGTTCCCGCCGGCAAACAGATCTTCGTGCCGACCAAAGCCATTAAGAAAGACAACGTCGAAGCGTTTACAAAAGAGATCAATACACTCCGGGGACGAAGTTAAAACTTAGCCTGTGGCAGCAAACGCTCCCATCCTCGAAATGGAGGGAATCAGCAAACGATTCCCAGGCGTTGTTGCGCTCGATCAGGTGAGTTTGTCAGTCGGTACGGGCGAGATCGTGGCGTTGATCGGTGAGAACGGCGCTGGGAAATCCACGCTGATGAAGATCCTTGGCGGCGCGATCTCACGCGATACCGGCACAATCAAGATTAACGGCCAGCCTGTCGAGATCCGCTCACCGCGCGAGGCTGGGGCTCTCGGCATCGAGGTTATTCACCAGGAGCTGAGTGTTCTCGACAATCTCGACGTCGGTGCGAACATTTTTCTGCGTCGCGAGCCCACCACTGGCGGCTTTTTGAAGCTGATCGATCGCAAACGTGTTTATCGGGAGTCAGATCAGATACTGCGCAAGGTTGGACTCGACATTCCGAGCCGTACGCCACTCAGTCAACTCTCAATCGCACAACAACAACTGGTCGAAATCGCGCGTGCGCTCAGTGCAGGCGCGCGTATCATCATCATGGACGAGCCGACCTCGAGTTTGACGCTCACTGAAACGCGGCGTCTGCTCGAGCTCTGCAAGGAACTGAAGGCTGAGAACATCAGCATCGTCTACATCTCGCATCGCATGCACGAAGTCGAAGAGATCGCCGACCGTGCAGTCGTGCTGCGCGATGGTAAGAACGCAGGCGAGATTCAACGCGGCGAGATCACGCACGAGCGCATGGTGCGAATGATGGTTGGCCGCGATCTCAAAGAATTTTTCAAGGGCGCGCCCGTTGAGCGGCGCGTTGGCGACGACAGCGGCTTTGAAGTGCGTAACTTGCGCACGCTGCGATATCCGAATCACCGGATCGCATTCAACGTCGGGAAAGGCGAAGTGCTCGGTTTTGCGGGACTCGTCGGCGCGGGTCGTTCCGAACTTGCAAGGGCGATCTTTGGCGTCGAGGAAGCACTCGAAACGGATCTCGCACTCAACGGCCACGGACTGCACATCAAAGGTCCGCAGGACGCGATCACACATGGTATTTATCTCGTGCCGGAAGATCGTCGTTTGTCCGGACTCATCGTCGACTTCAACGTGCGCGAGAACATCACGCTTCCCAACCTTGAAAAATATTCGTCAGCGAAGATCATCGATCGTGGGAAAGAGATGAAAGCCGCGCAGGAAGCGGTTAAGGCGATCAACATCAAGACGCCGACCCCCGAGATGCGAGCAGCAAATCTCAGCGGCGGCAACCAGCAGAAGGTGGTACTCGCGAAGTGGCTTACGTTTGCGCCGCGAGTGCTGATCTTCGACGAGCCGACTCGCGGGATCGACGTCGGCGCGAAAGCGGAAATCTATCAACTCATCCGCAATCTCGCGGCGGAAGGCGTTTCAGTGATTGTGATCAGTAGTGAGATGGAAGAGGTGCTCGGCATTAGCGACCGCATAGCAGTGATGCACGAGGGACGGCTCACCGGAATTCTCGATCGCGCGCAGTTCAGCGAAGAAGCCGTCATGCGTCTCGCCACCGGCACCGAGAACTAGCCACAAAAAGGCACAAAAACACAAAAAGTAAGACCCGGCCTTTTTGCGCGCCTGACTCTTTCTACTATGTGCTTTTTGTGCTTTTTTGTGGCTAAAAAAGAGGCTTCCTATGAAAAAAGAGCTTGGCATCTTTGTCCTGCTAATCGTTCTCTGCATCATCGTCTCAGTTATCAACCCAAACTTCCTGCTCCCGATCAATCTTCAGAACCTCGCTCGGCAGATCGGCGCGTTCGGAATTTTTAGTATCGGGCTGGGACTGGTGATCATCACGGGCGGCATCGAGCTCTCCGTAGGCTCGATGATGGCGCTGCTTGGTGTGCTGCTGTCGATGATGCTGACTGAGTGGCGCTTCGGTGTGATCCTGGCGGTGCTCGCGTGTATGGCGATTGCGATGGTGCTGACCCTCGGGCACGGTTTGCTGATCACGCGTCTGAACATGCAACCGTTCATCGTCACGCTCTGCGGCCTGCTGTTTTATCGCGGCCTCGCACGCTTCATCACGAATGATGAGACGAAAGGATTCGGCACGGTTGAAGGTCTGGATTTCCTACGCTATCTCGCCAATGGAAATCTCGCCGGCATACCGATGCCATTCGTGTTGTTGCTAATCATCGCCGCGATCACGTGGGTGGCGCTGCATCGCTCCGTCTTCGGGCGCTACTTGTTCGCCACCGGACGCAACGCGGAAGCAGCACGTTACGCGGGCATCAATACGAAAGGCATCATCACGTTGACTTACGTGATCGCCGGCGCGCTCACCGCGATCTCAGGAATGATCTTCGCTTTCTATACGAACTCCGTCTCGCCCGCCAATCACGGTAATGCGTATGAGCTTTACGGGATCGCGGCCGCGGTGCTCGGTGGTTGCTCGTTGCGCGGTGGCGAAGGATCGGTGGTCGGCGTTTTGATCGGTACTGCCCTGCTCCAGGTGCTCCGCAATCTCGTCAACCTGCTCGGCATCCCCAGCTCGCTCGACTTCGCCGTGATGGGCGCGGTGATTCTGATCGGCGTGATGGCTGATCAAATCTTTACTGAACGACGTAATCGACGACAAGTCGCGCAAATGAGACAGAGTACGGCCGCAGGAGAACAGTCATGAAACTTCAGCGAAAAATCTTTGCATTGCTCTTGTTGATGTCGTTCACCGCGGTCGCGGCGGCGCAAACTGTCACGAGGCAGGACTACGGTAAAACCTCGACGGGCGAGTACGTCTATCTCTACACACTCCAAAACAGCCATGGCCTCGAAGCAAAGATCACGAACTACGGCGGCATTCTCGTCTCACTAAAAGTTCCCGATCGCAATAGGAAGTTTGCCGACGTCGTGCTCGGTTTCAACGACCTCGAAAGCTACCTGACGAAGAATGATCCGTACATGGGCGCACTCATCGGGCGCTACGGGAATCGCATCGCAAAGGGACGCTTCACGCTGAATGGAGTCGAGTACAAGCTCGCGGTGAACAACGGCGAGAACCACCTGCACGGTGGGATCAAGGGTTTTGACAAAGTAGTCTGGACTGGTCGCGAGATAAAGACAGGCACATCACCGGCGGTTGCATTGACGTATCTAAGCAAAGACGGCGAGGAAGGCTATCCGGGAAATCTGAATGTGAGAGTTGTCTACACGCTCACTGACGAGAACGAGCTTAAGATTGACTACACGGCAACAACTGACAAAGACACGGTGCTGAACCTGACGCACCACTCGTATTTCAACCTCGCGGGTGAAGGCAATGGCGACATTCTGAATCACCTCGTATCGATCAATGCCAATCAATTCGTGCCGACTGATGCTGGATCGATACCGACGGGTGAGCTGAAAAACGTGGCCGGAACGCCGTTTGATTTTATCAACCCCACCGCGATCGGCGCGCGCATCAATCAGGACGATGAGCAGTTGAAGTTTGGTAATGGCTACGATCACACGTGGGTGATCAATGGCAAACCAGGGACGATGCGGGTGGCGGCAGAAGCTTATGAGGCAACTTCAGGGCGCATAATGCGGGTTTTGACCACTGAGCCCGGCGTGCAGTTCTACACGGGAAACTTTCTGAATGGAACGCTGACTGGTAAATCCGGGACGGTGTATGCGAGGCGCACGGGATTCTGTTTCGAGACTCAGCACTATCCCGACTCACCAAACCAACCATCATTCCCGACGACGACATTAAAGAAGGGTCAGACGTACAAATCCACAACGATCTACAGGTTCTCAGTTAAGCGTTAGACAGGATTACAGGATTTACAGAATTAACAGGATGTATCTTGTACATTCTGTAAATCCTGAAATCCTGTCTAACAACTCTCGTAAATCACAGCGGTAATCTCAACCGGGCTTCACACCCATGTAGCTGTTCTCTATTTTCCAGCGTCAACGTCCCACCGTGCGCTTCAGCAATCTGCCGCGACAGCACCAATCCGATCCCCGATCCATGCGACTTCGTCGTAAAGAACGGCACAAACAAGTTCGCGGTGCTCGCGAGCCCCGGCCCCTCATCACGCACCCACACTTCCACCTGCCCATTCTTCTGCTGCCAGCCGATATCCACACAGCCACGCGTTTCCATCGACGCATCAACCGCGTTGCGCACAAGGTTGATCAGCAACTGCTCGAGCTGCACATCGTCTCCCTGCACCACGAGGTCAGGACCGGACACAACCTTCACCGGCAACCGCGTCTCCAGACGCGCCACACGCGATACGAGCGCGCCGATCTTCAACGGCTCAAGTCTCGGCGGCGGCAGTCGCGCCAGCTTCGAATACGACTCAACGAAACGCGCGAGCGAATCAGCACGCGATGAGATCACAGCGAGCCCGCGCTGCATGTCTTCGCGCCAGTCCGGCGGCTCCGGTTCCCTGACCATCAAATCGCCGAGACTTCCCGCCACTGACTTGATCGGCGCGAGCGAGTTGTTCAGCTCATGGCCCAATACGCGCAACAGTCGTTGCCAGGCGATGCGTTCTTCTTCACGGAGCGTCTGGCTCAAATCAGTCAACACGAGCAACTGGTGCTGCTGCCCGCCTTCACGAAATGTGCTGCGACGAACATCGTAGCGCCCGACTTTACCCGGAAACACCATCTGCATCGTTTGCGGAGAGCCCGCGGGCGAGTTGAGACAAGGAGAGAGCCCAAGCTCTTCCGCAGTGCGACCTAGCAAACGCGCCGAGGGTTGGGCCAACAATTTCTCACCCTCGCGATTAACGAGCTGCAAATGCTGTTCACCATCGAAAGCAAACACAGCAACGTCGATTTCGGCTATGACCGTACGCATCAGCGCAGTGGCTTCCATTGCGCCGAGTCGTTGCTCGCGCAGTGTCTGGCCCAGGTCGTTTACTTCAAGCATCACTTCACCGAGTGCGTCACCCGAGAGCGCGCGACGTCCGCGAATCGAGTAGTCGCCTTCACGAATCGCGCCGAGGATGTTCGAGAGTGTTTGCAGCGGGCGAACGATGCGCGTCTTCAGGTTGAAAGAGATGCCGAGCCACAGTAGGACGAGGAGCAGATCGACGGTCCATTGAATTTGCGCGGAGTAGCCATCGTACCAGAGAAGGAACGCACACAAACCGACGGCGGGAAATCCGGCGGCGAGTGAGAGCAGAGTGATGCGCCCTTCGAATTTGATTCGGCTGCCTTGGAGCTCGGGATCGAGAGAGGAGAACGACAGCGGCTGTTTTGGAGGCTTAACGGGCGTACTCACGTCAGCAATTTAGCCACAAAAAGGCACAAAATGCACAAAAGAAGAATAGAAGCTCATGGGTTTCGGTCCGTTCCTCTTTCAGTAATTTTGTGATTTTTGTGCCTTTTCGTGGCTAGATCTCTTTTGTGCCTTTTCGTGGCTAAGATCCGAGGCCATATTTCTGCAAGCGACGATACAACGCGCTGCGGCTGAGGCCAAGTGCTTCGGCGGCGCGGTTGGCGTTGCCTTCAAACCGCGCGAGCGCCTTCTTGATCAAGAGTCGCTCAGCGTCTTCGAGACTCATCTCTTCGAGTCGCGCGGACAGACGCGCGTCGGGTGTCGCTTCGAGCGCGAGATCGAATGCCGTCACGATTTGGCCCGGACTCATCAACACTGCACGCTCGATCACGTGATCCAGCTCACGCACGTTCCCGGGCCACAAGTGCTGTCGCAGCGCATCGAGCGCTTCCGGCGTGAAGCCCATGATTGGACGTCGATAACGCTCACGATGCAGCTTCAAAAAATGCTCGGCCAAAACGGGAATGTCTTCGATACGATCTCGCAATGGCGGTAACCGGATCTCGACCGTGTTGAGACGGAATAATAAATCCTGGCGAAAACGTCCCTGCGCGACTTCCGCGTGCAGATCGGCATTCGTCGCCGACAGCAAACGCACGTTCACTTTCTGCGTCTTCGACGATCCGACACGCTCAAAGTCGCCGGTCTCGAGCACGCGCAACAACTTCGGCTGTAGATTCAACGGCACGTTTCCGATCTCGTCGAGAAAAAGTGTGCCGCCGTCCGCAAGCTCGAAGCGCCCGACGCGATCGGCCTTCGCGTCAGTAAACGCACCACGAACATGTCCAAACAACTCGCTCTCAAAGACGCCTTCAGCAAGCGCGCCGGCGTTCAAAGAGATAAGCGGTTTAGCGCGGCGCGAAGAGATTGAGTGCAGCAAGCGCGTGATCACTTCCTTGCCCGTGCCGTTCTCGCCCGTGATCAGGACGTTGGCATCAGCCGGGCCGATACGCTCGACGAGGTTGAGCACCGACTTCATGGCAGGCGACTCGGCCACGATCTGCGGCAACTCGCTCGACGACTCATCGCGCAACGCCATGTTCTCGGCTTCGAGACGCCGGCCACGACGCAGCGCTTCGGCAAGCTCGACCTGCGTGCGCAACACGGCGAGTAGTCGCGCGTTGTCCCAAGGCTTCTGAATGAAGTCGCGCGCGCCACGGCGCATTGCTTCGACCGCGAGATCGACGCTGCCCCACGCCGTCATGACGACGACGGGAAGGTTCTGGTCCGCCGCGCGAATACGGCTCAACAAGTCGAGACCTTCGCTGCCCGACGTCGTATCGCGAGCGTAGTTCAGATCGATCAGCACAACGTCGAACTCATGCGTATCGATCGATCTGAGCACACCTTCGGGCGACGACGCGCTCTGAATCTGGTAACGCTCACCCTTTAATAGAAGGCTCAACGCCGCGAGGACGTCAGCCTGGTCATCAGCGATTAGAATGCGAGGCATAGATCCGTTTTTAAAATCCGTGTCATCTGTGGCTTATTCATATCGTAGAGCATTTAGGGGATCAACTCTCGACGCGCGCCAAGCCGGGATTAAGGAAGCTGAGACCGCGGCGCCGAGCGCGACGAGCAACACGATCACGTACGTCGTCGGGTCAGTCGCCGAGACGTTAAATAGCAGCGACGACATCCAGCGCGTGAGTGCAAGCGCGCTGGCCAAACCGATCGCGGCTCCGATGACCGTGAGCATGATTCCCGCGCGCAGCACCATCATCAGTATCGCAGGTCGGTTCGCGCCCAGCGCCATGCGAATGCCAATCTCCGCCGTTCGCAGTGTGATCGAGTAGGAAATAACGCTGTAGATTCCGAGTGTCGCGAGAGTGAGCGCTATCGCGGCAAACATACCCAGCAACAATGCATTGAACCGCCGCGGCGCGGTCGTCGCGGAGATCGTCTGCTCCATGGTCTTTACGCTCGTCAACGGCTGCTGCGGATCGATCATCGCAGAAGTCTTACGGATCGCGGCAGTGAGCGTTGACGAAGGCAGTCCGCTACGCACAAACAAGTAGCGGTGTCGCTGCGGCGCAACCAGACGCGTCGCATACCAATCGGGCTCGGGTTTTGAATCCAACGCACGATGAGGCACGTCTTTCGCGATTCCGACAATCGTGATCCACGGATTATCAGGGCGCGGTAATCCAAGCGTGATGCGACGACCGATCGGATCTTCATTGGGCCAATAGCGCGCGGACATCCGTTCGTTGATGACTGCGACAGGCGGTGCTCCCGGCTGCATGTCCTCAACGGTAAAATCGCGCCCTTTAACAAGCGGAACACCAAGCGTCTTCATATAGTTTGCGCCGACAAGCTGCCAGCCCGCTGAAGTCAGGTTTGAAGGATCAAGTTTCCGCCCTTCGATCGCAAACGGGTCGCTGCCCGCAGTTCCGCTCAACGGCTGGCTCGTTCCGAAACTCACAGACTGCACCCCGGGCATACTCTGCACGTCGGTGACAAGACGACGGTAGAAGTCTGACGCACGCTCAGCGTCTTTATAATTCGTTGCGGAGAGATCAAACTCAACACTAACGAGCTCTTCTGGCGTGATGCCAGGATTCGTCTGCTGCAAGCGCCACAGGCTCTTAACGAGCAGTCCTGAACCGATCAGCAACAATACCGCGAGCGACACTTCAGCAACCACCAGCACGTTGCTCCACTGCCGCCGTTGCACACCACTGGCGAGTCGAGTGTTCTTCAAGGTTTCATTCAAATCGAGCTTCGAAACCGGTCGTGCGACAATCAGGCCAAACCCGACGCTGATCGCGGCAACAGTCAAAGCCATGAATGCAAACACACGCGCATCAATACCGACTTCCTGCGCACGCGGCACGATCGATGGTCCAAGCGCCACCAGCAACCCGAGACCCCAGTTCACGAAAACCAGACCAAGAGCCGCTGCCAGCGTCGCCAGTACGAGTCCCTCAACAACCAACTGCCGCGCGATCTTCCAACGACTCGCACCGAGCGCCGCACGAATCGCGAGTTCTTTGTGTCGCTTCGCCGAGCGCATCATCAAAAGGTTCGCCACATTCGCGCACGCAATCAGCAGTAACAACCCGACCGAAAACAGCAACACGAGCAATGCGCGTCGACTGCCACCGACAATCTCTTCCTGCAATGGCGTGACTGTGATGCGCCAACCGCCGTCCTCACCGTTCGGTCCACGATAGCCGCTCAGCTCACGCTCGAATCGCTGCCCAAGCGCGTTCATATGTGCGCGTGATTGTTCGAGCGTCACACCCGGCTTGAGTCGCGCCAGCACGTTGAGAAAGTATGGCCCGCTCCGCTTGGTGATCTGGTCCGGTGCATAACTCAGTGGCACCCAAACATCCGCTGGCTCACCAGACGAAAAACTCGGATGTGGAAACTGAAATTCCGCCGGCATCACGCCAATCACGGTATAGCTCTCGTTATCGAGCGTAATCGCCTGATTGATCACGCCGCGATCACCGGCAAAGCGCCGCTGCCAGTACCCATCACTCAACACGACGACGTGCTGCTCATCGCTCGTGAACACGCGTCCGGTCGACGGCTGCGCCTCCAACATCGGAAAGAGATTCGCCGACACGTAAGCCCCGCGAATGCGCTCCGGCTCCGCAGCAGTCATTACGTTGAAACTGTGATTCGAATAAGCCGCGACCGCGTCGAAGACTTCTGTTTGTTTCGCGTAGTCTTCGTACTCAGCCGCCTTGGCGCGCAGGCGTTCGATATTGAGCGTGCGGTAATTTCCCCAAACCACTTGCAGCCGCTCGGCATGTGGAAAAGGAAGCGGCCGCAACAGCACGGCGTTCACGACACTAAAGATCGCAGTGCTCGCCCCAATCCCGAGCGCAAGCGTCACCACCACGACCGCCGCAAACCCCGGCTGCTTAATCAGACTTCTGAGAGCGTAACGCAGATCCGTCAACAATCCGTGTAATCCGTGGCTAATTATTCATACCTTAACGAAATCGTCGGCTCCACTTTGGTCGCCCTGCGCCCGGGCAGGTAACACGCCAGCAGCGCAACGGCGATCAGCAAAACCGAAATACCGCCAAACGTCATCGCATCCGTCGGCGCGACTCCAAACAACATCGTCGCCATAAACCGCGTGAGCACAAACGCGCCCGCGAGCCCGATCGCCACACCGAGCAGCGCCAGCTTCATCCCATTGCCAATGATCATCTTGAACACGTCGAGCGGACGCGCGCCAATCGCCATGCGAATCCCGATCTCGTGCGTGCGCTGCGTGACCGAGTAAGACATCACGCCGTATATCCCGACAATCGCGAGCACGAGCGCCAGACCTGCAAACAAACTGAGCAGCGTCAAATTCAACCGCTCGGGCGCCACCGACTCAGCCCGAATCTCAGCCATCGTGCGCGGGCTGTAGATCGGCTGATCCGGATCGATCGACTTCACCACGCCACGCACCGACGAGATCAACAAATTCGGATCAGACGCGGCTTTGATGATGATCGTCATGCCGCTCCCCGGTTGCTGATTGTAAGTGAAGTAGCCCTGCACTCTATCACTGTTTTGATTCAGGCTCTCCATCTTTACATGACCAACCACACCGAGCACTTCGAGCATAGGCGCATCGGCATCTCGGCCCAGCCTCACTCGTTTCCCGACAGCATCCTCATTGGGCCAGTACTTCTTCGCAAACTCCTCGTCTATGACAATCTTATTCACTCCCGCCATCAAGCGCTGCGTCTCGTTGAGCTTACTAAGATCGCGCCCGGCGAGGTGCGAGCGATCGTCACGATCGTTGAATACACGGCCGCGCAACACCGGAATGTTCATGGCTTTGAAGTAATCCGGTGTTACCAGACTCGCTTCCATCAGCGGAGTCTGCTCGCGCGGCGGTAGCGGCTGCCCGTCGATCACAAACGACGTCTGCCAGCCATTGTTTCCAAGCGGCAGACCGGAAGCTCCAGCGACCGCTTCAACGCCCGGCAACGAACGAATATTCTCGAGCATTTGATTGTAGAACGACTGGCGCGACTCTTCATTCGGATACTTCTTCTGCGGGAGCGAAATGCTAAAGCTCGTCAGGTGCTCGTGAGAAAAGCCCGGATTAACTTTCTGAAGCAGGTAGAAACTGCGAATCATCAGCCCGGCGCCGATCAGCAACACCAGCGTAGTCGCGACTTCAACCACGACCAGCGAGCTGCGCAGCCACTGCCGCCCGCTATTACCGCGGCCACTCTCCTTCAACGTCTCGTGTACGTCGACTTCCCCAGCCTGAATCGCCGGAATCAACCCGAACAGAATCCCGGTGAGAAACGAAACGCCGAGCGTGAAGGCCAGCACGGTCCAGTCGAGACCAATCTCACGCGAGCGTGGAATCGCATCCGGACTCATGTACAAAATCAATTTCACTCCCCAGCGCGCCAGCAACAATCCGATCACGCCGCCTGTCAACGACAGCAAAATACTTTCCGTCAACAACTGTCGCGCGATGCGCCAGCGACTCGCACCGACGGCAGTGCGGATCGCCATCTCTTTCCTGCGCGCAGTCGCACGCGCGAGCAGGAGATTGGCGATATTCGCGCAGGCGATCAGCAACACAAACCCGACCGCGCCGAAGATCACCCACAGCGCTTGTCGCACGTCGGAAACGAAGATCTCCAACAGTGGCCGCAGCCTGGGTCGAGTGGCGGTGTTGGAATCGGGATATTGTTTCTCGAGGTTTGCGCCGACGTTGTTCATGTCCGCGTCTGCCTGTTCGAACGTTGTTCCCGGTTTGAGACGCGCCACGCCATACAAGCCCGGATGATTACCGCGGTTCTTCCAGCTCACCTGGTCCGACAGTTGGCCCACTGGCACCCACATCTCAACGCGGCTCGGATACGCATAAGACTCGGGCATGATGCCGATGACCGTGTAGCTCTTGCCGTTCAGAGTGATCGGCTGATCGAGCACGCTCATCTGCCCGCCGAAGCGACGCTGCCACAAAGCGTAACTCAGAACGACAACGGGCGTGCCGCCGGGTTTGTCTTCGTCGTTTGTAAACACGCGCCCGTGCAGTGGGTTCACGCGCAGGACAGAAAAGAGATCGGCAGACACCTGACCGGTGACGATGCGTTCCGCTTCGCCCGTACCCGTGAGGTTGTAACTGGCGCGGTTGTAGACGCCCATCTTCTCAAACGTTTGATTGTGCTCGCGCCAGTCGAGGAAGTTCGGATACGAGATCGACATCTCATCGAGTATGGGACTCTTCTCGTTGAGAAAGACGAGTCGCTCCGACTCGTCATAGGGCAACGGGCGAATAAGCACCGTGTTGACGACACTGAAGATCGCGGTGTTCGCGCCAATGCCGAGCGCAAGCGCGACGATCACGATGATCGTCACGCCCGGATTCTTTATCAACATTCTCGCGCCGTAACGTATGTCCTGCCAGAGTGTAGATGCCATCTTATTCTCCTGAAAATCCGCGTTCATCCGCGTAAATCCGCGGCTAAAATTCACTCGTATCGAAGCGCCTCGATTGGATCGACTTTTGTCGCTCTTCGCGCTGGAATGTAACAAGCCACGAGCGCCACGAGCGCCAACAACATCGTCACACTCGCAAACGTCAGCGGATCAATCGCACTAACCGGCAAAGGTAACTCGAGATCCACTAACGAGCTCGTCAACACGCGCGTCAACGCTAACGACAACAACAATCCGATCCCCAACCCAACGATCACGAGAAACATTCCCTGCCCGATCACCATCCGCAAAATATCTTGCCGCAACGCGCCAAGCGCCATGCGAATACCAAGCTCGCGTGTGCGCTGCGCGACCGAGTAAGAAATGATTCCGTAAATTCCGAGCGTCGCGAGCAACAACGCGAGGAGCCCGCAGCCACCCATCACGACCCCCAGTATTCGAAACGGATAGAGCCCGATACTGAAGTAATCGCCTAACGTTTGCACGTCAGCAACGGGAATCATTGGGTCAAGCTCGCGGATCGCGCCCCGCACTCCACCGATCAAACTCCCCGGATCACTGCCGGCGACCACAAGCGTGAATTGTTTTCGTTGCGACTGCTGCAGCGCGAGCGCGTAGAACGGGTGTACCTGCTTCTCCAGCGATTGCCACTCATTGTCGCGTATCACACCGACGATCTCGCACGGTATTCTCAGTGCGTTCGGTGCGCCGCCATATTTCATGAGGTTCTTCCCGAGCGAGCCGGATCCGCGAAAATATCTTTCGCCGAACGCTTCATTCACTACAGCCACACACGGCGCACCTTCACGATCGCGTTCGTCGAAGTCACGCCCCTGCACGAACGGAACTTTCATGTTCGTGAAATAACGCGGACCAGCAGTGACGGCAGCGATCTGCATGTCCTCTCCTGCTCCGGGCTGATATCCCTCGATGTCGATGCTGCTCCGCGATCCGCCCATGAACGTCAGCGGTATCTCGCTGACTAAACTCGCCGATTCTACACCCGGCAAAGCAGCGAGGCGCTCCGAAAGTTGTCGATAAAACTCCTGCGTCTTCGCGCGATCGTATTTCGCTTCGTCGAGCCGCACGAATCCGACGACCATGCTCTCCGTGCTGAAACCCAAACGTGACGGCCTGATTTTCTCGAGACTGCGCAACACGAGTCCCGCACCCACCAACAGCAGTAACGAAAAAGCGACCTGGACCACCACGAGCGCCATGCGAGTGCGCGACTTTCGATAGAACCCGGTGAAAAGACTCGAATCGTCTTTCAACACAGTCGAGACATCGGCTTTCGAGCTTTGCAGTGCAGGTGCGAGTCCAAAAAGTATTCCCGTGATGGTCGAGAACGCGATCGTGTAGATCACGACGCGCCAGTCGAGTCGAAGATCGAGCGCGACGCGTATACCTTCCGGCAGTGCGGGGATCGCAGCGACGATCAAATTGAGAAACCAAATGGCAACCAGAATCCCGGCGGTGCCGGCGATTATCGACAACAACACACTTTCAGTCAGCAACTGTCGCACGATTCGCGAGCGACTCGCGCCGATCGCCAGCCGCACCGCCATCTCTCTTCGGCGTGTTACGGCTCGCGCCAGCAACATGCCCGCGAGATTGATGCAAGCGATCAGCAGCACGAGATTCACGATGACGAAGACGAGAGCAAACACGCCGTATGCGGCTGACTGCATGTCCGGGGGAAGGCGCGTCTCACTCTCCGGCAGCACCGTGATCGCCGACACGCGCGGGCGTCCCGATTCGCTCTTCGACAGCCACTCTTCCGGATATGCAGCCTGCATATCGCGCGTGATCAGATCGAAACGTGCGCGCGCCTGCGCCAGGGTAACGTCGGGCTTGAGACGTCCGACGAGAAACAACCCGCGGTTTCCGCGATTCGTTAATGTGCGATCCCCGAGCGGTTCCACTGCCGGCATCATCGCGGTGGGAACCCAGATCTCGATCGAGAGCCCACGCATCATACCCGTATATTGCGGCGGCGCGACGCCAATCACGGTCAGGGGTTGTTCGTTGAGTGTGACCGTCTTGCCGATAAACTGCGGATCGGAATTGAAGCGACGCTGCCAGAGACTATGGCTGATCACAGCGACTGGATTTCGACGCGGCACGACGTCTTCTTCGGCGGAGAATGTGCGTCCCTTTTGCGCAGCGACACCTAAAACATCGAAGTAGTTTCCCGACACTGCCTCGCCCCAGATCTGCTCAACCTGGTTCGCGTCACCAAACTTGAACTGCCTTATGCCGTAGGCGGCGAGGCCGGAGAGCACGTCATTGCGATCGCGAAGGTCGAGATAGCTCGGATAGGACGTCGTCGAGTATGGATGTTGTTCGCCTTCACTGACGTAAAGCTCGACGAGTTGTTCCGGGTGCGACACAGGCCTTGGCCGCAGCAGGAGTGAATTAAGGAGACTGAAAATCGCGGAGTTTGCGCCGATGCCGATGGCGAGCGAGATCACCGCCACGATCGTGACGCCCCTGGACTTCCAGAGCATCTTCGCGCCATAACGAAGATCATTGAGCAACGTCTTCATATTAATCCCGTAATCTTGTTTAAAAAATCACTCGTAACGGAGCGCGATCAGCGGATCCACTTTCGTAGCCCTTCTCGCCGGAAAATAACAAGCCAGCAACGCCACGATCCCCAACACCGCAGCCACAATCACAAACGTCATCGTATCATTCGGCGTCACACCAAACAGCAACCCGCGAATCAATCGCGTCAACGCCAACGCACCCAGCAACCCAATAATCTCCCCCATCACCACGAGTATCATTCCCTGCTTCAACACGAGCCTCAAAACATCATTCACCTGCGCGCCGAGCGCCATCCGAATTCCCATCTCCTGCGTGCGTTGCGTGACTGTATGCGACAACAGTCCATATATCCCAACCGCCGACAGCAACATCGCTAGCCCGCCAAACAATCCCATCAATAACATGTTCAAACGCCGTGGCGCGACACTGTCGTCGACCACTTGCTCCAACGTGCTGACACTCGAGATCGGCTGGTTTGGATCGATCGACCAAACAGCCTGTCGTAAAGCACCAACAATCGAGAGTGGATCCGTCGTCGTACGCACCAGCAGGGTCATGTCCTCCAACGGCGCCTGCGACGCGGGTATGTAGTAAGCCGGTTCGGACGGCGCTTCGAGACCGGCGAGCTTAACGTCACGCACCACACCGACGATCTCAAAAGAAGTCAGCTTCTTGTTCTTCCAGATCCGTCCTGGGGGACCAAGCCGCATCTTCTGACCGAGCGCGTTCTCATTCGGAAAGTACTGTTTCACGAACGACTCGTTGACCAGCACCACTCCTGGATGATCTGCATCATCCAGGGACGTAAATCTTCGACCCCCGACAAGCTTCAAGCCAACCGTGTCGAAATACTCCGGCCCAATCGGAACAAAGTTAGCTGATTGCGAACGACTATCAACCGGCAAAACTCTGCCTTCGATCTGGAATGAATCGGTCCAATTTGACACCAGCGGATGATCGTAAGCCACAGTGGCGTGCTTCACACCCGGTATCGCCGAGACGCGCTCGAGTAACTGTTTGTGGAAGTTATTGATTTGTTCCGGTTCGGAATACTTTGAAACTGTCAGAGTCAGCCCCGCCGATAACACGTGTTCGCTTTCGAATCCGGGATCGACTCGCTGCAGCATCCAAAAACTCTTAACCAGCAGACCCGCGCCTATCACCAGCATCACCGCGAGGCTGATCTGAAATACAACGAGGAGCTGCCGGAACCGCAGCTTGCTCGCTCCTGGACCAGAGGTGCGGCCGCTGTGCTCGAGCGCACTGTTCAAGTCGAGCCTTGAAGTCTCCAACGCCGGAATTAAACCAAAAACCAAACACGTCCCGAGGGCAATCAAAATCGTGAAGCCAAGCACTTTCCAGTTGAGACTAACCTCGGCCAGACGTGGAACGCCGGCAGGCACAAACTGCAACAGCACTTTCAGCCCGGAGCGTGCGAGGGCGAGTCCGGCCACCGTTCCCAGCAGTGAAAGCAGCAGGCCTTCGATGAAAAACTGCCGCACCAAACGTCTTCGGCCCGCTCCCAGCGCGGCGCGAATCGCGATTTCTTTACTCCGTCCCGCATGTTGGGCCAACAAGAGCCCGGCCACATTAGCGCAGGCAATCAACAAAACCACGCTGACCGCGCCTAACAGTGTGAACAGCGCGGGCCTGACGTTGCCAACGACTTCATCCATGAATGGGCTGACGAGAATTCCTTCGCCTCGATTCGCCGGATACTCTTTTTCAAGACGCGCGCCAATGGCGTTCATCTCGGCGGTGGCTTGCGCCTTTGAGACTCCTTGTTTGAGGCGTGCGACAACACCGAGCACGTGCGCGGTTCGCACCGCAGCCCACTGGGTCGTGAAAGACATCGGTAACCAGTAGTTCTGTTCCTGCTCATCGAAAGTGAGGCGCCCGGGATTCAGCGGTGAAACCGGATAAAGACCGCGAGGCATTACCCCAACGACTGTGTAAGGCGTGTCGTCGAGCGTGATATTGCGGTTGATGATATTACGATCGCCGCCGTAGCGACGCTGCCACAAGGCATGGCCCAGAATGACGACGCGTCCTTTTCCCAGCTCGTACTCTTCCGCCGTGAAGGAACGACCGATAATCGGCTCAACTCCAATCACTGCAAAGTAACCCGAGCTCACGCGCGCGCCGACGAGTTGTTCGGGCTCGCCATCGCCGGTTAGCGTCAAAGAGTTTCGGCCGAATGCAGCGACTTCTTCGAAGACGGTGTTCTGCTTCTTCCAGTCATGGAAGTTTGCCGGAGCAACGCGCGAGCGCCCCTGATTCGGAACGCTCTCCCACAGCGCGACGACTCGATCCGGTTCTCTGAACGGCAGTGGATTGAGCAACACCGCATTCACCACGCTGAAGATCGCGGTGTTGGCGCCAATACCCAACGCCAGCGTAACAACGGCAATCGCCGTGACGTGCGGATGCTTCATCAACATCCGCAGGCCATACTTCAGATCCTGGAAGAGAGTATTCATTTTTGTGCCTTTTGTGGCTTGGGTTTGTGCCTTTTTGTGGCCCTATTCGTAACGCAGCGCCACGAGTGGATCGACCTTCGTGGCGCGGCGCGCGGGAATGTAGCAAGCCAACAACGCTGCAACCGCCAGCAACACTGCATCAATCACAAATATCACCGGATCAGTCACACTGACGTCATACAACAACGACGACAACACACGCGTGGCCGCAAACGCCCCCACCAACCCAACGACGATCCCGATCAGCGCGAGCGTGAGCAAGGCGACCGCAGTCAGCGCCTTGCTCTTGAACAGCACACGAACCGCGTAACGCAGATCCTGAAGGAGAGTATTCATCAGAACCTTTCAATATGTCATATAGGACCAATCGGGCCTATTCATACCTGAGCGCGACGAGTGGATCGACTTTCGTCGCGCGACGCGCAGGGATGTAACAAGCCAGCAACGCCACCATCACGAGCACGAACGGCACGGTCGCAAACGTCAACGGATCAGCCGCCGTCACTCCAAACAACAGCGAGCTCATCAATCGTGTGAGCGCAAACGACGCAACCAACCCGATCACGACACCAACAAGCGTCAGCCCCATCCCCTTCTTCAAAACGAGCAACAGGATGTTCCGCGGCGTTGCGCCGAGCGCCTGCCTCACACCGATCTCGTTCGTATGCTGCGTGACGAAATAAGCCAGCACGCCGTAAATCCCGAGCGACGCGAGTAACAACGCGAGCGACGCAAAACCGACGAGCATGATCATCCCCATCCGTCGCTGCGCCGCTTCCGTGCCGAGCACTTCCGCCATCGTCGCCACATTCGAAACCGGCTGGTCAGGATCGACTTCGCGAATGATCTCTCGCACTGCGCCAACGAGGCTTGACGTATCGCCACTCGTCCGAATCACGAGATCACGCGGGAGGTTCCAAAGCCCATTGACCTGCTGGTAAGGAAAATACATCTCCGCCTTGACGGGCTCATCGAGTCCCATCTGCCGCACGTCCGCGACGACACCGACGATCTCCCGCCACGGCTCGTCCTTGTCTTCTGGTCCACCGAGCTTGAAGCGACGCCCAACCACGTTCTCGCCGGGCCAGTACTGTCGCGCCATTGTCTCGTTAACGATCGCGACAGGAAGCGACTGCGCGTTGTCACGATTGTCGAAGTAACGTCCCTGCCGCAGCGCGATGTTCATCGTCTTCAGATAATCCGCAGTGACTTGTCGATCATTCGCGTCGTAAGCCATGCCCTGAATCGGCGCTTTGAGCCCTTCGGGATAAAAACCACTCGTGCCGCCTTTCCACGCCAGCGGTATCGTCGTGCTGTAACCCGCCGCGACCACGCCTGGCAGGTGCTCGACGCGTTGCAATACCTGCTTGTAGTAGTTGTCGCGCTGTTGCGGCTCTTTGTATTTCTCGCGCGGCAAGGGTGTGCGCATGGTCAAAACCTTCTCCGGCTCAAGCATCGAGTACTGCCGGAAGAGTTGAAACAGCGTCTGTATCAGAAGTCCTGCGCCGACAAGCAATACAAGTGACAGCGCCACTTCAAACACGATCATCGCGCTACGCAAGCGACCGGTGGAAGTCACACGCCCACTGCTCTGCTTCAACGCATCGTTCAAGTCGAAGTTTGCAGACTGCAGCGCGGGCACGAGACCGAAGATGATTCCGGTGATGATGGAAATCGCGATTGTGAAGACGAGTATGCGCACGTCGAGTTTTAGACTCGTCGCTAACGCCATCTGTTCGGGAACAAGACCTTGCAGGAAAGTAAAACTCGCGTAGGCCAGCAACGACCCGAGCACGCCCGCCGCAACTGCGAGCAGCAAACTTTCAGTCAGCAGTTGCCGGACGACGCGAGTACGTCCCGCGCCAAGCGCCAAACGCAAAGCAATCTCTTTACGACGGCCGACAGCACGCGCCAACAACAACCCGGCGACATTCGCGCACGCGATCAGCAGTACGAACGCAACTGCAACCAGCAACACGATCAGCGAGCCACGCGCAGCGCCTACAAACTCATCCCGCACCGGCACCACGACGACGCCCATCTTCCCTTCCATCGTCTCCTCTGGATGGTCCACCGAGATCCGGTGCATGACGGCGTTCATGTCAGCCTGCGCCTGCGCTACCGACACGCCGGGCTTCAAACGCGCCACCACCGTCAGGTAATGACCGCCACGATTCGCCCAGTCTTCCTGATCGAGAGCGATCGGCACCCAGAGGCGCACGTCCTTCGCGAAAAACTGAAAACTCGCCGGCATCACACCGACAACGGTGTGCTTGTCGCCGTTGAGCAGAATCGAGCGATTGAGGATGTTGCGATCGCCACCGTAACGACTCTGCCAAAGGCTGTAGCTGAGCACGACGACTTTGTTCGCGCCCGGCCGGTCTTCTTCGTCCAGAAAACCGCGACCGAGAATCGGCTGCACGCCGAGCAGCGGGAAGAAATTTGCATTTACTGTGTAGGCGGAAACCCGCTCAGGCTCACCGTCGCCCGTGAGATTGAAACTGTCTTCATGACTCGCGGCCATGTCGACAAACGACTGGTTCTGAGCTTTCCAGTCGACGTAGTTTGCCGGCGCCGGCGTGTTGTGCGGAAAGCCCACAAACGTCGCGTCTTCCCAAACGATCACGAGCTCTTCCGGCTTTTGAAACGGCAGCGGCCGCAACAAGACCGCATTGACTACACTGAAGATCGCCGTATTCGCGCCAATGCCAAGCGCGAGCGTGATGAGCGCGATAACCGTAAATCCCGGCCTCTTTAAGAGCCCGCGAATCCCGTAGCGAATATCTTTAATTAGAGTTTCCATACTTGAGTAACACCGCGGGAACGGTAAATGTGACCCACGGGTATTCGGAGGCTTAGAGTTCAGCTTCTTCTCTGTGCAACCTCTGTGTTCTCTGTGTCTCTGTGGTTTATTTTTTCTAAAGAAATAGCAAACCACAGAGACACAGAGAACACAGAGGTTGCACAGAGAAAGCGCACGGTTACCTCAATGCTTCCAATGGGTCGATCTTCGTGGCTCTTCGCGCCGGCACAAGACACGCTATGAAAACGACCGCGGATAGCATCAACGCCACCCCAACAAACGTCACCACATCGATCGGTTTCACTCCAAACAGCAACGTCGTCAAATACCGCGTCAGCGCAATCGCACCAACAACACCGATTCCGATCCCGATCACTGCGAGCGCCATCGCACGGCTCAACACAAGCTTCAACACGTCAACGATCTGCGCGCCGAGCGCCATGCGCACACCAATCTCGTGCGTCCGCTGCGTCACGTAGTAAGAAGTGACACCGTAAATTCCGAGCATCGCCAGCAACATCGCCACGCCCGCAAAAGCACTCAACAACAACATCGGCACTCTGCGCGACGCCGCGGATGCAAAGACAACGTCGTTCATCGTCTTCAAGTTGTAATTCGATACCCCTTTGTCGATCGAGCGAATCGCTTCACGCACTGAACCCGCGAGCGCCGTAGGCTCTCCGTCCGTGCGCACCACGAGCGACAGGCTGCCCCACGTCGGATCCTGCGCGTACGGTGTGTACATCTGATTGCCGGCTTCTTTATCGAGTGTCTGCTTCGTATCACCAACCACTCCGACAACTTCACGCGAAAACTTCTCGTCACGCCAGATTGCAAAGCGACGACCAATCGGGTTCTCGCCCGGCCACAAACGTCGCGCGAGGGTCTCGTTGATGATCACGACTTTCGTGCTATCTAAATTGTCTTGATCGCTAAACACTCGCCCGGCCTTCAACGGGATTTGAAGTGTCGAGAAGTACTCAGGTGTGACTGGAAGGTATTGTGCATTCATCTGCTCTTCAGGAGTCAGCGGGCGACCTTCGGGAACTAGACCACGCCCCACGTTAAACGTGTCGCCGCCCAACGGCAGGCTGAGCACAGCGCCCACGGACTTCACACCCGGCGTCGCCTTCACCCCGTCGATGAGCTGCTTGTAGATCTGCGCGCGCGGCTCGCCTTGCTTGTACTTGCCCGGCGGCAGAGTCAGGCGCGTCGTCAAAACGTTGTCGGAGCTGAAGCCAGGATTGCTCTCTCTGAGGTGCAGGAAGCTCTTGATCATCAGGCCCGCGCCCGCAAGCAGGATGAACGAAAGCGCGATCTCAGAAACGATGAACATGCTGCCGGCGCGATTGCGTCCACTAAATTGCGAGCCACGCTGGCCGCTGTCTTTGAGTGTGTCGTTGAGGTTGGGCCGCGACGTTTGCAGTGCGGGAAACAGTCCAAACAACAGACCAGCGAACACTGCTACCGCGAGCGTGACACTGAACACGCGCCAGTCGATTCCGATCTCTTCAACGCGCGGCGTATTCGGCGGACTGATAGCGATCAGCAATCTGATCAAGCCGAGGCTGAGTGTGAAACCTACTACACCACTCACGACCGAAAGCAGCATGCTCTCAGTCAGAAGTTGTCTCACGATCCGAATGCGACTCGCTCCGAGGGCTGTTCGCACCGCGATCTCTTTTTGACGATACACCGCGCGCGCCAGCATCAGATTCGCGACGTTCGCGCACGCGATCAGTAGCACGAACGCGACCGCGCCTAACAAGATCAGCAACGCAGTCCTGAAATCTTCCACGAGGCTCTCACGCAATTCGATGAGTCGCACGGTCCAACCGGTGTTTGTCTCGCCATAGTTCTGCGCGAGACGCTGGTTGATCGTGTCCATCTCTGTCTGCGCCTGCGCCAACGAGACGCCCGGTTTCAGGCGCGTCACGACGTTGAGGAAGCGGTTATCGCGCGCCTGGCTCGGATCGTTCAGAGGAAACGCGGTCCATGCTTCGGAGTCGTCCGGGTAGTTAAAACCCGCGGGCATGACGCCGACGATCGTCGCGGCTTTTCCGTTGAGCGTTACCTTGCTGTTCACAACGCTCGCCGCGGCGCCGAAGCGTCGTTGCCAAAGCGCGTAGCTGATCACGACTACGGGCTCGACGCCCTCCTGCGCGTCGCCGGCTTGCAACGTGCGACCTTGAATCGGATTGGTTTTGAAGAGTGGGAAAAACTCGGGGGACACGCCCGCGCCGCGCACGCGCTCAGTCTCATCCCCAACAGTCAAAAACAGACCGCCCGAAAAGAAGCCCGCGATCTGCTCGAACGACGAGGCTTGCTTTTGCCAATCGACGATGTCAGGCATTGACATGTTGCTTTCAGTGATTCCCTGTCGCGGATTGATCCCGTAGAACAGAACGATTCGCTCCGGCTCCGGAAACTGCAGCGGTCTCAGTAAAACTGAATTCACAACCGTGAACATCGCCGTCGTGGCGCCAATACCAAGCGCGAGCGTCGCCACCGCAATCACCAAAAACCCCGGCCGCTTCAGAAAACTTCTCACGGCAAAACGTAGATCTTTAATAAGCGTCTCCATCCCTATCCCCAATCCGCGTTTTCATCCGCGTTAATCCGTGTTCACTCATTCCTCAACGCAATGAGTGGTTCGACTTTTGTGGCCCGACGAGCGGGAACATACGACGCGAGCAGCGCCACGCCGATTAACAGCAACGACACGAACGTGAACGTCAGCGGATCGGTGGCACTCACACCGTAAAGCACACTCGTGATCGCGCGTGTCGCGAGAAACGCGCCAAGCAACCCGAGCACGGCGCCGATGATCGTCAACTTCAACCCGTGACCGAGTACGAGCTTCAACACGTCGCCTAACTGCGCACCGAGCGCGAGCCGCACCCCGATCTCGTGCGTGCGTTGCGCGACTGCATACGACGTAATCCCGTAAACACCGATCGCCGCCAGCATCAGCGCCACAAACCCAAACACACCCAGCACAGTCGCCGCCACTTTCGCCGGGAAGAGGGCGAACTTCATGTGCTCAGTCAACGTCTTCACATCGAAGAGCGGCAGGTTTGCATCGAGCGACTGCACCTGCCCGCGCACTGCGCCAAACAATCCTTCCGGACTGCCCTTCGTGCGAGCGACGAGAATCCCGCTCGAATTGTAGTCCTGGGCCATCGGCGTCCAAACAAACGGGCGCGGCTCTTCGGCGATGTTGAAATACTTGCCCGCCTTCGCAACGCCGACAATCTGAACCCATGGCCCACTAGCGCCCCGGAAACTAAATCGTTTGCCGACAGCTTCCGCAGGCGTCTGCAACTCAGGCATCAATCGCCGCACAAAGTGTTCGTTAACAACAGCGACTCGCTCAGTCTTCTCCTGGTCTGCGTCAGTAAACTCGCGACCTTGCATGATCGGCGTGCCCATCGTCTTGAAGTACGCTGGTCCAATACTCGCGGTCATCGCCATCGGCGCATTATCGCCACGCTCGGCGGGCTTACCTTCGACGAAGATCGTGTTGCTGTTGTAGTTGAGACTAAGCGGGATATAACTCATCACCGCCGCCGACTCGACTCCGGGCAGCGACTGCAAACGCTCCTGTAACTGCTTGTAGAACTGCTGCCCGCGCGCTTCGTCATAGCCCTGCAAGCCGAGATCGAACGACATCGTGATCCCGTTCTGCGTGTCGAAACCCGGGTTCATCGTTTGTAGTTGCTGCAACGTGCGAACGACGAGGCCCGCTGAAATCAAAACAATCAACGAGATCGAGATCTGCGCGACGACGAGCACGCTGCGCAGCTTTGTCTTCGCAGCGCCACCTTGCGCGGCAGTATCTTTCAACGCGCCCACTAGATTCGGGCGCGTAGCTTGTAACGCGGGGGCAAAGCCGAAGATCACACCCGCTGCGACTGACACCCCGAGTGAAAACAGCAACACGCGCCAGTCGACACTGACATCGAATGCGAGCGGGAAATCGATGGGAGGCTTGAACGCGAGCAACGCCCTGAGAATCCAGATTGCAAGCAACACCCCGACAGCGCCACCAGCGGCGGCAAGCAAAACGCTCTCAGTGAGAAGTTGACGAATCAAACGCAGGCGGTTGGCGCCCATCGCGAGACGGATCGCGATCTCCTTGCGGCGATCGGTCGCACGCGCGAGCATCAGTCCGGCGAGGTTCGTACACGTCACGAGGAGGACCAATCCTACCGCCGCCATCAACACCCATGTGAAGTTAACAACCGCGCCGCGCAGATCCGGGAGGATAAAACCCGGAGCATCGAGCTTGATCGATTGCCCTTCATTTGAGTCGGGATACTCTTTAGCGATTTGCTGGCCCAACAGGTTGAGTGAAGCTTCCGCCTGGCGCCAACTCACACCGCTCTTCAGACGCCCAATCGCAAAGAAATTTTTCGAGTTGCGGTTGTCGATCCAGGTCGCGCCGGGCTCGACCCATTCCATCATCGACGCGGGCACCCAGATCTCGGGCGAGTAAACAACCTCGGTCCCTTTGAAACCTTCGGGCGCGATGCCGATCACTCTGAACTGGTGATTGTTGATGAGCACGTCTTTGCCGACGAGACTCGGATCGCCACCGAAGCGTCGCTGCCAGCAGTCATAACCAACAACGATCACGGGATGCGACAGTTTTGTCTGGTCTTCTTCGGGAAGAAACGTGCGGCCGTGAATTGCTTTCACGTTGAGGACGTCAAAGTAGTTGCCGGAAACTTCGTAGCCCCAGACACGCTCGTTGTTCCCGCCGCGACTCAGGCTCAGCGGCACGAAGCGATAGACCAGTAAACCGGAGAGCACGTCGTTGTGATCGCGGAAGTCTTTGTAGTTGGGATAGGAGAAGGCCGACATCGAATCGTTCTTGCCGCGAATGGCGACGGAGACGATCTCGTTGGGCCGATCGACCGGCAACGATCGCAGCATGACCGTGTTCACAAGGCTGAAGATGGCGGTGTTGGCTCCGATGCCGAGCGCGAGCGTGATCACAGCAATCGCGACAAACCCCGGCCGCTTGATTAAATTCCGAATGGCATAGCGAATGTCTTTGATTAGTGAATCCATAATGCTCCTGTATAAGTCCTATTGGTCCTATAGGACCTATTCGTATCTGAGCGCCACGAGCGGTTCGACCTTCGTCGCTCTGCGGGCCGGCAGGTAACACGCGAGCAGGGCAACAAGAGTCAGTAGCGCCGGAATCGCCGTAAACGTCAACGCATCCATCGTGCTCACACCATAGAGAAAACTCGCGAGCAGCCGCGTCACCGCCAGCGCCACTCCGATACCGAGTACAAGCCCGGCGATCACGAGCGCCATTCCCTGCATCAACACGAGCCGAAACACGTCGCCTGGTTGCGCTCCGAGCGCGACACGAATCCCGAGCTCGCGCGTGCGTCTCGCGACCGCGAACGACATCACGCCATACAAACCGATCGACGCGAGCAACAACGCGAGCCCGCCAAACACCGCGAGCAGGATCGCGCCCATGCGCGCCGCGTAAAGCGAGTTCGACACACGGTCACTCATCAATTCCGGATTGCCGAGCGGCAGGTTCCTCTCGAGCGCCTGGACCTCGTTCCGAATCGCACCCGCAACGCTCAACGGATCGACGCGCGTGCGAACGTGCAGCACCATTCCCGTCTCGTGGTTCTGCTGCAAAGCCAGATACGCCACGGGCGTCGGCGCTTCACCGAGACTGCGATACTTGCTTGTACGCACGACACCGACAATCTCGCGCCACGGCCCTTTTGGCCCATTGAAACTCAGACGCTTGCCAAGCGCGTCCTCATTCGAAAAATGCCGCCGCACGAAAGCTTCATTCACGATCACGACAGGCGGATGATCGTCGGTATCCTGCGCGTTGAAGTCGCGGCCCTGCATGAGCGCGATGCCCATCGTCTGAAAATACTTTGGACCAATCACGTTCGAGCTGACCGACTCGTTGTTCTCCGCAACCGCGCCTGAGTTATCGCTGCGAAACTGGTTGTCAGAACCGGCTCGTCCTTCGATCAACAAGCTGCGCACGGACGAATTTCCGCTTACCGCCGCGATGCGTGCGACGCTCGCGGACTCGACTCCCGGAATCGCCTCGACTCGCTCGGTAACCTGGCGATAAAACTCGCGTCCCTGCGCTTTCGTGTAACGAAGCAGGTTGATGTTGAGCGGCAGACCGACGATCTTCTCGGCGTCGAAGCCCGGATCGATCGTCTGCGCTTGCCGCAAGCTGCGTAGGAACAGTCCCGCCGCGATCAGCAACACGACCGAGAGTGCGACCTGGGTGACGACGAGCAGGTTGCGCAAAGTGAACATCCGCGTGCGCTCGAAGAATGCGGCAGAATCGTCTTTCAAAGCGGGAATGAGCGCGGGCTTCGAGGCGCGCAGTGCGGGCGCGAGTCCGAAGACGACGCCGGCAAGGAGCGATAGGCCCAATGTGAACAGGAGGACACGGAGATCAATCGAGAATTGAGGCGTGATCGGAAGCGCGTTAGTCGGCGGAGGCGCGGCGCTGATCGTTCTGGCGGTCCACCATGCGAGCAACAATCCTGCGGCGCCACCCAATGTCGCGAGCAGCACGCCTTCAGTGAGTAGCTGTCTAACGATGCGCCATCGTGTCGCGCCGATCGCGAGTCGCACGGCGATCTCTTTTGTTCGTGCTGAGCTGCGTGCGAGCAGAAGGTTTGCGACGTTCGCACACGCGATCAGCAGCACGATGCCGACCACGCCCATCAGCAAACTGGCGACTGAAGAAAGCTGTTGCCGGCTGCCGGGATCGTCCGTCGCGTTCAAAGGCGAGATCGTGATGCCGCGGCCGCTGCTCTGTTGCGGGTAAGCGACTTCGAGTTGTTTGGTTATGAGAGCAAGTGAGCTCTGCGCCTGCGCCTCCGTAACACCGGGCTTGAGCCGGCCAACACTGAACAGCCAGCGATTTGTGCGTACTTGCAGCAGGTCGGGGTTCATCTCGCCTGAGAATCCGGCGCGTGGCGGCCGCATCGTCGCCTGCATCATCATCGGCACGTAAAGATCGCGCGTGACGCCGAGCTGCAAGCCGTCGAAGCCTTTGGGAAGCACACCGATCACGGTGAACGTGTTTCCGTTGAGCAAAAGCTGCCGACCGATAATGTTTGGATCCCCTGCGAAACGTCCCTGCCACAAACCCTGGCTGATGACGGCGACGGGATGCGCGCCGGGAGTCTTGTCGTCTTCAGTAGTGATGACGCGGCCCAGTTGCGCACGCACGCCGAGCACGTCGAAAAAGTTTCCAGTCACGATCGCCCCCGCGACGAGATCTGTTTGATCGTTGCTGTTGAGGCTGGCGGTGATGCCGCCCCACGCTATCAAACCGTCGAGGACGTTGTTCTGATCGCGCACCGCGACGTAATCGGGATAGGAAAAGACGCTGCCCGCTGGTCCATTGAAGACAAACACGAGCCGCTCGGGATCGGAGACGGGCGGCGTCCGCATCAGGGTTGCGTTAACGACACTGAAGATCGCGGTGTTAGCGCCAATCCCGAGCGCGAGCGTCAAAACAGCAATCACCGTAAACCCCGGGCGCTTCAACAACCCACGCGCAGCAAATTGAATGTCTTTAAACATAGGTCGTATTGGTCCTATAGGACTTATTCATTTCTGAGCGCTACCAATGGATCCACCCTCGTCGCTTTTCTCGCCGGAAGATACGACGCCAGCAGCGCCACCACACCCAAGCCAACGCAAACCACGATGAACGTCGGTAAATCAGTCGGCGCGACGCCGAACAACAAGCTCTTCATCAATCGTGTTAACGCAAACGCTCCGACTGATCCAAGCAGAATGCCTACGATCGCGAGCCACAAAGCGTTCCCCATTACGAGCGTAAAAATATTTCCGATACGTGCTCCGAGGGCGATCCGGATTCCGATCTCGTGTGTTCGTTGCGCTACGACGTACGACATAACGCCATAGATCCCAACTGCCGCAAGCGCTAACGCGAGTGCGGCAAACGCCGCGAGCACAAACATCGTGAAGCGTTGCGTTCGCACCGAGTCGACCATCACGTCTTCCATCGTCGCCACTTCCATCGGCACCTGATCCGCATCGAGTTTCTGTACCACCTGCTTCACTGTCCCGATCATTTCCGCAGGCTCGACGGACGTGCGGGCCACGAGGGTCATAAACGAAACGGAGTACTGCGCATGCGGCAGGTAGACGGCGTTCGCGCTCGGCTTATCGAGTCCATACTGCTTCACGTCGCCGACTACACCGACAACAGTGCGCCAGGGCTCATCATCACGACCGGGATTCCAGGGCAGCTTGATTCTCTTCCCAATCGGATCCCCACCCGGCCAGAAGCGCGCAGCGAGTCCTTCGCTGACCAGCAGCACGAGCGGCGCGCGCTCGTCGTCCTGTGTTGTGATTTCACGACCCTCGCGGAGTGGAATGTTGAGAGCCTGAAGATAACCGGGCGTTGTGACGTAGCGATCGACGGTGGGCTCGTAGCCCTTTTGCGCCGGCTGATACTCAATCTCGATTGACGTGCTGTCAAAACCGCCTGCGACAGGCAACGGCGTGATCGCGCCCGCGCTAACAACACCTGGCAGCGACTGCACTCGCTTCGTAAGCTCGCGATAAAACTCCACACGCTTCTCAGGTGTCGAATAACGCAGCGCAGGTAAACCGAGGTCCATCTTCAAAGAGTGCGCTCGGTCAAAACCCGGATCGACACTCAACAAATGACCAACAGTTCGAATCAGCAAGCCCGCGCACATCAGCAACACGAGCGCGAACGCGATTTCCGAGACAACCAACACACTGCGCAAACGCGCGCGTCGGGTTCCGCTGGTCGAGCCACGGCCGTCAGCCTTCAAAGACTCAGTCAAATCCGGACGCGAGCTCTGCCACGCTGGTCCAAGACCGAATAGCAGCGCCGTCAGCAACGAGAGTCCGAAAGTAAAACTGAGCGCGGCCAGGCTAAGCTCGACGGTTTGCAGTTGCGGAATCGTCTTGCCGCCTAAAACTTTGATGACTTCGATTCCCCACACCGCGAGCAACAATCCCGCTCCCGTACCCAGCAGAGCGAGCAACCCACTCTCCGTCAGCACCTGCCGCAGCAATCTCCATCTTGATGCGCCGAGCGCGGTGCGAATGGTCATCTCTGTCGCTCGCTGCGTCGAGCGCGCGAGGAGAAGATTCGCGACGTTCGCACATGCGATCAACAACACGAACGCAACCGCCCCGAGTAACACCCAGAGCGTTTTCTTCAGATCGCGAACCGTGTCTTCATGCAACCCGACGAGGTGAACGCCCCAGTTAGTATTCGTGTCTCTGTGTTGCGCTACGAGACGCTGCGCGATCACGTTCAGTTCGGATTGAGCCTGCTCGATCGTGACGCCTTCTTTGAGTCGACCAATCGATCTCATGTGACGTGCGGAGCGATTGGCGTCGCTCGTCACTTCCACGGCTGGCCGATAAAGAAGCGCGGGCTTGTTGAGCAGAGTCGCAGGCAGCGAATGAAAATTCTGAGGCAACACGCCGACGATCGTGTGCGGTCGTAGATTGAGCAGGATCGTCTTACCGACAGCGTCCGGATCTCCATTCAACTGTCGCTGCCACAACTCATAACTCAACACGACGACCTGGTCCTTGCCTTCGTTTTGCTCTTCGGGCAGAAAGCCGCGACCAAGAAACGGCTGTGTGCCCATCACGTTAAAGAAATCGTCGCCGACGAGCGCGCCGTTAACACGCGCGGGCTCGCCCGTTCCGGAGATGAGCGGCGTGTAGCTATTGAAAGTCGTGATGCTCTCGAAGAGTGTTTGCTGCGCGCGAAAGTCGACGACGTCCGTGTGCGAGACCTGGCTGCGCGCGTCGCCCTCGGCGCGATCGTCGCCCCAAAGCAGGACCATTCGATCGGCGCGATAAAACGGTGGCGACTTGAGCAGCACCGAATAAACGACACTGAAGATCGCGGTATTGGCGCCAATCCCAAGCGCGAGCGTGAGCACGGCGACAACCGTAAAACTCGGCCGCTTGATCAAGCTCCTGACGGCAAACCTAATATCCTTAAGCATAGGTCGTATTGGTCCTATAGGACTTATTCATACCTGAGCGCGACGAGTGGATCGACTTTCGTCGCCCGGCGCGCCGGCAGATAACACGCCACGAGCGCCACTGCCGACAACAGCACCGGCACGAGGATGAAGGTCGCCACGTCGTAACCACTGACGCCAATCAACAACGACGACAACACCTGCGCGAGCGCGAGCGATAGCAGCAACCCGATCGCGACGCCGATCGCCGCGAGCCGCATTCCCTGGCGCGTGATCATCTTCATCACGTCGCCGCGGTTTGCGCCGAGCGCCATGCGAATCCCAACCTCGCGCGTGCGCTGCGAAACGACGTAAGCCATCACGCTGTAAAGTCCAACCGCACTCAAAAGAATCGCCACCACGGCAAACGCAACCGAGAAACTCGCCGCCATGTTTGGCGCCCAGAGCGCGTACGTCTTGTGCTGGTCCATTGTCTTCACTCCCGATAACGGCACACGTCGATCGATCGCCTGCACTTCACTGCGAATCGCACCGGCAAGCGATCGTGGATCCACACCAGCACGCACCACCATCGCAGTGGGAGCCGGCCGTCGCTGGCCCATCGCGTGGTAGTAAAACGGTTTCGGATCTTCAGCTAACGTCCGATACTTGCCCGTCTTGACCACACCGACGACTTCCCACAGATCTTTACTATCAACCCCGATCGTGATGCGTTTACCAACCGCGCTCTCGCCCGGCCAGAGCATTTGCGCCATCTGTTGATTGACGATCACGACGCGCTGGGTCTTCGGCTGGTCTCGATCGTCAAAGTCGCGGCCTTCAACAATCGGAATCTGCATCGTCTTGAAGTAACCGGGACTGATCACGTTCGTCATGATCACGCGCCCGGCGCTGCCCTTCGCGAGCGTCTCGCCTTCTTTGAGAATCGGACCGTTTGAATTCGAGCTGTCGCCAAGCGGCAGCGTGCGCGCGTACGAAACAGCATCAACACCCGGAACGTGCGACACGCGCTCGAGCACTTGTTTGTAAAACTGTCGTGACTGATCGTCTTCGTAGCCAACGAGGGTCGGACTTAGCGACACGATCAGCCCATTCGCATTATCAAAACCGGGATCCATCGTCTGCGCCTTGCGAAAACTCTTGATGAACAAGCCGCCGCAAACGAGCACCACGAGCGATAATGCGACCTGCGCCACCACGAGGACATTGCGCAAGCCGAAGCCCCGTTTCTTCCGGCGTCGCGCGCCTTCCGCCTCCCCTTTCAACACCGGCACAAGCTCCGGGTTCGACGAGTGCCACGCAGGCGCGAGTCCAAACACGAGACCCGTGCCGAGCGAAACGATGAGGGTGAACATGAGCGCACGTGAATCGAGTGCGAAGAAATTACTGATAACGTTGTATTCGAGGACGGGAATGAACCCTTCCATCAGATCGGTGACCCAGAGCGCGAGCAGCAATCCGAGCCCACCGCCGGCGATGGAAAGCAACATGCTCTCAGTTAAGAGTTGCCTAACGAGGCGCGCGCGATTTGCGCCCAACGCCAGACGGATCCCGATCTCCTTGCGACGACCTGCTGCTCGCGCGAGCATGAGGTTCGCCACGTTAGCGCACGCAATCAGGAGAATGAGACCGACGATGGCCATCGCAATCGCGCTCGCACTCTTGAACACGGGGCCCATCTCTGCCCAACGACCGTCGACCTCGGTTTGCACCTGGCCTTGCGTGGTGGCGGCGCGGTCGTCCGGATAAGCCTGATTCAAGCGCGCGGTGATCGTGGCGAATTCAGCCGACGCCTGCTCGACTGAAACACCGGGCTTGAGCCTCGCGATGGCATTCATCCAATGGCTGCCGCGCTCGGCGAGTATGCCTGGGTTGCGGCGCAACTCTTCAGCCATCGAGATCGGCGTCCAGAAGTCGAGCGCGAGCGCAAACTTCGTCCCGACGAAATAATCCGGCGCGACACCGATCACCTCATACGCGCGATTGTTGAGCTGGACCGTCTTGCCGACGATGTTTGGATCACTCGCCATGCGGCGTTGCCAGAAGCTGTGACTCAACACGACGACGTGATTCGCGCCGACTGTCTTGTCTTCGTCAGGTAGAAACGCGCGGCCGAGGATCGGTTTCACTTGAAGCACATCGAAGTAGTTCGCGGAAACTACTTGTCCCCAGACGACGTCGTTCTGGTTCTCGGTGTCGACAGCAGCCTGGATCATGTCTTCGGCAGCGAGCCCGCTGAACGCGGTGCTCTGTTGGCGATAGTCGAGGAAGTCCGGATAGGAAAACTCATCCGTCGTCCCGCGGTCATCCGAGACCTCGATCGGACGCACCAGCTCGACGGCGTTCGGAACGCTGAGCGGCCGCATAAGAAACGCGTTCACGCCACTGAAGATCGCGGTGTTCGCTCCGATCCCCAGCGCGAGGGTGATCACAGCCACTGTGGTCACGCCCGGATTCTTCATCAACATCCGAACGCCATAGCGAATGTCTTTAATCAGGTTTTCCATCTGTGTAATCTGTGGTTAGCCTATCTGTTTGTTTTTAAGCAGCGCCGATAGCACTCGACCCCGCTCATAATCCGACTTGATCGTCTCGACCGCCTTCAAGAACAAACCCTTCAACCGCGTATCACCCGTATAAGCATTCGACACTTCCATGAGCAGCGTCGCCTTCTCGTAATCCGACGACATCGCCGCAGCCGAGTCGAGCAGCAGCCGCAACACTTCTTCACTCTGGTTCTTCGTCTTCACCAGCTCACTCAACACACCACGACGCTCGTAGTCTGACGAGATCGTCTTCGTCGACGACGCAACGAGCACAAGCACAGCACTGCTGTTCGTGTCCTGCTTCATGATCGTCTTGAGCACACGACTGCGCTCGTAATCCGACTTAATCGTGGCGACGGCGTCGAAGAACGGTTGTATCGCGGCGTCTTTTCCGGTCACCATCGGCGCCACGCCGATCAGCAACTGCGCCTGCTCGTAATCAGAAGAGATATCGCGCGCGACCTGTCGCAGCACATCGCGCAACGCCGCAGCGTCAAGAGGCGCTTGTTTGATCAGCGCCTCGTAATAGTGACGTTGCGCATAGTCACCGGATATCAACGCGATTTCCGCCAGCACGCCGGCGACGCCTTTTTGTGCGAGGATGCGCTGCACACGCTTCTCGGCATCGAAGCCGCCCTGGCGCACCGCATTGAGCACAAACTTGCTCAGCCAGCTCCTCGCGCTATCGTCCAACGGCCGGATGGCGCCGTTAGCGTAGAACGATCGCGTTATTTGTCCCGCCGGATCTCGTCTGACTTCGTAACGAAACCACTGACTATCGGTCCGCTCCTCAACGATGACCCAACCGCCTTCCGTAACACTCTTGATGTCGGTGTAATCATCATTGAACTCCGCCTTACCCCGAATTTCTAGCGAGCGTTTTTGCCCACCGTCCTGTTGTATCCACGTCGTTTTGTCTTCCGGAGTCTTCTGAGCGTAAAAAGGCTGAGGCGCCGCAATGAGCACGGCGAAGAATGAGGCAAGCAGCCAGAGGGCTCGCGCTTTAATTGAGTGTTTGAGCAACTTCATAAATCATCTCCTGTTTGAGGCTTGCACGTTGATGTGTACCCGTAAGCGACGGCCGATTAAGCCGCGCGCGTAGTTAATGCCGAAAGCACAACGATCAAGCTCGGTCGTCGCGCTGTAGTAAACAAACTCTTCACCGCGTGGTGAGCGGCTGCGATCCATCTCGTTCACGGCCAGGGCGATGGGTATCGTCTTGTCTTTGATCGTCAGCTCGCCTTCGAGATCGAGCGAGTCGCGATCTTTGCCGCGCCGGATGTTCGTGCTCCTGAATTCAATCTCGGGAAACTTCTCGACGTCGAAGAAGTCGCCCCGCAGCAAATGACCATCACGCCGTTTGTTGCCAGTATCGATACTGCCGGGCTTGATTATTGCCGTCACAGACGAGCGACTCACGTCGTTCTCATCCAGAACGATCACGCCTTCGAGATCTCTGAACCGGCCTCTCACCTTGAACCACAGGTTGCGGATCACGAACTCCACCGTCGTATATGCCGGATCGAAATGCCAGGCATACTGACTCTGACGTTCACTCATTGCCATCTTGTTATCCTGCTGATTTGTATCCGGTAGAAGGCCTACTCGTATCTGAGCGCCTTCAACGGATCAACACGCGTCGCCCTCCGCGCCGGCAGATAACACGCAGCCAGGGTCACGAAGAACAACCCAATAGATACACCGACAAAAGTCGCCGTATCAGTCGCAGTAACTTCAAAGAGCAACGTAGAAATCAATCGAGTCAACGCAAACGAAGCCACTAATCCAACTACAACTCCGATAACACCGAGCACGACTCCCTTTCGCACCACGAGCTTCACCACATCGAAACGCTGCGCGCCAAGGGCCATTCGCACGCCAATTTCATGTGTCCGTTGCAACACTGAATAAGACATCACACCGTAAATTCCGACCGCGGCCATTATGAGCGCCACAAACGAGAAGACCGTCAACAGCGAAGCACTGAAACGCGCGCGCGCCACGGACGTCGAAAGCAGAGTCGCCATCGTGTTGACTTCGCCGATAGGTTGTTGCGGATCCACAGTGTGGATGACGTTGCGCGCCGCGCCCGCCACCGCGTTTGCGTCTCCGCGCGTGCGCAACATCAAAGTCATGCCGGGATAGACCAACTCGGCGTGAGGCCAGTAGACCATCGGTTCGATCGCGACATCGAGTCCGAGATGCCTATGATCCGCAACGACGCCGATGATCTCGCACGGCACGTTGTCGTCTTTCATGTAGATCGTGAGCTTGTGGCCGAGGGGATTCTGGCCGCCGAGATTTTTCTGTACGAACGTCTCGTTGACGAGCACGACGTGCCGCATCTCAGCCACTTCCTGATCGGTGTAGAAGCGTCCGAGCTTCAGAGGGATCTGCATCGTCTGGAAGTAACCGGCGTCGGTAACGTTCACGCCCGTGTGCAATTCCCGATCGGGCGGCAACTTCTGACCATCAATATCGACATTCGTACCGCTGTAAAGACCAGTGAAAGGAGGCGTATCGATCGCGCCCGCCGCCTCAACACCGGGAATCGCTTTCATCTGTTCGACAGTCTGTTTGAAGAAGTTGATGCGCTGCTGGTCCGTCTCGTACTTCCTCGGTAGCACGTTCACGCGGACGGTGAGCAAGTTAGCGGGATTGAATCCCGTCTCGACGGCTTGTAGACGCTTCAAACTCTTGACGAGCAGCCCGGCGCCGACCAGCAATACGAGGGCAAGCGCGACCTGAGTCACGACAAACACGCTGCGCACGCGATGACTGCCGGTGCTGCCGCCGACACTCTTGCCGCCTTCCTTCAGCGAGCCGTGCAGATCGAAGCGCGTTGCTTCGAGCGCGGGCACAAGTCCGAACACGATGCCGGTGAGCACAGACAAACCGAGCGTAAAAGCCAGCACCGGCAAGTTAACACTGACACTCTTCAGATCTATGAGCGCCGGTGGGCTCAACGCCACGAGAGACTTCGTGCCCCACCATGCGACGAGCACGCCGAGCGTTCCACCTAACAGCGACAAGATCACGCTCTCAGTCAACAATTGCCGTGCGATGCGCCAGCGACTCGCACCAAGACCCGCTCGCACTGCGATCTCTTTCCGGCGCGCGCTCGCACGCGCCAACAACAAGTTGGCCACGTTCGCGCACGCGATCAGGAGGACGAAAGCCACTGCGCCCAGAAGTATCAGCAACGGGCGACGGATCTCGCCTGTCATTTGTATGCGGAGTGGAACTACGTTCACGCCCCAATCAGTATTGAAGTTGGGATACTGCTGTGCGAGGCGGGCTCCGATCGTCTGCATCTCATGCTGCGCCTGGTCCATCGAGACGCCAGGCTTTAAACGCGCAACTGCCGAGGCGAAACGTCCGCGACGCTCGCGCAGATCGTTCGTAATCTGTAACGGCATCCAGATATCGGCGGGTTTTCTGGCGCGTGACTTACCCAGGATGTGCCAGCCAAAGGTTGCAGGCATCACGCCGATGATCGTGGCGGGTTGCTCGTTGACGAGAATTTGCCGGCCGACGATCTGCTTGTCGGCACCGAAGCGTCGCTGCCACAGGCCGTAGCTGATCACGATCACACGTGGTCCGCCTTCGCGTCCATCGTCTTCGGTGAACGTGCGACCCAGCACCGGATTTGTCCCGAGCACCGAGAAGAGATTGGTAGTCGCGAGCTGGCCCGTGATCTCTTCGGGCTCGCCGTCCCCAGTCAGATTGCGGCTGGTGTCGAGGAAGGCGGCCATGTCCGCGAAGACGCTGTTTTGTTCCTTCCAATCGGAGAAGTTGCCGAGGTTTATGACATTTTGATCGGTGCGCCCGCCCTGCCGCCTTTCCCACACGAGCGCGAGTTGCTCCGGATCCTTGTAAGGAAAGCTGCGCAGCAACACGGTATTGACGACGCTGAAGATCGCAGTGTTCGCGCCAATGCCGAGCGTGAGCGCAAACAACGCCACAAACGTCATCACCGGGCTCTTCAAAAGCATCCGCACGCCAAACTTGATATCAGTCACTAATGTCATCGGAAGATCTCCTTGCTACAAAAAGGCACAAAAAGCAGAAAAAATGAATTGGTTTTCTTTTGTGCCTTTTGTGTTCCTCTTTGTGCTTTTTGTGATCTCATTCGCAGCGAAGGGCGTCCATGGGATCCACTTTTGTTGCTCGCAAAGCCGGGACGTAGCACGCCAACAACGCGACGATCGCCAACAGCACCGCCACTGCCGCAAACGTCATCGGATCCTTCGCCGTCACTCCAAACAACAAACTCGCAATCAAACGCGTCAGCGCATACGCGCCCGCCAATCCGATCACAAGCCCGAGCACAATGAGCATCCCGCCCTGCTTGACGATCATCAGCACCACATCGCGCGTTTGGGCACCGAGGGCGAGCCGGATGCCGATCTCATTCGTGCGTTGCGCAACCGAGTAACTCATCACGCCATACAAACCGACGACAGTCAGCACGAGGGCGACTACCGCAAAGATCGAAAGTAGCGTGGTGCTGAACCGCGGTCCTGCAACCGACGTCGCCAGGTATTCTTCCATCGTCTTCACCGCAAACACCGGCACGTCCTGGTCCATCGCCGCGACCTCTTTGCCTACAGCGGAGATAAGACTGCGCGGCTCGTTGCTCGTCTTGATGACACCGACAAGCTGCGTGAACGGCACCTGCGTTTGCGGTACGTAATAAGCCGGCGGAGGATCAGTGCTCAGGCTGCGATTCCTGACGTCACCGACAACGCCGATGATCTCGCGCCATCTGTCCTCGTCATCGTCGTAAGTAGCGATGCCAGGACGAATACGCTTTCCAACAACCTCTTCGTTCGGGTAAAAATCGCGGGCAAACTTTTCCGTGACAATGACTACAGGAGTTGAGCCGTGTTTATCGCGATCGTCGAAATCGCGTCCTTTGATGATGGGAATGCCCATCGTCTTGAAGTAATCGACCCCGGTGGTAAAGAAGTCAGCCGATGGATGATCCTTGGGCGCCATCGGCCGTCCATCGATTTCGAATGAGATGACGAAGCGATCGTCGCTTAAGGGCAGCGGGTAGATCCAACTCGCCGATACGACACCGGGCGTCGTCTGTAGTCGCTGCTTCAGGTCGATGAAAAACTGGGCTTGTTTATCGGTTTTGTATTTAACCTCAGGCAAGACAGCGTTGAAGGTGAGAACGTTCTCAGGGTGCAGACCGCTGTTCACTCTTTGCAGACGCCACAGGCTTTGAATCAACAGTCCAGCGCCGACTAACAGGACCACAGCGATCGCGAGCTCGGCCACGACCAGAACATTGCGCACGCGATTGCGGCGCGCGCCTTCGCTCGTTCCACGCCCGCCTTCTTTCAGCGATTCCACCAGCTCAGTCTTTGAAGAATGGAACGCGGGCGCGAGTCCGAAGATGATTCCGGTTAGTAACGACACGCCGAGTGTGAATCCCAGTACGCGCCAGTCCATGCCAACGTGAATCGCGCGCGGAATGTCTTCCTTGCCGAGCGCGACGAGCAGATCGGACCACCAAACTGCGAGCAAGAGTCCGACACCGCCGCCGACGATCGACAGCAGCACGCTTTCAGTCAACAACTGCCGGATCACGCGTACGCGGCTCGCACCTAGCGCAGAGCGAATCGCCATCTCTTTGTGACGGCCGGTGGCGCGCGCGAGCAGCAGGTTCGCGACGTTCGCACACGCGATGAGGAGGACGCAGGCCACAGCTCCGAGCAGTATCAAGAGTGTGGGACGAACGTCGCCGACAAGCGCCGTCAGGGCCGGTTCGATTCGGAGGCTCCTGTTTGTATTAGTGTCGGGATACTGCTGAGAAAGACGCGCACCTATCGTCTCCATTTCAGCCTGCGCTTGATCCTGAGAGACACCGGGCTTGAGCCGGGCAATCACGCGCAGGAAGTGCGCGCCGCGCTGGCCCGTGACCGGCTCTTTTCCCGAAGCGTCCCCGGCGATCGTGGTCCATAGCTCGACCGGATCGTTCTGAATCGGAAACTCAAACGATGGCGGCATCACGCCAATAACCGTGAAACGAATACCGTCGAGCGTGATCGCCTGGTTGATGATCGATGGATCGCCGCCGAAGCGTTGTTGATAAAGCGAGTGACTAAGGACCACGACGCGGCCCGTCTCGGTCGGTTTGTCTTCATCAGGGAGAAAAGTGCGGCCCAGCATTGGTTGGACTTCGAGCAACGAAAAGAGATCCGCAGTCACGACGGCGCCTTGCAGGCGCGCCGGCTCGCCACGTCCGGTCATGATGAAGTCACTGCCGTGATACGAAGAGGCGTGCTCGAAGACGGTGTTCTGCGCGCGGAAGTCGAGGAAGTTCGGATATGAGTGCGAACCGCGAACCCGGCCGAGCTGCGGGGCGGTTTCCCACACGGCGACGAGCGAATCCGGCTTCGGAAACGGCAGCGGTCGCAGCAGCACTGCGTTCACGACGCTGAAGATCGCGGTGTTGGCTCCGATGCCGAGTGCGAGTGCGATCGTGGCGACGATGCTGACGCTCGGCGATTTGAGCAGCATGCGGATTCCGAAGCGGACGTCTTGAAGTAATGTGTTCATAGCTCTAACCCCTTATATAAGTCCTATAGGTCCTATCGGTCCTATTCATCTCTTAGCGCGATCATCGGGTCCACGCGCGCGGCGCGGCGCGCCGGCAGGTAACCAGCCAGCAGCGCCACCATCATCAAGACGATCGTGGCTGTGGCGATCGTTAACGGATCATTGGGCTTTAATTCATAAAGCAACGACTCCGCCGTCTTCGTCAGCGCCAGCGACGCGAACACGCCAACGACGAGCCCAATCACCACCAGCACCAACGCTTCACGCAGCACGAGCCACAGCACGCTGCGGCCGCGCGCGCCGAGCGCCATGCGAATGCCGATCTCGTTCGTGCGTCGTGCGACGCCGTACGACATCACGCCGTAAAGCCCGACACACGCCAGCAACAACGCGAGCAATCCGAAGAACGCCGCGAGCCGCGCGATCAGTTTCTGCTGCACGAGTGAGCGACCGATATGATCCGAAAGACTCACCACGTCATCGACCGGGAGGTTGCGATTGATCTGCTTGATCGTTTCTCGCACCTGCGGCACGACCGCGCTCGAAGGTCCTGAGAAACGCACGACGAAATTGCCGAGCACGTCGGGCAATTGTGCATGTGGATAGAAAGCGATCGGTTTTGCTTCTTCGGTTAGACTTCCAAACTTCGCGTCTTTCGCTACGCCAATGACTTCGATCGCCTCGGTGGAGTCAGGACCATCGATTCCAAACCTCTTCCCGACGGGAGAGCCGCTGGGAAAAAACCGTTGGGCCATCGCTTCGCTGATCACCGCGACTTTTTGCGAGCTGGCCGTGTCTTGCGCGCCAAAGCCTCGGCCTTGCACGAGAGGAACACCCATCGCTGTAAAAAAATCCGGGCCGACGATATTGTTTCTAATACTACGGTTAGCCGGAGGGATGTCGGGCTGTTCACGCGTGTAGGCAGGACTCGTCCAAACACCCTGGTGGAAGGTGAAGAAAGCGAAGGAAGCCGCCTGGACGCCTGGAATCGCCTTCACCTTATCTTCAACTTCACGCAGCAACGCGGGCAGCTTCGGATCTTTTTCATTGTAACCAGTCGCCGAAGTGTCCACCTTAAACAACATCGCGTTCTCCTGGTTGAAGCCGCTGGGAATGCGTTGCAAGTTGATCAGCGTGCGCACGAAGAGTCCCGCGCCTACGAGCAGGAGCAGTGAAAGGGCCACCTGCGCAACCACAAAGACTTTGGCGAGTGGACTTCGCAAAGTCGTGAAAGCGGAGGTTTTTCCACCTTTGAGCGAAGTGTTTGGCTCTATTCGCGAAGCACGCAATGCCGGTGCAGTGCCGAATATGACAGCGCACAAAACGGAAACACCGATTGTGAATGCAAGGACACGAATGTTTGGAGTAACTTGAAGTGGAAGCGCTTCCGGACCATCAGAAGCCATAACCAGCAGCAAACGAGTGCCCCACCACGCGAGCGCAGCGCCTGCAATCGCCCCGAGCGCCACAAGCAACGCGCTTTCGGTGAACAATTGACGCATCAGCCGCAAACGTCCCGCGCCGACCGCCAGGCGCACCGCAAATTCCCGCCGGCGCGCCGCACCATGGGCCAACAACAAGTTAGCGACGTTCGCACTCGCGATCAGCAGGACGAGTCCGACAACTCCCATCAGAACTTTTAAAGAGAGTGAGAACTGCTCGCGCAGCGTCGACAAACCGCGGCTCACAGGCGTTAGATCAAACTTCGCTTTTTCAATTTCCTGCAATCGTTCTGGCGAAGCTTGATTACCGGCTATAGCTCGCAGATATTGTTTGAACTGAAGATTAGCAACCGCATTGGCCTGTTCCGCAGTCACTCCGTTTTTCAGACGCGCAATGAGGTGGAGCGATCGGAAATTGTCATTGTTTCGCCCGTCCCAATGCGTCGGTGGCAACTGCTTTTCCATTGCGAGCGGAATCCACAGATTGGGAGCGGAGCCAACCGTCGTCCCAAAAAATTCCTTCGGAGCGACGCCGACGATGTTGTAAGTCGTTTCATCTATCTTGATCGTCTTTCCGATCACGGAAGGATCGGCGCCCAGTCGTTGCTGCCACCAGGCGTAACTCACAACTGCAACCGGATGTCCGCCGGGATTCTGGTCGTCTGCCTCAGTTAAGACACGCCCGAGACCAGCATTAACTCCGAGTACGGGGAAGTACGAGCCGGATACGAGTTGCACTTCCATCTGCTCGATATCGCCCGAGTTGACGAAGCCATGCACGGTCCAGGTCATGCTAAGCAGGCCCGCAACACCTGAAAACACGTCGGTGCGTTGTTGCGCCTGGCGATAATAGGGATAAGAAAAGAGATCGACGTTTCCATTAGGAGGGCCGATCGACGCTCCCTGATCCTCACCTTTGCCAAACAGAACCAATTGCCGCGGCTCCTGCACCGGCAAAGTCTTGATCAGCATCGCATCAACCAAACTAAAGATCGCGGTGTTGGCTCCTATGCCGAGTGCGAGCGACAACACCGCCACCGCCGTAAAGCCCGGCTTCTTGAGCAGCATCCGTATTCCGTAGCGAATGTCTTGAAGTAATGAATACATAGGTCTTATTGTCCTATAGGTCCTATTCGTACCGTAGCGCGACCAGTGGATCGACTTTTGTTGCGCGCCGGGCCGGGATGTAGCACGCCAGGAGCGCAACGACGATCAGTCCAACCGAAACGCCCACGAGCGTCGTCACGTTGTTCGGCGTCACGCCAAACAGTAACGAGCTCAGGAAACGCGAAAACGCGAACGACGCTCCGACACCGATCGCCACACCAACACCAACCAGAATCACGCCGCGAATCATGATCATCCGAAACACATCACCGCGTTGCGCGCCGAGCGCGACACGAATTCCGATCTCCCGCGTGCGCCGCGCAACTGAGAACGTCAAGACACCGTATAGGCCGAGCGCCGTCAGCAACGTCGCGAGTAATCCAAACGCGGTGGAGAGCCACGTCACCATTCGCTCCTGGATCAACGACTCATCGATCTCGGTCGAAAGCGTCTTGATGTTATAAAGCGGCAGGTGTGGGTCGAGCGCCTTCAATTCAGCACGCAACTGTTCCGCAACAGTATTCGGATCATTTGAAGTCTTAACGTGCAGCGTCAGATTCGAGAGTGACGAGTCCTGCGCAGTCGGCACATAAAAATGCTTGCGCAGGCTCTCACGCAGGTTGATGTATTGAGCATCCTTGACAACTCCGACGATCATCCGGTCAGGCACGTCGTCCAGCCCGATGCGCTTACCGATCGCGTTGGCAGTATCACCAAAGTAGTGCTTCGCCATCTTCTCGTTGACGATGACGACCTTCGGCGCGCCGAGGCGATCGCGTTCGTCAAAGTCACGCCCCATCAGAAAAGGAATCTCGAGTGATTTGAAGTAATCACTGGAAACATACGTGGCGTCGCACGACATCCGTTCGCCTTCGCGCGGCGTGTAACCTTCAACCACGATGCCGTTTTGATCCCAGCCACCGGAGATTGGTGAGTCTGACGCAAGGCTGGCGAACTTAACACCGGGCAGTGTGCGCGTTCGCGCCAGCAGCTCGTCAAAAAATGCCGCCGTGCGTTCCTTCGAATAACCATTCAGCGCAGGGTTAACACTGGCGAGCAGTACGTTCTCCTTGCCGAATCCCGTATCGAACGCGCGCAGGTTTTGCAGCGTCCTCAATAAAAGCGCAGCACTCACGAGCAACGGCAGCGAGAGGGCGACTTGGACCAGGATTAATCCACTCCGCAAACTCAGCAGCTTGCTACCCGCCGTAAAGCTGCGCGACTCGAATCGCATTCCGGGGGCAAAAACCTGTCGCGCTGCTTGTATCGCAGGCGCGAGGCTAAACGCGATCCCCAGCAGCAGCGACACGCCGAGAATGAACGCATACAGGCGCCAGTCAAAACTCGCGTGTAGATTTTGACGGTAATCAGGCGGTATGAACGCAATCAAACCGGCTTTGATCCAGAGCGCGATGAAGATCCCGACAACACCGCCGATCGTCGATAGGACCACGCCTTCCGTCAGCCACTGCCGCAGCAGACGCAATCGACCAGCGCCGAGTGCGAGGCGGACGGTGATTTCCTGTGCGCGGACAGTCGCCCGCGCCATCATCAGGTTGGCAAGGTTCGCGCAAAGAATCAGTAGCACCGCCACCGTCGCGCCGAAGAGCAGCAGCAACGACGTGCGCAGTTCAACTTGCAGATGACGAAATCCCTGGTCGCCCGGTATCGCAGCGATGCGTTGGGCCATGAATTTCTCACGATTGAATTTCGATCCGTTTGCAGTCAATTGTTCTGCTTCGTATTGCCGGATCTGTTGATAAGTAACACTCAGCGACGCCTGCGCTTGTTCCGGAGACAAATCCGCTTTGCGACGCGCCATCACGCTCAGCCATTGATGACGCCGGCTCTGCATTCGCGTCGGCGGCAATGGATTGAAGACCGGCGTCATCATCAACGGCACGCGCACGTCAGGATTGTTTGTGAGGTCAACGCCGTAGAAACTGGGCGGCGTAACGCCGAGGACCGTCATCGGGTGTTCGTTGATGAGAATCGTCTTGCCGATCAAGTTTGGATCTTTATTGAACCTGCTTTCCCAAAACCTGTAGCTCAACACGGTGACCGGATGCGCGCCGGGCGTGCGATCGTCATCCTGCGTGAATAACCTGCCGGCCCACGGACGAACACCGAGCACTTCGTAAAAGTTTCCACTGACGAGTTCGCCGCTCACGCGCTCCGTCTGGTCGCCATAGCTGACGTTCATCTGCGTGCCGCCACGCGCAATCACGCCCGAGAAAGCGGAGTTTCGATCGCGCAGATCCTGGTACATCAGATACGAGAAGGAGCTATCCATCTCCGGCGCCTTCGCGTCATAGACCGACAGCACCACAAGCTGATCGGGGTTCGCGACGGGGAGACTCTGCAACAACACCTGATCGAGGAGGGAGAAGATCGCGGCATTCGCACCGATGCCGAGTGCCAGCGTGAGCACCACGACCCCGGCAAACGCAGGGTTCTTCGTCAACAAGCGCAACGCGTAACGGATGTCATTGATCATTGAAAAGGTCCTATAGTCTTATTACTCGTACCTCAGCGCGATCGTTGGATCGACTTTCGTCGCACGCCGCGCCGGGATGTAACAGGCCAACAAAGCCACGACGAACAAGATTCCAGCAACGCTCGCAAACGTCACCGCGTCGGTCGGCGTCACACCGAACAGCAACTTGCTCATCAGACCAGTCATGAAAAACGCTCCCACTAAACCGATCGCAATACCGATTAGCGCCAGCCACATTCCACTGCGCAGAACCATCTTCATTACGTCAGCTAACTGCGCGCCGAGCGCCATGCGTAGACCAATCTCCTGCGTTCGCTGCGTCACAGAATGAGCCATCACTCCGTAAATCCCCGCAGTCGCAAGCACGAGCGCGATGAAGGCAAACGTCGCGAGCAACACAACGTTGAGCCGCTGCGGCGCGACTGAAAGATCGAGACGACGGTTCATCGTTACGATATCCTCGATCAAGATGTCTTTCTCCGCACTCTTCAACTCCCGCTGCACCGGTCCAGCAAGATTGAGCGGATCGCCGGCTGTCCGCACGAGTAAAGTCATTTCACTCCACGGTCGCTTGGCATGCGGCTCGTACGTTGCGAAATCGGGCTCGGCATCGAGTCCGGTGTGATTGACGTTGCCGACCACGCCGACGATCGTCACCCATGGCTCATTCTCTGGTGGTCCAATCTTGATCCGTTTGCCCACAGCATTGCCGTCAGGCCAGTAACTTTGCGCCATCTTTTGGTTAATGATGACTACGTCGGGCTTGCCACCCGTGTCGCGATCGTCAAACTCGCGTCCGTAGAGCAGCGGAATGCCCATCGCGCGGAAGTAGTTCGGCAGTATGCGCCGGTAGCTGACGCCCGGTGCTTCACCCGCGGCGAAGGTGCGGCCGTCGATTGTTAACTCACCGTGTGGATCGCCACCGCTAATCGGCAAAAGGTTCACAGCGCTGACGGCTTTCACCCCCGGCAGAGTTGAAAGCCGCTCCGGCATGTTTCTGAAAAATTCGATGACCTGTGCGGGTTCTGGATATTTTTGATCGGGCAGAGAAACGTGAACGGTCAACAAGTGATCCGGCTGGAAACCCGGATTCACATTCGTCAGTCGCCAGAAACTCTTAATGAGTAACCCGGCGCCAATAAACAACATCAGTGAGAGCGCCACTTGAGCGACGACGAACCCACGCCGCAGTCTCGCTCCTCCGTTAATACTTCCCTTTCCGCCTGATTTGAGCGCGTCGTTAACATCAGTGCGCACCGCCTGGATCGCGGGCGCAAGGCCGAAGATGATGCCCGTCAATAGCGACACGCCAAATGTGAAACCGAAGACCGCTGTGTCGATACCGATCTCAGACGCGCGTGGAAAACCTTCGGGCAGATGAAGCAACAGCCACGTGACGATCCACACGGCGAGGAGAAATCCCAATCCGCCGCCAACGCATGCGAGTAACAAACTCTCGACCAGCGACTGGCGGATCACACGCCAGCGACTCGCACCGAGCGCAACACGAATCGCCATCTCCCGCCCGCGCGAAGCCGCTCGTGCCCACTGCAAGTTCGCGACGTTCGCACAGCCGATCAACAACACGAAAACGACTGCGCCGAGCAGCACATACAATGCGGGCTTAACGTTGCCAGTGATTTGTTCCTGCAATGGCACGGTACTGACCACATGGCCCGAGTCTTCTTTGGGATGTTGTTGTTGAATGCCGCTGAAGATCGTCGCTAACTCATTTGCGGCTTGCTCTCGGGTGACGCTGGATTTGATTCTTCCCAGACCGAGCATGAAGTGGACGGCGCGGTTCTGGTAAAAGCGAGCATCAGAATCCACACTCAATGGCGACCACACGTCGATCTTCTCGTCGGGAAACTGAAAACCAGCGGGCATCACGCCGATCACCGCGTAACCACGATCGTCGAGATTGATGCCCTGATTGTTCAGCGACTGGCCCGCGAAATGTCGTTGCCAGAATCGATGACTGACCACCACCACTCGATTCGCGCCCGGCCGGTCATCGTCAGGTAGAAATGTGCGACCTTGTACTGCCTGCGCGCGCAACATCGGAAACAGGTTTGCCGAAACACTCACCGTCTGGATGCGCGATGGCTCACCTTGAATGTTGAGAATGCTCGACGAGAACGCAACGCCCGCAATGTCTTCAAACGACTTGCTCTGTTGTTGCAAGTCAAGCCAGTTCAGATACGAGAGCTGGAAAGGTTCGGGACCTTGCTGTGGATTGACCTCGTTGATCACGAGCAGAAGCTCCGGCTCGGGGTACGGCATCGGACGCAGCAGCACCCCGTTAACGACACTGAAGATCGCGGTCGTCGCGGCGATGCCGAGCGCAAGAATGATCACAGCGATTGCCGTGAAGCCCGGATGCTTTAACAAGCTGCGAAACGCGAAATGAAAGTCTTTAATGATCGAATCCATATCCGTGTAATCCGTGGTTAGTGTTTTACTCGTACCTGAGCGCGATCAATGGATCCACCTTCGTGGCCCGCCGCGCCGGAATCAGCGACGCAATCAACGCCGTCAACAACAGCAACCCCGAGATCGCCAGAAACGTCAGCGGATCAGTCGGACTCACTCCAAACAGAAAACTCTTGATCGCGCGTGTCAGCAGAAAAGCAGCGCTAAGGCCGATCGCAATACCAACGAGCGTGAATCCAATCCCCTGCCCTACGATCAAACGCAGCACGTCGCGCGACTGCGCGCCCAACGCGATTCGCAAGCCGATCTCATTTGTGCGTTGTCGTGTCGAGTAACTGATCGATCCGTAGATACCGATCGTCGCGAGCAGCAACGCAATCGCCGCAAACAATCCGAGTAAGAAGAGATTGAAGCGACGTTCTTTGAGCGAGTCGGCAACGAGCTCTTCCATCGTCGCCGTGCGTGCGAACGTCTGATTCGGATTGACTTCACGAATCGCACGCTTTACGGCAACGATTTGCGACGACGGCTCGGTCGTCGTGCGTACCAGAAACGTCATGTAGGCGCTCGCACTCTGCTGGTGCGGCACAAACATCTCCGGACGCCGCTCCGCATGCAGACCGTTGTGCAGAACGTCGCCAATCACGCCGACGATCTCGCGTGTCTCGGGCTCGTCGTACATCACCACGAGACGTTTTCCGATCGGATCTTCATTGGGAAAGTAACGGCGCGCCATCGTCTCGTTGATCACAACTACGCGCGGCGCTTCGGCGGCGTCATAGTTCGTGAAGAAGCGGCCTCTCTTCAATGGGATGTCGAGCGCGTTGAGGTATTCACTCGACGCGGCCGCGTAAAACGCAGTCGGCTCACTTCCCTGCGGCGGCGCGGGCCGACCTACGACGTTGAATGGAGCTTCGGTTTCAAGGTTGATGAACGGTGGCGACGTAATGGCCGCGGCAGTCTCAATTCCCGGCAGGCTTCTGATCTTTTCGAGTGATTGATCGTAGAACCCGATCATCTTCTCCGGTCGATCGTAAGCGCGCGTCAAAAACACCTGCAGTGCGAGCACGTTCTCTTTATTGAAACCAGGATCGACCTGTATCAGTCGCACGAAGCTGCGGAAGAGCAATCCCGCGCCGGTGAGCAACACAACCGCGACGGCTACCTCGCTGATCACGAGCGCGGTTCGCACACGCTGGCGGATCGGAGCTGCGGCGCTCCGTCCGCTCTCCTTAAGTGTCGATTGAATATCGTTGCGCCAGAACTGAATCGCCGGCACAAGCCCAAACACGATCGCGGTCACAACTGAAACGCCAAGCGCGAACAGCACGACGCGCACGTCCATACTGACGTATTCAACACGCGGGATCTTCGCTGAGCTGAGTGCCGGAATGAGTTTGACCAGCCACGAAGCGAGTAGCACACCGGTGAGTGCGCCAGCCAACACGAGTAACAAACTCTCAGTGAGCGTCTGTCGCAATAGCCGCATTCGCTCAGCGCCGAGTGCGCGCCTGATCGCAAACTCGCGTTGACGTTCTGCGCCACGGACGAGGAACAAGTTCGCGACGTTGACGCACGCAATCAGAAGCACGAAGCCCACGGCCGCCGCGAGCAGCCAAAGCGCCGCGCGGATCCGCCCGGTGATCTGTTCGAAGAGCCCCACGACAGTGACGCCCATGCCGCCGTCTGTGTCGGGATGCTGCGCGGCGAGTCGGGCCGCGATCCCGTTCATCTCCTGCTGTGCTTGTCCAAGTGTCGTTCCCGGCTTCAATCGCGCGACGACGTTCCAGTACGTCGCATTGCGAAGCTGGCGATGACTGTCTGTCAGAACACGTGGCGCCCAGATTTCTCTGTCAGCGGGCAGTTGAAACTCCGGCGGCATCACGCCAACTACGACGAAGGGCTGTCCATTGAGCGTCAGCTTTCGTCCGACGACGTTCTTGTCGCCACCGAATCGTCGCTGCCACAAAGCATGGCCCAACACGACGACGCGCTCGTTGCCGGGTTGGTAATCTTCGGCGGTGAACGTACGGCCGAGTAGTGCATCGACGTCGGCAACCTGGAAGAAGCCCGACGTCACGAGCCAGGCTGGAAAGCGTTCTGGCTCGCCGTCGCCGACAAGCGAGAAACCAAACGGCTCGACTCCCGCGATCGCTTCGAACGAGCTGCTCTCCTCGCTCCAGTCAATGAAGTTTGCCGGCGACACATCGTTCTGCGCGACGCCGGCTTTGCTGTTGTTTTGCCAGATTGTGACGACGCGATCCGCATTGCGATAAGGCAGAGGCCGCAACAGCACCGCATTGATGACGCTGAAGACCGCCGCATTCGCTCCGATGCCGAGCGCGAGCGTGATGATAACGACCACCGAGAACCCCGGCCGCTTCCACAAGCTCCGCGCAGCAAAGCGAAGATCGTTAACGATTGATTCCATCATTCGTACCTGAGGGCCACGAGTGGATCGACCTTTGTCGCACGGCGCGCCGGAATGTAGCAGGCGATCAGCGCCACGACCGTCAACAACACCGCGATCACGCCGTACGTCAGCGGATCCGTCACCTTCACGCCAAACAACATCTTCGACAAACTGATCCAACTCTCGAGATACTTCGTCAGGATGTAAGCGCCAACCACGCCGAGAGCCACGCCAATCAAGACCAGTATCATTCCCTGCTTCACGATCATCCTCATCACGTTCGAGCGATCTGCTCCGAGCGCCATGCGAATCCCGATCTCGTGTGTGCGTTGTGAAACCGTGTATGCCAGCACGCCAAACAATCCGATCGCCGCGAGCTGTTGGGCCAAAAGCGCAAAGAGGGTCAACAACTTCGCAAACAGGCGTTCCATCCGCAGCGTTTCATCCGCTTGCTCGACTTGCGATTTGACGTTCATCACCGGCAGGTTCGGCTCGATCTCGCGCACGACGCTCCGCACACTCGCGATCGTCGCTGACGGATCCCCAGTCGTCCGAACTTCGAATGTCCCGCCGGACTGCGGGCGCTCTTGTCGATAAGACGAGTAAACAGTCGGCGGAATGTCGTCGCGCTGACTGGTGTACTTCGCATCTTTGGCGATGCCGATGATCTCGATCTCGTCGGGCTTCTTCGTGTCGAAAGTGAAGCGTTTGCCGACCGCGTTCTCGTTCGGGAAATACTTATTCGCGAACGTTTGATTGACGACTGCGACTTTCGGCGTGGACGTATCGTCCTGTGGTCCAAAGGTGCGGCCGGCAAGCAACGGGATTCCCATCGCCTGCAAAAAGTTTTCGCGTACAACGTGCCGGTAACCGTCACCACTCGGCGCAATCTGGCCTTCGGAATTCGGCGTTGCGTTCAAAGCCTCGCGCAAAAACACGCTACTCGAGCTGGAAGACTGCGAAAGTAACGGCATACGTGAGAACGTCACGCCTTGCACGCCGGGAACAGCTTCGAGACGATCGCTGATCTGCGCGTAGATCTGTCGCAGCTTGTCGTCTTTGTAGCCAATCAGCGCCGGCTCAACGTCAAACAGCAAAAGGTTTTGCGTGTTGAAGCCTGGATCGACGCGTTGCAGGTTGAGCAGCGTGCGCACAAACAATCCCGCACCAACCAGCAACAACAACGACAACGCCACCTGGACCACGACCAACCCGCGACTCAGCAGCGATCGATGCACTGCACTCGAACCGCGACCGCTGTCTTTCAGCGACGGCGTGAGATCGACGCGCGTCGTGCGCCATGCGGGCGCGAGTCCAAACACGACGCCGGTCAGTAGTGAGAGCCCGAGCGTGAACCCGAGCACGCGCCAGTCGAGACTCGGCTCGAGCGCCATCCCGCGTCCGCCCCAAAGGCTGACGGCGATCAGTCCATCTTTGATCCAGATCGCGAAGATGATTCCGAATAGACCACCGAGGATCGCGAGCAGAACGCTTTCAGTCAGAAGTTGACGAATGAGACGCCGTCGACTGGCTCCGAGCGCCAATCGCAGACTGATCTCTTTTTGTCGTCCGGCGGAGCGAGACAACAGGAGGTTCGCAACGTTCGCACAGGCGATCAGCAACACGAGTCCGACGACGCCAAGCAAAAGGTAAAGCGACGGCGCGTAATATTTGCGGCGATACATCTCGCCCTGCCCGCCGGGATCTGCAACCAGTTTCGGATACTGCTTCGGATCGAGATCGCTGATCGCATTGCCGCCTCTGGCTTTCGCGGCGGCCTGGCGTGCGGCGCGATGTTCGAGCACCGATTGCAGAAACGCATTTTCCAACTGCGCCTGTGCCTGGTCCGGAGTTACGCCGGGCTTCAGACGGCCCATGATGCGCAGCCACCATACGCCTGCGCCGTTCATGTAAGAGCGATCTTTGTCGGCGTAGAGTTGCGGCTCGATCGCGACGGGAATGGAAACGTCCTGCGACGTGCCGACCCCAGCCGTTCCGTCAAAACCTTTGGCCGAGACACCGACGACGGTGAACGAGACGTTGTTGAGGTTGATCTGCTTACCGACCACCGACGAATCCCCGGCAAATCGCTTTTGCCAATAACGATGACTCAGCACAGCAACTGGCGGAGCGCCGGCTTTGTCGTCTTCATCGGTGAGCACCCGCCCAATCGCGGGCTGCACGCCGAGCGCAGCGTAGTAATTCCCGGTGACAGCCTGTCCGTTCGCGATCTCGGCCTGACCATCCGCGGTGACGTTCAGTCCGATATTTCCGAACGCGAAGATGTCAGACATTGGGCCCTGTTGCTCGCGCAACCGCTGGTACGTGACATATGGAAACGAGGTCCGGTAAACAACACCAGTATCCTTGTCGCGATTGGAGTTGCCGTTATAACTGCCGACTGAGAAATCCTGCGGTGCGATCGTCTTGAACAGCACGAGCCGCTCGGGCTCTTTCACCGGCAACATCTTCAACAGCATCGCATCGACGATACTGAACAGCGCCGTGTTGGCGCCGATACCGAGCGCAAGCGAAAGCAACGCAACTGACGTCAGGCCCTTTTGCTTGAGCAACATCCGAAAGCCATATCGCAGATCTTGTAAAAGAGTGTGCATGTTTTATAAGTCCTATTGGTCCTATTCGTACCGTAGCGCCACGAGCGGATCGACTTTCACCGCCCGTCGCGCCGGAATATAAGAAGCAATCAGCGCCACAGCTCCCAACAGCAGCGGCACAGCCACAAACGTCAAAGGATCGGTCGCGCCGACGCCATACAGAAACGAAGCGATCACGCGCGTTGCTGCCGCCGCGAGCAACAAACCGATCGCGAGCCCCGCGCCGATCACGATTAACCCATCCCAAAGAACGAGCCCGAGCACGTCTTTTTCTTTCGCACCTAACGCCATCCGCACTCCGATCTCGCGTGTGCGCTGCGCCGCGCCATAAGAAACGACGCCGTAGATCCCAATCCCTGCAAGCAAGAGCGCGAGCGCGCCAAAGCCACCGAGAGTCCATGCCGCGATTCGCGACGGCAGCAGCGTGAGCTCGAGCTGTTCACGCAATGTCTGCACGTCTGCGATCGGAAGGTTTGGATTCAAGGCGCGGATCTGTTCGCGCACGACCGGCGTGATAGCCTTCGGCTCGCCCGTCGTACGTACGACGAGAGTCATCCTCGGATCGTAGGATTGGCTAAGCGGCAGGTAGACGTAAGGCCGTGGCGTCTCACCCAGCGTTCGATACTTGCTGTCGCGCGCGACGCCGACTACTTCGAGGAACGGGCCTTTTGGTCCAGCGACGCTGACGCGCTTGCCGAGTGCTTCTTGATTCGGCCAAAGTCTTGCGGCAAGTGTTTCATTCAGTATTGCGATGCCCGGCGCGCCTTCGCGATCGGCATCCGTAAACTCACGGCCGCGAAGCAAAGTAGTCCCCATCGTTCTGAAATAGTTTGGGCCAACGACGTTGAAGCCGGTGCTCATACCTTCGCTTCCCTGTTCACTGCCTTCCGTGAAGACCTGAAACTGCGCGAAGGAGCTGCCCATCTGCGGGAACCGCACGAGTGTGGCCTGCTCGACGCCGGGCTGCGTCTGAATTCTCGACAACAGATCTCGATAAAACCCTTGGCCCTCGGTCTTGTCGTAGCGCAACAACCCGAGATTGATCGGCGCCATGAGGGCGCGTTCGACAGTGAAACCGGGATCGATCGAGCTGGCTCGTTGCAACGCTCTGATGAAGAGCCCAGATCCAACTAGCAGCACGACGGAAAGGATTAGCTGGACCGTCACGAACGCATTGCGTAGGTACGAACGATGCCCGCCGGTAGCTTTCAATGCGTCGCTTTTTAACGCCATGACGATGTTCAGCCGCGAAGCCTGGATCGCCGGCGCGAGTCCAAAGACAATGCCGGTCGCAACTGAGACGACGAGAGTGAATGCGAGTACGCGGTAATCCAACCCAAACTCAAGGGCTGCAAGAGGTGTTGACTGGAGACGTGAGGCCAGAAGCTGATTGGCCCACACAGCGAGTATTAACCCGACAGCGCCGCCCGCAATCCCGAGCAACACGCTTTCCGTCAGCCACTGGCGAATGAGTCGACGACGACTGGCGCCGAGTGCTTGCCGGATCGCTGTTTCTCGTCGTCGAATCGCGGCTCGCGCAAGCAACAAGCTGGCGATATTCGCGCACGCGATCAGCAGTACAAGTGCGACCACGCCCATCGCGATTCCGGCAACGGGCATCACCTCTTCCTGATCGCGCGGATCCATGCCGCCACTCATCCGCAGCAGTTGCACGCTCCTGAGCGTCTCCTCATCAACTTTACCGCGATAGTTCTGGGCCACACGCCGGGCTATCCTAGTTAGTTCACTTCCGGCACTCTCGCGCGAGACGTCGGGTTTGAGTAGTGCGAAAACGGCGAGCCAGTGGGAATCGCGGTTGTCGAATCGATCCGAGCCGGGATCTGCTACGCGCGCAGCCGCGGGCGGATTCAGCAGCCGTTGCATCGAGAGCGGCAGCCACAGCTCGCGATTAAGCCCCACTTCAGTGCCGGTAAAGTTCTTCGGCATCACACCGACGACAGTGAAGCCGAAACCGTTTAATGAGATCTGGCGGCCGATGATGTTCGCGTCTGAAGCAAAGCGCGTTCGCCATAGATCGTCGCTGAGAATGACGACCGGTGTCTGTGTCTTCCCATCTTCCTCGACAAAAACACGGCCCATGGAAGCAGGGACGCCAAGCAAGTCAAAATAATTCTCACTGACGTACTCACCCTTCACGAGCTCCGGCTCACTTCCTGAGGTGACGCTAAAATCCTGCGTGCCCGTAATCGCCGCCATGCCTTCGAAACTGCCTGCCTGATTTCGATAGTCGACATAATCGGGATACGAGATTGGCGCCCGCAGCCAGACCAGACGATTCTGGTTTTTCACCACTGGCAGCGGACGAATGAGAACAGCGTTGACAACACTAAAGATCGCCGTGTTCAGACCGATACCGAGCGCGAGTGAGATTACGGCGACGAGTGAGAAAGCAGGCGTCTTAAGCAACACCCGGAGGCCATAACGTACGTCCTGGAACAGAGTTCTCATAAGCTTTTACTCGTACCTCAGCGCGATCAGCGGATCGACTTTCGTTGCTCGTCGCGCCGGGATGTAGCACGCGATCAAAGCGACGATCGTTAACAGCACCGTGATCAGCGCGAGCGTCAAGGGATCAGTGGCGCTGACTTCAAACAGCAGCGTCGACATCAGACGTGTTAGACCAATCGACGCAGCCAAACCTGCCACGACGCCGATCAGCACCGGAACCATTCCTTGCCGGATCACAAGCCACATCACATCGCGCGTCTGCGCGCCAAGCGCCATGCGCAAACCAATCTCATGCGTGCGTTGCATCACCGCCGTGACCATCACGCCGTAGATCCCGATCGCGGCCAGCAACAAACCCAGCACTGCAAACAACCCGAGCAGCCACAAACTGAACTTCGCACTCGACAACGCGCGACTCAGCAGATCGTCCATTGTGCGTACCGTCGTGATCGGTTGATCCGCATCGAGCAGTCGCACTTGTTCTCTGATTGCACCCACAACCATTTCCGGCGGCGTATTCGTTTGCACTGCCAGCATCAGGGTGTTGGTCCAACCTTCGCGCCGGTACTGATTCAGCGGCGCATAGACGAGCGCCGGCGGTTCCTGATTGAGGCTTCGCCCTTTGACATCAGAAACAACACCGACGATGACTCGACGCGGGAAAGTGTTCTGCGGTGTTTGCGCGTCGGGTGGAAGCAGGTGCTCCGGTGGTCCCATGAAGATCGTCTTGCCGATCGGATCCCCGCCGGCGAAGAACTTCTTCACGAGCGTCTCGTTGACGATCGCGACTGGCTGCGAATTGCTCTTGTCGTCGCCAGTGAACGCACGGCCTTGTCGCACCGGAATACCAAACGTGCGAAAGTAGTCGTTACTGATCAACGAAAAGCGCACGAGCGGCACTTGATCGATCGAAGCCGGCGCCGGCTGTCCCTCGACACTCAGAAACTTGCCCCACTCCTGACCAGCGCCCAAAGGAAATACTGTCGCTGTCGTCGCGGCTTGAACACCCGGCACATTCGACACGTGCGCGAGCAACTGATCCGAAAACGCGAGACCGCCGGGCTCGCGCGGATCGTCTGCACTCTGCGGCACGGGATACTTCGCATCCGGGAGGGGCACGCGCATCGTGATCACGTTGCGCGCATTGAACCCGACGTCCACCTGTCGCAGCTTGATGAACGTGCGCAACATCAGTCCTGATCCGACAAGCAACACGAGCGCGAGCGCGACTTCAGCAACGATCAGCACGCGGCGCACGCGTCCCTGCTTGCGCGTTCCAAATCCTGGGCCACCGCCTTCGTTCATCGAGTCGCGCAGGTCAGTGCGCGCGGCTTGTAACGCGGGCAGTAGTCCAAACAGCACGATCGTCAGTACTGCGAGACCAAACGTGAAGCCCAGCACACGCGCGTTCACACCGATCTCGTTTCCACGCGGGAGGGAATCCGGGAGCAAGGTAGAGATCAGATCGATGCCCCACGTCGCCAGCAGCACGCCGCACAAGCCACCGATGAAAGCGAGTGGCAGGCATTCGACGATCACCTGCCGCACGATGCGCGCACGACTCGCACCCAGGCTCGCGCGAATCGCCAGCTCTTTGCTACGCGCCGATGCGCGCGCCAGCAGCAGGTTCGCGACATTCACACACGCAACCAGCAACACGAACCCAACCGCGCCGAGCAGCACCAGCAACGCCATTCGCGAATCGCCCGCGATCTGTTCCTGAAGCGGAACGATCTGCGCGCCGACGCCTTTGTTTGCCGGGTCGATCTCAGCCATCGCGTTTGCGATCGCGCTCACGTCCGACTGCGCTTGCGCGACAGTGACACCGGGTTTGAGACGCCCGACGAGATTGATGAAGTGGTTGTTGCGCGTCGCGAGATTGTCGTCTTTCGCGAAAGAGATTGGCGTCCAGAGATCGGCTTCGGGAAGGTTGTCGAAGAACGGCATGCCGCGCGGCATCACGCCCGCGATCGTGTAAGTCTCGCCCGCAAGTCTGATCTCACTTCCAACAACATTCGGAGCGCCGCCGAAGCGTCGTTGCCAAAGTTTGTCGCTCAACAACACGACGCGATTTCTGCCGAACTGTTCTTCTTCCGGTGTGAACAACCGCCCCATCGCTGGTGAGACCTGTAAAATTTGAAAGAGGTTCGTCGTGACGTACGCGCCCTGAATTCGCTCGGGCGGCTCGTTCGCAGTCGCGAGATTGAAGTCGCCGTAATAAAAGCCACCGAGTCCATCAAATGTCTTGTTCTGATCGCGCCAGCCGTGATAATCGGGCAACGCGCTGCCGGACTGCGGCACACCCTGCGAATTCATCGTGGACCACAAGAACACGAGACGATCCGCGTCCGGATACGGCAACGGCCGCAGCAGCACGGCATCAACGACACTGAAAATTGCGGTGTTAGCCCCAATGCCGAGTGCGAGCGTGACGATCGCGATCAAACTAAACACCGGATTACGGACCATCATCCGCAACCCAAAGCGCAGATCGTTAATTAGTGAATTCATAATAAGTCCTATAGGACCTATTGGTCCTATTCGTAACGAAGCGCCTCGAGCGGCTCGATGCGGCTGGCGCGCCGGGCCGGGAACCAGCACGCCAGTAGCGCTGCGGCCAGCAACAACGCCGAAACACCAACGAACGCACGCACGTCGAACGCACCGACGCCGTACAAAGTCGATTGCATCGCACGGCCCACGAGATAAGCCCCACCGAGTCCGATGATCGTTCCTGCAATCGCCAACAACCCACCTTCTTTCAGGACCATACTGACCACGCGCGAGCGCTGCGCGCCGAGCGCCATGCGCACACCAAACTCATGCGTGCGTTGCGCCACCGCGAAAGCCATCACGCCGTAAATCCCAACCGCCGCCAGCAGCAGCCCGAGGGCGCCAAAGCTCGCAAACAACACGACACTGAAACGATCGATCGCGAGGGCCTCGCTGACGATCTCATCGATGGTCTGCACACCCGCGAGGGGCATATCCGGATCGATTGCATTAACCGCCGCCGTAACACTCTTGATAACGGCCCTCGGATCGCCGCTCGTCTTCAATGCGACAGAAGCTTGTGGCCACGGATTCTGCGCAAATGGAATGTTGATCTCCGGATCGTCTTCACGAAATCCAGCCCCACGCAGGTTGTGATACACGCCCACAATCTGCCAGTCGACCGGCTTCCCTCTCGGCGGCGTGGGAATAATCTCGGGAAAGGAAATTCTTTGCGTCAGCGGATCGGCTCCCGCCAGATACTGCTTCACGAACTCTTCATTGACGGTGACGACACGCACACTGTTCGCGGTGTCGTGCTCGTTGATGTTGCGACCGCTCACCATCCGAATTCCGAGCGTGTCGACGTATTCCGCCGTAACCATTCGAGCGCCCGTGCCGAGGCGCCTTTGAGGATCAACAGGCTGGCCGACAATCGTGAACCGTGTGCCATTACCTGGGCCAAGGCCGGGATAACCAGTCGTCAAAGCAACCTTCGTTACTCCCGGCAGAGTCTCGATCCTTTCCAGCATCTGCCCGTAATACGACCTGATTTGATCTGGTCCATCGAGACGTTTGTCGGGCACGGGCAGACGAAACGTCAGCACGTTGTCCGTTTGAATGCCCAGATCGATCCGGTTAAGGTTCCAGAAACCTCTGAGGGCGAGACCACCGGTCATCAGGAGGGTGAGTGCGAGAGCAAACTCCGCGATTATGAGCGCACGGAAAGCGTTGCGCTTGATGCCGCGACTGCCGCTCCGGCCTCCGAGTTGGAGAATCTCATTCAGATCGACTCTTGTTGCTTGCCAGGCCGGCGCAGTCCCAAACAACAATCCGGCAACCGTTGTTACTCCGATCGTAAAGAACAACACCGGGATACTGATCCTGATATCTGCTTCCGAAGGAATCATCGTGCCGACCGGCGGCATCACGAGGGTGATCAGATCGATGATCGTTCGCGCGAGAAATACGCCGAGGGCGCCGCCGAGGGCCGCGAGCACGAGGCTCTCCGTAAGAAACTGGGCGAACAAACGAGGTCTCGATGCGCCGAGGGCCGCTCTTACTGCGATCTCTTTTTGACGAGACGCGCCACGCGCCAGCAGCAAGTTCGCCACGTTGACGCAGCCAATCAGCAGGAGAAACCCGACCGCGCCCAGCAGCAACCAGAGATTGCGTCGCGTCGAGTCAGTTACGAAGTCGAGGTGCAACGGCTCGACGCTCACACCGCGATTCACATTTATCTTTGACTCCTGGCGAAGTTGCGCAACGATGCCATTCATCTCTGCCTGCGCCTGATCGATTGTGACGCCGTCTTTCAACCGCGCCATCACCGGCATGAATCTCGTGTCGTGAGTTACTTCCTCAGGTCTGAAAGACAGCGGCGCCCATAACTGCGAGCTGAGTCGATCGTGCAGGCCGGGGGGAAGAACGCCGACGACGGTGTACTGCTCGCCGTTCATCCGAATGGCTTTGCCGATGAGGTCACGGTTGGAATTGAAGTATTTGCTCCACACGTCGTGACTCATAATCACGACGTGATCCCGGCCCAGCTCACCTTCTTCGGCAAGAAAGTTGCGCCCGAGGAAGAGTGGCATTCCTCGCATCGCGAAGAAGCCGGGTGTACAACGCGCGCCCGCAATCACCTCCGGTCGATCTTCAGTGGCGACGTTGAATGAGGTTCCGGTCCACGCGTTCATATCCTGGAACGAAGTGCTGCGTCGTCGCCATTCGAGAAAGTCGCCGAGGGGTACAGAGTTTCTCCCGTTTGGGGTCATGCCCCAGACCATCACGAGCTGATCCGCTTTGGGATAAGGCATCGGCTCAAACACCGCATAGACCACGCTGAAGATCGCCGTCGTCGCTCCGATCCCCAGCGCGAGCGTCAACACCGCCGTGATCGTGAACCCCTTATTCTTTAATAAGGTGCGAATGGCGAAGCTGATGTTTTGTTTGATCGCGCCCATGCTATTCGTCTCTTAACGCCACTAACGGATCGACCTTCGTAGCCCTTCGCGCGGGCGTGTAACAAGCAAGCAACGACACCATCACGAGCAACACCGGTATCGCCGTAAACACCAACGGATCCGTCGCACTCACTTCAAACAGCAGACTCTTGATCGTCCGCGTCAACGCGAGCGCACCCGCGACTCCGACCACGACGCCCACACCCGTGAGCCAAAGCCCCTGTCGCATCACCGCACGTCGCAACGCACCGGGTTGCGCACCGAGCGCGAGCCTGATCCCAAACTCTTTCGTGCGACTGCCAACGTAAACCGACATCGTGCTGTAAATGCCCACCGCCGCGAGCGTCAACGCGATGATGGCGAATGCAGTCAACAGGAAATTCGTCAACCGTTGTGTGCTGAGTGTTTGTCCGATGATCTCGGTCATCGGCCGCACGAGATATAGCGGCATGTCGGGATCGACTTCTCGGATGGCAGCTTTAAACGTGCCCGTCGCGCTCGACGGTGGCCCATCCGTACGCACGACGAACGAAGCTCGCGGCGACGGATACTGGCCCATCGCGAAGTAGATGTGCGGCCGCTTCTCCTCCATCAGGCTGATGTGCTTCACGCCGCTGACAATGCCGACGATCGTCAGCCACTGCCGGTCTCCGGTGATCTGTATGCGCCGGCCGAGCGCATCGCCCGCGGGCCAGTAACGCCGCACCAGCGGCTCATCAACAATAGCTACTAGAGGTGATTTGCTATGATCGCTTGTCTGGAAATCACGGCCCTGCAAAAGCGGGATTCCGAGCGCGGTGAACGTTCCCGGCGCGACGCTTACGACTTCCGCCTGTTCGGCTTGCGAGACCTGCGCGCCTTCAGCCGGCTCCTGTCCTTCGACGATGATGCCGTCAACGTTGCCGCCGTCGCCGAACGGCAGATTGTCAGTGAGACCAACCGCCTTAATGCCGGGCGAGTTACGCAAGCGCTCCATCGCGCTCTCGTAAAAGCGCAACGCCTTCTCTTCATTGTCGTACTTCGCCTGCGGAAGAGTCGCGACCATCGTCAGCGTGTTCTCAGGATTGAACCCGAGATCGACTGCTCCGAGCCGCTGAAAACTCTTCAACAACAAGCCCGCTCCGATCAGCAGCACGAGTGAGAGCGCAAACTGCACTGCGACGAGCGCGCTGTTGAGTCGACGATGCGAAACCGTGCCGCGCGCTCCTTCACGAATGCCACTCGCGATCCCCATCGCGTACGCGCGCAACGCAGGCATGAAGCCGAACAGTAAACCCGTGAACACAGTGAGCCCTGCGGTGAACGCGAGCACGGAGCCGCTCAAACGCACTTCTTCCATGCGCACGATGCCGCTGATTGGGAGCTTGTCGAGCATGCGAATACCGAACCCGGCCAGAGCAACGCCGACGACTGCGCCAATGAACGAGAGCAGCACGCTTTCGGTTAAGAGCTGACGTGCGACTCGCGCGGGCGACGCGCCCAACGACACGCGTACAGCGATCTCACGCGTGCGTGAAGTCGCGCGCGCCAACAGCAGGTTCGCAACATTCGCACACGCAATGAGCAACACAAGAGCAACCGCGGCGAGCAAAACAAGCAGCGGCTTCTCAGTTTTCCCAAGCATCGCCTCGCGCAACGGCGTGACGATCGTTCGTGGTCCGTTGCCTTCGCTGAGCCCGACCGCTTCGCTGAGGTTGGGATGTTGCCGGCCGAAGTTCTGAATCACCTCAGTCGTGTCAGCCTGCGCCTGGGCCACCTGCACGCCGGGCTTCAAACGCCCGATGAGCGCAAAGAAGTAAGGCGCAATACGCTTCGGGTCGTGCGCGAGTGGCGTCCAGAGATCGATCTCGTAGCGCGGAAACTTAAACTCAGCGGGCATGACGCCGACGATCTGTGTCGGCGTGTTGTTAAGACTCAGCGTCTTGCCGACGACGTTCGGATCGCCGCCGAAGCGTCGCTGCCAAAAGGCATAACTGATGACGCAGATCTGGTTCTTCCCTTGGGCGTCTTCGCCTTCGACAAACGTGCGGCCGAGCAGCGGGTTAGCGCCGAACACTTTGAAAAAGTCGGCGGTGACAGTTGCGATCGGTAAACGCTCGGGCTCTCCTGCGCCAGTGAGGTTCGTCGCGGTCGTGTTGTAAATCGCCACTGATTCAAACGAGCGATTCTGTTCGCGGTACGCGGCGAAATCAGCCTGCGAAACTCCCCACGACGAGAGTCCAAGTTTCGGACTCGCCTGCAGCATCCGCACGAGTCGATCCGGCTCGCGAAACGGAAGCGGTCGCAGCAAGATGCTGTTGACGAGACTGAAGATCGCCGTATTCGCTCCGATGCCGAGCGCGAGCGTGATCACCGCAACGAGGGTGAATCCTGGCTGCCTCAACAGAATTCGCAATCCGTAGCGGAGGTCTTGAATGAGTGTGCTCATAATTTAATTCTTCTCTGTGCAATCTCTGTGTTCTCTGTGTCTCTGTGGTTGATTCCCCTCAAACTTTCTTAACCACAGAGACACAGAGAACACAGAGGCTTCACAGAGAAGTCCTTACTCGTAGCGCAATGCGATCAACGGATCGATTCTCGTCGCGCGTCGCGCCGGAATGTAGCAAGCAAGAAAAGCTACGATCAGCAGCAACACAGGCACGCCCGCAAACGTCAATGGATCGCGCGGCGTCACGCCAAATAACATGTCTGTCAAAACACGCGTCACAAACGTCCCCGCCACAATGCCTACAACGAGACCAACAAACGTCAACGACATTCCCTGTCGAATCACGAGGCTCAACACGTGGACAGGCTGCGCGCCCAGCGCCATCCGCACGCCGATCTCATGCGTTCGTTGCACGACGGAATACGAGATCACTCCGTAAAGCCCGACGCACGCGAGCACGAGCGCAAGCGCCGCAGACAATCCGAGCATCAACGCCTGAAACCGCTCCTGCGAGATCGCAGCAGAGAAAACTTCTTCGACGGTGCGAACGTTCGAGACTGGCTGATCCTTGTCTACCGACCACACGGCCTTCCGCACCGCCGCCGCGATCACCGCCGGATCCTCTTCCGTGCGCACGACGAGATCGCGAGGCGCCATGAACGAGCGTCGCTCCTGCATGTACGGCACATAAAATTCCAACTTCTGCTCGTACAGTCCCGTCTGACGCACGTCGCCGACGATGCCCACCACTGTCAGCCATCCATTGGGCGAATCGGCTGGTCCAACCTTGATTCGTTTTCCGATTGCATTTTCACCAGGCCAGTACTGTTCGGCGAGACGACGGTTGATCACAGTTACCGCCACCGTGTTGGGAGTGTCTTGCCATTCGAAATAGCGTCCACGCAGAAGCGGAATGCCCATCGCGCGGAAGTAATCGGGACTGATAACGCGAAAGAGCGCGAACGGCAGATTCATGTCGCTCGGCGCCGCGCGTCCCTCGACTGAGAAACTGAAGTTCATGCCACTAAACGAGAGCGGCAAAAACGTGATCATACCCGCGGCTTCGACACCGGGCGTTTCTTTCACCTGACGCAACACCTTATCGTAAAAAGCAGTGCGCGCTTCCTGCTTTGCATACTTCGGAAACGGCAGGACCATGCGCATCGTGAGTGCGTTCTCGGGATTGAAACCGGGCTTAACCTGACGCAGTAACTGGAAGCTGCGAATCAACAGGCCTGCACTTACGAGCAGCACGACTGCAAGCGCCACTTCAGACACGACGAGCAGACGTCGGACATGACGGCCGGAAGTTCCACCCGCCATATCACGCGCAACGTCACTCAACGTTGCGCCCGGCGTCGTGCGTGAAGCGAGCAACGCGGGCAAGCCGCCAAAGACGATCGCGGTAAGCAAACTCACCCCGAGCGTAAATAGCAACACTCGCGCATCGATGTTTACGCCTTGTAGTTTCGAAAGACTCTCGGGAAGGAATTTCGTAAGCGCTTCAACGCCCCAGAACGCGCCGAACACGCCAAGCAAACCGCCACCGCCCGCGAGCAACAAACTCTCGACGAGCATCTGTCGCACAATGGTCCAACGCCTTGCGCCGAGCGCGATGCGAATCGCGATCTCCTTGCGTCTCGTTGTCGCCTGCGCCAAAAGCAAGTTCGCGACGTTCGCACACGCGATCAGCAGCACGAGCCCAACCGCGCCAAACAATATCAGCATCGGCAAACGCAGATCCCCGGCGTAATCTCGATGCAACGAGCGCGCGATAAAGCCGAGTCCCTCATTTGTACGTGGATATTCAGCGGCCAATCGCTGCCCGATCCCTGCGAGATCGGCATTCGCGCGTTCAATGCTGACGCTGGGCTTCAAACGAGCAACGATTCCCAGATAGTGATCGCCGCGTCCACTCGCCTGATCCGGCTCCATGGCCCATGGCGTCCACAGCTCAATCTCACGCAATGGAAAGAAGAAGCCGCGCGGCATCACGCCGATGACCGTAAAGGTTTCACCGTTAAGCGCGATGTTGCGATTGATGATCGAGGGATCGCGATTGAAGCGTCGCTGCCAGAGCGCGTCGCTCAGCACAACAACGTGCTCCTGCCCCGGCTGATCTTCGTTCGGGAGGAACGTCCGGCCGAGTGCAGGCGCTACGCCTAAAATTGAAAACACATTCGCCGACACAAGCTGGCCATCGAGTCGCTCCGGATCACCCGCGCCGGTGAGATTGATATCCAGTGGTCCATAAGCGCCGAGCGCTTCAAACGACTGGTTCTGATTACGAAGATCGAAAAAGTTCGCGGGCGCGGCCTGGTTTTGCTGTATGCCGAGTGACGGCGTCTGCTCCCAAACAGACACGATTCGTTCCGGATCTTTAAATGGAAGTGGTCGCAGGAGAATCGAATCAACAGCACTGAAGATCGCCGTGTTGACACCAATCCCAAGCGCGAGGGTCACGAGCGCGATCGCAGTCGCCCCCGGCCGCTTCATTAAGCTCCTCAACCCAAAACGAATTTCCGCAATTAAGTTGTGCATAGGTCCTATTGGTTCTATAAGTCCTATTCGTACCGTAGCGCCCTGAGCGGATCCACTTTCGTGGCCCGTCTCGCCGGCACCAAACACGCAATCAACGCCACCACCGCCAACAAGATCCCGATCGCCGCGAACGTCCACGGATCGCGCGCCTCAACACCAAACAGCATGCTCGTCAAACTCTCGAGATACTTCGTCAACACGTAAGCAGCAACGAGCCCGATCGTGATACCAATAACCGTCAAGATCATTCCCTGTCGCACCACCATCATCAGCACGTTGCGACGATCAGCTCCGAGCGCCATGCGAATGCCGATCTCGTGCGTGCGCTGCGTCACGACGTACGCCATGATGCCGTACAGCCCGATCGCCGCGAGTTGTTGTGCGATGACTCCGAAGAGCGTCAAAAGCTTCGCAAACATCCGCTCCATCGCGAGTGTCTCGTCAGCTTGTTGCACTTGCGTGCGAACGTTGCTGAGCGGCAGATTGCTATCGACCTCGCGCATCGCCTCTCGCACGCCCGCGATAGTCGCCGCCGGATCGCCCACGGTGCGCACTTCGAAAGTGGCAAACGTCATCCGTCCGAGCACTTGTCGCCATGATTGATAGACCGTCGGCTGGATTTCGTCGCGCTGGCTGGTGTACTTCGCGTCACGCGCAACACCGACGATCTCGATATCGCTCGCTTTGGCCGGCTCAAAGCCAAATCGTTTTCCGATTGGGTTTTCATTCGGAAAGTGAGCTTTCACAAACGCCTGATTGACCACCGCGACTCGTGGCGCGCGCGCATCATCCTGTTCGGTAAGACCGCGGCCCATGAGGAGGGGAATCTCCATCGTGTTGAAGAAGTTCTCACGCACGGAATGCACTTTCACGTCGTTGTCGCGCGGCTGGCCGTTCGCTCCCATCTCGCCCGGTAGATACATTGAGCTGGTCCATGAGCTCTGCGCCAACAATGGACTGCGTGAAAAAGTAACGGCCTGCACGCCGGGCACTGCTTCAAGACGACTGAAGGCTCGTTGATACAGCTCGGCGAGCTTCTCTTTCTCGTATCCGAGCTGGCTCGGCTCGATCTTGAAGAGCAGCAGATTATTCGCGTTGAATCCCATATCGACGTGTTGCAGATTTCGGAGCGTGCGAATGAGTAGTCCGGCGCCGATCAGGAGCAACACCGACAGCGACACCTGGACCACCACCAGCGACTTGCTCAGCCACGAGCGGCTCAGCCCGCTCGAGCTGCGGCCGCTGTCTTTAAGTGCGGGCGTCAGATCTAGATTCGTCGCGCGCAGCGCGGGCAGGATGCCGAAGATGATTCCGGTAAGAAATGAGAGACCGAGTGTGAAGCCAAGCACGCGCAGATCGAGGCGCGGATTGAGTGCACTCATCTCGCGCCCGCCCCACTCAGTCACGAGCAAAAGCCCGTCTTTGATCCAGAACGCGAAGAGCACTCCGAGCGCTCCACCCACAGCGGCGAGTAAAACGCTTTCCGTCAACAACTGCCTGACCAACCGCCAGCGACTCGCGCCCACAGCAAGCCGCACTGCAATCTCTTTCTTTCGTGACGACGCGCGCACCAGCAAGAGGTTCGCCACGTTTGCGCACGCGATCAGCAGCACGACGCCAACCACTCCGGCCAACAATCGCAACGGTGATTCGAGCCAGCGACGCTGATTCATCTCACCGCGGCTCCCTGATTGGACACCGAGCTTCGGCAGATCTTTCGGGTCAAGCGTGCGCAGCGCAGCTCCGGCGTCTGTCTTTCGCAGTGCGCGGTGTTCGAGCACTGACTGCTGAAATGGACCAGCGAGACTTGCTTCCGCCTGGGCCATCGTGGCTCCGGGTTTGAGCCGTCCCATCAATCGCAACCACCAAACGCCTGCGCCTTCGAGGTAGCTGCTTTTAGGATTGATCTGCGGCTCCCATGCGAGCGGAAGCGAAACGTCCTGCGTGCTCCCGACTTGTGAAGTTCCCGAGAATCCGGCCGGAGTAACGCCGGCAATCGTGAACGCAACGTTATTAATATTGACTTGCTTACCTATCGCCGCCGGGTCGCCATTAAAACGGCTGGCCCAGAAGCGATGACTGAGAACAACGACGGGAGTCGCAGCGGCGTTGTCGTCCGCATCCGTAATCGTGCGGCCGATGATTGCCGGCACACCGAGCGCGGTGTAGTAATTGCCGGAGACTATTTGCGCGCTGACGACCTCTGCCTGACCGCCCGCGTTGAAGTTGACCTCCATCGGTGAGAACGCAAAGACGTCAGACAGCATCTCGTGTTCCTGACGGAGACGCGTGAGGGTTTGCATTGGAAACGAAGTGCCGACAGTGAGGCCCGTTGCGGGGTCGCGCATGTTGCTGCCGTCGTAACTGCCTGGTCCAAACTTCTGGCCGTTCCAGCTCGCGTTGAGCAGCACCAGCCGCTCCGGCTCCTGCACCGCGAGCTTCTTCAGCAGCACGGCGTCGACGACGCTGAACAGCGCGGTGTTTGCCCCGACTCCGAGCGCGAGCGTTAGAACCGCAATGATCGTGAACGCCGGATTATTCAAGAAGCCGCGCATTCCAAAGCGAATATCCGTGAAGATCGTTTTCATATCTGTTTCATCCGTGGCTAAGTTTTACTCGGACCGAAGCGCTTCGAGTGGATCCACCTTCGTCGCCCTGCGCGCCGGAATCCAACACGCAAGCAGAGCAACACCAACGAGCAACGCGGCAAGCAACGCAAACGTCAGCGGATCGCTCGCGCTGATACCAAACAACAACCCCTTCAACAATCTCGTGAAAGCGATCGCCCCCAGCAACCCCAACGCAACGCCAACCGCCGCGAGCTTCAATCCTTGTCCAAGGATCAACTTCAAAACGTTCGACGTTTGCGCGCCGAGAGCGAGACGTATTCCAAACTCATTCCTGCGATTAGCGACGTTGAGTGACATCACTCCGTAAATTCCCGTCAACGCCAGCAACAACGCGGTCGCAGCAAAACCAACAAGCAGCGAATTGGTGAGTCGTGTAGTTACGAGCGAGCGATCCATTGCTTGCTGAATCGTGCCCACATCGGAGAGCGGTAATTCGGGATCGAGTTTCGCGACTTCCTGCCTGATACCGGCAATGAGCGACGTGGGATCCACTGAACCACGCACGACGAGCATTGTTTCGCGTCGCACCCACTGGCTATACGGTCTATAGACGTAGGGCCACGCTTCTTCATCGAGCTTGCGGTTCTTGACGTTGGGAACGACGCCGACGATTGTCATCCATGGTCCATCACCGATGCGGATTCGCTTGTCGACCAGATCGCCGTCTGGCGAATACCTGCGCGCAAGCGACTCGTCAACGATCGCAACCGGCTGAGATTTTTCAGTATCAGACGATGTAAACGCGCGCCCGTGGAGCACCGGCATTCTCATCGCCGCGAAGTATCCCGGCGTCGTGCTGCGGATCCACGCGACTTTCGCCGGCTGTCCCTCGAAACCCTCGACCGTGAATGGCGCGCCACCACCGCCACCGCTGAACGGAACAACCTGATTCAACTCCACCGCCTCCACGCCCGGCAGATTGCTCACGCCCGCGCGAACCTGGTTGTAGAAGCTCTCGACCTGCGGTTTCTCTTTGTATTTCGTTTCGGGCAACGAGAGTCGCGCCATCAACACGTTCTCAGGGCGAAAGCCCGGATTGACCGACAGCAGATTGCGGAAACTCTGCAGAAACAACGCAGCGCCGATCAGTAGCACGAGCGAAAGCGCAAGCTGCGAGACGACGAAGATGTTGTTCAGACGTTTGTTTGATCCTGATGAGGAGCCGCGTGCGCCTTCCTTGATCGCGTCCTGCAAGTTGATGCGGGAGGCGCGCAGTGCCGGAGCTAAACCACATAGCACACCGGTGAGCAACATGACCGCGACTGTGAAGAGCAGAACAGTTCCATCGACGCGCGCGTTTTCGACATTCGGAATTTGTGTGGACACGAAACGCTTGAGCGCGGTCACAATCCAAAGGGCCAACAGCACTCCGGCAACGCTTCCGAAGAACGAGAGCAGAAGACTTTCGGTAAGCGTCTGTCGAGCAATCGTGGTGGCGCTCGCGCCGAGACACTGTCGCACTGCGATTTCACGCCTGCGCGCTGAAGCACGCGCGAGCAAAAGGTTCGTGAGGTTAGCGCACGCGATCAGCAGCACGAGCGCGATCGCGCCGAGCAACACGAGCAATGGTCGACGCACTTCGCCAACGATGTGTTGCTGCAACGGCAACATCACAGTCGTCACGGTGGAATCAAGGGCACCGTCGCCAAGTTCACGGCCGTTCTCAGCAGTCCACGCCGCGTACAAGGCAGTGATCTCTTTTTCTGCGTCCCCGGAAGTTGCGCCCGGTTGTAGGCGACCGACTGCTAGGAGATTCCACGAACTTGCATCTTGCGGATCGAGGCCTTTCGGAACCCACAATTGCGCCGGACCTGAGCTACTCTCTCGCTCAGCACGATTAGGAAAATCAAAATCGGCGGGCATGATTCCGACGATCGTCACCGGCGCGCCGTCAAGGTTTATTGATCGTCCCACGATGTTCGGGTTCGCACCAAAGCGGCGTTGCCACAGAGCGTAGCTGAGTAGCGCCACGTGATTGTTGCCCGGCGTGTCTTCCTGCGGCGTGAACGTTCGTCCGTGCAGCGGCTCACGTCCGAGCACTTCGAAGTAGTTGAACGTGACGATCGCACCCGGCACGACCTCAGGCTCGCCGCCGCCGGTGATTGAGAAGTTACCGGTTTCGAATGCTGAGAGGCTCTGGAACGTGCGCGTGCGATCGCGGTAATAAGCGACCAGCGAATCGTTGAGATCGACGTGCTTCAAACCCTTGGCCGGCGCGGAATGCCAAAACGTCATCAACCGATCCGGATCCTTAGCAGCCAGCGGCTTCAACAACACCGCATTCACAACACTAAAGATCGCGGTATTGGCGCCAATACCCAGCGCCAGCGTCAGCACCGCAATCACAGTAAACGCAGGCTTCTTCAACAACCCACGCACCGCAAAACGAATATCTCTGCTAATAAAATCCATATCAATCCATCCACAGATTTCACAGATTCTGCGTAATCAGTGAAATCTGTGGATAACCTTTCATTCGTACCTCAGCGCCACGAGGGGATCGACTTTTGTCGCGCGTCGAGCCGGCAGGAAACACGCCAGCAGCGCTACGCCAAACAACGTCCCGGTGACGATCGCGAACGTACTCACGTCAGTCGCGCTCACCTGATAAAGCAGCGTGCTCAACAGCCGCATCAATCCAAACGCGGTGCCGACACCAATGCCGACACCCAGCAGCGCCAACAACAGTCCCTGCTTCAAAATCATCTTGAGAATGTCAGATGGGCTTGCTCCGAGCGCCATGCGCACGCCGATGTAATGCGTTTGCTGGCTCACGGAATACGAGACCACGCCGTAGATCCCGATCGACGCCAGCAACAACGCGATGCCCGCGAAGATACTGATCACCAACGCCGGAAAACGTCGCATGAACGACGCCGGTGTCTGCGCGATCATCTCGTCCATCGTGCGTACGTTGAGGATTGCCGCATCGGGCTCAAGGTTACGAACTTCGTTGCGAATCGCAGCAGCAAGCGCAGTCGGATCAGTGTTAGTGCGCGCGACGAGATTGGCGAACGTTGAAGAGTTCTGGCGGAATGGGTAATACAGCACCGGCCTCAGCGCTTCATCGATCCCGGTGATCTTCACATCGCCGACTACGCCGACGATCAGATCGGGTGGACCGTCGAACGATGAGTACTTGAGCCGCATTCCCACCGGATCTCGGCCGGCAAACATCCGATCCGCGATCGTCTTACCGATGATCACGACGCCCGGCTTGTCATTAGTGTCGCGGTCGTCAAACATGCGGCCCGCAAGCAACGGCACGCCGAGAGTCTTGAAGTAATCCTCACTGACAGTACGAATGTTGGCTTCGGTTTCTTTACCCGGAGCGGGAATGGGATCGCCGTCGATGTAGAAACGCGTCGTGTTACCGGCGTTGACCGGCAGGATGTTGACCGTGCCCGCACCAGCCACGCCCGGTAGCGCCTGCACGCGCTGTCGCAGTTGATCGTTGAAGTTGATCTGCTGATTGAGTTCGGTGTATTTCGTCGGCGGCGCAATCACCGTCATCGTCAGAACGTTTTCAGTCTGGAAGCCGATGTTCGTCTGCAACAGTCGCAACAGACTCTTCATCATCAATCCGGCGCCTATTAACAACACGACCGCGAGGGCAATCTCACTGACGACCATCGCACTGCGCAAACGGTGACCAGAACCTGCGGAAGTCTGGCGCCCACCTTCTTTAAGTGCTTCGTTGAGATCGAGTTTTGAAGACTGAAGGGCAGGCGCAAGTCCGAAGATCAAACCCGTCAACAATGACAGACCGAATGAGAAAGCCAGTATCGACGCGTCGATATTCAGCGACTTCAAAAACGGCATCGCATTCAACTGGCTCTGCGGCAAGACCGCAACCAGCGCAGGCACGCCCCAGAAAGCAATCAACAAACCTGCGATACCACCCGCGAGCGATAACAAGATCGATTCAGTCAATAATTGCCGGATAACACGCCAGCGACTGGCGCCGAGCGCTGAGCGAATCGCGACTTCTTTCTGTCGCGCAAGCGATCGCGTCAACAACAAACTTGCGACGTTCGCGCACGCGATCAGCAGCACAAACCCAACCGCGCCGAGCAGCACTAACAGAATCGGCCGCACGTTCCCGATGACCTCTTCCTGAAGCGGAACGACGCGCGCTTTCACACCCGCATGCGAATCGTTGAACTGCTGCTCGATGCGACCCGCGATCAAGTTCAATTCCGACTGCGCTTCATCGGCACTCTTACCAGTCTTCAATCTGCCGATGAGGTTCGTGCCGTGCATGAAGCGGCGCGTCAACTGGTTTTGCGTCGGTTGATAAGGCAGGAAAAGGTCTGCCGGCCGCAGCGCGAATTGAAAACTCGCGGGCAACACGCCGATCACGGTGTAGCTTTCGCCATTGAGCGTGAGGGCGCGGCCGACGATGTTTGGATCGGCGCCGAAGCGGCGTTGCCACAAAGCGTAAGTCAGCACTGTTACTTTTGGCCCACCCTGATTGTCTTCACCGTTCTGAAACGTTCGTCCCAGTAGCGGATCGACACCGAGTACGGAGAAGAACGCGGCATTCACGCGCGTGGCGTTCAAGCTTTCCGGATCGCCCTGCCCACTCAGAATCGCACCGCCGCCGGAGTAAGCAGCGAGCCCTTCGAAGATGTTGTTCTGCTGGTAATCCTGGTAGTCGGGATACGAGAACTCACGCTTCGAGAATTCCTGTTTCGGCGTCTGTTCCCAAATGTGATAGAGACGGTCGGGCGACTTGTAAGGCAGCCCACGCAACAACGCCGCATTAACCACAGTGAAGATTGACGTGCTGCCGCCGATGCCGAGCGCGAGCGTGACCACCGCGATCGCGGTGAATGCGGGATGCTTCAGCAACCCACGCAGTGCAAACTTAACGTCTTTGATCATTATTGCTCCTCGATAGGTCCAATCTGTCCTATACGACCTATTCGTCTCTCAACGCGACGAGTGGATCGACGCGCGTCGCCCTGATCGCAGGTACCAGCGCCGCGAGCATCGCAATCACAAAGAACGTCCCGGACACAACCACAAACGTCCCGCGATCCGTCGGCTCGATCCCAAACAGCAGCGTCGCCAGAAACCGCGTCAACCCAAACGCACTACCGACACCGATCACGATTCCCGTCAACACGAGCGTGAGCCCGTTTTTCATAATCAAACTCAACACGTTCGCCGCTCTCGCGCCGAGCGCCATCCGTATTCCGATCTCATGTGTTCGTTGTGTAACGGAGTAAGAGACGATGCCGTAAATACCAACTGCGCCCAATATCAATGCGAGCAACGCAAACGATGCAAACAACACCATCAACGCCCGCGAAACAGCCACCGCTTCATCGACGCGTTGCGCGAGTGTCTTCACGTCGTAAATCGGTTGGTTCTTATCGATCGCAAGCACTTCGCTGCGCACGGATCGCGCGAGGGCTAGCGGCTCCGAATCGGTGCGCACGAGGAGCGTCACACTGTTCATGCGAGATTGCGCAAACGGTATGTAAATCTCAGGCGCAGCCTCGTCGGTAAGGCTCTCCTGGCGAATGTTGCCAACCACACCAACAATCGTGCGGCACAAACGTTCCGACTCTTCACAACCAAAACCGACGCGCTTCCCGAGCGGATCACTATTCGCGGAGAAGCGCTTCGCAAACGCCTGGTTGACGATCGCGACTTTCTGCCCGTCTGCGCCGTCGCGAGCGTCGTAATAACGACCGCTCAAAAGAGGTATCTTCAGCGTGCGGAAATAGTCAGCCGAGACTGTGCCGATACCCACCGCCGGATCCTTCCTCTGGTCGATCTTCGGATAACCTTCGACCGCCA
>JADMIO010987867.1_pt1 | contig 111278 bp, 93 predicted proteins | sample 8958161 | NCBI WGS metagenome assembly JADMIO01 (sample SAMN16585339, study PRJNA669376) | soil metagenome | isolation source: Crop rotation soil | place: USA: Cullars Rotation, Alabama | collected 2011 | reverse complement strand
CCGAACCGTTTTGCGCCTTCGTTCCGGCCGCTCACGCGCCGTCGAGGTGGGCGACGACCTCGCGCCGCTCGCCGGCACGGGTGACGACGAGCGGGACCGTCGCCCCTTCCGACAGGGCGTGAACGACCGCGAGGAGCTGATTGCCGCTGGCGATCGGTTGGCCGTTTACCTCTTCGATCACGTCGCCGCGCTCGAGGCCGGAGACCGCCGCCGGGCTGTCGGGGAACACTTCCGCGACGACCACCCCCGGCGCCACGGTCACGCCGAAGCGGCTCTTCCCCTCTCCTTCCCCTTCGTTCGCGGGATCGCCGGTGCGCACGGTGCGGACGAGCAGTTCCCCGGCGCGGCGGAGTTGGAGGGTGACCTCCGATCCGGCCGGGGCCGCTTCGACCGCGTCCCGCAGGTCGCTCCCGCCGGCAATCGGCCGGCCGTTCGCCTCCTCGATCACGTCGCCGCGCTCGAGGCCGGAGGCCGCCGCTGGGGTGCCCTCGATCACCTCCGCGACGACCACCCCCGGCGCCACCGTCGCACCGAGGCGGTTCTTCCGCACCGGTTCGGGCGCCCCGCTCTCGGCGCTCGGGAGGTCGGCCGCGCGGCCGCCCTCCGCCGCCCGCGCGAGGAGCGACTCCACGTCGCCCCGCAACCGGCGGATGCCGTCGAGGGTTTCGGCCAGCGCCGCCCGTTGTGCGGACCGGGCCTCGTCGGTCGCCGCGCGGGCCGCCCGGACCGCGTCGCGCAACTCCTTCACCTCCGCGAGTGCGGTGCGGAGCGCGTCGCGCACGTCTTCCGCCTCCTGCCGACCGACGACCGGGAGAGCAGCCTCGACCGCGACGGTCTCCACGACCACCGCCGGCCCCTTGCCGCCCGCCCCCGCGGCCTTCGACCCGGTCCGCTTCGGGGCGGCCTTCCGCGCGCCCCCCGGAGCACCGTTCCGCCCGCCGTCCGCCTTCTTTCCCGCCTTCGCCATCGCCCGGTCCTCCGGTCGCGCCCGTCTTCAAACCGTCGTACGCTGTCCGCCCGCCCGCTCCCGCTCCCACTGGTGCTCGCGCTCGCGGCGGTGGTGGTGGTACGCCAGTCCGAGAAACGCGATCCCCAGCCCGATGACCGCGACGCACGCGCAGAACACCAGGCTAAAGACCAGCGAACCGTCCATCTGCGACAACTTGACGACCACCGGGTTCCCATCGCTCTTGACGATCGGATCGTGCGCGTATCGGGTGCCGATGGCCAGGGCGGTCAGCCCCAGGCCGATGGTGGCACCCACCGTGATGATCGCCCCGCACAGTGCTCGCATGGCCGGTCGCTCCAGAGGTGGTGAAAGGGAGGGCGGCGAGCGGACGAACCGCCCGGCCCTGGCGTGGGGACGCGGCACCCGCTTCGGCCCGGCGCCGCGGGCGCGGTCCGGCGCCGGATTACTGCCCGATCATCCGGAGGCACCCGCCGAAGACCAGCAGAATCCCGGCCAGGATGATGAACAGGCTGCTGCACCCGCAACTCGGCCAGGCGCCGAAGCGCCCGCTCGGCGCCATGTCCCCGGCCCCGAAGAACCCGCCCCCGCCCGCCATAACAAGTTCCCCGCGCGGCCCGGATGCGCGCTCGCCCGCGGCGGTCCACAGCGGACGCCGGGGGACGCGATCACGGTTGAAACAGGATGCAAGTTACGCGCCGGAGCGTCTGGAAAGGCACGGGAACCGCGGGATCAGGATTTGAGGTAGTTCACGTCCCGGACGTTCTGTTCCGCGACCGCGCGCGTGATCTTCCCCGCGCGCAGGAGTTGCTTCACCGACTCGTCGAAGGTGAACATCCCCTCGTCGCGACCGGTCTGGATGTAGTTATCGATGCTCTCGATCTTGTTCGTGCGGATCGCGCTGGCGATCGGGTGCGTGTTCCACATCACTTCAAGGGCGAGGTGGCGCTTTTCGGTCTTACTCACTCCCGGCAATAGCCGCTGGCTCACGATCGCCCGCAGGCTCATCGCGAGCTGCGCCCGCACCGCGGACTGGGCGTCCGGCGGGAACAGGTCCGGGAACCGCGTGACGGCGCCCTTCGCGTCGCGCGTGTGCAGCGTGCTGAACACGAGGTGACCGGTTTCGGCCGCCGAGAGGGCCATTTGTGCCGTGTCGCGGTCGCGTATCTCGCCCACGAGGATCACGTCGGGGTCTTGCCGCAGCCCGTACTTCAGCCCGTCGGCGAAGTTGAGCACGTCGGTGCCCACTTCGCGCTGCGTGACGACCGAGTTGGGCTCGCGCGGGAACTGGTACTCGACCGGTTCTTCCACCGTGATAATGCGGTAGCCGCCGGCCTTGTTGAGCCGGTTCACGATCATCGCGAGTGTCGTCGTCTTGCCCGACCCGGTCGCGCCGGTCAGGACAACGAGCCCGTCGCGAAGCGCCGCGATCTTCTCCGCGAGCGGCAGTGGAAAGTTCGCCCACGCGAGATCGGGGATCTTGTCGGGAATCACCCGGAAGCACCCGCCGGTGTTGCCGCCCGCGAGGAACAGCGTCGCGCGGAACCGTGCCGAGCGACCGTCCACGGGGCATTCGAACGAGAAGTCGGCGTTCTTTTGCGTCTGGAGGCGCGTGAGGGCATCGTGCGGGCACGCGGAGAGGAGCAGCGGTTCGGCTTCTTCCTCGGTGATGGGGGCTTCGGGCAACTCGGTGAGATCGCCGTGCATCCGGATGACCGGCGGGTGCCCGACGATGACGTGCAGGTCGGACGCACCGGCTTGCACCGCCCATTCGAGCCAGCGGCGGAGCTTCTCGGCGAACGGCGGGGGTTCCGGGACTGGCATCAGATGAAGTGGGTGCGGGTGAAGTGATGTCTTCGCCCTCTCCCCTTGCGGGAGAGGGTGGCGAGGCTCTGCGAGCCGGGTGAGGGGGACGCCGAACTTTCCGAGCGGGCGGAGCGTGCTTATGTGTCCGCGGAAGTTTCACCCCTCACCCGGCTTGTTCGCAGGAGCGAACAAGCCACCCTCTCCCGCAAGGGGAGAGGGCAAAGAGAAAACCGCCCCGTTGCTGGCGCTACGGGTTCGCCGCCCTTACCGATTGAACAGGAACGCCGGCGTGTTGATCAGCGCCCACACCAGGTCCTGCGCGCCGAGCACGCGGGCGTCCGACGGCGGCACCTTCGCGGCCTCGGCGGCCAGCGCCGCGTATTCCTTGTCCTGCGCCAGGTACATCCCACGCAGTGCGTCCTTCTGCGCCTGCGTCCGCTGAGCGACCGGCGTCTCCAGCATCGCGACCTGCTGCGGCGTCAGCGTGCTCTGGAGCTTCGGGTTCGCGTCCGTCGTCACCGACACGCGGAACTTGCCGATCACGTGCTTCGTGCCGAACCGCTGGTCCAGAACCGCGGTGAAGTACAACCCGGCCGTGCCGCTCACCGGCTTGTCGAACTTGAACAGCGCCGCGTTGTCCTGCCCGAACCGCGGGGCCGTCGCCCAGCCGGTCGCGGGGTTGTTGTCGACCGCGTTCTGCGCCGGGAAGGTGTCCTGGGCGAAGATCGCCTGCGCCCCGCCGAGTTTAATGGGCGTCGGGTTCGCGTCCGGCTTGTCGAGCTGCTTGTACGTCAGCCTAAACTCGTTGAGCACAAAATTGCCGTTGTCGGCCCGGCCCGGCCCCTTCGCGGGCAGGCCCGGATCGGCGAACACTTCCAGACGAACCGCGGTGATCGGCTTGTCCGTCTCCAGCAGCCCCGACACGGTGTAAGTGTCGGCTTCGGGCACCTTGCCGGTGGCGAGGATAGTGCCGTCCGCGGAAATCTTCAGCGGGGAGTCGGCGGCCTTGCCGTCGGCGCGGCGCATGTCGAGCGGCAGCCACGCCGTCGGCTTCTGCGACTTCAGCCCCTCCTCCCACGCCGCCTGTTTGGCGTCGAGTTGCGCCTTGTACGCCTCGAACGCCGCGGCCTTCGGCTTGTACTCCGCCACCATTTGCGCGTGGTCCTGGGCGGCGGCGCGGATCGCCTCGATCGCCGCCGCGCGCTCCTTCGGGTTGGGCAGCCGGTTCAGCACCGCGAGGTAGATCTTGTCGGCGACCTTCCCGTCGTCCTTCTCCGCGAGCACCATCTGGTTGATACGGTTGTTCGGATCCTTCACCGCCTCGCCGACGATCGGGCCGTTGACCATCGCGAGAACCGGCCCGAGGTTCAGGCCCGTGCCGCGCTCGCACTCGCAGGAGCTTTCGCGAACCGGCTTGTTGAACAGCTCCAGGAACCCGCCGGGCAGATCGACGTTGCTATCGACCAGTTGAGCGGCCCGCGCGCCGGCGGGAAGGCCCGGCAGACGACTCACCGAACCCGTCGCCTTGTGGATCGCGTCGAACAGCACTTCGGCCGACAGCCGCCTCGCGAGCGCGTGCGAGTAGTTGATCTCGTCGTCGCGGTTCCACTTGTTGGTCACGAGCGAGAGCTGGTACGTGCGGCTCTTGCAGATCGTCTTGATCAGCTTCTGCGTGTCGAAGCCGCTCTTGATGAAGTCCTGCGTCAGCGCGTCGAGCAACTCCGGGTTGGTGGGCGGGTTGCCGGCGCGGATGTCGTCCACCGGCTCGATCAGCCCGACGCCGAGCATGTAGCTCCAGATGCGGTTGACGTAGCTCTTGGCGAAGTACTGGTTCTGCTCCGCGGTGATCCACCGCGCCGCCAGCGCACGCCGGTGCTCGCCGGGGGGCAGGTCGGCGTCGATCTTGTAGGGGAAGTGCGGCGCCGCGACCTCGCCGGTGCGCTCGTGCTTGATCTCGCCGCCCTTCGCGTCGGTGATGATCTCGACCAGCGGCTTCGCACCTTCCACCGCGGTGCCGCCGATGTTCTGCCCCTTGAACTTCGGGTCGGGCTGGCGGCCGACCTGCGCGAAGAACGCGGCCATCCCGTAGTACTGGTCCTGAGTCCACTTCTCGAACGGGTGGTCGTGGCACTTGTTGCAGTTGAACCGCACGCCGAGGAACAGTTGCGTGGTGTTCTCCATCACCGCGTCGGCGGTGCGGAGCGTCTTGAAGTACGCGGCCGGCGGGTTCTCGACGTTCGAGCCGCTCGCGGTGAGGATCTCGAACGCGAACTTGTCGTACGGCTTGTTCGTGGCGACCTGCTCGTAAATCCACTTGCGGAATGCGTTCGCGCCGACGTCGCCGAGGAACTTCCGGTTCACCATGAGCATGTCGGCCCACTTGTTCGACCAGTGCTCGACGTACGCCTCGCCGCCGACGAGTTTCTCGATCACCTCATTTCGCTTGGCGCGGCTGTCGCGCTTGTCTGAGGTGAACGCGATCACCTCTTCGGACGTCGGCGGCAGCCCGGTGAGGTCGAGGTAGACGCGGCGGAGGAAGGTCGCGTCATCGGCCAACTCCGAAGCCTGTACGCGCACCTTTTTGAGCTTCGCGTCAACGAGTTCGTCGATGTAGTTGTGGACCGGCCGCGGCTCCCAGGCGAACCCGCTGCGGTCGCCCATGATGACGACCGTGCTCGCCGCGTACGCCCCTTCGTAACGCGCGAGCATCGTCGCCTCGCCGCGCCGGAGGGTGGTCACCAGACCGGTCGCCTTCTCGACGGTCGCGGTCTCGGTGTTGCTGCTGTCGATGAACGCCTCGGCGGTCACGTCGCGCACGCGGCCGTCGGCGTAGGTCGCGACAACCGCGAACTGCTGCTTCTGGCCGATCCGCGAGACGATCGGGTTCTTCGGGAAAATTTCGATCGACTTCACGCGCACCGCGTCGAGGTCGAGCTTCACTCCTTGACTGATCCACCGGCGGATTAACTCGTAGTTCGGGTCGCCCGCGTTCATCGTGACGCCGCCCTGGTGCGGTACGGCACCGGCGGGCTTCAGGAGCATCAAGCTCTTTTCGGGAGCGGCCCGGTTGAAGCGCCGGCCTTCGAGGTCGTCGGTGAGCGCGCGGAAGTCGAAAATCGGGTCGTACCCGCGGAGCGAGAGCTTGAACCCGTTCTTGCCGGCCTGCGCGCCGTGGCAGGTGCCGGCGTTGCAGCCGAGCTTGCCGAGCACCGGCTGAACGTCGGTCACGAAGCTGACCGCCGCGTTCTCACCGTAGCCCTTCACCGTCAGCGGGATGCTGGCGGAGGCGCTACCGAGCGACACCGCGATGCTTCCGGTGCCGTCCGCGGAAGGCCGAACGAGACCCGCGGTGTGCGCCGCGAACTTCGGCGGTGCGATCTTCGCGAGGCGGGTCGCGTCGATGGTCTCGCCGTTGTCGAGGGTTGCGGTGACGAGCAGTTGCGCGTAGGCGAACGGCCCCTGGAGTTCGACCTTCGCGGGGCGAACGTCCAGTTTCGTGACCTTCGCCCCGTCGGGGAGCTTCTCTTGCGCGAAAACCGGCGCGCCGAAGGCGACGACCAGGGCAGCGGCAGCGTATGACAGGCGCTTCATGGAAGAGGTCTCGCGGAGTCGTAGAGCACGCGGCTCGCGTGCTGTTTCGTTGGTATCGCAAAAAGCACGCGAGCCGCGTGCTCTACGGAGTTACTTCTTCGGCAGCACAGTGAACTGGCTGATGAGCTTGCCGGTCGCGGCGTCGTGCAGCCACACGACGCCATCGAAGCCCGCACTCGCGATCACCTTGCCCGCGGGGTGCCACGCGACCGCGTACACCTGGCCGGTCACCTTCTCGCACACCACCTTCGCGCCGGTGTTCGCGTCGTAGATGCGAACTTCGCCCCGGCCGTCGAGACCGCTGGTCGCGGCGAACCGCGTCCCCTCGGGATCGAACGCCACCGACGAGATGCGGCCCAGCATCTTCTCGTACTCGCGCACGCGGTTCGAGTCGTCGCCGATCTCGCGCTTCACCTCGCGGTGCATCTTGTAGAGCCGCGGCACGCCGTCCGAACCGCCGACCACCAGTTCATCGTACACGTTCGGCTTCGCGCCCGGCGTATCCGCCGGAATCTTCTGAAGCTTCTGCTCCTTCATCGGCCGGCGGTCCAGGGTCATTAGCCCGCCTTTCAGCGCGCCGGGCGTGATGCTCGTGATGTTGTCGATGAACCGCTGCGTCTCGACGTGCGTCAGCTTCATACTCATGTCGCGGCTGACGGACGCGAGGTGCAGCCCGTCTTGCGAGAACACGGTGCCGATCACCCAGTCGGAGTGCGTGCCCATCTGGAGGATCTGCTTGCCGGTCAGCGCGTCCACCGCGCGGACGGTGTTGTCGGCGCAGCCGAACGCGATCTGCTTGCCGTCGGGCGACCAGCTCACGCCGTAGAGCGTGTCGAACGTGACCGGCGTGGAGACGAGCAGTTTTTCGTCTTCCGCGTTCCAGACCTGCACCTCGCCGAAGCGGCCGGGCGCGCCGCCGACGGCAGCGATCTTCTTGCCGTCCGGCGAGTACACGATCGCCTGCACGCGCTCGGAAATGCCGATCAGCCGCGACTTCAGCTCGTACTTCTCGGTGTCGTAGAGCAGGATCTCGTGATAGCCCGTCACCGCGAGCCGCGAGCCGTCCGCGTTGTAGCTCAGGGCGGTGATGACCGGCGGCGCCGAGTACTTCGGCGGGTTCGCGGCGTCCACCGCGACCGCCTTCGCGCTCGCGGGCGTGTCGTCGGTCGCGCCTTGCGTGATCCAGTCCGTAATGGTCTTGAGCTGAATGACGTTGAGCGGGTCGCGGTTCTTCGGCATCTCCGCCTTGCCGTTGGCGTGCGGCTTGATCTGCTCGACGAGGTAACTTTCGGCCGGCTTACCAGGCACGACACCCGCTTTTTCGCGCTCACCGGGCTTGAGCAGGTTCGCGTGATCGGTGGTGACGTACCCACCGAGCGGTTTGGCGGGCTGGTGGCACCCATTGCAGTGCTGCTGAAGGATCGGGCGCACGTCCTTGTAGTAGCTCACCTTGACCGGTTCTTCGGCGGGTGCTGCGACCGGCAGAACCAAAGCGGAAAGAGCCGCGAGCGCGAAACGAATTCGCATGGAATGCGAACCTCGGCAGGAGGGACAGAGGGCCGGGGTTGAAGTCGGGCAGGAGATAGTAGTTTAGCAATTGTCGGGCGGGGTGATCAACCGGTCGGTCCCGGATTCTCCAGAATCCGGGACCGACCGGTTGAGCCGCGGGCGAGTCGGGAACGGCTCGCACCGCCGAGCGGCACTATTTCCCCGACCACTTCCACGCCGTCAGCCCGTTCAGATCGCGGACGAAGACCTCGTCCCCGCAGACCGCGAGGTGCGCCCACGTGTCGTTCTCCGCGAGCTTCCGCGTGTCGAGCAGTTCGAACTCCTTCGCGTTCGCCCGGATCAGGAACAGTATGCCGCGGTTGTCCAGCGCCAGGATCTTGTCGCCGTTGGCGACGAGGCTCCAGTAGTCACCGAAGCGGTCGTCGGTCCCCCACCGTTGCTTGCCGGTCTTGACGTCCACGCACACCAGTCGCTTGTCCTTTCCGAGCACGTACGCGTGCCCGTCCACGACGACCGGCGTGCTCATGTTCCCCTCGTAGCGCACGGTCCACGCGTCCGCGGTGTCGTACTTGCCTCCTGCGCTGGTCACACGCAGCAGCCGCGTGTTGCCGCCGTAGGTGCTGGTGAACACGCCGTCGTCGCCCACGGGGACGGGCGTCAGGATGTTCATGCCGCGGAACGACGGGATCTCCTTCGACCACAACTCCTTTCCGGTGTCGCGGTCGACCCCCGCGAGCTTTGTGCGGGTCTGAACGACGACCTGATCGGTTCCAGCGAGCCTGGCGAATACCGGCGACGAAAATGCAGACCCCATCATTCCCCCGCCGTCCTTGAGGGTGCGCCACAGAACCTTCCCGGTCCGCTTATCGACCTTTGCGAACCCGCCACCGGCCTGGACGTAAACCCCGTCCGCGTCAACAATCGGGGAGCACACGAACCCGAAATCCGGGGCCGGCGCCTCGAACTCCTTCACGAAATCGACGCGCCACCGCTCGCGGCCGCTCGCACCGTCGAGCGCCACCAGTACGTCTCTCATACCGGCGACGAACAACGTCTCGCCGTCGGAGGCCGGGGTCGAACGGATCCAGTTCCCGTTCTTGGCCGCAAAGAACGGCACCGTAATCGACCCGTCCCAGCTCGTTTTCCACAGCTCCTTCCCGGTCTTGCGATCGTGGGCCGTTACCACTTCTGATTTCTTGTCAACGGTTTGCGTCGTGAACACCCGGTCGGCGGCGACGATCGGGCCGGAATAGCTCGGGCCGAGGTTCTCGACCCGCCAGACCTGTTTGAGCGCGTCCCCGGCGATCTTGTCCGGCCACGCCGGACCGGCGACGAGGCCGTCGCGGTTCGGACCGCGCCACTGCGGCCAGACGGGCGGGTCGGTTGCGAACGCCGCCGACGCCAGAAGCAGCAGCACGCCGAGCGAGCGAAAAAAGGCCATGCGGAACCTCCGGTAACACGAAAATGGTCGAATCCATGTTCAACCGCAACCGCGGGGCGGCTTTAACCGCCCGCGGCCCGAGTTCACCATTTCGCGACCGTCGGCCTGAGAGAAAGTCAGGAATGAGGAGTGAGGAATGAGGAGTGAGGAGCAGAGCCCGCTGTGGTACACTCTGCGGGAGCGGTGAGTCGAGTCCGACTCCTCATTCCTCACTCCTCGTTCTCCCGACGGTGTCCCATGTATCGCGCGTTCGGCCTGCTCCGCCCCGATTCCGACTTCACCATGGACGAGGCCCAGAAGCGCCTCGCCGCGAAGTTCTCCGGCTTCGCCATCGCGCGCGACCCCAATCAGGTCGTCGTCAGTCAGGGCGAATGGTGGATCGCGATGGCGCTCGTCTCCGGTCCCGAGATCCAGATGGAAACCGAGGGCATCGTCGGGCACCTCGCGGGGATCGAGCCGTCCGAGGCGGACATCCTCGCCTCGACCGACCGCCGCGTCGAGGTATGGACCGACGTCCCCGACCCGTTCATGGAACATTTCGACCACTTCCAGTTCGTGATCGAGGTGCTGAAGAGCTTCAACGGACTGCTCGCGATCGACCCGAAGGAGCCGGGGGTGCTGTAGGACCAGAGGGCAGAGGGCAGAGGACAGAGGACAGAAAGCAGGCACTCGTCTTCTGTCTTTGCTGGTCTCTGTCCTCTGGTCTCTGTCCTCTGCCCTCCGCCGCCTCCGGACCTCCGCGCGCCCGTTCGGGTGTGTTATCATCGCGGCATGTCAACCGAAACCGCTCTGCTCCGCGCAATCCGCGACATGCCCGACGAGGACACGCCCCGCCTCGTCTACGCGGACTACCTCGAAGAAGAGGGCAACGCGCCACGCGCCGAGTTCATCCGCGTGCAGTGCGCCCTCGCGCGCCTCCCCGAGGGCGATCCGCAACGGCACGCCCTCGAAGACCGGCAGCACGAACTGCTCGCGGAGCACGAGTGCGCGTGGCTCGGCGTCGCCCCCGACGCGATGGACGAGTTGGAGGAGTGGACCTTCGAGCGCGGGTTCGTCCACGAGGTCGCGGCGAGTCCGTACTTCATGCGCGGGCCGGGCGCGGACCTGTGTACCTCGAACCTCGTCCGCCGGTGGCGCGTAACGTCCGGCGTGGACAACTTCCCCGAAGACCTGAAGGAAGCGGGTCAGCGCGGGTGGTTCTCGCGGCTCGAAGCGGTCGATCTGTCCGCGTGGTATCCCCCGCTCGGTGAGATGAGCGGTTTCTTTTCGCGCTCCAACTTCGGCAAACTCCGCGAACTCGACGTCTCGAACCGACCGGGCCTGGACGCACTGCCGGACCTGCTCGCGTTCGCACCCTTCCGCGACCAACTGAAGGTTCTGCGCTGCGACGGCCGGTACGGCGAGCGCCTCGACGCGGCGGAGCTGATTCGCGCGCTCGGCCCCGACTGCCGGCTCGACGAGTTGACCGCTTCAGCCGCGATGCTCACCGACGCCGACCTCGGTGACCTGCTGGCGGCGCGGGTGTGTTCGCAACTCACGTCGCTGGACGTCACGCGCAACGGGATCATGGCCAGCGGCTGGAACGCCTTCAAGAGCGCCCCGTGCCGGCTCCGCGAACTCGACGTTTCCTGGACCACTCTCGGCTCGCCCGCGCTCGCCCGCCTCCTCGGTTACCCCGCGCTGCGCGAGTTGCGGCGCCTTCACCTTTCCAGCCAATCGCTTGAAAACGCTGACGAACTGGCGAGTTCGCCGTTCTGGGCACAGGCCGAAGATCTCCGGATCCAGTCCGGGCCGGCCGGGCCCGGTGGATACGGGGACGAAATTCCCCTCGACGAGTTCGACGACCCCGACGTCCCGGAACCAGCGACCGGGACGGCCGCCGACCCCGCGGACGTCTCGCTCGACACGCTGTTCGCGTCGGCCGGATCGAAGCACCTCCGCAGGCTCGACATCGCGGGCTGTGCGCTCCGCGACGCCGGCGTGGCGAAGCTGTGCGCCGCCGCGTGGGCCGAATCGCTCACGTACCTCGACCTGTCGTCGAATTACCTCTCCGACGAGGCGCTCCGCACGATCGCCAAGAGCGGGCGCTTGAAGAAGTTGCACACGCTGCACCTCAACTTCAACAGCCCGTACCACCAGGCGGGAGCAGCGGCGACCGACGCGATCACCGATGCGGGCCTCCGCGTGCTGGCCGACTGCCCCGATCTCGCGAACCTGCGGGTACTATCGCTGAGCGGAATCAGGCTCACCGCGACCGGCCTCGACGCGGTCCTCAACTCCCCGCACTGGCGGCTGAGCGGATTGCAACTCTCGCGGTGTCAGTTGCGGCCGAACGTGGTCGATGTGCTCGCATTGTCGCCGCGACTGTCGCGGTTGGAGGTGCTCGACCTCAGCGGCAACGACGAGCTCGATACGGACGATCTGACGCCGCTCGCGGAATCGGAGTACCTGTCGCCGCAGACGGAGTTGGACATCCGCGGGCTGGACGCGGGCGACGGAACGGTTCGCACGGCGCTTCGCGAGCGCCTGGGGCGGCGCCTGAGCGAGTGACACGAAGGGCAGGTTGAAGGGTCGCGGGTCTTGTTTGTTTTGACCTCCCCCCTTGAGGGGGAGGTCGCCGCGTCGCTTTGGACGCGGCGGGTGGGGGGTGAGACGTCACTCCCGTCGAATCGCTTACCCCCACCCGGCTCGCAAAGCCTCGCCGACCTCCCCCTCAAGGGGGGAGGTCAAGTCAACTTCTGCCGCGCCAGCGCCAGCGCCCCGTGAACGACCACCTCTTCGCCCAGCGCCGCGGGCACGATGTCCGTCAGGCCGGCGAAGGGCAGGAAGACGTCTCGCGCCACGAAGTGCCGAAGCGGTTCGAACAGCAACTCTTCGCCAATCAGCGATACACCGCCCCCAATCACGATCCGCTGCGGGCAGAGGAGAACGATCACCTGACAAATGGCCTGCGCGAGCGCGTTTCTCGCGTTCGCGATGATTCCGAGGGCGTCCTCGTCTCCTTCCCGAGCGGCCTGCGCGACGAGAGCCCCGGTCACCTTCGCGGGATCGCAGTCGGCTAACCTTCGGAGCGGCGTGTCACGATGCTCGCGTGCTTCGACCCATCCGGCCCCGGCGTCCGCAATCGCCCAGCCCGATGCGCAGTCCTCCAACGACATCGTGTAGTAGTCGCGCTCGACTCCTTCCGCGTAAACCTTCAGGTGCCCGATCTCCGCCGCCCCACGGCCGACACCGCGATAAATTTGCCCGTCGATGATGAGTCCACCCCCGATCCCGCTGCCGATGGTGATGTAGAAGACCGGCGACAGCCCCTTCCCCGCGCCGAACAGCGCCTCTGCGAGCCCCGCGACGTCGGCATCGTTACACAGTACCGCGGGCACGCCGACGAGGTCGCTGACCCAGTCCGCGAGCGGGAACCCGTCCCACCCCGCGATCTGGTGCGACTTGATTACGGTGCGCGTGGCGTCGTCGGTCGGGCCGCCGAAGCCGATTCCGACTCCGCGGAGCGCCCCGCGAGTAAGTTTGGCCTTTGCGAGCAGTTCGGGCACCGCCGCGACGATCTGCTTGCGAATCCCCTCGCTCCCTTCGGCCGGATTCACGGTGCCGCGCCACAGCGCGGCGATGTTCCCGTCGCCCGCACCGATCCCGAGTTGCAGTTTCGTGCCGCCGATTTCGATTCCGAGGAACATGCCTGCGCCTGCCTGGAGTGGGAGCGTTTGGGTTAGTCATTGGAGCGGCCCGGTTACTGCTCGGCAAGCCGCGAAGAACGAGCGGTCGATTCTGGCACGCCCGAAGCAGATAGGGTAGGATGCGGACATGCACTTCACGGACGAGCAGCCATTTCTCGATGCGGTGTTCGACCGGTACGCGGACGACCGGCCGCGACTGATCTACGCCGACTTCCTCGACGACTCCGGCGAGCCCGCGCGCGCGGAGTTGATCCGCGTGCAGCTCGCGCTCTCCAAGTTGAGCGAGGACGACCCGCGCCGCCCCGCCCTCAGCGACCGGCAGGCCGAACTGCTCACGCAGAACCGCGCCGAGTGGACCGCGCACCTCGCGGGACTGGTCGTCAGCGTCGATTTCCGCCGCGGCATTCCGGATTCGGCGTCCGTTGATGCCTCGACGTTCCTCGAACGCGGGAACGAACTCTTCAAGCGGCTCCGAGTGCGCCGGTTGCGGTTGCTCGACGCCGCGCCGCTCATGCCGAAGCTCGCGGTGTCGCCGCTACTGGCGAGCGTGCGCGAACTCGACCTGTGCAGCGCCGAACTCGGTAACGCGGGTGTTGCGTTGCTCGCGGAGTCGCCGCACCTCAAGCACCTCGACGCCCTCGACCTCGGCTTCAACGGTCTCGACGACGCCGGCATCGACGCACTCGCCCGCAGCAGCCTGCTACCCAACCTGACGTCCCTCGCGATCAACGACAACGACCGCGTCTCCGGTGACGGGCTGCGCGCGCTCGCGGAGTCGCCGTTCTTCGCGGGGCTGACGGCGCTCGATGTATCGGGCAACGACGTCGGTGAAATCGGTATGAAGGCGGTCGTCGCGAGCCGGTCGATGGCGCGGCTGCGGTCGTTCCGCGTGAACAACAACCACATCGGCCCCGCGGGAATCGTGGCGCTGGCCGGATCGCCGCTCCTCGGACGGATGCTCAAGGCCGACTCGAAGCTCGAACTGCGCGGCACCGCGAGCGGTCCGCAGGGTGCCGCGGCCCTCGCGGCGTGTCCGGCGCTCGCGGGTTGCACCGCGCTCGACCTCACCGACAACTACCTCGGCGACGCGGGCCTCGCGGCGCTGCTCCGTTCGCCGTATCTCGGCCGGTTGGAGTTGCTGAAGCTCGGCCGCAACCAGCTCACCGACGCGGGCATCACCGCGACCCGCGACCGGCTCGACGCACTGTTCAACCACCTCCGCGTGCTCGACGTGTCGCACAACCGGCTCACGCGGGTCGGGCTGGGCATCCTGCGCACGCTGCCGGCCGGCCGACCCGTTCACATCGAGGACGGCGGGAACGTGCAGTCGCCGACCGCGGGCGACGCCCCGGTGGCGGTGTCGGAGTTGATCCCCGGCCTCGTGGACGGGGCCGCGGAGGCCGCTCGGCTCAAGCACTTGGTCGCCAACCCGCGCCACCGGCCCGACGCGACCTGACATTCGCACACTTCTCACACCGCCGTGCTTGCAACGCGGTACGGCGGTGTTAAAATCCGCGGACCCAAGCCCCAAGCGTGCGCCCGACCGCCTCTCCACGGGTTCGCTCGTGGCCGAATTGGCCGTTCTCTAACAGGTGTCGCTCGTGAACAACACGTGTCCATCGTGTGGCGCGATTTACAACGTCGCTTCCAAAGACATTGGCCGCAGGATCAAGTGCAAGAAGTGCAGCGCCGCACTCATCGTCACGGAAGCGGGGTTGGAGGAGGAAGGGGCGGCCGCAGCCGCGCCCGCCCCGAGGTCGTCTCCCGCGCCGGCCCCGGACGACTACGAAGAAGAACCACCGGTCGAGCGCAAGAAGAAGCGCGACCGCCCCGCCGGCCCCGGATTCAACCCGCTCGCGCTGCTGGAGAAGGTCGGCGGCCTTCCGACCATCCTCTTCGCCTCCGGCGTGTTCTTCGTCATCGTGTTCACGTCGTTCCCGGTCATCGGGGCCGCCGCCACCCGGCGCGACAAGGCCAAGGAGGACCAGCTCAAGCTCGAACAGGCGACCAAGATCAAGAACCTGTTCCCGAAGGGGAAGAAGGTCAGCGACCTCACCTCGGACGAACTGAAGCGGATCGAGGACGACACGAAGAAGATCAACGACGAGTACGAGAAGCAGATCACCGACGCCACCCTGAGCGCCGAGCGGACCAAGATCGGCAACATCCGCGACGAGTGGTTCGAGATGTACGGACTGATGTTCGGGTTCATCCTCGTCGCGTTCGGGTGCATCGGGTACCTGAGAACCGAGCAACCGCTGACCCTCCGGATCGTTGCCGCCGTCATACTGGGGGCGATGATGCTCATCATGTTCAGCAAGTTCGGCGGGTGCGCCGTTCCGAAGTAGCGCAACTTCACACCGGCGCGGGCGGTTCGTACTCTGACCGAGTACGTATCGCCCGCGCCGCCGCACGTCGCGACGGCCGCTCCCACCCGTCACCCGGCCGCACGCTAATGCCCGACTCCGCCGACCCGCTCGCACCCAGGTACAAGCGCGTTCTCCTCAAGCTCAGCGGCGAGGCCCTGGGCTTCGGCGGGGGCAAACTCGGCATCGATCTCGACGAAACGTCGAAGATCGCCCGCCAGCTCGCGCGGATCGCGACCCGCGGCGTCCAACTGGCGATCGTCGTCGGCGGCGGGAACCTGCTCCGCGGCGCACAGTTCGCCGGCGGCGACCCGCGGATGAAGCCCGCCACGGCCGACTACATGGGGATGCTCGGCACGGTGATGAACGGCCTGGCGCTGCAAGACACACTCGAATCCATGAACGTGGAAACGCGGCTCCAGAGCGCCGTGCGGATGGAGACGATCGCCGAGCCGTACATCCGCCGCCGCGCGATCCGGCACCTCGAAAAGGGCCGCGTCGTGATCCTGGCGGGCGGCACCGGCAACCCGTTCGTGACGACCGACACCGCGGCCGCTCTCCGCGGCACCGAACTCCACGCCGACGTGCTCTTGAAGGCCACCAAGGTGGACGGCGTCTACAACGCCGACCCGAAGAAGAACGAGTACGCGGAGAAGTTCGACCGGCTCACGTTCGACCAGGTGATCCAGAAGCAACTCGGCGTGATGGACATCGGCGCGTTCGAGATGTGCCGACAGGCGAAGTTGCCGATTCTGGTGTTCGACTACACCAAGGACGGCGCCATCGAGAAGGCCGTCGCCGGGCAGCCGATCGGCACCGTGGTTAGCGGGTAGCCGTTGGTCATTAGTCCTTGGTCATCCGGCGCTTCGCGCGACGCGTGGGTGCGTGTTTGACCACCTTTCCGGCACCCCGACGACCTGCGACAATGCTTGTGACTAATGACCAATGACTAATGACGGAGGACAAGTTCATGACCAGCCAAGAGATTATGAAGGACGCCGAGGCGCGCATGCAGAAGGCGCTGGACGTGTTCCAGACCGACCTGCGCGGCCTGCGGACCGGCCGCGCCTCGCCGCAGATGCTCGACGCGCTGCGCGTGGACAACTACGGGACCCTGTCGCCGATCCGCGACGTCGCGTCGGTCACCTGCCCGGACGCCGCGACCATCGTCATCAAGCCGTACGTCGCGGAGAGCCTCAAGGAGATCGAAAAGGCGATCCGGTCGAGCGACCTGGGCATGGCGCCCAATAATGACGGCAAGGTGATTAGGCTCTCGATCCCGGCGATGAGCGGCGACCAGCGGAAGAAGATCGTCAAGCAGATCGGGACGTCGGCCGAGTCCGCGAAGACGTCGTGCCGGAACATCCGCCGCGACGCCAACAAGCACTTCGAGGACGCGGAGAAGGCCAAGAAGATGACCGAGGACGACCGCGACAAGGGCAAGACGAAGGTACAGGACTTGCTCAAGACCTACGAGGGCAAGATCGACGCGCTGAGCAAGGCGAAGGAAAAGGAAGTGATGGAGGGGTGACCGTCTCGTGCTGACTCACCGAGTTGGCCGCGAGCCGCAGGCGAACGCGCCGGTTCGAGCCCCGCGCCGTGCAGACTGTGCCTCCGCACAGTCCGCTGCGCGAGGCCGAAAGCGCCGTCCTGCGGCTCGCGCGTTCTGAAATCGCCCGGCGCGACGTACGAACTACCCCGCACCGAACTCTCCGCCCGCCCGAGCTGCCAATGCGATCCCTCCGCGCCGTCTCCGAGCTGTACCCGAAGGCGAGCGAACTCGGGCTCTCCGAGACGCAGGTCGCCGACAGCCGGTCGCGGCACGGGGCCAACCGGCTGACCCCGCTGCCCCGCGAACCGGTCTGGAAGAAATTCCTTGCCAAGTTCGACGAGCCCATCATCAAGATCCTGCTCGCCGCGTCGCTGCTGAAGATCGTCGTCGATCTGTTCGAGGCTTCGCCGCTCGCGGGCGGGCTGTCGCTCGGCGCGGTCGTCGCGGTTCTGGCCGTCGCGCTCGTCGCGAAGCTCGGCGAGTGGCTCCCGTCGGCGCTGTTCGGCCTCGCGGGGCTTCTCGTCGGCGTGAGCGTCGCGATCGGCGATCCGTCGATCGAGGGATTGGCGGTGATGATCGCGGTGGTGCTCGCGACCGGCGTCGCGTTCCTCAGCGAGTACCGGTCCGACAAGGAGTTCGAGAAGCTCAACGAGACGAAGGACTCGATCCGGGTCAAGGTCCACCGCGACGGCCACGTTCAGACCGTCGCGGTCGAGGACGTGACGGTCGGCGACCTCGTTCTGCTCGAAATGGGCGACGAGATCCCCGCCGACGGGCGCATCGTCAAGGCGAACGAGCTGTTCGTCAACCAGTCGCTCATGACCGGCGAACCCGAGCCGGTGAAGAAGAAGACGGCCGGCCCGGACGACACGTCCGACGGTCCGGAGCAGCCGGGGTGCGTGTTCCGCGGCACGCAGGTCGTTGACGGGGTCGGACAGATGACCGTCACCAACATCGGCGACGACACGATGCTCGGTCAGATCGCCCGGCGGCTGTCGGGCGAGCCGGACGAGGAACCGGCCGCCTCCGAGACGCGCGAAACGCGCGTCCAGCAGAAACTCACCGTCTCGAAGGCCTCGACGCCGCTGCAAGAGAAGCTCGAAGCGCTCGCGAAGCTCATCAGCAAGGTCGGGTACGCCGCGGCGGTCGCGATCTTCGTGGCGCTCCTGGTTCGCGGACTGTGGGTCGGCGCGGTGCGCCTGCCGGGCCCCGGCGAGGACGCCGGAACCGTCCTGCTGGCGAGCGTCAAGGAACTGCTGTCGTACTTCGTGTACATGGTCATCGTGATCGTCGTCGCGGTTCCGGAAGGGCTGCCGATGAGCGTGACCGTGTCGCTGGCGATCGCGTGGCAGAAGATGAGCAAGTCGAACTCGCTGGTGCGGCAGCTCGTCGCGTGCGAGACGATCGGCTCGGCCACCGTGATCTGCTCCGACAAGACGGGTACGCTCACGCAGAACCGGATGACCGTTTCTCGAATCGGCCTGGACCGCTCGATTACCGACACCGAAGGCGGGTTCGCGCGGTCCGAGATGATCGCCGGCGGCGAGGCGAAATCGGGTTCGCCGTTGTACTGGCTCGTCGTCAACTCGGCCGCGAACTCCACCGCGAGCCTCGAAGAGAAGGACGGCAAGACGCTCACGGTGGGCAACACCACGGAGGGGGCGCTGCTCACCTGGCTCGCGGCCGGCGCGTGGTTCCGCGCGGAGGGGCTGAGCTATATCGAACTCCGCACGCGGTTCCCGGTGCTGTATCAGGTTCACTTCTCGTCCGACCGCAAGCGCATGACGACGGTCGTGAAGGCCGACGGCCGACCGCTGACGCTGGTGAAGGGCGCGCCGGAAGCGATCCTCGCGGAGTGCCGACAGTACCTCGCGCCCGACGGCACGGTGCGCGACCTCGCGGCCGATGTTCGTGCCGAGATCCGGGCGCAGATCGGCGCGGCGGCCGGCGACGCCATGCGAACGCTCGCGTTCGCGCACGCGGAGCTGCCGCCCGACTTCCCGCAGGACGAGGACGCGATCCACCACCGCCGCGCCGAGATCGAAAACGGGCTCGTATTCGACGGCTGGGTGGGCATTCGTGACCCGCTCCGCGACGACGTGAAGGAGGCCGTGCGCCAGTGCCGTGCGGCCGGAATCGAAGTGAAGATGATTACCGGCGACACGATCGAAACCGCCCGCGCGATCGGGCGCGAGATCGGGCTGCTCGACTCGCCCGACGCGATCGCGATGACGCACGACGAGTTCAAGAAGCTCTCCGACGAGGAACTTTCGGAACGCCTCCCGCGACTGCGGGTGTTGGCGCGTGCCCTGCCCGCCGACAAGTACCGCATGGTGACGCTGCTCCAGGCGCAGAACCACGTCGTGGCGATGACCGGCGACGGCACCAACGACGCCCCGGCGCTCAAGAAGGCGGACGTGGGTCTGGCGATGGGCCTTTCGGGCACCGAGGTGGCGAAGGAGGCGAGCAAGATCGTGCTCTTGGACGACGCGTTCAGCACGATCGTTCGCGGCGTTCACTGGGGCCGCGCGCTCTACGAGAACATCCAGCGGTTCATCCAGTTCCAGCTCACCATCAACGTGTCGGCGCTGGTGATCGCGTTCCTCGGCCCGTTTCTGGGTCTGAAGCCGCCGTTCACGGTGCTGCAACTGTTGTGGATCAACGTGATCATGGACACGTTCGCGGCGATCGCGCTGTGCAGCGAGCCGCCGCGCGCGAACCTGTTGCGGCGCCCGCCCAAGAGGCGCGACGAGAGCATCCTCACGCCCGCGATGCTCGGCAACATCTTCGTCACGGCCGCCTTCTTCGTGGTGGTGATGATCGGGTTGCTCGTCGCCATGCAGTATGCGGGGTGGTTCGCGGGCGACGGACCGACCTCAAAGGAGTTTCCCCCGCTCACGGTCCGGCAGGTGACGATCTTCTTCACCGTGTACGTGTTCTTCCAGGTGTGGAACCAGATCAACTGCCGCTCGCTCTCGCCGGAGGAGTCCGGCCTGCACCGGCTGTTCGAGAACCCGCAGTTCCTGGCGATCGCGTCGCTGACGGTGGTCGGGCAGGTTCTGATCGTGGCCCTCGGCGCGGAGGTGTTTCACGTCGAACCGCTGGGGTTATCAGACTGGCTGGTGATCGCCGGCGCGACGGCGAGCGTGCTGGTGTTCGCCGAGATCGCGCGGCGCGTGCGGAAGAGCGTCCGGGTTTAGTCCGCGGGGTTCTCAGATGGACGAGTCGATTGCGAAGCTGAAGCCGATCGCCGACAAGTTCCTGATCGGCGAATTCCACCGGCACGTCTTTCTGTGCGTGGGGGACGCGTGCTGTGCCGCCATCGGCAGGGAGGGCGCACAAGCGGCCTGGGACGCGCTGAAGGACGAACTGAAGGCGCGGAACCTCTCGCTCGCGACCGGCCCGACCGCGTGCTACCGCACGAAGGTGAGCTGTATGCGGATCTGCGCCGGCGGGCCGATCCTCGTCGTGTACCCCGAAGGAACGTGGTACGGCGGCATGACCGCCGACCGCATCCCGCGGTTCGTGCAGGAGCACCTGATCGACGGCAAGCCGATCGAGGAGTGGATCTTCGCCCGCAACCCGCTGCCAAACGAGTAGGCGAACCCCGCCCGCGAGGGCGGTGGGTGGCGGGTCGAGCAACCAGCACGCGCCACCCACCGCCCTCGCGGGCGGGGTCGCCTGTATCGCTAATTCTTCGCCGCTTGATACCGATGGGTCGGCACGGGGCGGCCGGGGCGCAGGCTCTGGCTCGTGCGGAACTCCGCGGTCACGCCGACCGCCGAGCACCGCGCCGCCACCGCGCGCTTCACTTCCGCTTCCAGCACCGCGGGGTCGATCGCCACGCGCGCGTTCACGATCAGTTCCGCTTCTCGCGGTTTCAGGCCGCTCGGGAGCGACAGCTTCGGCGCGGTGTCGCTGCTGATCAAGTTTCCGACCGCGAAAGCACCCGCGTCGTCCATCCCGATCAACTTGAGGTGCGCCACTTCCCCGCCGAGCGCCCGACACACGCCCGCGAGGTCGCCGAGGATCGCGACCAAGAGCGCGTCGAGGTCGAACGCGGCGTTGCTGGTAAGGCGCGCGGTCGCGTTCAGCCAGCCGAGTTCGGCCTCGCCCTCGGCGTAGGTGTCGTAGTCGATGTCGAGGATCTTGCGCCCGAACGCGCCCTTCTGGTCGAGCAGTTCTACGATCGCGTCGAAGCCGGCCCCACTGGTCGCGCTGGCGCGCAGGACCGGCGTTCCGGTAAACTTTTCGCTGACCAAACGTGTCAATTCGTCCGCGGTTGGCGGGTCGATCTCGTCGATCCGGTTTATCACGATCGCATCGGCCTCTTCGAGTTGCTTCTTGAAGATGTAGGCGGCCTTCGGGCTGAACCCGCCGGCGGCCTGGTTCCGTAAGATGCGAATTCCGTGAGCCGGCTTGAAGAGCACCGCGTACGGCGCGACCTCGAACCGCCCCGCGTAGAGGTCCTTCAGCGGTTGAATGACCGTTGCGACGAGGTCCGTGCAACTGCCGACCGGTTCGGCGAGGATCACGTCGGGGCGCTCGGACGTTTCCAGAGATCCCACCTTGCCCACGAGATCATCAAACCGGCAGCAGAAGCACGCGCCGGGGACCTCCTCGACGCTCAGCCCCTGCGAGCGGAGCGCGTTGGTGTCCACGAGGTCGTGCGCCTGGTCGTTGGTCACGACGCCGACGCGCTTCCCCTGCGCCTGGTAGTGCCGCGCGAGTCGGGCGATCGTGGTCGTCTTTCCGGCGCCGAGAAATCCCCCGATCATCACGAATCGCACGGTCACGGCAGCGCTCCTTCGTCCGAGTTTGGGTGTCTCGGTGTGCGACTGGTGTTTGGTCCGAAAGACCCGAAACCACGGCCCAAACACCAGGCACACCGAGACACCCCAAACTGCATTGTGTACTACTGTGGGGTAGGCTCACTGTACGCCGTGCCCGCCCGGCTCGCCACCCGCGACCCGCCCGTTCGAACTGCCCCGCCCGGAGTTGCGCGTGTTCAGGTCGATCCGCCTCATGACCCTCGCACCCGGCCACTTCCACGCCGCGCTCGTGCAGAAGCGCGCGCTGCACGGCGTCCACCACCGCACGCACGTGTACGGACCGCTCGACCCCGACACGATCTCCCACCTGGCCCGGATCACCTCGTTCAACTGCCGCCGCGACAACCCGACCGCGTGGGACGTGGACGTGCGCGCCGGCAGCGACTACCTCGACCGCTTCACCCGCGAGCAGCCCGGCAACACGGTCGTCCTCAGCGGCCGCAACCGCCCGAAGATCGACCTCATGACGCTGGCCGTCGAGAACTGTCTGCACGTCATCGCGGACAAGCCGTGGGTCATCGAGCACGCGGACTTCCCCAAGCTGGAGGCGCTCTTCCGCCAGGTGGAGCTGCGCGACGTGCTCGTCTGGGACATGCTCACCGAGCGGTTCGAGATCACCAACTGGCTCCAGCGCGAACTCGTGCGAGACCCGGACCTGTTCGGCGAGTGGCTGGCCGGGACGCCGGGTCAGCCGGCCCTGACGTTTCAGAGCGTGCACTCGCTGAAGAAGGTGGTAAACGGGCAGCAACTGGTGCGCCCGTGGTGGTGGTTCGACTCCGCGATATCCGGCGAGGCGATGGCCGACGTGGGCACGCACCTCGCGGACCTCGCGATCTGGCTCGTCGCGCCGGAGCAGGCGGTCGATTACGCGACGCAGGTTCAGATGCTCGCGGCCGACCGCACGCCGCTGTTGCTCACCGAAGACGAGTACCGGCAGGTGACGCGGCAGATCGGGTACCCGCCGGAGTTGCGCCCGCGGATCGTGAACGGGCAGCTTTACTACGCGGGGAACAACACCGCGACGTTCGTGCTTCGCGGCGTTCACGTCAAACTCGTGACGAACTGGGAGTTCGAGCTGCCGGGCGGCGACACGCACCAGAGCTGCGCGCGCGGCACGCGGGCGACCGTCTCCGTGCGACAGCAGCCGGGGGCGCGCCCGGAGTTGTACGTCGCCGCGACCAACCCGGCCGAGTACGCGGCCGTACTGAATAAGCTCCGCGACAAGTGCGAGATGCTCCAGCGCGAGTTCGTCGGAATGTCGGTCGCGGACCTGGGCGCGGAGGCGCAGGTGATGATCCCCGAGAGCTGGCGCGCGACGCACGAGGACCACTTCGGCGCGGTGATGGACGAGTTCGTGCGGTACTTCCACTCGCCGCGCGCGGTCCCGCCGTGGGAGCGGCCCAACGCGCTGGCCCGGTACTACATCACGACCAAAGCGGTCGAAATGGCCCGCAACCAGTGAGTGCAGAGTTCTGAGCGCCGAGTGCAGAGCGAAGGCGGAAGGCCATTCTTCCGCCTTCGCTCTGCACTCGGCGCTCAGAACTCAGAACTCTACACTTCCTTCGATCCACTGATCCCGCGGCTCCCATCCCAGCAACTCGCGCGTCGGCCCCAGATCGTAGAGGCGCGTGTTGACGTAACGGCTGCACGCGTACACCACCGCGAACGGCGGGAGCCTCGCCACCTCGACCGCGGCCGCGAAGAACCGCCCGGCATCGCCCGGGCTGAGGTACACGTCCTTCCCGAACGAACTCTGCCGGAACTCCTCCTCCTGACCGGCTCGCGGGCACCAGCCGAGCCGCACCGCGAGCACCTCGATGCCGTGCTCGCGAGCGTATACCCGACCCAACGATTCGAGGAACACCTTCGTGCAGGCGTAGAGGTATCGCGGGCGGAACGGCGCGTCGGTCGTCACTGGAACGCGGCCCTCCGTCAAGTGTTCGGCGATCACCTGCCCGGTGCTGGCGAGAATCACGCGCGGAATCTTCAGCACGCGAGCCGCTTCCATGATCTGGTACGGCCCGACCACGTTGTTCGGCACGAGCTCGCTGAGGAAGTTGTCTCCGTCGTTCGGGGGCGTGCCGCGCGGGTACTGTGCGTCGTCGGGCGTCGCCGCGAGGTGAACGATCGCGCCGACGCCGGCCGCGGCCTTCCGGAGCGCGTCGACGTCCGCGAGCGTCGCCACGACGCTCCGGGCGGGCGGCAGTCCGGGCGTCGGGTTGACGTCGAACCCGACGACGTGGTGCCCGCGGGCCACGAGTTCGGCAACGGCCGCTCGGCCGACGCGCCCGGCCGAGCCGGTCACGAGGATTCGCTTTTGTGTGCTCATGGGGAGGTTGTAGGAAATGCGGCGCCCGCGCGCGGGCGCCGGTGTTGTCCCGCACTCGCGGGGCGACTCGGTCTTGGCTGCGAGTTCGGTCGTGTCAAGGGGCGATCGTGGACTTCAGGCCGGAGGTCTCCGCGTTCCGGTCCTTCGCCGGCGGGCTCGGGTGACTCTCCAGCCTGCAACGCCGTCACTTGAGTTCGATTGTCACCGCACCGCCGGTTTCGGGGACGGTCACGGTCACGCCCGAGGTTTGGGGATCGCTGAACTTCGGAGGGACCGAAACCCCCTTATCGGCCGCGTTCTTGCTCCCGTCCGAAGAGCCGGCGCTCATCGGCCCGCCCACGTAGCCGACCTTCTGTTCACCCGGCACGACATCGGTCACCGTGAACTGGCCGTCGGGGCCGATATTCCCCGTGGCGAAGTCGCCGTTGGGGGCGACGAATTTGACAATGCCGCTTTTCAACTGTTGCCCGTTGTAGGTCACGGTTCCGGTTACCGTGACCATCTTTTTGGTCGGCTTCCCGCAGCCGGCGAGAAGCGTGAGCGTTGCGGCCAGAAGGGCCGCGGTTCTGAGTGTCATGTCGCGTTACCTGAAGGGGAAAGGGGAGCGGCGACCGAGTGACCTCGGCCGCCGCTCCGGGTTCGCGGAACGGGTGATTAGAAGTTGGGGATGACGAGCCCGTCGGTCGGCCAGAGCGCCCGGCACCACGACGTCTGATCGACACTCGGCGTCACGCCGCGGACGCTGCCGTCCATCATGCCGACGAGGCAGACGCCGTCGACCGCCTGAACCCCGTAGTAGTTACACGCGGCGACCGTCGGCTGCGACTGCGGCGGGGTGGACGTCATGGCGGCGGTGATGACGAGGGTACCGGTGCCGAGGTTGGTCATAATGCGGGTGTCGAAGTAGGGCCCCTGGGGGTACGTCCACGTCAGGTTGTACGCCCACAACTTGTGGTTGAAGGCGTCGGACCCGCCGCTGACCACCGTCGCCCCGCAGACCGCGTACTGCTCGGCGATCCCGACCGTGTTCGACGTGCCGTCCGTGATGGCGAGCAGGGTGAGCCGCCCGTTCCCCTTGGTCACCTTGTCGATCGTCGTGACGCCGGCGACGGGGTCGTTCGGCACGCCATAGACCGCGTGGTTCATGCCGTAGCTGCTGTGCGCCCACGTCCCGCCGTTGCTCTCGGTCCAGGTGTCCGGCGGGTTCGACGGGTCGCGCGGCGACAGGTAGGTCTTGATCTTCTTCGCGCTCGCCCCTTGCCCGGCCTGGCGCCCGGCCTGGCTGTTGGGCGGCGTGCTCGGCCACGCCCCGCCGTTGGTGATGGCGAGCTGGTAGACCGCGTTCTGTTCGATGTACGGGAGGATCCAGACGTACCCCGACACCGGCTGAGTGCCGGCGCCCGAGACGGCGGGGTTAACCAGGACCGCCGACAGCGGCGGGACGATCCCGTTCGCGTCGTGGAAGCCGTGGTTCGCCAGCACGATTTGCTTGATGTTGTTGGCCGACTGCATGCGAGCGGCCGCCGAGCGGACCTTCTGGACGGCGGGCAGGAGCAGTCCGATGAGGATCGCGATGATCGCGATCACCACCAGCAACTCGATGAGCGTGAACGCGCGCCGACGGCGCGCGGTCGGGAGAGACGGTCGGGCCATGTGCGGAAACCCTCTGGACGAAAGAATGAGAAGGGGCCGAGCCTCAGAACCGGGACGAATAGAGGAAAACCGGTTACTCACGCAGGGCGACGGGCGCAGAAAGGAGACTAACGGAGCGCCCGTCATTAAACTATCACGACCGCGACGACGGGCAAGCTCGTTCCGACGGTGGAACCGCTTTTTGCCAACGGTGCCACCGGCCCGCCCGTCGCTCTGTTCCACCTCCCGAGCCGGCCCGGTATACTTCGGCCATTACCCCGGTGATGAGGGCCACATGAACCGCCGCGACTTCCTCGCCGCATCCGCCGCGACCATCGCTACGACGTCGTTTGCCAAGTCCGAGGATAAACCGATGCTCCCCGTCGTCGATACGCACCAGCACCTGTGGAACCTCGACGAGCTGAAACTCGCGTGGTTCGACCCGAAGACTCCCGAAGGTAAAGTTCTCGGGCACTCCTTCACCCCGAAGGAGTACGCAGAGGCCACCAAGGGGTTGAATGTCGTGAAAGCCGTCTACATGGAAGTGGACGTGGTGCCCGAACAACAGCAGAAGGAAGCGGACTACATCGTCGGGCTGTGCGAGAGCGGGAAAACCCCGACCTGCGCCGCGGTGGTGTCGGGACGCCCCAACTCCGACGGCTTCGAGAAGTACGCGAAGCAGTTCAAGGGCCACAAGTACGTGAAGGGCATCCGACAGGTGCTCCACGTGCCCTCCACGCCCGCAGGGTACTGCCTCGACGAGAAGTTCGTGAAGGGCATTCAGCTTCTCGGCGATCTCGGGCTGAGTTTCGACATGTGCGTGCGCCCCGCGGAACTGCCCGACTTCATCAAGCTCGCGGACAAGTGCCCCGGCACGCGATTCATCCTCGACCACTGCGGCAACGGCGACCTCAAGCACACGCCCGCGCAGCGCGAGCAGTGGAAGAAGGACATGACCGAGATCGCGAAGCGGAAGAACATGGTGGGCAAGGTGAGCGGGTTCATCGCGTCGGCTCCGGGTCGGGGGAAGTGGACCCTCGACGACCTCGCCCCGATCATCAACCACACGCTCGACAGCTTCGGCCCGGACCGCGTCATGTTCGGCGGCGACTGGCCCGTGTGCCTGCTCGGCGTCGAGAAGTACGCGGACTGGCTCAACGCGCTGAAAACGGTGGTGAAGGAGCGGCCGGTGGAGCAGCAGAAGAAGCTGTTCCACGACAACGCGGTGAAGTTCTACGGGCTGTGATAGAGCCAGAGGACAGAGGTCAGAGGTCAGAAACCAGACGCGCAGTCATTTCGGTCTGGTCTGCCTTCTGACCTCTGACCCGGTTCCCCCTTGCATTCCGACCCGTCTTCGGCAATGAGTGGAAGGTAGGCCGCTCCCGCCCGGCGGTCCCGGCGCCAGCGCCAGGAGGGACACCATGCTCACGATCCTCGCGATCCTGCTCGGCGGGCTGTCGTATCAGACGCGCGCGCCGGTCCCGCGCGAAAAGCCGGCGGACCCGCTCGCCCGCGGCTACATGGGCATCACTCTCGGACAGGGCGTCGTGGTCAGCGAGGTCGCGCCGAAGATGCCCGCCGACAAGGCCGGGCTGAAGGCCGGAGACGTGATCGTCCGCGTCGGCACGCTCGAACCGACGAGCTACGAGCAGGTGGTCGCACACATCTGCTCGTTCCGCCCGGGCGCAGTGGTGGAAATCGAGGTGCAGCGCGGCACCGAGCGGAAGACGTTCAAGGTGAAGCTCGCCGACCGCCCGCCGGAACTCGACTTCCAGCGGCGCCACGTCGATCCGTTCCCCGAGCCGTAACGGCTCATGCTCCCGAATACCTCCGCGTCCCGTGCCGACTCTTCCCGGCGCGGGGCGCACCCCTTTCTCCCCTTCCGACAGCTTTTCCGGCGAATTGACCGCCCCTTCTCGGCCCCCTAACATAAACCGAATACGTTCAGCGCGGCGGTCACCGACGAGGATCGACCCCTTGGTATTGCCGTTCATCATCGCCATCTGCCTGTGCGGGGTCTTCTGCCTCATTCCGCTCGCCATGTACTTCATGTGGCTCGCCCAGATCACGCGCCGCGAGCACCCCAAACCCGTCTCCGGGCAGTGGGACTTCGCCGGCCTCCTGCTCGGCCTGTCGGGGTTCATCGTCTTCGGCGGCGGGCTGCTCCTGACGCTCTGTCAGTCGAACTTTCGCTACTGGATGCGCGGCAACGTCGAGGCGCTCCGCGCCGCGTGGATTCAGGAGCGCGTCACCTGGACACTGCTGGTCGTGAGTTACCTCGTCGTCGTCGCGGCGATCGCCGGATTGACGCTCCTCGCGCGGCGGCGCTCGGTCGTGGTCTACAACGTCGAACCCGCGGCGTTCGAGACGTCGCTGTCCGAGGTGTTCGATCAGTTGGGGCGCCCCGTCGAGCGCCAGGGGCGGCTGTGGGTCGGCGGCGGCGCCCCGCTGTGCGCCGTGGACACGTTCGAAGGCGGCCGCACGGTCACCCTGCGCTGGCTCTCGGAAGACGAGCGGCTGTTCGAGGAAGTGGACCGGCAGTTGCGGGCCGCTCTGGCGACGCAATCCACCGGGGACAACCCCGCGAGCCGCTGGCTGATGTCGGCGGCCGTGGGCACCGGCGCCACGGTCGCGTGCTGCTTCGGGTTGCTGCTCTACGGCATCTCGCTGATGCGCTGAAAAGAATCTCTCGCGTCCGCGCCCTTATCTTGCCGATATTCGCGGTATCGGCCGACCGGTATTCGGTCGCCACGGAAGGGGTACGCACATGAAACGCATGCTAATCGCGGTCGCCGCGCTGGGTCTGGCGGCCGGTGCCGCTCGTGCCGACTGGGGCGGGCCGGCCGTGCCCGCGGGCGGTGCGATGCCGTCGGGTCCGATCGGCGCGCCGAACACCCTGTTCGCGCCGACCGCGCCGATGAACGGCGTCGCGCCGGACCCCTACGGGGTGCACCCGGGGATCAAGAAGATATTCCGCCTCGGCGGAACGCCGAAGGCGCAGTACTACCCGCAGATGGGCTACACGCAGAGCGGTCCGTCGTACAACCCGACCGGCTACCCGCCGGGGGCGTACGGCCCGGCCCAGGGTACGCTGGTGTTCCCGCACCAGCCGTTCGCCCGCAGCCCGCGCGACTTCTTCATGCTCGATTTGAACCGCTAACCCGCTTCATACGGGTAAGCACGAAAATCGAAGCACGAAATCCGAAATGGAAGAAAGGGCCGCCCGTGCCGTGTCTTCCATTTCGGATTTCGTGCTTCGATTTTCGTGCTTATTGCCCCGTCGGGGTTTCCATCTCCTCGACCGCCTTCCGCACGGCGTCCGGCAGCGGACACTTGCCCTCGTTGCGGTAGTCATAGCTCACCACCACCGCGGTCCCTTCACAGGCCACGGCGAACCCCTCCGGCTTCGCCGAGGGAACCTCCCACGCGCGACTCACCACCTTGTGCTCGAAGGTCATCCGGTCGGGCTGAAGGTCGATCACGCGGGCCCCAACCCAAATGCGATCGGGGAACTTCAGCGGCTTGCGGTAGGTCGCGCTCGTGCTCTTGAGGATCGGCCCCAAACCGTTCGTGCGCTTCGAAGCGAGCCAGCCGATGCGGTCGAGGTACACCAGCCGCGCGTCCTGAAAGTAGCGGAAGTACACGAGGTTGCTGACGTGGTCGAACGCGTCCATGTCGCTCCAGCCCACGTCGAGTTCGATGACCACGGGGAACGCCGCGAGCAGAGGGTGTTTCACTTCCATTTGTTCTGCCGATCGAGTTCTTTGAGGTAATCGAGCGCCTCGTCCACCGTACACACCGGCGCGCCGGGCACGCGACCCTTCGTGTCGAGGTCGCGCAGCAGCATCAGGTCCTCGAAGTCGTCGGATTCTTCCAATTTCTTCTTCGCGCGGTGGCCGAGCGTGCCCGCCTTGTACTCCAGCGCGAGCATGTGGTTCTCGATCAAGAACGCGGTGCGCTCGGTAATCAGCCCGTCGAGGGCTTCGAGCCCCGCACGCACGTGGTCGTACCGGTCGATGCCCTTCCCCACGTCGTGCAAAAGCGCCGCGGTCAGGAACTCCTCGTCCCACGGCCGCTCCTCGCGCGCCAGTTCGAACACCTGCAACAGGTGGAACAGCACGTCGCCTTCGGGGTGGTACTTCAGGTTCTGCTTCACGTTTTCGAGCGGCAGAAGCAGCAGCCGGAACAGTTGATACGGATCGGCGGTCTCTTCCTGCTCCGCGAGCGCGTCGTCGATGCTCACTTCGGGGTGCTCGCGGGCGATCAGTTCCTCTAATTCGCGCGTAGAAGCGCGTTCGATCGGCTTGCCCGTGATCGACGACTTGAACACGTAGTGCGCCTTGTCCTCCGGGTACACCGTTAACTCGAAGTTGAACACGTCGAACACGTGTACGTGAACGAAGGTGCGGCTCTCGCCGTGCTTGACCACCTGCTTCCGCTCCACCTCGAACTGCATACCTTCCTCTTCGAGCGCCGCGGTGACGGGCTCGATGTGGTCGCTGAACAAGTGGAGGTCGATGTCGGAGCCCTTGCGCACGTGCCCCGTCATCACGCTGCCAATCAGGCGCGGGCGGAAGCGGCACAGGACGCGCATGAGGCGCAGCGCGTGGAGCCGCATGTCACGGAGGTTTGCGGTGCGCGCCTCGCCTTCATGCGTTCGCGCGAACGCCTGAATCAAGTCGCGGATTTCGGCGTTACTGGGGAGGTCACTCGGTTTGACGGTGCCGCGACACAGCCGCTTGGCCGCTTTCCGCTTCGCGGTGAAGTACTCTGATTCGGCGCGCTCGTACATGAGCCGGGCGGCTTCGAACGCGATGGCGTGACGCAGCTTGGCGTCGGACATGCTTTCGTGCGGCGGATGTTGTTTAACGAGCCTGTCCGGTGCCGCCGCGAGGCTCGTGAGTTAGAGCATACCGCCCGCCGGCAGGTTCGCGAAGGGCAAATGCGTTCCCGGTGTCGCACCGGTTGCCCGAAGGGCGCCGGAAAAACGAGTGATCGCGTTTCAAAGGTCGCCAAAGGTCGCCACCGCACCTATCCCTTGGCGACGCCGCGCCAGTAGTCGAGCACGTCGGCGAGCGACTTGTCGAGCGAAACGCGCGGCGCCCAGCCGGTCGCGGCGCGGAGCTTGCGCACGTCGGCGCCGGTCATCGCGGTGTCGGCCTTACGCCCCGGTTCGATCTTCGCGTTCACGCGAATCGGCACCCGCGACATCGCCACGAGCCGGTCGAGCAGATCCTGAATCCGGTACGACTCTCCGCGGGCCGCGTTGTACGCCTCGCCCGTCACACCTTTTTCGAGCAAGAGCGGGAACGCCGCGACCATGTCGCGGACGTCGGCGATGTCGCGGCGCGCGGAGAGGTCGCCGGTTTCGACCACCGACGGTTGCTTCCCGGCCTCCGCGGCGGCGATCTGGCGCGCGAAATTCGGCACCGCGAAGTCGGCGCTCTGGCGCGGGCCGATCTGGTTGAACAGCCGCACGCGCACGATGTCGAGGCCCGCACTGCGCGTGTACTGGTAGCTCACGAGGTCGGCGGCGGCCTTGCTCGCGGCGTACGGGCTCGCCGGCTTGAGCGTGGTGCGCTCGTCGCACGCCTCGTTCGGGCGATCGGGTTCGCCGTAAATGAGGCCGGTGGAAACGAACAGCACCCGCGGCTTCAGGCCGGAGAGGCTGATCGCGTCGTAGAGGGTGCGGGTGGCGGTGAGGTTATCGGCCCAGGCCCGATCGGGGTCGCGGAACGAGCCCCCGGTGTTGGCGTAGCCGGCGAGGTGAACGACCCACTCCGGGCGCGTGTCGCGCAGAACCTGCTCGGTCCGCGTCCGGTCGGTGAGGTCGGCGCTGTGAAGCTCCGCGTGCCCCGCGAGGTGTGCCAGTGCCGCGGGCCACTCCGCATCCCGGCTCACCCCGTAAAGTGCGTGCCCGCCCAGGGCCGCCAGGTGTTCCACCAGGTGCCCGCCAACGAACCCGGTGATGCCGGTAATGAGTATCCGCATGGGGTCTGGGTGAACCCCGCCCGCGAGGGCGGTGGGTGGCGCGCCGAACCACATCCGGCGCGCCACCCACCGCCCTCGCGGGCGGGGTTCACCTTCAAATGCCTCGGGCCTTGAAGTCCGGCAGCGGCTTGCCCTGGAGCCGGGCGAGGTCGGCCTTCACCATCCGCTCGACCAACTGCGGGAAGCTCACGTCCGGCTTCCAGCCGAGCACGCGCTTGGCCTTCGCGGGGTCGCCGATGAGCAGATCGACCTCGGCCGGGCGCACCAGCGCCGGATCGATCTTCACGTACTTCTGCCAGTCCAGCCCGGCCGCCTGGAACGCCAGTTCCACCAGCTTGCGGACCGTGTGCGTCTCGCCGGTCGCCACGACATAGTCGTCGGGCTTGTCCTGCTGGAGCATCAGCCACATCGCGCGGACGTAGTCGCCCGCGAAGCCCCAGTCGCGCTTGGCGTCGAGGTTGCCCAGCCGCAACTCGTTCGCGAGGCCCAGTTTGATCCGCGCGACGCCGTCGGTGACCTTCCGGGTGACGAACTCCTTGCCGCGGCGCTCGCTCTCGTGGTTGAACAGGATGCCGCTGCAGCAGTACATGTTGTACGACTCGCGGTAGTTCACCGTGATCCAGTGCCCGTACACCTTCGCCACGCCGTACGGGCTCCGCGGCCAGAACGGCGTGTCTTCCTTCTGCGGTACCTCCTGCACCTTGCCGAACATCTCGCTCGACGACGCCTGATAGAAGCGGATCTTGTCGCGGCCCAGGAGCCGAATCGCTTCGAGCACGTGCGTCACGCCGAGGGCGGTGAACTGGCCCGTCAGCATCGGCTGTTTCCAGCTCGTCGGCACGAAGCTCATGGCCGCGAGGTTGTACACCTCGTGCGGGTCCGTCTCCTTGATGACGTCGATGAGCGAGAGCTGGTCGAGCAGGTCGGCCTGGTGGAGCGTGATTTTGCCCGCGAGGTGTTCGATGCGCTCGAACGCCTCGGTGCTGGACCGACGGACGATCCCGTGTACCTCGTACCCCTTTTCGAGCAGCAACTCGGCCAGATAACTGCCGTCCTGACCGGTCACACCGGTAATGAGCGCGCGCTTCATGCGAATTGCCTTCGTAAACGGATATAAGCCCGCGCCACACCCCCGGCGGGGCGGGCAGGGCCGTCGGGGTTGTTGTATAGCGTGCCCGCGGGGGGGCACAAGTGGGAAAGGCTCGCTGCGCTCGCGGTGTGGGTGCGAGGGCGAGTGTGAGCGAAATGCAGAAGGCCGGAGCCACGGGGGGCCGGCCTTCTGCCTTTTCACTTCTTCACCGCTCTTCGTCTTCCGCCTCTCCTCACACTCACACTCGCACTATCACTATTTCTTCGGCTGCGCGAGTACGAAGAGGTAGGCGGCGAGGTTCTTGTAAACGGTTTCGTACGTTTCTTCCTCGCCACGCGGCACCGGGCCGAACGCGAGCTTGTATTTCGCCATGTGCCGGGCCAGGTCCGCGCCGGACAACCCCTCCGCGTCCCAGTTCGGATCGAGGAGCCCTTTCACCGACCCGTTACCGGTCTTGAGGGCCGTAATCGCGCCGTCCATCCGCTCGAAGAACCGCCGGGCGTCCGCGGTCGCCGTGGAGGGCAGTTCCTTGAGGACCGGAGCGGCCGCGGTCTCCAGGTTCTGACGCGCGATCTCGAGCCGCGCGACGTGGGCCGCGTCGAGGTCCTTACCCCCGCGCAAGGCGCCGACGACCGCCGCGAACGCGTTGGTCAGTTCCTCCCGCGGGGCCGCGAGCGCCGCGGCGCCGAACGCGGGCGGCAGTTCGAGCGGCGCCCGCCGGGCCAGGTCGAGCAGGTCGGCCGACGCGGAACCCGCGAACCGCACGGTCTTGAGCAGTTGCGGCGGAATGTACGCGGACGGGGGCTTCGGCTCCTTCTTCACCTTCGCTTCGACGAGCGCGATCTCGCGCACCACGTCGTTGAGCGCCTCGCCGGAGGCAATGTCCGCGACCGCAGCCGGCCGCAGCGCACGCCCGACCTCGCCGGCCGGCAGCGCACCGTTGGCGGGCACCGCCAAGCCCGGATTCGCGCTCGGCACCGCGAGGATGTTGGCCTCGATCGTCGCCTGACGCTGCGCGCGGGAGAGGTTCTCGTACGCCTTCCGCAAGAAGTCCGGATCCCCGGCCGCGCCCCCGCCGCCGTAGGTGCCGGAGTACGCGTAGATCGGACCCGCGACCGGACGGAAGGCCCACGCGGCCAACCCGACGTAGTTCTGATGCGTGTTCAGCGTGAAGTTCGAGAAGCTGAGGCTCGTACTCGACGACGACCGGAACTGCGGGAAGCCGGTCACCGGATTGATGATCGGAACCAGCGAGACCGGCCGGACGAGCGGGACGGTCGGCACCATGGGCACCATCGGTACGAGCGGGACCATCATCGGCGGTCGGCCGCCGGGCAGCCCGAAGGCCCGCACCGGGAACTGTGCCGACGCGTGTGTCGGAGTGAGCAAAAACGCCGCACTGCCGAGAACGAACAGTGTGGAAAGCCGAGACATGGCAACACTCCTCCATCGACCGGAATCGCGTGCTCGGCTCCGCCTCGCCGCTACCCGATTTTTCGGGCGATTGCACTACTCCTTCCGTCGCGCCCGGCCCGTCGGACCACCGACAAACCGCCGCCGACTGATAAGAGATGCATAACCGGTGCCATCCGAAGGGCTGTTCGCGGTGCGGCACAACGCGAACACCCCGCGGGGCTTGCCCCGCGGGGTGCTCCGCAACGCCGGACCACTGATGTTACGCATTCGGCAGAATGAGAATCTTTCCGGTGAGTGTGCCGGCCTTCTTGAGCGTGTTGTCCTCCTGCATCTGGTGCGCCTCGGCCGTCTTCGCGAGCGGATACCGCGCACCGATGAGCACGTTCAGTTTCTTGGCCGCTCGCCAGCGGTTGATGTCGTCGGCGCAGGCGCGCTGCTCGTCGGCGGTCATGTTGAACATCGCGAAGCCGAGTAGAGACAGCCCCTTCACGTAGAACGGCCCGTTGGGCAACACCGGCCGCGCCTGGCGCCCCGCCATTACCACGATCCGCCCGCGCGGGGCCATCAACTCCACGGTCTTGTCGAAGTCGCCGGGCGGGAGCGTCTCGTACCACACGTCGATGCCCTTCCCCGCGGTGGCGTCCTTCACGCGCGCCGCGACGTCGTCCGTCTTGTAGTTGATGGCGGCATCCGCGCCGAGTTTGCGGGCCTCCTCGGCCTTTTCCGCGCTGCCCACGGTGCAAATCACCTTCGCGCCGGAGGCTTTCGCCATCTGCACGACTTGCGACCCCACGCCGCCGGTGCCGCCGTTCACGAAGACCGTTTCACCGCTCTTCAAGTTCGCGCGCTGAAACAGCCCGAGGTGCGCCGTGATGCCCACCAGCGCGCCGCACGCCAGTTGCTCGTCCGCGACGCCCTCCGGTGTCGGGTACGCCCACCGCTCCTCGACGCACACGAACTCGGCGCACGTCCCCTGTCGGCCAAGTAAGCCCTGATTGCTGCCCCAGACGCGGTCGCCGACCTTGAATCGCGCCACACCAGATCCGACCGCGTCCACGACCCCGGCGAAGTCGGTTCCGGTGATCGCTTGCTTCGCGAGGGGCATCGGGGCCATTCCGCTGCGAACGTAAGTGTCGATCGGGTTGATCGAAGCGGCCAGCACCTTCACCCGGACCTCGCCGGACTTGGGTTCCGGCGGCGGGAGGTCGCCGACGCGGATCACGTCGGGTGTACCGGTCGTTTCAAAAAACGCGGCTTTCATGGTCGGCTCGGTTGGGGTCGGGGGTGTGAAACGTCTCCGAGCGGAGAACCGGGGGCGCGGGCCACTTCCCTCGCCCGATAGAATAGGTGATACGGGGTCGCTGTGACTGCGGTCCCGGACACTTCGTCGGTCCTGTGCGGCTGAACCTCTCCACGACGCGACATGAGGGCATGCAGTGAACGCCGCCCCGAACACCCTGGTCGAATACGGCACCGTCATCGACGCGCACGCGATGGTCGAGCCGCCGGACGTCACCGAACTCGAACTCGAGCCCGGCCACCCCGGCGAGCACGATGCCGCGTACGTCGCGCGGCGGAAGGAGCTGTTCGCGCTGACGCGCAAGCACCGCCTCGAACGGCTCGGCCCGCCGCTGGTCGCTTACACACCCGAAGAGACGCGCATCTGGCGCGAGGTGTCGCCGAAGCTCGACGAACTGCACCGCAAGTACGCCTGCTCGTTGTACTTGAAAGCAAAAGACGATCTCGCGATCACGCAGACCGAGATCCCGCAGTTGCGGACGCTCAGCGAGCGCCTCGAACGCGAAACGTCCATGCACCTCATACCCGCAGAGGGCGCGCTGCCGTACCGGACCTTTTACGAGTACATCGCGGCGCGGGGCTTTCCCGTAACGCAGTTCATCCGGCACGGGTCGCACCCGGAGTTCACGCCCGAACCGGACATGATCCACGACTGTCTGGGTCACGTGCCGCCCCTGATGAACCGCGACTACGCCGAACTGCTCACGCTGATCGGCAAAGCGGCCGCGACCACCCCGCACGGCGACCAGGTGCTCGCGCTGAAGCGCTTTAGCTGGTTCAGCATCGAGTTCGGCTTAATCGAGGAGGCCGGCGAAACCAAAGTGTTTGGCGCCGGTATCCTGAGCAGCACGGGCGAGATCCCGCACTCGCTGTTCTCGAAGGACGCGACGCGCCGGCCGTTCGTGACCGAAACGGTGATCGCAACCGACTACGACCCGTCGCAGATGCAGAAGGACTTCTTCATCGCGCCGTCGTACGCGTTCCTGCGGCGCGAACTGGAGGCGCTCGTTCGGCGGTTTGGAATTCCCGTTCTCTGAACAAGACAGACATTTCACCGCAGAGGGCGCAGAGGGCACGAGAGCAAGCCGAAGTCCGAGTGAAGAGAGTTCTTCTCACTCTTCTGCCTTCTCTCGTGCCCTCTGCGCCCTCTGCGGTGAATCATCTTCGGATTTTCCCATGCAAGACATCCCTCTCCGCAAGATCGACCACGTCCGGTTCTTCGTCGGCAACGCGCGGCAGAGCGCGTTCTTCTACCGAAACGCGTTCGGGTTCGACGTCATCGCCTACGCCGGGCTCGAAACGAAGGTGCGCCACGAGGCCGGCTACGTGCTCCGGCAGGGCGAGATCACGTTCGTGCTCACCTCGCCGCTGTCCGAGCAGCACCCCGAGAGCAAGCGGCTCGTCACGCACGGCGACGGCGTCATGGACATCGCCCTCGACGTGCCCGACGTGCGCGCCTGTTTCGAGGAAGCGGTGAAGCGCGGTGCTTCTCCCGTGAAGCCGCCGGAAGCCCTCGAAGACGAGCACGGGACGTTCGAAACGGCGAGCATCCGGGCCTACGGCGACACGACGCACACGTTCATCAACCGCGACCGCTATCGCGGCGTATTCGCGCCGGGCTACCGGCCGATCGACCCCGAGCGGTACCAGCCGAGCACGGCGCGGCCCGTGGGGCTGGCCGCTATCGACCACATCGTGGCGAACGTCGAAGAAGGGAAGATGGATGAGTGGGTGTCGTTCTACCGCACTGTGCTGGGTTTCAACCAGCTCGTCTCGTTCGACGACAAGGACATCAGCACCGAGTACTCCGCGCTGATGTCGAAGGTGGTGCAGAACGGGACGGGGCGCGTGAAGTTCCCGATCAACGAGCCGGCGCACGCGAAACGGCGCAGTCAGATCGACGAGTACCTGCAGTACTACGGCGGCCCCGGCGTGCAGCACATCGCGCTCATCACCGGCGACATCGTCGGGACGGTCCGCGCGATGCGCGCCAACGACGTGTCGTTCCTGCGCGTGCCGCGCACCTACTACGAATCTCTCTCCGATCGTGTCGGGAACATCCGTGAGGACATCCAGGAACTCGCCGAACTCGGCATTCTGGTCGATCGGGACGACGAGGGGTACATGCTGCAAATCTTCACGAAGCCCGTCGCCGACCGCCCCACGCTCTTCTTCGAGGTGATCCAGCGGCGCGGCTCGAAGAGCTTCGGCAAGGGCAACTTCAAGGCCCTCTTCGAAGCCATCGAGCGCGAACAGGCCCTGCGCGGCACGCTCTAACGCAATCCCCAGCCCACCGACGCGCACCATGAACTACGCCACCCAACTCGAAGCGCTCCACAACTCCGACCCCGCCCTCGGCGCACAGGTCGCGCCCCTGCGCAACCTCGAAGCCATCCTGAAGTGGGCGCCGGGCGCCGGCGTTCCGTTCTCCGGCATCGACCTGGTTCAGCAGGACGAGTACAGTTACGACCTCTACCTGCCGTTGCCCGACTCGCGCTGGCTGGTGTTCGGCGTGAGCTGATTCGGTGAACTGGCGGCGGTCGCCGTCTGGACCCACCGACCCACGGCCGACGAGTTGCTCGCACGACGTGTCGCACTCGGCTGGAAGCCGACGTGTTCGCTGCTCAAGGAGGGGCCGAAGGTGTTGGGGCACGCCGCAACACTGGTGACCTGAGCCCCAAGCCCGCTCGTTGTAACGAGCGGGCGCGGAGGATCACATCATGCCACAGTACCTTTCGCGCGGAAGCGTCCCGAAGAAGCGCCACACCGCACACCGCACGAACCCCGGCTTCAAGAGCGAGGGCATCTTCTACGAAGAGGTCATCACCACCCAGGGCTTCTCGCGCGCCTACTCGATCGCCTACCACCTGCGCCCGCCGACGCGCGTCAAGCGCGTCGAGGCCGCCGGAACGATTGCAGTGGAGATCGCGCCGCAAGAGGTGCTCCGACACCACCACCTCAAGAGCGGCGCGATCCCCGCAACGGGCGACCCCGTCACCGGCCGCTTGCCGCTCCTCACGAACTCCGATGTGACGCTCTGGCGGTGTCGGCCCGCACAGCCGCAGGCCGAACTCTATCGGAACGCGCTCGCGGACGAGGTCGTCTTCGTTCACAAGGGCAGCGGACGGCTCCTCACGCAGTTCGGCGTGCTCCCGGTGAAGCCGTTCGATTACGTCGTGATCCCGCGCTGCACCACCTACCGGCTCGACTTCGACGCGGGCACGCAGCCCGACCTGCTCGTGGTCGAATCCGCGGGAACGGTGAACGTCCCGCCGAAGTACCTCAACCACGACGGACAACTGCGGCTCGGCGCGCCCTACGCCGAACGCGACCTGCACGGCCCCACCGATCTTTTCGTCATCGACGAGGAAAAGGATACGCCCGTCGTCATCAAGGACGGGGCGCGGCTCTCGCGTTACGTCCTCGCGAGTCACCCGTTCGACGTCATCGGCTGGGACGGGCTCGTGTACCCGTTCACCTTCAACGCCGACGACTTCGAGCCGATCACCGGCACGATTCACCAGCCGCCGCCGATTCACCTGACGTTCGAAACGTCGGGGTTCGTGCTCTGCACGTTCGCGCCGCGCATGCTCGACACGCACCCCGACGCGATCAAGGTGCCGTACGCCCACAGCAACGTCGAGAGCGACGAGGTGCTGTATTACGTCCGCGGGAAGTTCGGCTCTCGCCGTGGGGTGGAGGAGGCGTCGCTCACGCTGCACCCGCACGGGATCCCGCACGGGCCGCACCCCGGCACGATCGTCGCCAGCCGCGACGTGAAGTGGACCGACGAACTCGCGGTCATGGTGGACACGTTCCGGCCGCTGCACGCCACCAAACGGGCGATGGAACTCGACGACCCGAAGTACCCGTATTCGTGGCTCGACTGAGGCTCACTCCGGCAGGCCGAATTCTTCGAAATAGCGCTCCAGCACCATCACTTCCAGCGCGAACGCGAAGTCCTCGGCGAAGCCCTCGCCGCGCGGACCGTTGTCGGTCTTCGTTCGGGTGTGCATGCGGTCGGCGTGGTGACCGAGTTCGTGCAAAAAGACGTGGCAGAGCTGATAGGCGCGGGCCGTGTCGGGGGTCCAGTGAATGGTGATGTCGTCCGGGCCGTTCTCGAAGACGCGGCCCCCGATCCGCCGCAGGAAGTCGCGGTGCTCGCGGTACCAGTCCGGATCGACCTCATAGTACATGTCGGTGCGCCACGCGCAGATGCCGATCACCCCGCGATCGTACCACCCGTCGCACCCGCGACCTCGATCGAGAACGATCACGTCCAACCCGACCGAGAGTTCCTTCCAGTCCGGCAGGAGATTCACGAAGCGCTCGATGTCGCGTTTGAGGAGCAGGTGTCGGCGGCCGGGACCCGGCGGTCGGCGGTCGATCACAAGGTGCGGTTGCGGGTCGCGATACAAACTCGGCGACCGCTTCCAGTTGTTCTTTCTCTGAACGCGGCCGTCGCGGACGCCCGGAGCAGTTTTGCGGTGAAATCGCGACACGCGGCACCTCCGCCTCACGGAGGGTCGCGGGGCGCCGCGGGTTCGCGGGTCACGGAGATTTCCGCAGCGCGACCGGAATCACGATCTTCGATTGCCGCGGTGCGATCCGTTTGACAGCGGTACGGGCCGGGTGATCGCTGAGCCAGAACGGTTCGGTCGAGACGTAGCCGCGCGCTTTCACGACCGCGCTCCACTCAGGCAGGTGAGCAGAGAACGTGTCAGTGAATCGCAAAGTACTTTCGGCACCGCAACACATGTTGTCACGGCAGACATAGCGCGCGGCACCGCGCGAATCCGCCTTCAAGAGGAGATCCATCTCCCCCCTCTCTGCATAGAAGCCGCCGTATGAATGAATCGAGACGTCGGCGCCCTCGATCGGCTGCCCCGTGGCGGCGTCGGTGACGACGAACTCGACCGTCAAGTCGGTTCGCCCCACCCACAGTACCGTCGGGGCGTCGATCAAAAACACCACGAGGGCACACAATCCGGCGACGATCAGGATGCGACGGACTCGGTTTCTCATCCTTCGCCCTCCTCTCCCGGTCGTGTCTCGACTCCAGTTTACCTCTCTCGCACCTCCGTTTACACTTCCGTCATGATCCGACCTGCCACCCAGCCCGACGCCGAAGCGATCCTCGGCCTCACCGCCGGCACCGGTTTCTTCAAGCCGACGGAGGTGGAGACGCTCGGCGAGGTGCTGAACGATTACTTCGCGTCCAACCGCGACGACTTCGGCCACCGCTGTTTCGTGTGGGAAGAAGCGGGCCGCGTCCTCGGCTACGGGTACCACGCGCCGGAAGAAATGACCGACCGGACGTGGTACCTGTGGTGGATCGCCGTCGCGGCCGACCAGCAGGGCCGCGGACTCGGCGCGAAGTTGCTCGCGTTCGTCGAAAGCGACATCCGCGAACTCGGGGGCCGCTTGCTCGTGGTGGAAACGTCCGACACGACCCACTACGAGCCGACGCGGCGCTTCTATCTGAAGCACGGCTACACCGCGGCCGCGACGATTCCGGACTTTTATGCGGATGGGGATGGAATGGCCGTCTTCACCAAGAGATTAGAGGACAGAGAACAGAAGCCAGAGATCAGCAACCCGTGAAAGCCGCTCTCTGTCCTCTGGTCTCTGTCCTCTGCCCTCTTGTCCGCCCCCGTATGATGGAACGCGGCCGGCAGAACCGGACCAACCGGACCGACCGGCCCGCCAGCCAAGGAAGGCATGTCTCGGCGAAGAGTTCACACCCAAGTTACACATCCAGCCCGAACGATCATTGTGACTGACAGCGCGGACGCCCGGAGGCCGGTGGTCGGCCTTGAACGTCCGCCCGTACCAGCGGCCCCTACCCCGCCGGATACCACCGCCTTTACCAACCGCCCAATTTCGCGGGTTTTGCGAAGTCGGAAGGTTGGTGTGGTCGATGGAGTTAGCGTCGCGACCGTTGCCCGCGCGTCCGGGACAGCCGACCGGACCCGCCCAGCCCGCCCGGCTTACCCCGGCGGGCGCCCGCCGCAACGAGCGACGCCGACAGCCGACCGGAGAGGGCTTACCCGCCGGACGTTCATACACCCGCCGCCGCGGCGCCCCCGACCGCGCGTGGCAGACCCTCGCCCCGAGGGTTCGCTAGGCGGAACCCGACACGCCGCCCGCCAGGATGGCGCTCCCTCACCGGGGAGCGCGGTGGGGCGGGGGTCGAGCGAGTTCAAACGGAGTGTCTCGCCATGAAAAAGGTGTTCACCACCGGGCAGGTCGCCAAGATCTGTAAGGTCGCCCCCCGGACGGTGTCCAAGTGGTTCGATTCCGGTCGCCTCAAGGGCTACCGGATCCCCGGCAGCCAGGACCGCCGAATCCCCCGCGAACAGCTCATCCGGTTCCTCAAGGAACACGGAATGCCGCTCGGCGAGCTGGAAGAGGAAGAGTGGCACAAGGTGCTGCTCATCGGCACCGAGAAGCTCTTCAACGACCGCATCAAGGAGCTGTTGCCGGAGGACGATGACTTCAAGTTCGAACTCGCCAACAGCGGGTTCGAGGCGGGCATCGCGGCGAGCAACTTCCGCCCGGACACGATCGTGATCGACCTGGGTCTCGGGCGGGCCGAGTCGATCCAGATCGTCTCGAACCTGCGGAAGGACGAGGCCTACGCGACCACGCTCATCGTCGGGCTGGCGAGCGAGGACGAGGCCGCTCCGGAGCAGCTCGCGCAGTACGGCTTCAACGACGTGTTCAAGAAGCCGTTCGACGTGGCCCTGCTCGGCGAGAAGATCAAGAGCATCGCCGAAGCCAAGCGCGAAGACTGACCCACCTTCGGTGGTAAGCACGAGATCCGAAGAACGAAATCCGAAAGAAGAACTGCCTCGTCTTCTTTCGGATTTCGTTCTTCGGATCTCGGATTTACCGCGCCAGCGGTTCAGTCGTCGTCGCGCCGACGCTTCTTGCGCGGCCGGTCGTCGTCATCGTCGTCATCCTCGTCATCGCGCCGGCGGCGCTTCTTGGGCCGGTCCTCCTCCTCGTCGAACGCGAACGGGTTCGGTCCGGCGGGCGCCGCGGGCGGGGGAGGCGGCGGTGCCGCGGGCGCCGCCGGCATCTTGAACTCCGGGTCCGCGGACTTCTTCTTGCGCGGGCGGTCGTCTTCCTCCTCGTCCTCATCGCGCCGGGACCGCTTCTTCGGCGGCTCTTCTTCTTCCTCGTCCCGTCGCGCCTTCTTCCGGGGTCGCTCCTCTTCCTCGTCTTCGTCGCGGCGCTTCTTCTTGGGGCGATCGTCCTCTTCCTCGTCGTCATCGAGGCTCAGCGCCTTCTGCTTCTTGCGCGGCCGGTCCTCCTCTTCATCGTCGTCGCGCCTCTTCTTGCGCGGTCGGTCGTCGTAATCGTCGTCATCGTCGTCGTAGTCGTCGCGCCGGCCCTTCCGGCCGTATTTTGTCTTCCCCCCGCCGCCCGCGGCGCCGTCGATGAATGCCGTTCCGCCAGCGGCGAGCAACAGGAGGAACGTGAGGTAGAGCGGGAACTTCCACGACACACGGAACACATCTGGATCTTTGCTTTCTGCTTTGGCGTCCTTCGCTCCGGCCTTTCCGCCCGCCTTGTCGCCCGGCGCCTTCTCTCCCGGCCCCGGTCCGGCACCGCCCGCCCCACCGAAGAACCCGAACGCCCCCTTAACGTCCTCGTTCTGCTTCTTGAGTTCGTTCTCCAACGGGAAGCCAATGAGAGCTTGCAACGCGACTATACCGAGGGCGCCCGCACAACACCCCGCCACCGCAATGCGGCGTATCATCGGTGGGATGGGGAGAAACGCGACTGCGATCCCGGCCAGGAGCGCGACCGGATACACGAACAACAACGGTGCTCCTTTCAGTTCGTCCTTGTCGCCCTTGGACTTGTCGCCCTTGGACTTGTCATCCTTGGGCTTTTTGCTCGCGTCGGAATCAAAATCACCGAACACCTTCTTCATGTAGTCTTGAATCTTTTTCCCGTCCGAGGTGACTGAGTCGCCACCGGTTGCGATTTGAAGACCGCTCTGAGAGTTCAGCGAGACGGTCTTGGTCGGATCCAACCCGATTTCCTTTTTTGCCTCTTCGATCTTCTCCTTCGGGATGTCCTTGGTTTTCGACGGTGGGAGGGTACAAGTCATCTCGATCCACGGCAGGAAGAACAGGACGAAGCAGAACACCAACATGCCCGGCGAGATGAGGCGGAGCGGACTGAAAGACGATGCGGCCTTCGGCTTCGGCATGGCGCTCTCGGTGTATGGGGAAGCGACAATGTCGTTACCGGCAAGTTATCCGCGCGAACCGACCGCAGCAACGACATTCGCGCATCCGATCGGGCGCTTCCGGAGCGTCAGTCGAACCGATACCGTAGAGTGATGGCTTCACCCTCGTCCGGAGGCGCCGAATGAACCGCCGCGCGTTCCTGTCGCTGTCCGCGTTCACCCCGTTCGCGCACCTGCTGCCGGCCTACTGTCGCGGCGCGGACCCGGTTCCGCGCGAGTTAACCGCGGATGTGGTCATTACCGGAGCGGGCGTGGGCGGGGTCGCGTGCGCGCTCGCGGCGGCGCGCAACGGGCTGAAGGTGATTCTGACGGAAGAGTACGACTGGATCGGCGGGCAACTCACGTCACAGGCCGTTCCGCCGGACGAGCACCCGTGGATCGAGGAGCGCGGCAGCACCAAGACCTACCGCCTCTTCCGCACGAAGGTCCGCGACTACTACCGGCGCAACTACAGCCTCACGGAAGCGGCCGCGAAAGACCTGCTCCTCAATCCCGGACTCGGCAGCGTCTCGAAGCTGTGTCACGAGCCGCGGGTGGCGCTCGCGGTGCTGCTCGAAATGCTCGCCCCGCACATCACCGCGGGGCGCGTGAAGTTGCTTCAGCCGTTCATCCCGGTTGCCGTTTCGACGGATCGCGACAGGGTCGAGGCGGTCACCGGCCGGTACCGCGGGAGCGCCGAACGGATCGCGCTCGTCGCCCCGTACTTCGTGGACGCCACCGAAACCGGCGAACTCCTCCCGCTGGCGAAGGTCGAGTCCGTGACCGGTGCGGAGGCCCAGCGCGACACCAGGGAACCGCACGCGCCGGGACTGGAGAAGCCGGACAACCACCAGGCGTTCACCGTCTGCTTCGCGATGGACTACCAGCCCGACAAGGACAACACCATCGATGAGCCCCACAACTACAAGTGGTGCCGCGACTACATCCCGAAGATGGAGCCCGCGTGGCCGGGCAAATTGCTGTCGTGGGAGATGTCCGATCCGGTCACGCTCAAGCCGCGGCCCGTCGGCTTCGACCCGAGCGGCCCGGTCGCGAAGGGGTTAAACCTCTGGACGTACCGGCGGATCGTCGCGAAGGACCACTTCACCGACGGAACGAGCGACGTGTGTCTGGTGAACTGGCCGCAGAACGACTACTGGCGCGGCAACCTGTACGAGCACCGCGGCGAGGGGGCCATGCACCACGCCAAGGCGCGCGAGTTGAGCCGCTGCCTGCTCTACTGGATGCAAACGGAGGCTCCACACCCCGGCGGCCGGAAGCAGGGCTGGAAGGGTCTGCGCCTGCGCGGCGACGTGTGCGGGACCGAGGAGTGGGACGGACTCGCGATGGCGCCCTACGTGCGCGAGAGCCGGCGCATCAAGGCGGTGTTCACGGTCACCGAGAACCACGTCGGGGTCGATGCACGCGCCAAGTTGCTCGGCAAAAAGCCCGGCGAGTTCACCGCGGAGCCGTTCGCCGACACGGTCGGCACCGGGAGCTACCGGATCGACCTGCACCCGTCCTCGGGCGGCGACAACTACATCGACGTCAGTTCGCTGCCGTTCCAGATCCCGCTCGGCGCGCTGATCCCGCAGCGCGTGGAGAACCTGCTCCCGGCGTGCAAGAACATCGGCACGACGCACATCACCAACGGCTGTTACCGGCTTCACCCGGTCGAATGGAGCATCGGCGAGGCGGTGGGGGAGTTGGTGGCGTTCTGCACCGCGAAGAAGCGCGTCCCGCGGCAGGTGCGTAAGGACGCGAAGCTGCGCGCCGATTACCAGGCGCAGCTGACGAAGGCCGGGAGCGACTTGGAGTGGCCGGAGAACATCGCGAAGACCGTGCGGTGAACTTTTGGGACCGCGGAGCAACGGGCCTTGCCGAGTAGTGATCTAGCGTATACTATTCGGATTGGCGTCCGTCCCGCGCCGCCGGAGGGTCGTTCCGTGAGCACCGCGAACGTTCGGCACGTCACCCACGCGGGCTTCTGGTCCGCGTTCCCGTAGCGCGACTGTCGGCTGTGCTTCGACGGTCCGCTCGCGCCGCGAGCGGTGCCTGGGAGGGTCGTTGACGCGACGGATTCGCCCGCCGCACCGGTCGGACTGCGCGCCGTGTGGCGCACAGCGAACCGGCCTCAACCCAGGGAGCCAGTCGCGCGAAGTGGCGGTCTGGCGGTCTGGCGGCCTGACCCAAAAATGGCCGGGAGAACCGCAGTTCTACCCCAAGGCCGTTAGTTGCGCGATGTGGCGGTCTTGTCGGCCTTGGCAGTTGACACCAGCGCGCCGGTCAGCGGCCGGGGAGGACGTCCGGCGGGCGGCGGCGCTGCTCGGCCGCGAACGCCATCAGTTCCGGGTAGAACTCGTGGAAATCGGCCGCGATCTCCGCGTCGCGCGCGATGAGGATCGGCATCGCGTCGGTGAGCGGGATCGCGCGGTGCGGGATGCGCTCGGCGATCACCCGCGAGACCCGCGCGAGCGTGTCCTCGATGCCCGCAACCGTCGCGTAGCTGTTGAGTCGGTCGTCGTCGATGAACCGGCGCATGAACTCGCGCGCGGCCTCGTGGAGCGGCAGCCCCGCCTGACCGGCTTCGAGGACCGCGTAGCTGCGCGCCGCGAACTCCGCGAGCGGCTCGGAACTGTACTTCGCCCAGTCGCGGGCGAGGATGTGGTCGTAGTAGATGTCGATCACGATGCCGCCGAACCACCCCATCTTGCGCGAGACGCGGCTGATGCTCCGGAGCGTGACCGGGTGACGGTCGGTGAACCCGTCGATGAGGCGGTGCAACATCACCCCGCGGAACACCTCCGGGGAGAGCAGGTGCAGGTCCGGGTTGCGGACGAAGTCGGCCGCGACCCCGCCGGTCATGTCGCCGGGGTCGCCGTCGGCCAGGTGCAGGTGTGCGAGGAAGTTCACTTCGATTGGTCCTTAGTCCGTGGTCCGTGGTCCATGGTCCTTGGCTTCTTGGTCTGACACCTCGCACACCGCACGACACCCGGCAAACCGCGGACCACTCACCAAGGGCTACGGACCATGGACCAAATCACTTCTTCGGGCCGCTCGGCTTGGCATCTCCCGCAAGTTCGCCGGTCGCCCACTTGAGACCGCCGAACAGGTGCTTTTGGAACTTCTCGTCCTGCCACACCTTCGGGTCGTGACCGAACGACGTGTAGAACACCTTCCCCTTCCCCTCTTCGCGGCACCAGGAGATCGCGTAGTCGTCGTCCTTGCGCGCGATCTTCTCGTCGATCTTGAACGTCCCGGGCTGAATGCTCAGGATGATGTGCAACTTCTCCCGCGAATACGGGGCGTCGCGGAAGATGTACATCTCGTCCTGGTAGTCCATGCCGTCGGTGAAGCCGACGGCGGCCGGGTGCTTCGGATCCTCGACGTGAATCTTGATCTTCTGCAGCCCCGGCGGGTGCGTGCGGAAGTACGCGCCGATCAGGTCGCCGTACACCGTGTCGGTGTACTGGGTATCGGTCGCGCAGTGCGTGCCCGTGAGCGCCCCGCCGTTCTTCACCCACTCCCGCAGGTCCGCGAGTTCGTCCTTCGTCAGCGGGTTGCCGGTGGTGAAGAACAGCACGACGTCGAAGTTCTTCAGCGTGTCCTTGTTGATGCGCCCGCAGTTCTCGCGCTCGACCGGCAGCTTCGTCGCGCCGCGGAACTTGTCGCTGTACACTTCGAGGGCGGTCTTCCCGTTCTTGTCCTTGGCATCGGTGTCGCCGGTGAAGCGCCAACAGGTGACGTCGAACCCGTTCTGCGGGCCGACCTCCTTCAGAACCTTCTCCGCGGTCGCGACCGAGCCGTGAATGAACCCGGTGCTGTGCGTGACGAGCAGCAGGCGCTTGTTCTTGTCAGCGGCCGACGCAGGCGAGCCGAGCGCGATGAGCGCCGCGAGTGCGAGGAGGAGCGTGATTTTCCGCATGTGGGAACTCCGCGTGGGAAAGGTGCGGTCGCGGGGCCTAACACGCGGATTGTAAGGACCGAGGGAGCGAAGAGCCAGAATATGAGGATCCCGGGAACCGCATCCTACAGCCAACCCATGAACGCCGCAATGTAGACAAAAGCCGTTGTAAGCAATGAGCAAAAGAAACTCACAACGACACCGCGCGCGAGCGCCGGCGTGGCATTGGGCGTTCGTTGCCCTGCGAGGGCATACGCGACGAAACCGATCAGGGCCGGGACGAGAACGACGGGCAGGTACAGGCGAAACCCGTGGGACTGATTCAAAACGGAGTCGAGTACGACGGTCAACAACGCGGCCGGGACCGCGACGAAGGCCAAGGCGGTGAACACGAGTAACGGGTGATAGGCGTCAGACGTCGAGTTGTGGCCGCTCATCGGCTCACGTCCGCTTCACCACCACCAGCGTGCGGTCGTCGGCGGGTTGCGTGCCCGCGGTGAACAGCGAGTGCGACGCCAGAATCGCCCGCATCAGCGCGCCCGCGTTCGTGTAGCACGTCGCGAGTTCCTCGTCGATGCGCGACGAGCCGAACACGTCGCCCTCCGTGTTCACCGCCTCGATCACACCGTCGGTGAAGAACACCACCTGGTCGCCGGGAAACAGCGGAACGGTCTGTTCGAGATACACTTCGTCGGGCTTGATGCCGAGCGGCAACTTTTGGGCGCGGTTCAGCACGAGTTTGAAGCCGTCGGCGCAGCGGAGCAGGCGCGGCGGGTTGTGACCGGCGCTCGCGTAGCTGAGGGTCGCGTTCATCGGGTCGAACACCGCGTAGAACGCGGTCATGAAGCTGCCCGTCGGGCGCGTGTAGCGCCGCGTCATGTGAGCGTTCATGTACGTGAGGAACTCGCCCGGCCGGAGCGGGTGTTCGGGCCGCGTGTGAGCGATACTGTGAGCGACCGCCATCAGCACAGCGGCGGGCGCCCCGTGACCACTCGCGTCGGCGATCAAGACGCCGAGCCGATCGTTGGGCAGCGCGAAGAAGTCGTAATAGTCGCCGCCGGCGCGCTTCGCGGTCTGGTAGTGAACCGAGACGTCGAGGCCCGGCACTTTGGGCTTCTCGGCGGGCAGGAGCGAGCGCTGGATCTCCGCGATCGACCGCAGTTCGTAATCGAGCCCGTCGAACGCCTCCTTCACCGCCGACGACAGCACGACCGTTTGCGTCGCGCGGGCGAACAGGTTGCTCAGGAGCATCAGGTCGGCGATGCGATCGCGCGGGAACGTCTCGGTGTCGTCGCGCGTGACGACCACCATCGTCTGCGCGACGCCGTTGTCGAAGTGCGGGATCGCCAAGAGCGACTTCTGCCCGACGAGGTATTCGGCCGCGGGGTCGTTCGGATCAACGCTGAGGTTATCGATCACCCGCGGCTGATCGCCGTAGAGCAACTCCGCGAGCAGCCCCCCGCTATAAACCGGGAGCCGGTGCTGCTCCTTCCAGGGGTTGACCGGGTTCTGCCACTGGCTGAACCGCGCGACGCGGAAGTTCGGTTCGCGGAGCGCGCGGCGCGAGATGGTCAGGTGCCGGCTGACGGGGAACAACTGGCTCATCCGGCGCGAGAAGACGGCGTACATCTCCTGCGGGTCGGTGGAGCGGCTGAGTTCGCGCGTGACCTCGGCGCTGAGCGCCAGTCGTGCGCGCCAGTTGCGCGGTTCGGTGTCGAAGAAATCGGGTGCCACGGTCATTTGCCGCCTCCGCGGCTAGATGCGAGCGACAATCCTTCGATGTTGGGCTTCGGCAATCGAGGGAGACGGGACGTCCACAGTAGACTCTTGATCCGGCGCGAACGCAAGCGGCTCGGACGCGTTTACGCGTTTTTCATCATCGGGCGTGTGAAGCTGTGCGGCCGCTTTGCGGCGGATGCAACGCGACAAGCCGCAACGCGCCCGGTTACAATCTCGACACCCCTTCGGAGCCGGGTCATGCGCACGCGCCTTCTCCTTGCGGCGTCCTGTGTTGTTACGGTCGCTGTGGTCGCGTGGTTCACCACCGCACAACCCAAGAGCGACCTCAAGTACTGGGAGAAGGTCGGCGCCGGCGTCTATCGTGCGAAAGATGGCCCCCACAGTTACGCACTCGTCAGCGGCGAGCGCGTTCTGCTCGTCGACGCGGCCGTTCCTCCGGACGCTGTGAGTGAACTCGGCGCGAAAACGGTGGAGGCCGTTCTGCTGACGCATCACCACCGCGACACCGCGGCATTCGCGGGTGAGTATCGAGCAAAGAAGGTGCCGGTGCGAGCCCCGAAGGAGTCAGCAGATTACCTGACACCGGAGAAGGTCGCGCGGTTCTGGCAAGACTCCGTTCCGTTGCGGAACTCGCGCACCGCGTACTTCGTGTTGCCGGAAGGCGTCGAGGGCGTCGATTGTACGCTCGAAGACGGGAAGCGCTTCAACTTCGGCGAATGGAACGTCACGCCGATCGCGTCGCCGGGGCACTCGCGCGATCACTTCTGCTTCCTCGTGCAGCCGGCCGAAGACGTGAACGGCCCGCGCTACCTGTTCAGTGGCGACGCGCTGCATTCGCGCGGCAAACTGTGGACCCCGTACACCACCGACTGGGACCACTGGACCGACGTCGGGCTGAAGCCCGCCGCGGAATCGCTTCGAAAGCTCGCGAAACTGAATGCAACCTTCATCCTTCCCGCGCACGGACCGGTGATTAAGGACGACACCGCGAAGACGCTCACCGACACCGCGGAGGCGGTCGAGGAGGCCGCTTTCATGAAGTCGTTCGAGCGATACACGAAGCAGCGCCTCAAGGACGAACCGAAGTACGACTTCCTCGTGCCGAAAGAGCAGATCGCGAGCGCCGGCGAGAAGCCGTGGGCGAAGATCGCTGACAAGCTGTGGATCACCGGCAACACCTATGTGCTTCAGTCGAAGACCGGTGACGGCATCTTCGTGCTCGACCCGTGGGGCCAGCGCTCCGCGGACCAAGTTGCGAAGCTCCAAAAAGACGAGAAACTCGGCGCGGTCGAGTTGGTGGCGTTCAGCCACGCCCATTACGACCACTTCGACGGCATTCACGTCCTCGGCGGGCGCGACAAGTGCGACGTCTGGTCGCTCGACCTCGTCGCGGCGCCGCTCAAAGACCCGAACCGCTTCCGCGCGCCGTTCCTCGATCCGCGGCCGATCAAGTTCACGAAGGAACTGAAGGACGGCGAGACCGTGACGTGGGGCGGATACACGTTCAAGTTCCACCACCTACCGGGTCAGTCGTACTTCACGAGCGCGCTTGAAACGGCCATCGACGGCAAGCGGTGCCTCTTCACCGCGGACAACTTCTTCCATCAGGATCAGTTCAGCGGCACCGGCGGCTGGATGGGACTGAACCGCAGCTACCCCGCGGTGTACGGCACGAGTGCGCAGAAGGTACTCGACATCGCACCCGAGCGCGTCTTGGCCGAACACGGCGGACCGTACAACTTCAGCGCGGAGGACTACCGCCGGCGTGTGAAGTGGGGTGCGGAAGCCGCGAAGGCCGCTGACGCGCTGTGCGTCAGCGGAAACCAACAGTGGGACTGGAACCCCAATCGCGTCGAGTTCGAGCCGCACCTCCAGTCCGCAAAGCCCGGCGACAAGCTCAAGGCGCTGTTGCGGCTCAACAACGCCTCCGCGAAGGGCCAGATGGTGACCGTGAGCGTTCGCGGGCGCGGCGTCGTGCCGGATTCGACCCACATGCTGACCGCGAACGCCGGTCAGAGCAAGGAAACCGCTCTTGAGTTGACCCTCGCCGCGACCACGAAGCCCGGTCGCTACGTCATCGAAGTTCGCACGACCGATGCCAGCGGCGTCGAGGGGTGCGATTGCTACTTCGCGGTGGACGTCGTGTCGCCGTAAGTTCCATGTTCGCGAATCTCTTATTCCTTTTAGTTCGAAGCTAGCTTGAGCAACTGGCGAGGGAGAATTAGCGGAAGCGAAGCGTCATAACCGTCATACACGGAATAACTTGCACTCCCGCCCCCGGCATGGTCGGGTCGGGTTCCTTGCATCGCGCAACTTGCAACCGTATAACGAAGGAAAGAAATGCCCGGCGCGCGGTCTGTGCGGGTCGGGGAAACTAGCGAAGTCCCGATCCCGACGGGCGTCGTCTCTCCGCGACCGCTCGCGAGGTTCACCAGATGCCAGCTCTCAAGCTGCGGCGAATCGATCTGACAGCATCCAACGCCGCGGCCCAGATCGTCAAACTCCGCGACCAGTACCGCCTCGACGCCGAGGTCGTCTCGGCCGCCAGCAAGAAGAAAACTGTGGCGGTGTTCGGTGAGGCGCTGCCGCTAGTGCGGGTGGTCGAGCGCATCTGCAACGACGTGCGCGAAAAGGGCCTGTCCGCGGCGCTGCACTACACCGAAGCGTACGACAACGTGAAACTGAAGCCCGATCAGATTCGCGTGAAACCCGCGGAACTCGCGGAGGCGCATGCGTCCGTCGGTCAGGACTTCCTCGAAGTCGTCCGGCAGATCCGCGACAACGTCATCCTGTTCCAGTCCGGGTTGCTGCACAGCGACGCGGTGATGAGCAAGCCGATGCGGCACGACCTCCAGGTGCGCTACCGACCGCTCAAGCGGGTCGGCGTGTACTGCCCCGGCGGCGCCGCCGCGTACCCGTCTACACTCCTCATGACGGTCTGCCCGGCCAAGGTGGCCGGTGTCGAGCAGATCGCGGTGTGCATGCCCCCGACCCCGACCGGCGCCTACAGCCGCGAGATGCTCGCGACGTGCCACGAACTCGACATCACTGAGGTGTACCGGCTCGGCGGGGCACAGGCGATCGCCTCGATGGCCTACGGCGTCGAGGGTCTGAAGCCCGTCGATATGATCGTCGGACCGGGCAGCACGCCGGTCGCGCTCGCAAAAAAGTACGTCTTCGGGCAGGTCGCGATCGACTGCATCGCGGGGCCGAGCGAGATCGTGGTGCTGGCCGACCACTCCGCGCACCCGGACTACGTCGCGCTCGACCTGATCGCCCAGGCGGAGCACTCGCCGGGGGTCGCGATCCTGGTGACGTGGTACGAACCGCTCATCAACGAGGTCCACGAGGCCCTGCAGAAGCGGCTGGCCAAACTTTCGCGCGCCGACCTCGCGCGCGACAGCCTTGAGCGATACGGCGCGCTGGTGCTGGCGCCGGACAAGGCCGCCGCCGCGGCGTGCGTGAACACGCTGGCGCCGGAGCACCTGCACATCCAGACCAGTGACCCGGAAAAGACGCTGGAAGAGATTGATAGCGCCGGCGCGGTGTTCCTGGGGCCGTTCACGCCGGTCGCAGTGGGCGATTACGTCGCCGGTCCGAGCCACGTGCTGCCGACGGGTGGCACCGCGCGGTGGGCGAGCGGGCTGAACGCGAACGACTTCCGCAAGCGCACGAGCATCATCCACTTCACCCGCAAGGGGTTGCAGGAGATCTCGGAAGACGTCGTCTTCCTGGCAAATAAAGAAGGGCTTACGGGTCACGCCGCGAGCGTCGAGATGCGCGCCAACGACAACGGCCCCGCGGCGCGGCCCAAGCCGAAGCCCGACAAGGTGCCCGCTCCGGCCGCCGCGTCGAAGAAGTAAGCTCGCAGTACGAAGCACGAAATCCGAAAGAAGACGAACCCCGACGCCGTGCTTCGGCTCCTGTCTTCTTTCGGATTTCGTGCTTCGTATTTCGGAACTCCCGCCGTGATCGACCGCATTCGACCGAACATCAGGCAGATGGCCGGCTACGTGCCGGGCGAGCAACTCAACGACCCCGACGTCATCAAGCTCAACACCAACGAGAACCCCTACCCGCCCAGCCCGTGCGTGTTCGACGCCATCCGGGCCGCTTTGACGTCGAACTCGCTGCGGAAGTACCCGCAACCGCTCGGCGACAGCTTCCGCAAGGCCGCGGGGCGCGTGCTCGGGGTCGATCCGGACGGTATCCTGATCGGCAACGGCTCCGACGACATCCTGACGATCCTGACGCGCGCGTTCGTACCCGAAGGCGGGCTGATCTGCTCGCCGACGCCGAGCTACATCCTGTACAAGAGCTTGGCGGAGATTCAGGGCGCGCGGTTCGAAGCGGTGCGGTTCGGGGGATTCTGGCACCCGCCCTACCGCGAGTGGCCGAAGGCGAATCTCACGTTCTTTCCCAACCCAAACTCACCATCCGGCACCGCGATCTCACTCAGCATCGCGAAATGTTTCGCGAGCGCGATCGCACCGGCACCGTTCGTGCTCGACGAAGCGTATGCCGATTTCTGCAATTGGAACTGCCTGACTGAACTCCCAGACAACCCCAACCTCATCATCACGCGCACGCTGAGCAAGTCGTACTCGCTCGCGGGCATTCGGTTCGGGTTCGCGCTCGCGCGACCTGAGGTCGTGCGTGAGCTGGTAAAGGTGAAGGACTCCTACAACTGCGACGTGCTGAGTCTCGCGGCCGCGACCGCCGCGATCGAGGATCAGGAGTACTTCCGCGCCGTGCGCGCACAAATCATTGCCACCCGCGAGCGCATGACGACCGAACTCGCGGCGCTGGGCTTCGACGTGACGCCGAGCCACGCGAACTTCCTCTGGTGCCGGCGCTCCGATCGACCCGTGAAGCCGATCTACGAGGCGCTCAAGCAGCGGAAGATCCTCGTTCGCTACATGAACTACGCAGCCGGGCCGGTCGGCGCGCCGGAAGGGGCTTACGACGGCCTGCGTATCACCGTTGGGAGCGATACGGAGATCGACCAACTTCTCGCGGCACTGAAAGCGATCCTCTAATGCCCCGCACCGCACGCATCGAGCGCAAGACCGCCGAAACCGAAATCGACCTGTCGCTGAACCTCGACGGCACAGGGACGGCGAAGGTCGCGTCCGGCGTCGGCTTTTTTGACCACATGCTCACGCACATCGCGAAGCACGGCCTGTTCGACCTGAGCGTGACGTGCAAGGGCGATACCCACATCGACGCCCACCACACGGTGGAGGACGTGGGGATTTGCTTCGGCAAGGCGCTCGTACAGGCGCTCGGCGACAAGGCGGGAATTCGGCGCTTCGGCGACTGCGCCCTGCCGATGGACGACGTGCTTGCGACTTCTGCGGTCGATTTAAGCGGCCGTCCGTACCTCGTGTGGCGCGCCGACGTGCCGCTGGAAACGCTCGGCACGTTCTCGTCGCAGTTGGCCGAGGAGTTCTGGCGCGCCGCGAGTTCGGCGGGCGTCTTCAACCTGCACGTCGTGCTTCACCACGGGCGAAACACGCACCACATCGTCGAAGCGATCTTCAAGGCGTGCGCCCGCGCGCTGCGCGCCGCGACCGAGCCCGACCCGCGGGCGAGCGGCGTGCCCTCGACGAAGGGCGTTCTCTAGCCCGCGACCGACGCGACGCTATACTCACGCTTTCAACTGGTGTAACCCCACCGGTCCGGTCGGTTCCAGCGCACCGCGCAGGTGGAATGCGCTTTCGTGCGCGGGATCGGACAGATAAACTCCCGACAGTGAGGACATGGACGTGGCCAAGACCGCACGTGCAAAGGTTTCGACCGACGAACTTGTTCGCGCCGCGCTGCTGCGCGTCGCCGAAGCTAGCGAGAGCAAGCTCACCGGCAAGACGGACGGGCTGTTCGCCTCCGCGAGCGGGACGAACGGGGAGGCGATCGAGCAGTGCAAGAACGCCGAGAAGCCGCTCCTCGCGGTCGTGGGCAAGGAAGGGAAAGCGGAACGCGTTGTGCTCGCGCCCGGCGGGTTCGAGCGAATCGCGAGTGAGCTTCCGGAGGACAAGGTCGGGGCGGTCGCGAAGCGCGTGGCGACGGCGCTTCCCGCCGCGGGGCGCATCGAGTTCATTCAGGAGGCGCTCCGTCGAACTCCGCTCGCGGCGCCGGAACTGACTCCGCTGCTCGAAGAGGCGGTCGCGGCGGAGAAGGCCGAAAGCGAAGCGCGGGTTGCCGCCGCGGCGAAACGCCGGGCAGCGGACGAGGCCGCCAAGAAGGCTCTCGAACGCGCCTTACAGCTATTCGAGGAGCGACGGCAGAACCGACTCGACGCGCTGCGGCGCGAGTGGGAGGCCGAGGGCGAGAGCGCGAGTGAACTGCCCGCACACGAGCCCGCGCGTAAGCCGGAACAGCCCTCCTCCACGAAGCCCGCGGCGGCCGGCACCGCCCCGAAGTTGCGAACCGAGGAAGAGACCGACTTCCGACGCTACGAATGCGACCGGCTCGCGGCCGCTTGGCGCGACGCCTGGGACACCAAGAAGGACGAGGGCCGCGACTTCCTCGAAACCGCCATGTGGAACATCCGCGGGTTCCGCATGATCGGTGAGGTCGGTGCGACGGTCGCGTTCGACGGGCAGTACCACGAGAGCGACGCGCCCGTCCTCAGCGGGTCGGTGACGATCGTGCGGCCCGGCTGGATGCTGAAAGAGGACGAGGGCAACTACGTCGCGCTCAAGGCCGCGGTCACGAAGGGGTGAGCCATGCTCGACTGCGCGTTCTGCATCGACTTCGGCAGCGCGTACACGAAGGTCTCGCTCCGCCCCGGAGCGCAGAACCCCGCCGCCCTGCTCCGGTGCGACGACGCGGCGGTCGAGTTGTGGGCGCCAACGGTGGTCGCCGTCGAGTGGGCCAAGGGCGAGCAGCGGATGGAGTTCGGGTACAAGGCCGCAGGCGTCAGGCCGGGCGGCAACATCGCGGTGTTCACCGACTTCAAGAAGGACCTGTTCGCGCCTCCCACCCCGGAAACGCCGGCGCAGCCCCCGCTCGACGCGCTGCTCCAGTCGGCGGAATTCGACGTGCTCGCGGCGAAGTACGGGGTGCTCCCGCCCGAAGTCGCGGGGCTGCGGAACCTCATCGCCTCGGCGCGCGCGTTCGGCGGGGCGCGCCCGGACCGCGGCGGCGCTCCAGAAGCCCGTCGGCTCGCCAACGCCAAGGCCGCGGCGCACCACTACTTCAAATGGCTCCGCGAGCGCGTGCTCGCGGCCTGCGCGAAGTTCTCGAACTCGGTTCTCCGCTACGAGGACATCCCGGTGCGGGTCGCGGTGCCCGCCCTCGGCGGAACCGCCGAACTCGCACAGCACCCCGGCTGTCAACGGTTGCGCGAGGCGCTCGAAATGACCGGTTGGCGGCTCGACGAGCGGCCCTTCGTCTCCGAACCGGAGTCGAACGTCGTCGGCGTGCTGACCAGGGGGTTCAACGCGCTCACCCCAAAGAAGCGGAAGATCAACTTCCGCGAGATGTTCAACCGCGGACCGCTCGTCACCGTGCTGGCCGGCGATAAGAACCACCCGACGTACCGGGCGCTGCTCATCGACGTGGGCGCGTTCACCACCGACTTCGCCGCGCTGTCGGTCGATACCGGCGGGAAGGCCGCGGACACGTCGAACGGCGCCGGCTTCGCCGTGGCACAACACTCAGTACCGTTCGGCCTGACGAACCTCGACGCGAGCGTGCGCGCCGGGCTCACCGAAGAGAAGCGGACGGCCCTCGACGGGCTCTCCCGCAAGGACTTCGAGGCGTTCCAGAACAGCGCGTACGCGGACGGAGTCGGTCTGCGGCTCGGCGGCGGTCGAATCCTGGGCGGCGAGGCCGACAAGCCCGCGGTTCAAAAAGCCCTGAACGCGTTCACCGACCGGCTCATGGCCGAAACGGTGTCCTTTTGCAAGCAACTCGGCCCGACGGCTTCGATGCAGGAACTGATTCTGACCGGGGGCGGGTCGAACGTCCCCGCGGTGCGCGAGGCGCTGATGACGGCGGCGCAGGCCGCCGGGGGGTTCGTCAAGACGCACGCCCCGGGCATCACCGCGGCTCAGGCCAACTCGCCGCTGATCGACAAACTGGACGCACAATCCACCCGCGGCGCCAGCGCGCTGGGCGGGGCGAGCATTTATTTCGAGCGGGACTGCTATTAACCGTGAGTCGTTCGGCAGTGTGGGTTTGCGTGCGACCCGGTTCGCGTGTACCATTGCCTCTGTCCGGACCGCCCGCGGTCCGCCGAGCCTCCGTTGCCGCGAACTGACACCCATGCCCTCACCAACCGTTACGTTCCCTTGCCCGTTCTGCGGCCGCCGGATGGGCGTCCCCGCCGAACTGCTCGGCAAACAGGTGCGCTGCCCGAACTGCAAGCAGGTGGTGCTCGCCCCGGTCAACACCGGACCCAGCGGGGTCATTCCCGCGCTGAGCCCCCCGCCTCCGCCCCAGCCGGCGCCGCAAGCGCCCGTGCCGGCCGCTCCGCCGATCCAGACCGAAGCCGAACTGCCCACCTTCGCGCCGCCGCGGCGCGAAGCCGCCGACAGCGTCTTCAGCGACCCGGAGGAGTCCGAAGACGAGGTCTTCTCGCAGCCCGGCGGGCGCGTCCCGTCCGTTCCCCCGCTCGACCTCACCGCGCCGCACGCCTCGGCCAACCCGCGACCGCCGGCGCGCGGCGACAACCCGTTCGAGATGTCGGCGCCGACCGCGGCGTCACAGTCGCTGCCGCAGCGCCCCGACCGGCCGGCCCCGCCCGCCCCCGCGCCGACCTCCGAACTCCCGAACCCGTTCCTCGAACTCGAACCGGTCACGCTGCCGGCCGTGTTCGCCAACAACCCGTCCGGCTCGAAGCCCGCGGCCCCGGCGGCCCAGCCGTCGGCGGCGACGCAGCCGTTCCCCGCGCCGTTCCCGGTGCCCGCGCCCGCGCCGCGCCCCGCGTACCCCACGCCCGGCGCGTTCCCGGCGCCGTTCCCCGCACCCGCGCCCGTTCCGGCCAGCAGCAACCCGTTCGACGGGATCGATGCCACCGGTCCGCGCCCGGTGGTGTCGGCGGCTCCGACCGCGGGTCCCGAGGTCGCGACCGAGGAACTCGACGACCAGCCGCGGCGCCGGCGCCGCAAGCGCGGCGAGGAGGAGCCGCCCAAGCCGGAGGAGAAGCCGCAGCGCTCGACCCGCACCCGCCTCGCCGCGGCGCCCGCGGCCGGCGCCGCGGGCGGCGGAAGCAACCTCGTGCTCTACATCGTCATCGGCTACGCGGTCCTCGCGACGCTGTTGGCGATCTACGGGCTGTTCATCCGCTCCTGCGAACGGCTCGACCCCGGACACCCGCTGTCCACCGTCCCGGACCTCTTCGGCGAGTTCTCGCCGTCCAAGCGAAAGGAAGTCGCCCTGTACAAATTCGCGGTGGACGGTGAGCTGCCCGAGCAACAGAAGACGAAGGTCAAAGACGGCAACAAGATCGCCGTCGGCCAACTCGAGATCGAGGCGGTCAAGGTCGAGATGCGAAAACTGAATATCGAGACGAAGTTCAAAACGGGCAACACGGAGCCGAATACGACGAGCAACCCCGCGCTGGTGCTCACGCTCAACATCAAGAACGCGTCCGGCAAGCCCATCTACCCGATGGACCCCGCGTTCACGCGAAAGGCCAACCCGGGGTCGAAGGACAACCCGATCACGCGGCTGGTGGTGAACAAGAAGGACAACGGCTTCTTCGCCGGCGGGGCCATCGACTGGCCGCTGCCGACGAACGGTCAGGTCATGAAGAAGTACGAGAAGGAACAGGAGCGGGACTGGGAGGCCCTGAAACCGGGCGAGTCGCGCCCGTACGTGGTGTTCACCGACACCCGGCTGGACATCCTCAAGGCGGTGAGGCTGGCGAAGGAACCGCTCCTGTGGCGGGTGGAGGTCCGCCGCGCCCCGGTCGAACTCCGCGGCAAGGAGGTCCCCGTCACCGCGGTCATCGGCGTCGAGTTCAAGCAGTCCGACATCCTCGGCTGGGAGTCTTGACCCACCCATCCGCGAACCGCGACCGCACTTCGGCCATCCCTCCTGACATGAACGACCGCGAGTTCGCCCTGGACGTCGTCCGCAAGCTCCAAGGCGCCGGCCACACGGCGCTGTGGGCCGGCGGGTGCGTGCGCGACGAGTTCCTCGGCCTCAAACCCCAGGACTACGACGTCGCGACCTCCGCGCGACCGGAACAGCTCCGACCGCTGTTCAAGCGGCGCAACGAGATCGGCGCGCACTTCGGCGTCGTACAGGTGATCGGGCCGCGCGGCGACGACGGCGACTGGCTCACGGTTGAAGTGGCGACGTTCCGCTCCGACGGCGCGTACGTGGACGGCCGGCGCCCGGAGAGCGTCGTGTTCTCGTCGCCCGAAGAGGACGCGCAGCGCCGCGACTTCACCATCAACGGGATGTTCTTCGACCCCGTGAGGGGGGAGCTGATCGACCACGTCGGCGGGCGCGCCGACCTCGACGCGCAGGTGCTGCGCGCCATCGGCGATCCGGTCGCGCGGTTCACCGAGGACAAGCTCCGCATCCTGCGCGCCGCGCGGATGGCGACGCGGTTCGACCTCTCGATCGACTCCGCGACCCAGACCGCCGCCCGAAAGATGGCCGCCGAGATCCGCGTGGTCTCCGCGGAGCGGATTGCGGAGGAGATGCGGAAGCTCTTCACGCACCCGAACCGCGCCCGCGGGTTGCGGCTGTTGCGCGAACTCGAACTCGTCGAACCGATCCTGCCGGAGTTGGTGCCGGCGTACACGCTCCCGCAGGGGCTTCCGAGCGCCCCCACGGGGACGCTCTGGGACCACATCGTTCGGGTTGTCGAGTGCCTCGGCGAGAAGGCGTCGTTCCCGCTGGCGTTCGCGGCGGTACTCCACGACGTCGGCAAGCCGCGCGTCTTCGGGCGCACGGCGGAGAAGTACACGTTCCACGGGCACGAGAAAGTCGGCGCGGAGATGACGGAACGGATCGCGCTCCGGTTGAAGCTGTCGAACACGGAGGCGGCGCGGCTGCGCTGGCTCGTCGAGCGTCACCAGTACCTCGCCGAGGCGCCGACGATGCGCATGAGCCGGCTGAAGCCGATCCTCGTTCACCCGGGAATCGGCGAACTGCTCGCTCTGCACCGCGCCGATGCGACCGCCAGCGGAAAGGGTCTCGAACACGTCGAGTTCTGCGAGCGCATCCTCCGCGAGACGCCGCCGGAAGAACTGAACCCGCCGCCCGCGGCGACGGGCGAAGACCTCATCGCGATGGGCCTGAAGCCTGGACCGCTATTCAAGCGGCTGCTCGAGGCCGTTCGCGAGGCGCAGCTTGAGGGGCGCGTGCGGACGAAGGAAGAGGGGCTGAAGATGGTGCGGCAGCTCCTGCTGGAGTGGCAGAACGAACCGCCACCCGCGCCTGAACCACCGCCGGAGTAGTCAGCGGGCGCGCCCCGCGAACCACCTCGCGCCACCAGAACGAGAACAGCGCCCGCGCGGTGCGCGGGACTTCGCTCAGCGCCACCTTGCTCTCGCCCCCGGCACGTGGGCGGTGCGTGACAGGCGCTTCGGCCACTTCGAGACCGAGTTGCCGCGCGCGGGTCATCATCTCCGTGTTCACGAAGAACCCCCGCGACTCCGGCAACAGCCCCTCCATCACGTCGCGCCGGAACACCTTCAGCGCGCAATCGACGTCCCGCACGCGGGTGCCGCACAGCGCCCGCGCCAGCACGTTGTAGCCCCACGACAGGAACCGCCGCCGCCACGGGTCCTTGCGGTCCGCACGGTAGCCCGCCACGATCGGCACTTCCGACGCCAGAGGCACGAGCCGAGCAAGATCGGTTAAGTCGAACTGGCAGTCGGCGTCGGTGAACGCGACCAGATCGAACCGCGCGGCCTCGAACCCGGTGCGCAGGGCCGCTCCGTAACCGCGGTTGGTGTCGTGCCAGAGGATGCGCGTGTGCGGCGCGCTCGGGAGCAGTGCGAACACCTCCGCGGTGGTGTCGTCGGAACTGCCGTCATCGACCACGATGATTTCGAAGTGCCCGAAGTGCGCCGCGAGCGCCGTTTCGGCCTCCCCGACCGCCCGCGCGATGACCGCGGCCTCGTTGAGTGCCGGGATCACGAGACTGAGACCACGTTCGGGCGCCGCGTCCATGCGGTGTCTCCGGTGAAAAGACCGAATTGCCGGAGCAGACATTACCACTGCTGCGAAAACGGGTAAAGTGGGCTTCCGCGAAATAGCACTTGTCAGGTACGCTTCCCCGTATAGAAATGGAATAGACGGAGTGCTGATTCCCCGTATGCTGCAAAACCAAGGTGAGGGCGCGCCGTGACGCTGCTGAGTCGCAAGGCCGATTACGCCCTCCTCATTCTGTCGTACCTGTACCAGAACAAGACCGGCGGGACGGCCCGCGCGATCCACGAGCAGTTCGGGCTGTCGCGGCCGTTCGTCGCGAACATCCTGAAGGAACTGTGCCAGAAGAAGTTCGTCGTGAGCCATCGCGGGGTGAAGGGCGGTTACGCGCTGGCCCGCGACGCGAGCACGATCAGCCTCGCGGAACTGCTCGAAGCGATGGAAGAGGGCTTCCGGCTGACGGTATGTAACCAGGCGGACGACGCGGCTCACGCCGAGGGTTCGTGCTCGCACGCGGGCGCCTGCACCGTGAAGGGGCCGATGGCGGAAGTGCACCAGCGGCTGATGGGCGTGCTCCGCGGGGTCACGCTCGCCGAGTTGTTCGACCCGAAGGCGAAGCCGTCGGCGTTACACGCCCTTCCCCTTCTCGCGACGAGCGGCCGCTGCTCGTCCGGTGCGGTTGAGACGTTCCCCGCGTAGCGGTTGATTTCGTAGGACAGGCCGCCGGCCTGTCCGAGCTTCGGCGACAGGCCGGCGGCCTGTCCTACACGGAAGACATCATGACGAAGATGCCGGTCTACATGGATAACAACGCGACCACCCGCACCGACCCGCGCGTGGTGGAAGCGATGTTGCCGTACTTCACCGAGAAGTACGGCAACGCTGCGAGCCGCAGCCACGCGTTCGGGTGGGAGGCCGAGGAGGCCGTCGAGACCGCCCGCGGGCAGATCGCGGAGGTCGTCGGCGCGAGCGCGAAGGAAGTGATCTTCACCAGCGGCGCGACCGAGAGCAACAACCTTGCGATCAAGGGCGTTGCCGCGATGTACAAGAAGAAGGGCAACCACGTCGTCACGCAGGCGACCGAGCACAAGGCGACGCTCGACACCTGCAAGCGCCTCGAACGCGACGGCTATCAGGTGACGTACCTTCCCGTGGACAAGTACGGGCAGGTTCACGCCGATCAGGTGCGCGAAGCACTGACCGACAAGACGGTTCTCGTCTCGATCATGCACGCGAACAACGAGATCGGCACCGTGCAGCCGATCAAGGACATCGGCCGGCTCTGCAAAGAAAAGGGCGTGCTGTTCCACACCGACGCGGTGCAGACGGTCGGCAAGGTGCCGGTGGACGTCGAGGAGATGGGCATCGACCTGTTGAGCCTCTCGGCGCACAAGATCTACGGCCCGAAGGGCATCGGCGCGCTGTACGTCCGCAAGAAGGACCCGCGCGTGCGTCTGGAACCGCAGATCGACGGCGGCGGGCACGAGCGCGGCATGCGTTCGGGCACGTTGCCGGTTCCGATGATCGTCGGATTGGGCACCGCGTGCGAGATCGCCCGGCTCGAAATACCGGAAGAGACCAAGCGGACGTTCGCCCTCCGCGAGCGGCTCCGTGAGGGGATCATGTCGAAACTGCCCGAAACGTATCTCAACGGCCACCCGACCGAGCGCCTCCCCGGCAACGCGAACATCAGCTTCGCCTACGTCGAGGGCGAGGGCTTAATGATGGGTATCAAAGATGTCGCGGTGTCGAGCGGTTCGGCCTGCACGAGCGCGAGCCTTGAGCCGAGCTACGTGCTCCGAGCGCTGGGCGTCGGCGACGAACTGGCCCACAGCAGCATCCGCTTCGGCCTGGGCCGCTTCAACACCGAGGCCGAGGTCGATTTCGTCGTCGATCTCGTGGTGCGCGAGGTCAGCCGGCTGCGCGAGATGTCGCCGCTGTACGAGATGGTTCAGCAGGGCATCGACATCAAGAAGATCGAGTGGGCGCACCACTAACAAAGCTGTCGGCTGTCAGCTTTCCGCTCTCAGCCGAACAAAAGCCGCGAACCGTTCTTCCACCTGAGTGTCTCTAATTCTGGCTAATAGCTGACGGCTGTGAGCTGAAAGCTTGAGGAGCAAAAGATGCCATACAGCGACAAAGTCCTCGACCACTACAGCAACCCGCGCAACGTCGGCAGCTTCGACGCCGCCGACCCGACGGTGGGCACGGGGCTCGTCGGCGCGCCGGAGTGCGGCGACGTGATGAAACTGCAGATCAAGGTGAATCCGACGACGGGTGTCATCGAGGACGCGAAATTCAAGACCTTCGGCTGCGGCTCGGCCATCGCCTCCAGCAGCCTCGCCACCGAGTGGCTCAAGGGCAAGACGGTCGAGGAGGCGCTGGCGATCAAGAACACCGAGATCGTCGAGGAGTTGGCCCTCCCGCCGGTCAAGGTTCACTGCTCGGTGCTGGCCGAAGACGCGATCAAGGCCGCTCTGAAGAACTACCAGGACAAGCAGGGCTCGACCGAGGCGAACGCCGAAAACGCCGCGCAACCCGAGCCGGCCGGGGTTTAAACACCCGCCCCGTCCCCTGTATACTGTGACGTAGTGAACTGAATCACGACCCCTCTACGAAAGGTGAATTCGATGTCGACCGCTGTTGCTCCCGAAACGCAAGCTCTCGGGGTGAAGGACGCGCCCCCGGCCGCGCCGCCGATCTCGGTGACCGAGAAGGCCGCGGCCGAGGTCAAGCGGCACATCGCCGAGATGATCGAGCGCAAGGAGATCGAGCCGGACGGCAAGCTGTACCTCCGCGTCCGCGTACAGGGCGGCGGGTGCAGCGGCTTCCAGAACAAGCTCGACCTTGACGCCAAGTACGACGAGAAGACCGACCACAAGCTCGAGTTCCACGGCATCGAAGTGGTAGTGGACAAGCGCTCGATGCTGTACCTCGCCGGCGCCGTGGTGGACTTCCACGACGACCTCAACAAGCGCGGGTTCACCATCACCAACCCGAACGCCAAGAGCACCTGCGGCTGCGGCAGTTCGTACAGCATGTAAGGAGAAGTGGGCAGCAGGCGGTGGGCAGAAAGAAATCGGGCTTTCTGACTTTTTCTGCCTGCTGCCCACTCCCACTACCCGCCATGACAGACGCCTTCCACCGCCTCGGCCTTCCGAGGCGGTTCGTTGTTGATGCGGGCGAACTGGAACGTGCGTACCTCGCGCACTCCCGGACCATTCACCCGGATTACCACCTCGGGGGCGCGTCGGCCGACCTCAGCGCCAGTATGGAGCTGTCGGCGGCCACAAACGAGGCGTACAACACCCTCCGCGACCCGTTCACCCGCGCCGAACACCTGCTGGCACTCGAAGGCGGGCCGAGCGCGGGCGAGCACAAGCAGATGCCGCCGGCGTTCCTCGCGGAGATGCTCGACCTGCGGGAACAGCTCGAAGCGGCCCGCGGCGCGGGCGGAACCAAGCTCGACGACCTCGCGGCCGACTTCGATCGCCGCTATAACGGCCTGCTGCACGCAGTGGGCGATCTGTTCGGTCGGTACGAGGCGACCGCGACGAATTCGCCCGAGCGCGCGAACCTGTTAACGCAGATCCGCGCCTCTTTGAACGCCGCGAAGTACGTCCGCGGACTGATCCGCGACCTTCACTCCGACTAAGGGAATTCCGATGTTCGACCCCGCGAACATGAAGAAGATCAAGACGCTGAAGGAACTGGCGCCGGAGGGCATGGCCGCGTGGGCGGCGCTCAACGAAGTGTCGATGAAGGACGGCGCGATCCCGCGGAAGTACAAGGAACTGATGGCGCTGGCGGTGGCGTTCACGACGCAGTGCGCCTACTGCATCGACGCGCACGCGAAGGCGGCGAAAGCGGCCGGCTGCACGGAGGCCGAGATCGCGGAGGCCGCGGTGGTCGCCGCGGCGCTGCGGGCCGGCGGCGCGATCACCCACGCGACGCACGCCATCGGCTGAAGACCCGGACGCTTAGCTCAGCGGTAGAGCACTCCCCTTACACGGGAGGTGTCACAGGTTCAAATCCTGTAGCGTCCACTCTTGATCAAACGCAGCAATTACTAGCCTTGCGCGCAACTTCTCGGCAGCGTAGAATCGGGCACCTCGCGAGCGAATAACCTGGAATCCTTCCAGGAAATCGCTTCTCACCCCTCCGGTGCCCAATGGGACGTAAGAAAAAGCTCGAACCCCGCTATCTCGAACACAAGCAATCCGGGCGCGGGCGTGCGGTCTACTACGACGCGGCGGGCGCGTATCACGACGTCCTTCTACCCGGCGCGTTCAACTCAAAGGAATCAGTCGCGGCTTACGGTCGCTTGCTCCTGGATCAAGCCGTTGCGCCAAGGGGCACCGGGATCCCGGCGGGCGAGCGCGATAAGGTGTCGCTCGTGGAAGTGCTCGACGCCTTTCACGAGTACGCGAAGCGGCGCTACCGCAAGCCGGACGGAACCGAGACGAGCAAGTTGACCGAGTATCGGCTTGTGATTCGGCGGCTTCGCGAGTTGTACGTCGATCCGCCCCGACAGGCGGGCGAACCGCCGTTCAGGGCGGCCGACCTTACCCCGCTGAAGCTGAAGGCCGCCCGCCAATCTTGGGTTGTCGATGCGCTCGCGCGGAACGAGGTGAATCGGCGAGCCGGGATGGTGAAGAGAATCTATCGGTGGGCGGTATCGGAAGAACTCGTCTCCGTCGCGGTGCTAAACGCGCTCGAAACCGTAACCGGACTGGAGCGCGGGCAGACGGCGGCGCGGGAAACGGAACCGGTCGGGCCGGTCGATGACGCGACCGTAGACGCCACCTTTCCCCACCTCAACCGCCACATCCGCGGCCTTGTCGAATTTCAGCGCCTCACGGGCTGCCGACCGGGCGAGGCGTGCGCGCTGCGGCTGTGCGACATCGACCGCACGGGCGACGTGTGGCTTTATAAACCGCCGCACCACAAGACGGCACACATCGGCAAGCGCCGCGTGATCGCGATCGGGCCGAAAGCACAAGCGATCCTCGCGCCGTTCCTCACCGACGATCCGCAAGCTTACCTGTTCTCGCCAGCGCTAGCGGTCGCTGAAGTTCGCGCCGCGCGTGCGGCCGGGCGGAAGGTTCCGCGATACCCCTCCGAGGCGAAGCGGCGGGCGAAGTCGAAGGTGAAGAACCCGAAGCGGCGTGCGACCGGTCACTATTCGACGCACGCGTTCAGCGTGGCCGTCGGGCGCGCGTGCGACGTCGCGTTCCCGCTCCCCGCGGACCTCGCGCCGCAGCCGAAGGAATCAAAGGCGAAGTGGTGGGCGCGCCTCACGCCCGACGAGCGGGAGCGGGTGAAGGAATGGCAGACCTCGCACCGCTGGCACCCGAACCAGTTGCGGCACACGTTCGCAACGAAGGTTCGGAGGATGCCGGGCGGGGGCTTGGAGGCCGCACAAGTGCTGCTCGGACATTCGAAAGCCAACATCACAGAGGTATACGCAGAGCGCAATGAGGCGCTCGCCGTGAAGCTCGCGGCTGAGGTCGGATAGGTTCGGCGCGACTACCCTTCCCTCGAAGGCCTCACCCACAACGGTGGGGCTTTTCCATTTCTGGACGATTTCCGGTGTCAATCGTTCCATCGTAATATTGCGTGGCAACCCCTGGAATTTCTAGGGTAAGCGACGGCGCACCTCACCGCCCTTGCGTGCTCCCCGTGAGACGTTACCTTCTACGTCTCACCCGTTCAGCCTTCTACCCACTCGAATCTCAGCAAGGGGCGCGCATGGCCAACGATCAACTCACAACCGAGATCCTTTCGGGGGGCGGACTGACGCTCCCGGCGGCGGCGAAGATCCTCCCGCCGCACCGCGGGGAGGGCGAGTGTACTTCGCACGTCACGCTCTGGCGCTGGGTGACGGTCGGAGCGCGAGCGGCGGACGGGCGCACGGTGAAGTTGGAAGCCGTCCGGCTGGGAAGCCGCTGGCTAACCTCGCGGCCCGCAATCGGTCGCTTCATGGCGGCGCTTACCGTAGACGCTCCCGCCACGACACCGGACCACACCGCGAGCGAACGCCAGCGGGCCGCGGAAGCGGCGGCGCGACGGCTGGAGGCCGCAGGCGCGTGAAGATCGGTCGCATGTAGATCCACACTCCTCACCAAAAACCGGAACGATTCCGAGATGCCCCCTCGAACACGCGACCCGAAGTGGGCCGGCGTGAGCGTACACCGTACGCGCCAAGCCGAAACGTCGGGGCCGATGGACATAGGCCGGAGTGGGTCGGGAGTATTTTGAGAAGTAGCAGACACGGACGCAAAGCGGTCGGGAAAGGTAAGGGGCAAGGCGGTGCAATCGAGTGCAACTACTGACCCGAACCCGGAGGAGAAATGGTCGCGGCGGAAGATCCGAAGCGGCTGATCTACGTTCCCGAAATCTGTGTGCTGACCGGAAAGCACCGCAACACGATTGCGGCGCTGGTTAAGGCGAAGAAGTGGCCCCAGCCGGTGAAGATCGGACGCCAAAGCGCGTGGCCGAAGAGTGTGATTTTTGAGTTTCTGGGTCTGAGCCCGGAGCAAGAGCGGAATTGAAACGCGAAAGCCGTCGGGCGCCAACCCGACGGCTCGCAAAGCATCGAACTTGAACCCTAACCGGTCGCGGGCGCCAACACGCGACGCCTTCAGGAAGTGTGGTGAATGCCACCTAATCATTTCGGTTCTGACAAGTCCCGTGTCACTACGAACGAACCCGGAACGTGGGTTCGCGTCTCGCGATCCGCGCCGTGCCCGGTATGCGGGAAGCCGGATTGGTGCGTCGTCGCGGAAGACGGCTCCGCGTGTATCTGTCCGCGCGTCGAGAGCGCAAAGCGGGCCGGCGATGGCGGATGGTTGCACGTTATCCGCGACCGATCGACCCCACCGACGCGACCCGCGCCGAAGATCCGGGCCCCCCAGCCCGAACCCGACCTCACCGAACTCGCGGTTCGGTTTCAGTGCGCCGCGGTGGTGAACCGCATTAGCTACTTCGCCCGGCATATTGACGTGTCCACGAACTCAATGATCGCGTTCGGCGTCGGCTGGTCGGCTGAAGATCGCGCGTGGTCGTTCCCGATGCGGAACCCGGTTACGGGCCGGGTGGTCGGGATCCGGCTTCGCCGCGACACCGGAGCGAAGTTCTCGGTAAGGGGCGGGCGCGAAGGGCTGTTCATGCCGGACGATTTCGACCCGGCGGGCGCTCCGCTCGTGATCGCGGAAGGCGCGACGGACGCGCTCGCCGCGCATACGATCGGCTTCCGCTCCGTGGTCGGGCGTCCGTCGTGTTCCGGGGGATGCCGACACCTCGCGGCGCTGGCGCGGTTGAGGCAGCCGGCGCGCATCGTGATCCTCTCCGACGCGGACGAACCCGGCCGGTGCGGCGCCGCGGAACTGGCCGAACAACTTAGCCTGTTCTCGCGTGACGTGCGCGTGGCCGAGCCGCCACGTGGGCACAAGGATTTGCGCGCGTGGGTCGGCGCCGGCGCGACCCGCGATGACGTCGAGTTGTGGGCGGCGCGTGGGGAACGTCTCGTCGCGACCGTGAAAGGCGGTGGCGCGTGAACCTCTCCCTTGAGGTGCAGAAGCTGAACAAGCGAGATGAGCACCGCGCCATCCTCAAGGATGGCAGCGGGCGACATCTGCACACCGACATCATCAAGCCCGCGAAGGCGATCGACCGTGACCGGTTTGTGAGGGACGCGACCGAGCGGTTTCCGGGGCTCGAACCGGAACCGATCGTGGCCGAATTACTCCGCGCGGCCGGACAGTTGGGCGAAGATGCCGGAGGCGAGGCCGCGCCGCTGCCGCTGATCTACTTCAACGACCTGTCCGCATCCCTCGACGTGGCCGACTTCGTTGAGGGGCTCTTGTGCGACGGCGCCATGTCAGTGTTGTACGGCGACAGCAACACCGGGAAGACGTTCTTCGCGCTCGACCTCGCGCTACACGTCGCGCACGGGAAGCCGTGGCGCGGGCGCGCGGTTGAGGTTGGTGGGGTGGTGTATCTCGCGCTGGAAGGGGCGAGCGGCGTCGCGAAGCGCGTCGCGGCGTTCAAGCTGGCGAACGGGTGCGGTGACGCGGAACTGCCGTTCGCGGTCGTACCGGTCGGCGTCGATCTTCGTGACCCGGTCGCGGACACGACGCGCGTTATCGAGGCGGTGCGGGCGGCGGCTTCGAAAATGGGCGGGGCGGTCAAGTTGGTGGTGATCGACACGCTGAGTCGGGCGCTGGCCGGCGGGAACGAGAACGCCAGCGAGGACATGGGGGCGCTGGTTTCGAACATCGACCGCATCCGGCAAGAGACGAGCGCGCACGCGATGCTGATTCACCACAGCGGCAAGGACGGCGCGAAGGGTGCGCGCGGTCACTCCCTGTTACGCGCCGCGACGGATACCGAAATCGAGGTGTCGCGGGACGTAGAGGCCGGGGTTTCAGTCGCGAGGGTCACGAAGCAACGCGAAATGGAAGTGGGCGACGCCTTCGCTTTCACCCTCGAACCGGTCGAACTCGGAGAGAACCGGCGCGGGAAGCCGGTGACGTCGTGCGTCGTGCGCGATGCCGAACCGCCGGTTCGCGAACCGCGCCTTTCGAACGACCAGAAAACCGCGTTCTCGATCCTGTGCGACCTGATCGGCTCCGAGGGGAAGGCTGGGGCCGCGGGGATCCCGAACGGCCGACGGAGCGTTGACGAGAACCGCTGGCGCGAGTGCGTCTACTCGCAGACGAAGGCCGGCGCCACACAGGACGCAAAAAAGAAATCCTTCCGCCGTTCGGCCGATGGGCTCGAAGCGGTCGGGAAGGTTCGCGTGTGCAACGGGCGCGTCTGGATTCCGTGACCGGGACAGCCGGGACAAAACGGGTTGTCCCGGTAGGGGACACGGGACATTGTCCCGTTGCGGCGACGTCCCGCCCCAAGACGCTGGTATTTCCAGTGAATTAGACGGGACAAACGGGACATGTCCCGCTCTTGTCCCTGGGGGACAAACGGGACAACACCCTAAAGGGGTGTCCCGTTGTCCCGTCCCGGCTGTGAGGCCGAATGAATTCCGAACACCACAACCCCATTCCCGACGCGAAGCGGCGGCCCGCGTTCGTGGTTCGCCACCGCGAACATCGGAAGGGCGCACGGTGGCGTTGCGTCGGGACTGCAGCAACGCGCCGCGAAGCGCTCGCGCTGATCGCGCGCGGTGGCGACTGGCACATTGCGGAACGTGGCGGGGCTGATCCATCTTCAAAGGGCGAACCTGAATGACCGTTGACGAATCGCAGCCGGCGCGCGTGGAACCCGTCGAGATCTCGGACAACATCTTCGCGGCGGCGTACGCGCGGGCGCTGCGCGAAGCTCAGCGGCGAACGAAGCGGCACCCGGCGTTAGCGGAAGAACTCACGGACGCCTCGACGGACGCGCTCATGTGGGCCCGCGCCCATTGCACCGACGCGGCGACGTTTGAACAGTTCGCGATTTCCGCAGTGAAGCGCTGGCACTGGCGGGTTATCGAACGGGCCAAAGAGAAGTCAGCTAACCGCCCCGAAGTCATCTCGATAGACGATACCGAACCGGTCATAGCGCGAACGGAGAAGCCCACGCGCCCGTTGCTGATCGAAGACCTACCCGAAGACCTCGCTATCGTGGTGCGGTTTTATTTCACCGACGGATTCGACCTCCGCGAAATCGCGCTGCTTACCGGGCAGTCGCACAAGACGGTTGAACGGAAGCTGAATCGCGCGGGCGCGCTACTGGCGGAAGGGCGGCTTAAGCCGGAGCGACACAAGGGCGCGCGGCGACTTTTGAAGGGCTGACTTTCGGGAGGGCGAACGGCACGACGGACTGCGGAAAACAATCCGCGGTCTTTTTCTTTGCGCTGACACACGCGACGGCACCGGGGCCAACGGTAATGGTGTCGGGCGATACACGACGGCACAGGGGGAGAGATGAGCGCAACGGGTGACATGACGACGGCGGAAGCGCTCGACGTTGACGGGGTGGCAGCGATTCTCGGCTGCTCGCCCGCTCACGTTCGGGCGCTGGTTCGGCGCGGCGAGTTCTTGCGACCGGCGAAGCTCGGCGCGCTGGCGCGCTGGTCGCGGGTTGCGGTGCTTCGGTGGCTGGAAGAAAACACGGGCCCGACGGCGCAACGTGCGGGACAGGCGGTTCAGGCTAGGGGTTGATCTGGATTCGGGATCCCAACAAGAGGGCTGAATGCGGGACAGTTTGACGGCGGAGCAAATCGAGGACTGGCGCCGAGAGCAGGCGTACTTAGAGGCGCGTCGGCGCGGGGACGGGGCCGCAATCGAGCGAGCGGCGCGCGACCTGTTCGGTTCGCGGGGCTCAATCGGCGACGCGTGCCGCGACCTCGCGGCGATCAACGCATTTCTGCGGGAGGCGGCCCGCGAGATCCAGCGGGACGCGCCCGTCTGCCGAAAGCCGGCTTCCGGCTTCCGGTGCGACTGGTGCGGACTCGATGAGCTTGAGGACTGCTTTTGTTGAGTTGGACCGCGGCGCGGTGCCGTGGCGGATTCTGGGGCTTCAATCTAGGTGGAGCGTATGAGCAACGTGCAAGGCGGAACATCGAACACGCGGCGCGACGGCGGGCCGATGCGGCGCGACCCGATTTCACAGGTCGCGTTCGTGCGGCCGGTCGAGGGGATCGACCCGGAGGCGGACGCGGGCGTGATCGCGGCGCGCAAGCGGGCCGGCGAACTGTTCGAGCGGTGGTCGGCGACGTGCGACGAGATCGAGGCGGTATCCGCGCGGTGCGGGATCCAGCCCGGTCGGCGGCTCGAGCCGGCGCAACTCGACAAGCTGATTGTGGCCGCGCTCGTGAACGGGCGCGATCCGATCAACCTCGAAGACATCGAGCGGTTGCAGACCCTCGCGAACACAGAGCGGCCGTTGTACGAGGCGGCGCGACAGGCGGCGCAAGCGGTCGCGCCGGCGCTGGAAGACGCGAAGCGGAAGCTGCGCCCGGCAGTCGCGGCGGCGCTGAAACCGGCGGTGCGGGCGTTCGCGGTGGCGTGGCTCGACATGCTCCGCGCCGGCGTGAAGGTGAATGAGGGGCTTCAGCCGTTCCGGGACCACGGCTGGCACTGGCTCATTCCGAATCTCGCGATCAGCCCCGGTGAGAACCTCGCAACGAATCACTTCGACGCGGCGCAGCGGATTCGTGACCTGATCGCGACCGGCGTCGTCGGCGCCGATGAGGTTGCGGACCTTCTCCCGCAATCGTGAACTCGAACGCGGCGCGCCGGCGCTGTGCTGGCGCGTCTTCTCTGAACCCTCGAACTCGACAAGGAACGAATGCCGGCGAACAACCAGACTGCAACGGTGATGCTGGAAGGCGACTTCCAACCGCGCCACTCCGTCCAGGCGGTGGACGGCGCGATTACGCAGTGTAGCGGCACCGTGAGCATCACGAAGGCGACCGCGGCGGCGCTCACGATCGCGGATCCGCGGGCCGGGCGACGCGATCCGAACGGCGGCGACGACGGGCAGGAACTCACCATCATCTCCGAAACCGCGGCGGCGCACACGCTGAGCAACGCGAGCGGCAGCGGGTTCAACGACGGCGGGAGCGGTTCGGACGTGGCGACGTTCGGCGGCGCGAAGGGGGACAACATCGTGTTGATTGCCCGCGCCGGGAAGTGGTGGGTTAAGGGCGCTCGCAACGTGACGCTCGGCTGATCGAAGTTCGACGCGCCGCGCGGCCCGTTCGTCGCGCGGCTTCCCCTCAACGCGAACCAACGGTGTGAATGTCGGCGGCTACGATCGGACAAGGCGCGGTTCTGCTGACCGCGAACGCAGACGCGATGCTGTCCGGGCTGGATCGCGCGCGGGACGGCGTTGAGGATTGGGCGTCCGTCACCTCGCGGGTTGCGCACAAGGCCGAACGCGCCATTGATGGCGTTACCGACGCGGAGAACCGGGCGGCGCATGCGGCGTCCGGAATGAAGGGCAAGTATGACCCGACGGTGAACTACACGAAGGGCGTCACGGGCGGGAAGGGCGGCGGGATCGGCGGTCCGTTCGGCAAGCTGGCCGGCGGGCTGGCGGTTGGCGGCGCGCTCGTGGCGGGAACTGGCGGCGCCGGCGCCGCGCTGGCCGCAGTGGGGCTGGGCATTTCCGCGGTGAGCGCGGGGCTTGACCTCGCGTCACACGCGGCCGAAAAGTTCTTTGACAAGCTGTCGGACGTCGGAGAACTGGCGAAGAAGTACGGGAACCTTTCGCCCGAACTGGAAGCGGGATCCGAGCGCGCGCAGAACGCAATCGACCGGATGAGCGCGGCCGGCGATGAGTTCGTTATCCGTGTCGCGGAGAAGCTGGCGCCGTACTTGGAAAAGGCCGCGTCGGTTCTGGAAGTCGTCGGGTTCGTCGGCGCGGAAGTGTTCGGTGAGATCTTGGACGCGGTCGGCGAGGTTGTCACGAGCATCGCGCAATGGGTGGACGAAACGTTCGGGCTCGCGACCGCGACGACCAGCGCGGGGGACCAGACGTTCGCGGTTCTGCGCGCGATCGGGGAAGGCGTCGCGTACGTCTGGGATGGTGTCAAGGCCGGCGCCGGGATCGTGTCCGTCGTCGCGGGCTCGATCGTGCAGGGCTTCGGGAAAGTCGTTGAGGTGATCGTTCTCGCGGCGAAGGAACTGAACAAGCTGGCGCAGGATCTACCCGAAGCGATCCGCCCGGATTGGGCAACGAAGAATATCGCGTGGCTGGACGGCTTCGCGGGGAAGGTGAACGACATCGGCGCCGGAATGGAGAAGTGGGGCAAAGACGCCATCATGGGATTCGGCGGCGGCGTCGATCAGATCAATTGGTGGTTCGACCAGATCCAGGGGAAGTTCACGGCAACCGATCGGCTGATGAAGGCCGGTGCCGGCGCGGACTTGGCGAAGCTGTCGGGCGCGTTCGACATGAATTCGACCGAAGCCTACTCGATCGTGACGAAGAACGCGGCCGGGAACCAGATCGCGGACGCGCAGAAGCGGCAAGCGGCGCTGGCGCTGCAACAGGTCGGCTTGCTGGGCGCGATCAAGGATCATTTGGGCCGGCTGGGGCTGGGCTAAGAGGGTATCCCTGATGAACGACGGCGAACGACTGTTGAACGCGGTCCGCGAGCAGATGGCAGAAAGCGGAACGCCAGAGGTGCCGGAAGTGATCCGCGTGAACGCGGCCGGCGCCGTCTACCTTCTCCGCTCGATGCACGCGGAACGACTCGCGGCCGTGTTCAAGTGGAACCGGGCGAACCGCTCGAACGTCCGCGGGCTGTACGCGCGCCTCATCGTCGCGTCACTGGTGGACGCCATGGGCGCGCCGCTGCTGACGGATCCCGACATCCCGGCCGTTGAGGCATGGCCGGCGTCGACGCTGGAAGCGCTGGCGGGCGAGATCGCGAAGCATAACCGCGTCGGGTGAGGATTGCGGCGGGCCGGTCGCAATGGCGCGGGCTTGCACACGGCGGCGGATCGGTCATGCTAGGGCGGGAGGGCGAACGATGACCGAAGAGGAGTGGCTGAACTGTGCCAACCCCTACACGATGGTTGCGTTCACCGTTCGACGGGCCGGGGCTACCCGCAAGGCTCTTTATGTGGCTGAAGCCTTCGGCGCCCACTTCGGCTCCGCAGACTTGACCGACATGATTCGCTGCGTGATCGGCAACCCGTTCCGCCCTGTCGCCTTCTCCCCGTCGTGGCGCACTGACACCGCGTTGTCACTCGCACGCACCATGTACGACGCCCGCGACTTCTCCGCGATGCCCATTCTCGCGGACGCACTTCAGGACGCGGGCTGCGACAACGACGTGTTGAACCACTGTCGCGGAAACAGTCCGCACGTTCGCGGATGCTGGGTGTGCGATCTGGTGTTGGGTAAGGAGTAAGCGGGGAAATCCGGCGGGCGGGCTTCCCCATGTCGGGACCGAGGGGGAAGGCCATTGGATTTTGGCGGTTCCTGTCCCGTGACCCTACAGCGCCTAAACGAGAAACTGAAACCCTCTTCAAAAACTTTTTCCCCCACAAGGGGTGACCGACAGGTGAGGAATGGGACAGCGCGGGCCGAAGCCGGGACAGTATACGATGCGGATGTTGCCCGCTGGCGCGCCGACCGCGAAGGCAGGGCCGCGTTACACGTCGGGCGAACCCGACATGCCGAAGCATCTCGGCAAGGCGGCGCGCGCCGTGTGGAAGCGGACCGTTCGCGAGATGAGCGCGGCCGGCGCGCTGGCGGTCGCGGATCGTGACATCCTCGCGGCGTACTGCGTCGCGGTCGCGGACCTCGAAGCGTTGTCGGCCCGCATCGAGGCCGACGGGCTGATGGTGGACGTGCCGACGTTCGACCGAAACGGCCAGCCGACCGGCGCGACGGTTTGCAAACCGCATCCGGCGTTGAAGCACCGGTCCGACCTGATGAACAAGGTTCGCCAGTTCGCGGACGCGCTGGGGCTAAATCCGGCGGCGCGAGCGAAGGCGGGAACCGCGGCGGAAGTTCCGGCGGCGCCGGGGACCGGGAACCGCGTGCTCTCGATTCGCGACCGCATCCAGGCGGCGCGGGCGGCCGGCGAGAAGAATACAGGGTGAACCACTGCCGATCCTAGACGGCGGTGGCGCGCGACCGGTTCGGGACGATTCCCGGCCGGTCGTTCTCGTTAGCGGCCCGCATTCGCGCTACGGCGCCCACTGCGGCGCGATCGGGCGACCCGACGCGGATTCATACCGGCGGGTAGTGGAAATGCGCTCACGAGCGCGCTGGGCGCCTTAAACTGGCGTACGGCAACCGTGATCCAGTCCGCGTTGCCGCCCCGAATGCCTTTCGCCCGCCGCGAGCGGTTCACTTCACCACTAGGTACACCATGTAAAGGAACGCGCCGCCCGTAAGCAGGGCCAGCGCGACGAGCGGCACGCGCGACAAGATCGACCGTTCGGGCTTTTCCATCACCTCAGTGTACGGCTTCACTTCACCTTCGCTAGCGCGCGACGAAACCGGCGAAGAGGCCGGTTAGTATGCAAAATCTAGAAGCATAGAAAGCGAGTAGCTAGCAAAGTCAAATTCCGGGAAGATTTTTGGTGAATTCCGGCTGAAGCGGTTGGTTCGGCGCTCGTGAAGCGCGTATAAGGCAGTGACGGGCGAAGGCGCCTCGCGCGTCACCGGATTCCTAACCACTGCGGAGATGCCCAATGTTCATGGTCACCGATACCCACAACGCGCGCGCCGTCTTCCTCGATGACGACCCGCGCTCCGATCCCGATTTCACCCGCACCGGCTTCCCGCTTCTCGATGGCGCGACGCTGGAAGAGTGGGCGGACCCCGAAACCCGCTGGCCGTCGGGGGCGCCGCGTCCGCCCGGCGCCGCGGTCTACGTCTCCCGCTCCGATGCGCGCGTGTTTCGGGTGCAAGCGGAGGACAACATGCCTGAAGGGTTCGAGCGGTTCACGTTCCGCGCGACCTACGGAATACTCACCGCGGCCCGCAGCGCAAGCCGGTTCAAGGCGTGGAGCGACTACACCGCCCGGTATCCGGTTCCGCCCGAAGTAGTCGCGTGATTCACCTTACCTTCGCGGGCGTGTTCGCGTTCTTGAGCACGTCCGCGATCGTCCAGTGAATCCAAAGGCGGATTCCGAGCAGGAGCACGACACCGGCGAGCAACACCGCGGCGAACGTCGCGGAGAAGCTGTGAAGCCACGACGGGCCGGCGCCGAGGTACTGCCGCGGTCGGATGGTTTACCGCGGGCCGAGAAGGTGAATCCCAACCACCCCAACGCCGAAAAACGAACATCCCGATGGAGCGCGACTCACCTTATTGTGTTCGCAATCGAAAGAACGGCTTCGTATTCCGCAAGACGGATTTCCAATTCCACACGAAGGGTGATGTCAGAGATTCCATTAATTCGTTGTGATATAAACTGAGCAAGCTTCTTTGCTGAATTCAAGAACGTGCGAATTGCATGCTGCTCTTGCATATCAATTCTTGAGGCAACGGGGATACCGAACGACTGCGGTATGTTCTTGATTTTCTCAGTGAATTCGATGAGCAGGGGTAGAGTTTTGCGGAGGGCAGCATCACGGTCCTCATCTTTCGTTTGTTCCGGTTGAGGTGCGCGAAGCGACGACAGATAAACTCCGATTGCATGAGCAAGTTTCTCAACAGACACGCCGCCTAATGACGCGCTTGGTTGGTCGTATGCGGTTCCAGCGATTTCTTGCGGCTCACTCATTGCTCGGCCTCCCAGCGACGTACAGAATCAAGCTTTTGGAACAATAAGCGGAGAGACTGAGCTTGGTGAAGTTGGTCGTAACCTTCAGTGTTTGGCTTTAGCACTTCGCCTTTGCCCGTGACGAAGTTACTTATCACCAAACTCGTCAAAGCGAACTCGTAGCGAAACGACTGGCTACCGAGTCTCGCCTTAATTCTTTCGATTTCCTGAGCGTATTGACCGCTACTGTAGAACTCTTGGACTTGCTTTTTGTCATCAATCCAGAGATCTTGCTTCGTAACGAGCGAGATGAACCAGAATTTTTGACCGGCCCGCGGTGTTACGTAGGGGACGATCTCTTGCACTACTTTCAACTCTTCCGCACGTCGATTCTCAAGGAACTCAATCAGGAAGGCCTCTTTCGTCGTCTTGAAAAGCGGATGTTCCTTATAACTTGTCAAGTGGCCAAGTTCGTGGTTATGGTAGCCATAAGCACCAACAAGAATCACTCCGCGAAACATTCCCAAACTCAGCATCTTCAAGAGTTCACCCCACGTCGATTCCCGTCGCAGCTTTTGCCCCGGAGGAACGAGTATTTCAAGACCTGGGGAACCGGGAATCGGGTAATGCTCGATTTCCAGACTTTCATCGTAGGCGCCAGGCAAGTCTAGAAGCGGATCATATTTGCCCGAAAGCAGCTTCCCGAATGTCGATTTCCCGACCCCACCGGGTCCAAGGATCAAGGCGCCGCGCTCATCGGAGATTTGCCCTTCAGTCGTTTCTTCTTCAGTCGTTTCCCCTTCGTCAACTGGCTTCCTCTTCACCTTACCCGCGAGCCATTCGACGAGAACGCTCAGACCAAGCGAAAACGTGTGCCGATTTTCGTAGGCCCAATCGCCCCACCCTTCTCTCTCTTCGGTCATGTGTCAGCCCCCGCAGTTAATGGCGCGCTGTTAGAATCATGCGGCTCACTTCTTCCGCGGCTTCTTCGGCGCGGGCTTCTCCGGTTCCGTGACCGCCCCATCAAGCGGCGCCTCATCCGCAACGTCGAAATCCGCGACGGACACGCCCAGCGCTTTCGCCAGCGCGCGGACCGTGTTCCAAGTGGGATCAGTTTCCCCGCGTTCCAGCTTCGCCACCGTCGCGAGGCTGACGTCAGCGGCGCGCGCTACAGCCTCTTGCGTCATGTCCGCGCTGGCGCGCAGTTCCTTCAACCGTCGGCCGAACCCGCTCGACATTACAACTTCCCCTCGCATGGCTCGCTCTCCCGGTCTGTTCGTCAGAACGCCACAGCGAGATTTCGCACACGGTAGCATTTTCTTAGAAGTTCGGGAATAGACTTGTGAAACCGGTAAAGTGTTACTATTCTTCCGGACACACAAGCCTTGCCGATCGCATCGAACCCAACGGCAGCGCACTCCGCGCGGCCCGCGGTGCGATCTATTGCGCGCAGAAGGGAAAAAGAGATGAAGTCGGCTACCCCGAAGAACCGCAATAGTGGGGCGAAGAAGAACGGCGGGAGCCAGCGCAGCGCCGATTGCGGCGAGCAGAACGCAACCGCGGACGTTGTCCCGGCGCACCTACAACACCTGATCCTCATCGTGGGGCAGATGAAGGCCGCGGAGCGCGCTGGCGTCGAGATCGGGAACGCGTTCGAGGAAGTGCTAAACGAAATGGTCGATGCGGCAGCGGATCACGTGGCCGGCGCCGCGTGAGAACCGATCGACCTACGCGCTCGCCCAGCGCCGGGATAGAGTGTTCACCCATTCCCGGCCGGTCGCACATCGCACCGGCCGTTCCACTTCAAGGGGGATCATCAGATGAGCAAGGAAAAGCCCGACGATATGAGTAAAGCGTTCCGGCGGTTAAGGGCCGCCGCCGCCGACGAACTCCGCCAACACTTCAACCCCGGCAAGACCACGGGCGAATCGTGGGCGAAGGAGAAGGCGCTACCGTCGCAGTTAAAGCGACTCGCGCGGCGCGTGGCGCAGAGCGGGAAGAAGGATGATATCGGGACTGTCGAAACCTACGTTGCGCACACGGACGAATACGGTTCCGTCGCGGAATGCCTCTGTTGGGATCTGCTCGGGCCGGGCGACGATGAGGACATTGACCCGCAAGAGTTCTGGGAAAAGGAGTTGGGGAAGAAGGGCGCGAAGTTGATCCAGAACGAAGGGTTCGCGGCGGGATTCATCGTGGGCGCGCTGTGGGTGTGGGAGGAGTTCAAGGCGTCAGAAGGCGCGCCGGAACCCGAACCGCAACCCGAATAGCCCGCGACCGATCTCGACGAGACCGCGCCCGGCTTCGGCCGGGCTTTTTCATTTACGCTGCCTTCTCGCCTTCATTGCTCGAATCTCTTCTTCCGTCGAGCCCAGACGTCGCATTACTACTTCCTGTTCCTGCTCGAACCGGCGCCGTTCGGCAGCGGGGGATTCCGGTAATACGGGCGCTTGCGGGTTCGTCTCCCGAACGAACTGTTCCCAAGCCTCGCGCGTCACGACCCAGCGGCCGCCGATCCTCCGCGCCTGCAACTTCACCACGTTGCTCCCGACCGCAACACCGTACGTCACCCAGCGCCAAATCGTCTGCCGGTTCCGCCCGACGCGCTTCGCGACCTGGATCAAGGATTCCTCATCGGGTTCCTCCGCGCCCGCAGCCGTATCGAACCTCATCACCTCTCCCCTCGCGTATCCGAACTTGGTCAAGCCACGGCGGGAGAGGTTAACGCGAACGCGCCGGCCCGCCTAGACGAAAGCTTGATTGTAGTTGCAAAATATCTGCCAAATGTTACAAAGAGAAATGTTACATTCGCGGTGTCGGCGCCAGTGCTCACCCCTCATAGTACCGCACGGGCTTCCCCGCTTCGATCGCGACCGCGGCAGTCGGGGCGCCGCACACCACGCGACGGCCCCGACCTCTGCCCGCGCCGGTCCAGGCACGAGCGGGAAACCACGGCCGGCTCCCGAACACCACTTTTGCGCAGTCGGCGCACGAGTTATTGCCCGCGCGCCGACTGCTGTTCACCGCTTCTCGATGCTGAGTTGCGGACCCTTCTCGATGGTGTTGACCTTAAACGCGTCCGGTCGCATCATCGCGACCACGGCGACTATCGCAACGATTGCGATGACGCCCAGAAGTGTCCAGTTGATACCCGGCGGGCTGGCGTTGCTGGCGGCTGTGGTGACGGGTGGTTTTCGCTTCGGCATAACTCCCCCATCGGGAAATAGTTGCCGAGAGGACCGGCCCGTGTTACCTGTACCAGTGGGTTACCACCCTGGTAGGCGCACCGGCGTCCCCGCGGACGAACGGACGGTTACTGCTCAACACCACTCGCGCGTCCGGTCGCTAGCACGATCGGGCCGCGGGTGGTGTGGCGTTTGGCGAGAAGGAAGCTCGCCTAAGATAAGTAATACAAGGGGCACCAAGAAGCGCAGCACGGGCCTGAGCGGAATATGGTTAAAGTGAACGCGCGTCTATTGCAGTCGTAATCTCTACAGCGCCGCGTTGGGGTCGCCTTCGCTGGTCCAGCCTCACCCGTGCCGGCCGTCTGCCCACGACGGCGGGCCGTACACCGCGACATGCCACCAGAAGAACCCGTTCACCACACCGACCGCGAGCGCCCCCCCCTCACCCAAACCCGGCACGGCGACCGCGAGACCGGCGGATAGCACGACGAACACCGCGAACAAGACGGCGCGAAGAATCCAGCGTGCCGCGAGTTGCACGAACGGCATCATGAGGGAGAGGGGAACGCGCGTGCGCTATGTCTGTGGAGCATTCACGACGCGAGGGCGCCTCTCCGACAGAGCGAAATCGGACACTTGGCGGGCTTCCAGGTTTTCCAGGAAACGCGCCCCGGCTCCGCAATTCCGCGGGAATTCTTGATCGCGCTTCGGCTTCCCCGCAACGCTCATTACAAGCGCGCCTCGCGCTGGAAAACGTAGCGAAAATGCTGCGGTTTGAGGGGTTTCGGCGGTTGCCTTACACGGGAGGTGTCACAGGTTCAAATCCTGTAGCGTCCACTCGCATTTCCGTTCTACGGCCCGTCGGGCCACGGCGGCTGTTCGGCCGTCGGCCGCGCGCGGGCGCGGTCGGCCGCGAGGGCGCGGTCCGCCAGGAACCGGAGCACCTCCGGGGCGGTGAGCAGGAAGTCGCCGTTGCGGTCCATCTCGGTGAACTCCGCCGTCGGCCGGCCCTGCTGGCGCCACTCGTACAGGCTCACCTGACCGTCGTGGTCCGTGTCGTACGTGACGAACCAGTCCGGCAACCCCGACGGCAACTTCCCGTAGCGGATCGCGAACGGTTCCGGGGTCGCGTCGCGGCCCGGCCGCTGGGGCGCCGACGGCGGAGTTGCGTCCGGAGAGGGCGTCGGAGCCGGCAGGACGGCGCCGCGCGGGAGCTTGATCTCGATCTCCCCCGTCGCGACGCGGTCCGCGACCGACCGCAGGTGCGCCTGGTAGTACGCGGAGTATTCGCCGAAGTCGATGAAGCCGTCGCCGGTACGGTCCCACCGCCCCCACGTCGCGCGGAGCGCCTCGGGGGCTTCGTCGGGGCTGAGGCGGCCGTCGCCGTCGCGGTCGAAGTCGCGGAACAGCTTCGCCGCCCGGTTGGCTTGGGCGTCCGCCGACACGGTGCCCGGCGGAAGCGTACCGTTCCGGCGGATCACGTCGAACAGCCGCGCTTCTTGGCCGGCGGAAGGTTGGTCGTACGCCCGGCGCAGCTCGCGCAGGATGTCCATTTCCTGTTCGGGCGTGGTGGTGTAGAGTCGGCGGATCTCGCGGAAGATCTTCGCCTCGCGCTCGGGCGTGGGGTTCTTGTACTGCTTGCGCAGTTCGTCCAGAACATCCTTGTCCACCTCGAATGGCGCCTTGTACGCCTCCTCGACCTCCTTGACCAGCGCGCGGAACTCGTCCGGCGGCGGCTTGATCTTCGACGGCTTCGCGTCGGGAGGTGGCGGTTGCCCGTGATCGACGTCCGGGGTCAGGAGCAGCGCGACGGCGGCGAGGCCGCTGAGTACCGGCAAGCGGAGGTTGCGCATGGCGCGTTGACCTCAGCGGGTGGTCGAACCCGTCCCATTAACACCTCAAACCAACCTTCAAGTATACCGGCGAGCAACGGCGTGTGAAGGGGAAATGAGAAAAGCGCCCCGCGTTAACGCAACAGTGGCTTCTGAACGGTGCCGTGGACGTCGGTGAGACGGAACTCGCGCCCCTGATACTTGAACGTGAGTTTCTCGTGGTCGAGCCCGAGTAGGTGGAGGACGGTGGCGTTGAGATCGTGAACGTGAACCGGATTCTCGGCCGGGGCGAAGCCGAACGGGTCGGTGGCGCCGAGCGTCGTGCCGCCCTTCACCCCGCCGCCCGCGAGCCAGCAGCAGAACGCATCCTTGTGGTGGTCGCGGCCCGGGTTGGTCGCCTTGCCGTCGCCGTCGGCGCCCTGGCGCAGGGGCGTGCGCCCGAACTCCGCGCCCCAGACGACGAGCGTGTCGTCGAGCATCCCGAGGCGCTTCAAGTCTTTCACCAGTGCCGCCATTCCGCGATCGACTTCCTTGCACTTCGCCGGGAGCCGCGTCGCGATGTTGTTGTGGTGGTCCCAGTCGGCGTCGTAGAGTTCCACGACGCGCGCGCCGCGTTCGACTAAGCGTCGCGCGAGCAGGCAGTTGTTGGCGAAGCTCCCCTTCCCCGGCTGCGCCCCGTACGCCTCCAGAACCTCCTTCGACTCCTTCGAGACGTCCATCAGGTCGGGCACGCTGGTCTGCATCTTGAACGCGAGTTCGTACTGCGCGATCCGCGTCGCGATTTCGGGGTCGCCGATGCCTTCGAGCTGCTCCTCGTTCAGTTTCTTGATCGCGTCCAGAATGCGGCGCCGGTCGTCGGCCGACTGGCCCGGCGGGTTGCCGAGGTGCAGCACCGCGTCGCCGGTGGTGCGGAACGGCACGCCCTGGTAGACGCTGGGCAAGAACCCGCTGCCCCAGAGCGCCGTCCCCGCGCCGCCGAGCGGCCCGGACAACAGCACGACGTACGCGGGGAGGTTCTGCGCCTCGGAGCCGAGCCCGTACGCGACCCACGAGCCGAACCCGGGCCGCCCGCCGCGTCCGAAGCCGGTGTGGAGGAACATCTGCGCCGGGGCGTGGTTGATTTCCTCGGTGTGCAGCGTCCTCACCACCGCGATGTCGTCCGCGACGGTCGCCAGGTTCGGCAGCAGTTCGGAGAGTTCCAGCCCGCTCTCGCCGTGCTTGGCGAACTTGAACGGCGAACCCGCGAGGGTCATTTTCCCGCCGATGAACGCGAACCGCCGGCCCTTCAGCAGTTCCTCGGGGCACTCCTGACCATCGCGCTTGTTCAGTTCGGGCTTGTGTTCGAACAGATCGAGGTGCGACGGCGCGCCGATCATGTGCAGGTAGATGACGCGCCTGGCCTTTGGTGCGTGGTGCGGCTTCTTCGGAGCGAGCGGGTCGGTGCGTTCGGCCCCTTGTGCGTCGCGCGAGAGGAGCATCGCGAGCGCGGCCGAACCGAACCCGATCCCGGAGCGGCACAAGAACTGTCGGCGGGTCGCTTCGAGCGCGTCCATCAGATCAGCCCTTCGTGATGGTCTCGTCGAGATTGAGTATCGCGGCGCACACCGCGTACCACGCGGCGAACTCGGCCGGTGACACCTTCGCGGGCGCGGCGAAGCCCTGGGTCAGGCGCTTCGCCGCGGCCGGGTCGCGGGTCATCGCCCCGCGCTCGGCGTCGAACAGCGCCTTCAGTACCGCGACCTCACTTTCCCGAGGCGTGCGGCTCACCGCGAGCCGGAACGCGTGTGCGACGCGATCGTCCACAGATGCGTCGGGCTTCTCGGTGACGACGCGCTTCGCGAACGCAAGCGCCGCTTCGACGTAGACCGGGTCGTTGAGCAGCGTGAGCGCCTGAAGCGGCGTGTTGGTGCGCGGGCGCGCGACGCGGCACGCGAACCGCCCCGGCGCGTCGAACGCGACGAAACTCGGGTACGGAGCGGCCCGCTTCCACACGACGTACAGCCCGCGCCGGTACTTCTCCTCGCCGGGGCTCACGACGTAGTCGTACCGCTCGCCCCCGACCTTCACCCACAGCCCGTCCGGCTGCGGCGGGCGAACCGGCGCGCCGCCGAGTTTCGTGCTGAGCAGCCCCGCGATCGACAGCGCGTTGTCGCGGATCGCTTCGGCGTCGAGCCGGAACCGCGGGCCGCGCGACAGGAGGCGGTTCTCCGGGTCCTTGGCCTTCAGTTCGGGCGTCAGGCGCGAGGATTGGCGGTAAGTGGCCGAAAGGACGATCGTGCGGAGCGCGTGCTTCACCGACCACGCTTTCGCCCCGCCGGCGGGCGCCACGAACTCGACCGCGAGCCAGTCCAGTAACTCCGGGTGCGTCGGCGGTTCGCCCTTCACGCCGAAATCCTCTGGCGTTGACACCAGCCCGTGCCCGAACAACTCCGCCCACAGCCGGTTCACGGTCACGCGCGCGGTGAGCGGGTTGTCGCGCCTCACGAGCCACTTCGCGAGCCCGAGCCGGTTCCGCTCGACCTCCGGATCGAAGGGCGAGAGGATCGCGGGCGTCCCGGGTGCGACGCGCTCGCCCGGCGTGCGGAAATCGCCGCGCTTGAACACCGTCGTCGGCCGCGGGGTCGCGAGTTCCTGCATCACGAGCGTCTTCACACCCGGAAGCTTCGCCAGTTCGGCTTCGATCTTCCGCTGCTCGGTCAGCAGGCGCGAATAATCGGTGTCTTGCGACTGCCGGTAATCGAGTATCGCCTTCTGCTGTGCCGCGGATCGCTTCGCGGCCGCTACCGCGAGCGCGTCGGCCACCCCCGACGGAATCGCGCCGCCCGTGCCGCCCGTGACGGCCGAAAGCCGCAGCCGGCCAATGGTGCGCCCGCCGCCGTAGTTCTGCTCCAGTGTGAACGTCAGCACCGCGCCGCCGTCGAAGCCGAGCGGGGCGTCGGTTGCGAACGTCGCCCAGTGCGGCTTGCCGAACTGCGGATTGATCGCCCATGCGGTTTTCGCGTCGGCATCGATCGCACCAGCGACCGGATAATTCGCCTGCGAGAAATCGGCCTTCGCGTCCTTGAGTTTCACCGGTTCGGGCTTGCCATCGGACTTTGCCACTGTTACTGTAAATGCGTTCAGTACAAAGTTCGGGCGCGTCGCGTCGCCGCGACCCGGACCCTTACCCGGTAGCGACGGATCGGTGAGGGTCTCCAGTTTGAAGCCACGAATACCGACGAGGTTCGTCTTCGCGGTGACGGTGTAGGTGTCCTTGTCCGGCGGATCGCCGCTGAGCAGCACCGAGCCGTCCTTGAGTACCTCGTGTGTTGCGCCGCCACTGGAGTCGAACCGCGTCATTTCGAGAACGTGTTCGCGCGGCGAGTCGGCAGCGGCCTTGCGCGTCGTTGCTTCCCACGCGTCGTCGGGCTTCCGCAACTCCTCGGCGCGCGCCGCGAGTTTCTTCGTCACGTCCGCGAGTTCGGCTTGGAGCTTCGTTCGTGCGGCGACGGTCGCGGGGTCAGAGAGTTCCATCACCGGGCCGAGGAACCGAATCGATCCCGGCACCTTCGGGTTCGCCCGCTCGGCCTCGATCGCGGTGCTGTTGAAGAACGCGAACAGTCGGTAGTAGTCCTTCTGCGTGAACGGGTCGTACTTGTGGTCGTGGCACTGCGCGCATTCGAGCGTGGTGCCGAGCCACACGGTGCCGACCGTGTTCACGCGATCGAACACCTGATTCACGCGGGTGTCTTCGGGGTCGGAACCGGCTTCCACGTTGGTCGGCGCGCTGCGGTTGAACCCGGTGGCGACCTTTTGTGCTTGCGTCGCGTTCGGCAGAAGATCGCCCGCGAGTTGCTCGATGGTGAACCGATCGAACGGCATGTCGGAGTTCAGCGCGTTCACCACCCAATCGCGGTAGGGCCAGAGGTCGCGGAGGTCGTCGCGCTGGAACCCGTGCGAGTCGGCGTAGCGCGCCGCGTCGAGCCACGGGCGCGCCCACTTCACCCCGAACTGCGGCGACGCGAGCAACCGATCGACCACCTTCTCGTAGGCGTCTGGTGCCTTGTCGGACGCGAACGCATCGACTTCGGCGGGCGTCGGCGGGAGTCCGGTGAGGTCGAGCGACAATCGGCGGATGAGGATTTCGCGGGGGGCTTCGGGTGCGGGCTTCAGCCCTTCCTTGTCGAGCCGCGCGAGGACGAAGCTGTCGATGGGATTGCGGCCGACGGGGACCGGCGGGCGCTTCGGAGCGACGTAGGCCCAGTGAGTTCCGGCCGTGGCGGGCCACTCGGCGCCTTGGCTAATCCAGTCGCGCAGGAGTTGGAGTTGCTTCGCGCTGAGCCGCTCGCCGCGCGGCGGCATCGCGCCTTCGGCGCCGGCGGGCAGTGCGACGCGGCGAAGCAGTTCACCCTTGTCGGGCTTGCCGGGGACGATCGCGGCGCCCGATTCGCCTCCCGCGAGCAGCGCGGCGCGCGAATCGAGTCGAAGTTCGCCGCGCTGCTTGTTCGGCCCGTGGCACTCCGCGCACGCGCGCTGCAACAGCCCGACCGCGTCCCGCGCCGCGGCCGCTTTGTCGGGCGGGTCGGCGGCGGGCAGCGGAGCGGCAACCGCGAGGGCGAGCGCGATCACAAGAGCCGTGCGCATGAAGCTGATCCCGATCGGGTGAGGCGGGCGTGCGGGAGGCGATTTGATTCTCGCTAAACCGCGGACGGCTGTCAAAGGCCCCGCGGCTCACGACTCAGCGGCCTGGATCAGCGCGCGGATGTATCCGTAGGCGAACGCTCGGTTGGCCTCGACGTCGCCCGGTGTCGTGGGGACGTGGTCGTACATCAGCATGCCGTCGAAGCCGATTTCCCGGTACGTGCGCACCGCGCGCCACATATCGACGTCGCCCTCGTCGGGGTACACCTCCTGGAAGTCGTCGCGGCACCCGCGGATGTTGCGGAAGTGGACGTTGAAGATCTTCCCGCGCGTGCCGAACCAGCGGATCACGTCGTGGATCTCCTCGCCGGGTTTCTCCAGCATCTCACAGATCGTCCCCTGACAGAAATTCAGCCCGTGATACTTGCTCTCCTTGATGGTGACGAACTTCTTTAATCCCTCTACCGTGCCGAGGACCGCATCGACGCCCTGAAAGTTCATCGGCAAACCGGGGTCTTGCGGGTGGCACGCGAGCCGCACCTTGTACTGCTCGGCCACGGGCACGACGCGTTCGAGGAAGTACGTGATGCGCTCCCAGTAGTCGTCGGCCTTCACGCGGCCGGCGGTCGTCTTGCCCTCCGCCTGCTTCTTCGCGTCGGCGAGTTTCCAGGTGCTGTAGCTCGCCCCGCCGCGACCGGGCGTGCGTTCCGTTCGCGGCACGCCGAGCAGCGTGAGGTTGTACTTCACCGCGAATACGCCGATCGCCGCACAGTTCTCGATGTGCTTCTGAAAGCACTCGATGTCGCGGTCGCGGTCCGGACTCTTGCCGAGCATGATCGCCGGGCGGTCCGCGGCGTGGACGTGCGACGAGTTCAGGAACGGCTCCCACAGCATCGCGAGGTCTATCTTCGCGCCTTCACACAGGTCGCGGACCTTCGACAACTCCTCGACCGTCCAGTAACCGCGCTGCGGGTTCTTCGGATCGGGCCCGCCGCAGACGTGCGTCACGCCGAACCGCTGCCAGAGTTGCACGCCTTCGGCGGTCGTGGGGCGCTTCTGGCAGCCGAGCTTGAGCCGCGCACGAACCGGTCGCGGGGTCGGAGCTGGTTCCGCGGCGGGTGCAGCGGTCGCGAGCGCGACGCCCGCAAGTCCGAGCGAGAGCTGACCGAGCGCGGAACGTCGATCGGGTTCGATGTGGTTCATGGGAGAGTTCCGGGAGCGACCGGGCGCTTGGAGCAGGACCGCCGTGCCGACCGAGAACCCGACTATAATCACCCGCGACCCGCCGTGCGATACCTCACCGTCCGCGAGAAGCACACCTCTTCCGGAGGCAACTGTGGCCCCTCTCCGTCGCGTTGTGGCGCTGGGTTGGCTCGTCGCGGTCTGCGCATGTGTGAGTGTGCGCGGCGAGGAACCGCCGCGCACCGGTCCCCAAACTGAAAAGCGGTTCCCGCCGCTGAAAGTGCCGGCGGGATTCAAGGCGACGCTGTTCGCGTGCGATCCGCTGATCGAGTACCCGTCGGTGATCGCGGCCGGGCCGAAGGCGAACCAACTGTTCGTGGCAATCGACTACATGACCGGTCTCGGCGAAGAGATCATCCGCCGCGACGAGATCCGGCTCATCGAGGACACCGACGCTGACGGCTACGCGGACAAGGCCACGGTATACGCGTCGGGCTTCAACTCGATTCAGGGCCTGGCGTATCACGACGGTCGCGTGTACGTCATGCACGCCCCGTTCCTGACGGTGTTGCGCGATACGAAGGGCACCGGAGTCGCCGATGAGCGCCGCGACCTGCTCACGGGCCTCGGATTGCCGCCTGAAAAGAACCGCACGCGGCTCCACTGCGCGAACGGCGTCACGGTCGGTCACGATGGCTGGCTGTACCTCTCGATGGGCGACAACGGCACCGACGTGAAGCGCCCCGAAGGCGACCGACTCGTGCTCAACGGCGGCGGAATCCTCCGCTGTCGGCCCGACGGCACCGATCTGCACGTCTTCGCCACCGGCCTGCGAAACATCTATGACGTCGCGCTCGACGCGGAGTTGAACGTCTTCGTGCGTGACAACGAGAACGACGGCGGCACGTACAAGATTCGCGTCTGCCACAGCTTCTTCGGCGCCGACCACGGCTACCCGTACCTCTACGACACGCACCCCGACGAAGCGCTGCCGCCGATCGCCGATTTGGGGCTCGGCTCGTCCGCGGGCGGCGTCTGCTATCTCGAACGCGCGTTCCCGAAGGAGTACCGCGGCGATCTGTTCTTCTGCGAATGGGGCCGCTCCGTCGTGCGCTACTCCCCGCGACCGTCGGGCAGCGCCTTCGGGCAAGTAAAGGAAGTGGAGTTCGCGGTCGCGGCGGAGGCTGACCCGTACGGATTCAAACGCACTGACATCGTCGTTCAGCGCGACGGCGCGATGATGATTTCGGACTGGGCCGACGGTCAGCGCCCGAAGCGCGGCCGCGGGCGCATTTACCGCGTCGTGCCCACGGAGGTGCCGAAGGACGCAGAAGAGAAACTTCCCGCGGGCGATGTCGCCTCGCGGCTCGATTCGACGAGCTACTACGCTCGGACCGACGCGCAACGGGAATTGGAAGGAGGCGGCGCGGCCGGTCTGAAGACGCTGCGCGCGGGAATCGTCAACGGCAAGCTCGGCCCGCGCGCCCGCGCGCACGCGCTCTGGGCCCTCGCGCGCTGGGACGGTGCGCGCGGCGCGGAGTCGCTGCTCGCGCTCGCGCAGTCCGACCCCGACCCGTCCGTTCGGCTCCAGGCGATTCGCGCTCTGGGCGATGTCGGCGATCCCGTTCTCGTGAAACACAAACTCGACGCCGGGCCGGGCGACACCGCACTCGCGCAGAAGCTCGCCGCGCTCGGCGAACGTGCCGACGCCCGCACGCAGCGCGAGGTGCTGGTTGCGCTCGCGCGGCTGAAGTGGTCGGGTACGCCCGAGTGGATCGCGAAGCACGTCACCAAACCCGACGCGGCGCTCGGGCACGCCGCGCAGCAGGCGCTGCGCCGTTGCGGAAACTGGCCCGCCGTTATCAAACTGCTCGAACGGCCGACGGACGAGTTGCGTGCCGTCGCGTTGCGCGCCGCGGCCGAACAGTACGAACCGGTCGTCGTGGACGGGCTCATCGAACGGCTGAAGCTCGACACCGAGGCGGCAAGCCGAGTGGGTTACGCGGACGCGCTCGCGCGCGTTCACCGGAAGCCGGGCCCGTGGGTGTACTGGGGCTACCGTCCCGGCCCGCGACCGGCGAACACGGTCGATTGGGAGCGCACGACCGCGATCGCGGATGCGCTCGACCGCGCGCTCGGCGATACGGACCGTAAAGTGCGGCTCGCGGTGCTCAAGAGCATGCAGCGCGAGAAGGTGCCGGTGCGCACGAAAACGATCGTGGACCGGTTGCGCGCCGAGCGCGACGAAGAAACGGTCGCCGCACTGTTGGAATCGCTCCGCGACGCGCCCGCGACACTGGCTGACCTCAAGCGAGCCGTTCGGGAGAAGGAGTACAGTTCCGCGAACCGACTCCGCGCGCTGGCGCTCATCACCGCAAACCTAAAGGCGGATGATGCCGAAGATCTGCTCAGCCTTCTGAACTTGGACGACGGTCCCGCTCTCGCAGAACTGCTCCGGCACATCGGGCGGTATCCCAAGCTCGCGGGTTCCGCGAAACAACTCGTCCCGCACACGACGTCAACGGTGGCCGAGGTGCGCGCCGCCGCGATCGGGGCGTTGGGGGAACTGCTGGCGCCCGAGGGGAAGGAACCGGCGATGCGGCTACTCGAAGACGCGGAGCCGCTCGTTCGGCGCGCGGCGGTTGCGACCGCGGGCAAGCTCGCGGTCAAGGAGGCGACAGAGCCACTCATCCAGCGGCTGGCAAAAGACCCCGACGCGTCCATGCGCGCCGCGAGCCTTACCGCGCTCCGCCGACTAAAGGAACCCCGTGCCGTACCGCTCGCCGTCGCCGCACTCGGCGACCGCGTCACGCAACTCGCGGCGATCGAGTGCCTCGGTGAACTCGGCGGACCGGAGCACGCGACCGCTGTTCGAGATCTCGCGCGGCGCTCGCCGCCCGCCGATGCGCTCCTCGCCGCCGTCCGGGCGCTCGCGGGTTGGGCGGAGCGCGCCGGCACTTCGCCCGCACAGCGGCGCGAACTCGCCCACGCGGTCGCGGAGGTTCACGGCGCGACCGGAACCGTCGTCCGCTGGACGGCCAGCGGCCCGCTCCTGCCGAGAGAGGCCGCGGCCGCGGTCGAGCGATTCGCTCCGGTGCCGCCCGCGGACGCCGAGCCGACACCCGCGGCGGGTTGGCGCTCGCTGCTCGCGACCGACGCCGATTCGCGCGTCCATCTCGGCACCTCGAAGGGTGCCGACACGGTCTGGTTCGCCCACGCGGATGTCGTAACGTCCGACGCGGCGCCGGTCGAATTCACCATCTCGGGCGGTGCGCGGGAAGTATGGCTCAACGGCAAGTCGATCTACCGCCGTCCCGAAACCGCGACCGGTTCGGCGCGGTTCGCGGGAGAACTCGTGAAGGGGGACAACCGCGTACTCGTGCGGGCGTCTTCCCCCGCGGGTGCAGTTGAAGTTCACCTGAGCTTCCGCCGCAAGAGCGCCACCGCGGCGCACGAGAGGCTCACACAACTCGCCCTCGCACAGTCCGGCAACGCCGAACGCGGCCGCTCGGTGTTCCTCAACGTCGAGAAGTCGCTCTGCTTGAAGTGCCATCGTGTCGGCGACAAGGGCGAGGCCATCGGACCGGAACTCACCGGTATCGGGGCACGATTCGGCCGGGTGTACCTCGTCGAGTCGATCCTCGACCCGAACCGCGCCGTCGTGCCGGGCTTCGCCACCGCGCGGATCGAACTGAAGGACGAGCGCGTGCTGACGGGTGTCAAGGTAACCGAAACCGACACCACTCTGACGCTCGCCGACACCGAGGGGAAGAAGTACGAGGTGAAGAAGGCCGACATTGCAGCCCAGCGCGCGGTGGCGCTCAGCACGATGCCCGAAGGACTGGAGAAACGCCTCACCGAACAGGAGTTCGTGGACCTGATCGCGTACCTCGTCAGCCTCAAGGACCGCGGCGGCAAACCGTGACGTGGCGCGCGGCCGCGCAACCGATTACAATCGCGATCGGTTCCACACGACAGGAGTTCCCGGCATGATCGGCGCCGCGTTCGCAGTTTGTGTGCTCGCTTCGGGCGCGGGACCGCTCGAACTGGAGCCCGGCGACCTGAAGCCGGGGTTGGTCACGAAGTACCTGTCGTGCGTGACCCAGCTCGCGCGCCTCGTCCGCGTCGAGGCGAAGCCCGCGTTCACCCTCGGGCGCTCCAGCCCCCACCCGCGAATCCCGCCCGGTCCGTTCGAGGTAACATACACCGGGGTGATTCAACTCAAGGAGTCGGGACCGATCACGTTTTCGGCGTTCGTCGGCGGCGACGTGATGGTAACGGTGGACGGCGAGGTCGTTCTCAACGGCGAGGGAAAAACGGATACGGCACAGATCAAGGGCAAGCGGTCGCTGAAGCGCGAGCCGGGCTTCTACGAGTTCGTGGTGAGGTATCAGGCACATGTGGACGTGCCGGCGCGGCTGCAAATCTGGTGGGAGGGCGAGCAGTTCGCGCGCGAGCCGCTCCCCGCGTGGCGCCTGTCCCACCGCGCCGCCGACATCGACGCGGTGCCGCTGGGCAAGGAAGAACTCGCGGCCGCGGCCGAGCGCGAAGCGGTTCGCAGCCACGGCTGTGCGCGGTGCCACGCGAGCGCGTTCCCCGCCCTCACCGACCCGCCGCCGGGGCCGTCGCTCGCCGGCGCGGGGCACCGGCTCGGTAAGTCGTGGCTGATGCAATGGCTTTCAGACCCTGCGAAGGTTCGGTCCGACGCGCACATGCCCGCCCTCTTCGCGAACGATCGCGGCGGATTTGTGGAGCGGTGGATCATCGCCGAAGCGCTCACTTCGGGCGCCGCGAACCGCGAGGAGGCGCCCGCGGGCGATCACCGGCGCGGCCGGCTCGTGTTTCTGAGCGTCGGGTGCGCGACGTGTCACGTCGTCCCCGATATGGAGCAAAAGGAGCAGAAGAACCTCGGACAGCGGTCGTTCACCGGACTCGCAGATCGGATGAGCGCCGCGGACATCGCCGCGTTCCTCGGCAACCCGCACTCACGTTACCCCGACGGCCGAATGCCGCGACTGCCGGTCACGCCCGCCGAAGCACGCGACATCGCGGCGTACCTGTTGCTGTGGATACGGCCGTCGGAATCACCCGCCGTGGAGGCGCCCAAGCCGGACGAACTGCAAGCCGCACTCAAGAGGCTCGGGGCGCGCGATCCGACCGCGGCCGCGAGCGTTCTCCTGAAAGAGAAGGGTTGCACCGCGTGCCACACCGGGCTGGGCGAATCGCGCCCGCTTGACGTGCCGCTCAAGAGCGATGCGAAGCAATGCCGTGGGGTGACCTACGGCGCGCGCGACCGCGGGTTCCTCCGCTACCGAGCAGTCGCGGCGAGCGAGAAGTACCCGTCGCCGTTCGCGGAGCGGCGACAAGGACTCGAACGCGCCGGGTGCGTTCGCTGCCATCAGCGCGACAGCGACCGCCCTTCCCCGATGGAAGACATCGGCAGCACACTCGGCGGCGCGTTCCTTCAGGAGACGCCGTTCCTCCGCGCGCCGCGACTCACCAACCCGCACCAGAAGTTCACACGAGCACACCTCGCCTCCACTGTACGCGAAGGGATCTCCGGGCTTCGCGGTTCGCGGTACACGTATCGCATGCCCGCGTTCGGCGCGGACGCGGCCGTTTACCTTCAGGCGCTCGCAGAAGCCGATGGTGAGTTGCCCGAAGCGGCGGACTCGGCGGAACCGGTGGTCGCCGATCCGACGCTCGGCACGCTGCACGGCTCGCGCCTCGCGGGGTTTCAGGGTTATTCGTGCGCGTCGTGTCACGTGTGGAACGGTCGGCTCATCGGTTCGCCCGACCCCGCGGCGGTCGGCCCCGACCTAACCCGCACCGCGGGCCGCATCCGGCGCGACTGGTTCGACCGCTACCTCGAAAACCCGATGCGGTTCCACCCCGGCACGCCGATGCCGGGCGTGTTCCCGCACGGCAAACCCGCGATGCTCACGAGCGTGCTCGACGGCGACCCCGCGAAGCAGAAGGACGCGCTGTGGGCGTACCTCGCAATGGGCAAGGACGCGCCGAGCCCGGCCGCTCCGCCCGCGGTGCCGGTGAATCCGCCCGCGAAGGGCGAAGAGGTTCTCGTGGCGCAGATTCCGATCCGCCTGCCCGACGGCAAGGCGGTGGAGAGCATCTGCGTGCTGTCGGCCGATTCCGACTTGATGGTGTACGACCTGAACGAAGTCAAACCGGTCGCGCTGTTCGTCGGCGGGCAGATTCTTCGGAATGTGCAGGGCCGCATCCGACAGTTCCTCGCGAGCGGAACCGCGGTGGAACTAAAAGCAACCGCTCTTGGCGAACTATCGAGTCGCGGGAAGCCGTCGAAGATCACGCTCTTGGGCTACGACCGGCGCGCGGACGGCGTGCAACTCCGCTGGCAATGGGACTTCGACAAGACCTCCGTCGAAGTCACGGAGACGCTTCGGTTCACGGGCGAGAACGGCACGCGGCAGTTCGTACGCGAACTGCGCTCTCCTGCCGAGGTCGAGCCGCAGAGCATCAAACACGATCTGCCTGCGGCGAAGGCTCCGCCCGCGTGGGCGAATCAACCGCTCTCGTTCCCCGACGCTGTGGAAGGCTCGCTCGAGCGCCCGGGCTACACGGCGGTAGTGTACCCGCGCCCCAAGACCGTTTCCGGCGAGGACCGCGTGATGCCGGGAGCGGTAGCGGTGCGCCCAAAGGACGGGCAGGTGTTCGTCGCGTCGATGAAGACCGGCGAGTTGTTCGCCCTTCGCGACGCGAACCACCCGAAGAACGCAAAGTTCGAGTTGTACGGTCGCGGGCTGTATCAGGACGCGCTGTCGATGCTCGCGGAGGACGACGCCTTATACGTCCTTCATCGGCGGAACCTCACGAAGATCATCGATCGGAACGGCCGCGCCGATCATTTCGAACGCGTCTTCGCGCTCCCGCACGGGATCGCGGACACCTACGACATGGCCTACGGCCTCGCACGCGACAAGAGCGGTGCGTTCGTCCTGAGTTACGCACCGTACGCCGACGCGAAGATGGTCGGCGCGGGCAGCGCACTTCGGATGAAGCCGGGGAAGCCGCCGGAGGAGGTCGCGTTCGGGATGCGGAACCCGCTCGGCTGGTGCAGCGGTCCGGAGGGCGAAATCTTCTTCACCGACAACCAGGGCGACTGGGTCGCGTCGAACAAGTTGTGCCACCTCGGCGAAGGAAAGTTCTACGGCTGGCCGAACCGCTCGCAGCCTCAACACGTCACCAAGCCCGCGGGCAAGACGACCGTGTGGGTTCCGTACGGCTGGGCGCGGTCGATCAACGGCGTGGCGTATGACTCCACCGGCGGTCGATTTGGCCCGTTCGTGGGACAGGTCTTCATGGCGGAACTGATGTTCGGCGGCGCGATTATCCGCGCGAACGTGGAGAAGGTGAACGGCGTCTACCAGGGCGCGTGCTTCCCGTTCTGGGGCAAGGGCCTGCTCGGCCCGGTGAGCTTGGCCTTCGACCCGCGCGGCAAACTGTACGTCGGCGGGATCACGGAGCCGGGGTGGATGGCCCAACCGGACCGCGGCGCGCTGTTCCGGATCGACTACACCGGCAAGGCGCCGTTCGAGATGAAGTCGATTCACGCCCGACCGCGCGGGTTCCTTATTGTGTTCACCTCACCGGTCGATAAGGCGAAGGCCGCTGACCTCGCGGCTTACCAACTGGAGAGCTACCGCTACGAATACACCGGCGCGTACGGCTCGCCCGAACTCGACCGCGCCCGCGTGAAGGTGGATAAGGTGGAGGTGTCCGCCGATGGGTTGAGCGTGGAGGTGACTACCGCGGCGCTGGTGAAAGATCGCGTCTATCTGGTGTGCGTGCCGGGCGTGCGCTCCGCGACGGGAGAGGTCCCGGTTCACCCGACCGGCGCGTACACGCTCAACGAGATTCCCGCGGAGTGACCAGGGAGCGCCGAACCCGAATGACCGAACACGAGTGGCTGACCGGCACAGTCGGCTGGGACATGGCCGATCTCTTCGCCAGGCGGTTCACCGAGCGCAAGGCGCGACTGGTGATGCTCGCGTGCTGCCTTCGCAACGCGCGGCTCTTCGACCGCGACGCGATCACGGAAGCGGTCGCGGCGCTGGAGGCCCACTACGCCGACCCGCTCGCCCCGGACGCGCCGTTCGATTCCGTCGAACTCCGCGCCCTGCACGGACGGGTTCACGAGGCGGTCACCGGGCGGTACGGCGGCCGCGCCAGCCTCGGGTGGGGCGTGAACGCCGCGTCCGAGCCGATGTCGGTCGCCAAGACGCTCGGCGAGTCGATCGGATTCCTCGTCTACAGTTGTCTGAAGGACACCGCCCGCGGGATGGAACGCGAGGGGGTCGCCACCGAAGCCGCATCGCAGGCCGCCATCGTCCGCGACGTCATCGGCAACCCGTTCCAACCGGTCGCGCTGAAGAAGATCACGCGCCAGTTCGGCGGAAAGCGGGTTCGGGCGCGGGTCTTCGCTCCAGCCGGGCGGACCGACACCGCGGTGTCACTGGCGCGGCAGATGTACGCGACCAACGAGTTCGGCGCGATGCCGATCCTCGCGGATGCGCTTCAAGACGCCGGCTGCGACTACGAGGACATTCTCTCCCACTGCCGCGACACGTCCCTCCTGTCGGGGGAACCCCCCGCAGGTTCCCACGCGCCCGCTCCTGTGTCGCACGTTCGCGGGTGCTGGGTCGTCGATCTCGTGCTCGGGAAGGCGTAGTCGGCGCTTTCCGCAGGCCGGTTGTGGGGCCTGAGACTCGGACGGCCGTCCGGGCGATCAGCCGCAGGCCGTGGCGTGGGTCCGGCGTCGCGGGTATCATTTCCCTTCTCCCCGTTGCCCCCTCCGGGTGTCGCCATGCCCGATCCGACCGAGCCCAGTCGTACCGTCGCCGCGTCCTCGGATCAGCCCGCCTCGGCCGCCAACAGTACCGACGAAACCGCCCCGCGTGCCGCGCCGGCGCCGCCGAGGTTCGGCCCCCCGGCCGCTCCGGACGAGGTCGGCACGCTCGGCCCGTACCGCGTCGTCAAACAACTCGGCCAAGGTGGGATGGGCGCGGTTTATCTCGCCATCGACACGCGCCTGGACCGGAAGCTGGCGCTGAAGGTGATGCTGCCGGAGTTCGCCGCCGACCGCGCCGCCAAGGAGCGGTTCCTGCGCGAGGCCCGTGCCGCGGCGAAGATCACCCACGACAACGTCGTCACGGTGTTCGAGGCCGACGAGCGCGACGGCGTGCCGTACATTGCCATGCAGTTCCTCCAGGGCTATCCGCTCGACGACTACCTCCGCACGAAAGGCGCCCCGGCCCTGGCGCACGTCATCCGCATCGGTCGCGAGGCCGCGGCTGGATTAGCCGCGGCGCACGAGTTGGGGCTGGTTCACCGGGACATCAAGCCGGCGAACCTGTGGCTCGAAGCGCCCAACGGGCGCGTCAAGGTGCTCGACTTCGGCCTCGCCAAGCCCACCGGAACCGACGCGGAGTTGACCAAGAGCGGCGCGGTGGTCGGGACGCCGGCGTACATGAGCCCCGAACAGGCCCGCGGGTCGAAGGTCGATCACCGCACGGATCTCTTCAGCCTCGGCGCCGTCCTGTATCGGCTCTGCACCGGTCAGAACCCGTTCGCCGGGTCGAACGTGATGGCCGTGCTCATGGCGCTGGGCTCCGACGACCCAACGCCGGTGCGCCAACTCAACCCCTCTGTGCCGGAGGCGCTCGCCCGACTCATTCACCAACTGCTCGCCAAGAAGGCCGAACTGCGCCCCCAAACAGCGACCGAAGTCGCCAAGCGCCTGCGCGCGATTCTCGACCAACTGCTCAACCCCGGCGCGCCGCCGTCCACATCGTCCGGCACGGTTCCCGCGATGCCCTCCGCCGCGGAGCTTTCGGTGTCGCAGCCGGTGGTCGTCAACCCGCTACCGATGCAACCGCCGGTCGTCGTGCCGATGGACATCACGGCGACTCCGGAGAGCGTGTTCGCGAACCTCGGCGAAGCGGACGAGCCGCCCCCGGCCGAACCGGTGGACGCAGCGACCGAGCCGCGGTCGGAGCGCAGGTACGCCGAACGGAAGCGGCCGCCCCGCACGGGCGGAAAGGGCGTGCTGATCGGAGTCGGGCTCGCGGTGCTGCTCGCGGGGGGCGTGGTCGCGCTCGTCGTGTCGCAGACGGGCAAGAAGCGCGAGCCCGAGGCGAAGGCGCCCGACGCCCCCGATACCGGCAGGGGGAAGGACCGGCCGACACCGTCGCCGCGGCCGGGGCCGAAGGGCGAAACGGCCCTGCTGCCGCCGAAGCCGTGGACGCCGCCGGCTGCTGTGCCGGTGGGCGCGTCGCCGTTCGACAAGCTCGACCCCAGCGAGATCCCGAAGGCGGATCGGTTCGACTGGCAGCCCAAGGGGCTGGTCGCGGTCGCCGGGACGCACTCTCCGCGGACGTGGGTCCGACAGGCGGACGGCGCCAACCTGGCGGTCAGTCGCGACGGCTCTCTGATCGCCGTCGGCGGCGCATTTTCGCCCTTGCGGGTGTGGGACGTGAAGTCGCGGGCGCTCAAAGCCGATCTGCCGGGCTACCAGGGGTACGCCGCCGCGTTCGCACCGGACGGCAAGACCGTTTACGCTGACACCCACGCCAACAATCGATTCGTCCGCTGGGATCTGACCGAACCATCCGCGCCTGCCGCCCCGTGGGAGGGCGGTCCGATGTGGGAAACCTACACGCTCGGGATCTGGCTCAGCCCCGACGGCTCCCGCGCCGTCATCCATAACCAGAACGGCGTCGCGGTCTGGGATCTGACGGCGAAACCGGCGAAGGTACTCGCGAAGTTCCCGACCGGCTGGACCGCGGTCACGCCCGACGGCAATCGAATGGCCTCCTACCACCCGACCGACAAGCGGGTGCTGGTCCACGACATCTCCGCGACCGACGTGAAGGAGCGGTACCGGCTCGACACCGTTCCCCAGTATCTCGCCCTCTCGCCCGACGGCACCCGCCTCGCCACCGCGAACGCGAGCGGGAAGTTCAGCCTGTTCGACCTCACGGCCGCCAACCCGACCGCGATCGACTTCGGCACCGTCCGGTCGATCCACGGACCGCTGGCGTTCAGCCCGGACGGGAAACGGCTGGTCACGCAGGACCAGGATAACGCGCTGCGCCTGTGGGACGTGACCGGCGTACCGAAAGAGCTATGGGCGAAGCCGCTGCCGGTGTTCGGGGTGGGCATTCAGCCCGCCCAGGTCGCGTTCGCGGGCGAGGGCGGGAACACGCTCGTCGCGTGGAGCGGGCTGGGGCTCGTCCACTTCATCGACGCGTCCGGTTCCGAGCCGAAGTGGCTCAACCCGATCGAGCCGAGCGAACCGGTCGGGCCGACGCTCGCGTTCGACGGGCTCAGCGGGCGCGTCGTGCTGAGCCGCGCAGCAGACCAGCGCCACCAGTGGTGGGACTTCGGCCGCGCGAAGCCGACACCGACAGACCTCGTCGCGCCGCGCGGGGCCGCCGCGTTCGCCCCCAACGGCGCGAAGGTCGTAGTGTGGGACGCGGCGAAGAACGCCCTCGTACCGTTCGCCGGCGGGACGGCGGGCGCCCCGTTGCCCCTGACCTCGCCGCACGCGGTGTTCGCGTCCGACGGCCGCACCTGCTGGACGGCGGGCGGTTCACGGGCCGCCGAGTGGGACCTGTCCGGGGCCGAACCGCGGGAGGTGCGGTCGCTCGACACGGGCGGCGGGGCGACGCAACTGAGCCTGCACCGCAACGACACGGTCCTGGCCGTCTCCGCCGACAAGCTGACGTTCTGGGATCTGACCGCGACCGAGCCGCGGCTCCTCTCGACCTTCCCCGGACCGCTCTGGCACGCCACCGCGGTCTTCCCGGACGCCGAGCGGGTGATCACGGGCGACGCCAACGGGGCGCAAATGTGGCAGCTGACCGCGCGGGGGTGGTCGAAGGTCTACACGGTCCCGGTCGCCTTCCACCAGGGCGTCTCCGTCACCTGGACCGCGGGTGACGGGACGGCCCGCCGCTCGAAGGGCGCGGCCGCTCACCCGTCGGGCCGGTACTTCGCGCTCGTCACCGCGGAGGGCGTCACGGTCCGCCGCACGGAAGACGGTTCGGAGGCGACCAAGTTCCCGCTGCCGGCGCCGGCCTGGAACCTGGAGTTCGCCCCGGACGGCCGGCACCTGTTCGTCGCCAACGGGTTCGGCACCGTGTACGTGTTGCGGTTGCCGGACCTGACCGGCGCCGCCGACCGCGCCGCGGCCGAGTGGGCGCTGTCCGTCGGGGGGTCGGTAGCAATCGCCGACGCCACCGGCGAGCGCGAGGTGAAGGCGGCCAAGGGCCTGCCGGCCGGCGCGTTCGTGGTCAGGCACATCAACGTCGCGGGTCGCGGCGACGGGGTGACCGACGCCGACTTCGCGCGCCTCAAGGGGCTCGCGCGGCTTCGCACGTTGCACTTCGGGAACACGAAGGTCACCGACGCCGGGTTGGCTCACCTGTCCGACCTGACCGAACTCACGAGTTTGGAGTGGGGCACGAACGCGATCACCGGGCCCGGGCTCGTTCACCTCGCCAAGTGCCGCGAGCTGGACTCGGTTCAGTTCTACGGCACGCCCCTCACCGACGAGGGCTTCGCGCACCTCCGAGGCGCGACGAAGTTGGTCCACGCGAACCTCGCGGGCACGAAGTTGACGGACGCGAGCCTCGCAGTCTGCAAGGGGTTCGCGAACCTGAATCACCTGAACCTCGGGGGGACGGCGGTGACCGACGCCGGACTCGCCCACCTCGCGGGGCTCGACAAACTTCAGATCCTGTACCTCGGGAAGACCGGCGTGACCGCGGCCGGCGTGCAGAAGCTCGCGAAGGCACTCCCCAAGTGCCGCATCGAGTGGGACGGCGGCACGATCGAACCGCAGAAGTGAGCGGTCGCTCACTTCTCGCCGAGCAACTTGGCGGCCCGTATTCGAACCGCGTCGTCCTTGTGCTTGAGAAGCGCGTCGCGGTGCTCCTTCGCGAGCCACTCTGCCTTCGCACCGCCCTTCTCGAGCGCGTCGAGAAGGGCATTCGCGCGAGCCGGCGTTTGCAACAGCCCCGCGAGTGCGAGCTTCCGGTTGCCGGCCGTCAAGTCGGGCAACGCCCCCACGAGAACCGCGGTCGCACCGGCGTCCTCCACATCGACGAGGCCGCTCACCGCGCCCTGCTGAAGCTCCGCGTGTGCGGTCTTCGCGGTGTACTTCGTCAGTCGGGGGGCGGCGAGCTTCCATTCGTCGAGCGCCACGATGCGGAGCGCGTCGTAGCGCGTGCCGGTCGGCACCTTCTCGTCGTCGGCCATCGTGTGTGCTCGCTTCAGCGTCTCGGCCCAGCGCCGCTCCAACTCCGGGTTGTCGCGAACGAGGTCCGCGAGCCGCTGGCCCGGCCGCTTGCCTTCGATACTCAGCCCGTTGATCACCCCGCCTCCCACGACGACCGCCTGCCAGTCGCGCAGCGGCGCCTCCTTCTTCGGCAGCGAGACTTCGAGCAGTTCGGCAAGAACCTTTGCGTCGTTGGCGCGCCCCGCGGCGATCGCCACGCGCCAGAGCCACGGAATCCGCCGGTACTCCTCCTTCGTATCGCCCGGCGCGAGGTCGCCGGTCATCAGTCGAATCGCCTCCGGGGCTTGCAACGCGGCGAGTCGCACGAGTTCCTCGCGCCGGCCCTTCGGCGTCGAATCGTCGAGGATGAGCTTTGCGAGTTCCGCCGATGGCAGCGGCTCGGCATTCACGGGCTGGGGTTTCGGCTTCGTGCCGACCGGAACGAGGTACAGCGTGCGCAGGTCGAGGAGCGCGTTCTTCACCGGCGCGTCCGGGCGGAAGGTGATGCGCCCCTCGCCCGCGGGGAGTTTCACCGCGCCGAGTTTCACGAGCGCGTACTTGTCCCACCCGCCGGTGGTCGCGACCTTGCCTCGAAGCGTCGGCTCCGCGCCCTCCACCGCGAACAGGTTGCCGCCGGAGTCGTTCGCGCATGCGTAATCGAGGTACACGTCGAATTCTGCTGCTTTGTCGAGGCGCACCTTCCAGACGACGTAATCCGTCTGGCGGTTCCAGTAACCGATGTTCTGGAAGTCGGGCTCGAAGATGATGGTGCCGCCGTAGATGAAGCACTTCGTCGCGGGGAGCGTCAGCGCGTTGTCACTCATCGAGATTTCGGTCGGGTCGTTGCCCGGAAGCTTCTTGTGCGGTGGCTCGTGCGCGGTGAGGTACACGATCAGGTCGGCCATGTCCTGCTTCGCGACGTCCTTCTCCAACCCCTCCGGCATGAGCGACTTCGCCGTACCGCGAAGCGATTGCAGATCGCTGCGGAGGATCGTTTCGTCCTTCGCCTGCTGCCCACGGAGCGTGATGCTGGTCGCGGTTTCGGCCGCGAGAACACCGCTCACGGTGCGATCGTCTTTGGTGAGCGCCTGATATTCGACGTACCGCGAATCGAGGTTGCGGTTGGGGTCGAGGATTTCGGAGAGCAGGTACAGCGGCGACTTGTTCGCCAGCGCCGCGAGGTCCGGCCCGACCGCATGCCCGGTGCCGTCGAGTGCGTGACACGCGGAGCACGACTTCGCGAACACAGCTTTTCCGCGGGTCTTGTCAGCCTTGAGTGCGAGAGCGGCCTTGTAGTCGTCGATCACCTTCTGCCGGTCCGGGTTGCTGCCGCCCGCGAACAGCTTTTCGGCTTGCTTGCGAACCGCGGCATCGGGCGAGCCGGTGAGGCGCTGTCGGCGTGCAGCATCGATCTGCCCGGCGGGAATCGCGTCCTTTTCGATTGCCGCGAGCAACTCCGCGTGCCACGCCGAGCGACCGAGGAGCGCGTCGAGTATCCGCGCGCGAATGGCGGGCGAGCCGTCGGCCCACGCGCCGAGCAGAATCCCCGCGGTAGCGGGATCGTTGTTCCGCGCGAGCGCCGTCACGGCCGCCGACTGCACCGCCGCCGGTCGCGTGGCTCCGAGCAGCTTGCCGAGGTACTTCAGATCGTCGGCGATCTTCGTGCGGTCGCGACCGAGCAGCGGCAGTGCCGCGAGCAGGTCGGCTTCGGTCGCGTCTTCCTTCGCGCAAAGCGTCCGCGCGTGAACGACGACCGGTTCGACTTCTTTTCGCACTTCCGGCGCGAGCTTCTCCCACGGCTTGCCTTGCCGTTCAAGCGAATCGAGCGCGCCGAGCACCGCCGCGAGTTGCCACGGTTTGAACGCGCCGGCGGTGTCGGCTTTCGTGACCGTTTCAAGCAGTTTCGGAAGAGCGGAACCGTTGTCGATTCCGGCGGCGGTCGCGAGCAGGTCGCGCATCAGTTGCGGGGGCGCTCCATGTTTGACGAGCGTCTCTGCGAACTTCGGCAGGTTACCCTCGTTGAGACTGCTCATCACCGCGGCCGTGACGTGAGGATCGCGGCCCGGCGCCAGATTCGCAAGCCATTCGCCTGCGTTGGCGGTGTGCGACGCACCGAGTGAATAGGCCACCTGCAGCACAATAAACGGATCTGCCCGAAGGGACTCAGTCAATACTCGTGGAGGGAACTCTTTCGGGCGCTCCCCGGCGATTCGGCTCGCGTGCTGCGGAACGAGTGGGTTGGTCCTGTCCTTCAGCGCCGCGAGAAGCACCTCCTCCGAGGCACCGCCGAGTTGATCGAGGGTACAAAGGGCCTGCATCCGCCCGACGGCGGTGGTGCCATTGCGAGTCAGTTGTTCCAAGAACCCCTTCGCCTTCTCGGCCTTCTTCCAGACGAGCATCATCATCGCGGTGTCGCGCTGCCAGCCGTTCGGGCTGTCGAGCGCCGCGACCAGACCCGCCGTGTCCAGCTTGTCGAGCCGAGCCCACGGGCGCAGCGGTTCCTTCTCGGCGCGCACGCGATAGATGCGCCCGAGCCCCGAACCGGCCCGCACGTCGATCTTCGCCAAGTCAGCGGCCGGAATCCATCTCGGATGCTCGATCAGGTAGCGGTACATGTCCGCGACCCACAACCCGCCGTCTGGCCCTGTCAGTACGTGAACGGGTCGGAACCAGCCGTCGGTCGAGGCGAGGAACTCGCTCTCCTGTTCGTCGGGGGCGCGCTCCGCGGTGAACGTCGAGCCGTTCGGCTTCAGCACGCGGCGATGAACCAGCAGGTTGACCGGCTCGCACGTGAACGAGTTACCCCAATACTCCTTGCCGAGCAGAACGTCGCGGTAGATGCCTAAGCCGCACGCTGCAGTCACTGTGTTCGGCGGTCCGGACAGCGCGAACCGCTGCGCGTCGGCCTTCAGCGAGAACAGTTGCTTCGGGTTCGACTTCGCGGTGATCGGCACTGCGGCGTCCGGATACGCAACGAACGGGTTCCGCTTCAGGTAGTGGTCTTCGAGCACGTAGTGCCGGATGAGGCTACTGTTGTCGCACCCGAACCAGTTCCCGCGATCGTCACGGACGCGGCCCTGCTGCGTGCGACCCGTCGCGGGCTCCAGTTCGCCGGTGTCGGGCTTGATGCGGAAGTCGCGGTCGCCTAGCGCCACCGTCTTGCCGGTCTTCGAGCACTTGATGTTGCCGCCGAACAATCCACAGGAACCGTACACCCAGCCGTCGAGGCCGTATTGCAGGCTGTTCACGCGCGCCTGATAGTTGTGCGTGCCGAAGCCGGTGTAGAGCGCCTCCACCTTGTCCGCTTTCCCATCGCCGTCGGTGTCTTCGGCATACAGGATGTCCGGTGCGGCGCAAATCAACACGCCTTTCCGCCACGGAAGCACGCCGGTCGGGAACGGGAGGTTGTCGAGGAACACGGTGCGCTTGTCGAAGAGGCCGTCGCCGTCGGTGTCTTCGAGGAACACGACCCGCCCACCCGGATCGAACTTCCCGGTCTTGCCGTTGGGGTAGTCGGCCATCTCGGCGACCCAGAGCTTGCCGTCCGGACCGAACGCGAGTGCCACGGGATCGGCGACGAGCGGTTCCGCCGCGACCAGATCGACGCGCAGCCCCGGCTTCGTCCTGATGAGCGACTGCGACTGCTGCGGCGACTTCGGCAGTTCCTCGCCCGTCTTCTTGTGATCGAATCGCGCCGCGAACGCCTTCCCTATCTGGTTGTTCACCGCGCCGATGATCTGGTCTTCCAAGCCCGGCGCGAAAGCGGCTGGGAGGTCGTAGTAGATCATCGCCCCACCGCCCTCGTAGCCGCCCTCCTTCAGTACGCGCTCGCTGGGGATGTAACACGGCGCGTTGTTCGCATACCCGGTCACCCAGAGGCGCCGACCGTCGAGTTCCTTCTTCAGCCGCAGCGGGTAATCGACCACCACTTCGCCCGGCAGGTGAACCATCGCCAGTGAGTCGCCGAATGCCCACGTCTGGACCGGATAGCTGATCTTCGTCGGCAGCTTCTCGCCCTTGTCGAGTTTCGCAAGTGTGACGCGCGCGTGATGCCCGATCGCGTCCATGCGCTTCGCCTTCTCCTCCCACTGTTCCCGCGTCGGCAACGCCGCAAGGGGTAGTTCCAGCGTCGCGACGCGCGCCGTGATCTCGCCTGTGACGGGCGCAAGAAAGTTCTGCGACAGCCGGCGCACTTCCGCGGCGATTTCGCGCCCCTGTGTGGTCGCGACATCCTCTTTCGCACCGGTCACGCCGGAATTCGGGTTCTGATCCGCCCCGCCGCCGATCGCCACCAGGGCCACCGCGCCCGTGAAGTTGTCCTCGATCGCACTCGCAGCGAACCCGGCCCAGTCGCCCCCGATCTTGTTGTGCGAGAGCGTCACGCAGTGGCACGCGTAGCTCAGATACACCGCGCGAACCTTCCCCTTCTCGTCCTTCACGAACAGCACGGGCAGGTCGTGATCGGTCGGGCCGGTCTTCGCTCGCCGGTTCATCGCAAAGCCGACCCGCCCGACGCCCCATTCCAATTTCGCGGGTTTCAGGTCTTTTAGCGCCGCAAGCGCGGCCGCTTCGAGCTTGTCGATGAACCGCGAAGTGTACTTGTCGACGTTCGCCTGATGTTCCTTCGGAATCGGCACGCCGAAGATCGTCGGGTTCGCGCCGGCGAGCATCGGGCCGGTGTGCGTGTGCGTCGCGGCGACCGCGAGCCGCTCCTTCTTCAGCCCGGCCTTCTTCTCCAGCCGCTTGGCGAGTTCGTCGTAGATGTCGGCCGGAATGCCCAGCACATCGACTGCCAGAAGGACGCACGGCGCCTTCCCGTCGTCGATCGCCAGCGCGCGGGCGTGGATCTTGTCGTACACGCCCTCCGATTCCGCCCGGCGGAAGCCGAAGCCGTTGAGCCTGATCGCGTGGTCCGGAGTAATGTCGGTCTTCGCGACTCCGACCTTGTACGCTGGCGCGGGTTCGGCCGCCGAAGTCGTTGCGGGCAGGAGGCCGAGCACAAACACGATCGCGGTGCGCATGGAGACGTCCCCACATGAGAGCTGCGCCGAAACGCTCACCAGACTACCACCAACGCCCCTCGCGGGCACCGGTCTTGCCTTGACTTCGCCGACGGTTAGGGCAACACTCACAGCCATCCCGTTCTCGGCTCGCGAATCACCTTCCCAGCGCACCGGATGCCGAGCCCTTCAGTCTCCCCCTGAAGAGGGCCCACGCGTGACGAAGCAAACTCTGGTCGTCGAGGGCACCAACCTCGAACGGTTCTATCTGGCCGTCCAGTCGGGGACGCTTCAGATCGGAGACACCCCCGCCCACCCGGACGGCACGGTGCAACACCTCCGCGTCGTCCGCATCCGGTGCGAGGTGGACGTCGAGGACGACCGCGACCGCATCCCGGTCGCACAGGCCGGCGTGATCTCCCCGCAGGTGCTCCACGCGGGCGGCGAAGTGCGGCTCACTCACTCGCGGCTGTCCTTGCAGTCGGCCGCGGGAAGCGCCCCGGTCGCCGCCCCCGTGAGTTCGCCCTCAATGGGCGACTCCAGCGTCGATATTCCGCTCACCGCCGGTCCGAAGCGGCTGAAGGTCACCGACGGCGGCGATCAGGGGAGCACGTTCCCGCTTCCCGATGCCGGCGTGGTGTCGGTGGGCAAGGCCGGTTCGGCCGACGTCGGGCTCCACGATCTGTACGTCGCGAAACTCCACTGCACGCTCACCATCGACAGCGGCACGGTGCGCGTCGCTCACGTCGAAGGGCAGAACGGCACCCTGATCGATAACCAGAAGATCGCGCAGCCGCAGATACTCAAAACGGGGAGCACACTGCGCGTCGGCAACTCGCACCTGCGCCTGGAGGTCGGCCCCTTTCCCGACGAACCGGTTCCGGCGCCGGCCGCGGGCGCGAAGGGCGACGGCGGCCCGGCGCGTGCGCCCGCGGCGGACGCCGGCGTGCTGCGCGCCGGGGCGAAATCCGCGGCGCAGAAGGGCGGGGACCCGCTCCTCGCACTGCTCGACCAGACGGTGGGACACCACCTCACCAACCGGTTGCTCGGTCGCGGGCACTCGGGCGCGGTCTTCCACGCCACGAACCAGAAGACGGGACAACTCGTCGCGCTAAAAGTGCTTTCGGCGGAGTTCCCCGCAACTCAAGCAGAGGTCGAGCGCTTCGCGCAGGAACTTCGCGTCGCCACGCCCGTTCGGCACCCGAATTTGGTCGGCGTGCTCGGTGCGGGCAAGACGATGACGAACTGCTGGATCGCGCGCGAGCTCGTCGACGGCGAATCCGCGGCGGACGTGATCGCGCGGATCGCGGGCGGCGAGAAGCCGAGCTGGACGCGGGCCGCCCGGGTCGCCGTCCACCTCGCCCGCGCGCTGGAATACCTCCACCAGCACCGGATGGTTCACGGCAACATCACGCCGCAAAACGTGCTGCTCCAGACGAGCGACAACGCCACGAGACTGTCCGACCTGCGCCTGAAAGAGATCCTCGCGGGGAGTCAACTCGCGCAGTGGGTGAAGGACAAGAAGCTCGCGGCGGAGTTGCCGTACATGGCCCCCGAACAGGTGTCGGCGGGCGGGTTCGTCGATTCCCTCGCGGACCTGTACGCGGTGGGCGCGCTGGCCTACGCGCTGTGCACCGGGCGCCCGCCGTTCAGCGGGAGCGCGCCCGCGGAACTCCGCGAGCAGATCCTCAACGCGCGCGTCATCAAACCCAGCGCCGTGTACAAGAAGGTGCCCGCCGCCTTCGATGCGATTGTGTTAAAGTTGCTCGCACGAAATCAGGAGGACCGCTATTCGACCGCCTCGGCGGTGCTCAAGGATCTGGCGCCGATCGCCGAGGGCCACGACCTGAAGCTGTAACCCGCGCAGCGGGTTGTTACGGTTTCGTCACCGGCAGGCAGAAGTACAGCGTCACCTCATCCCTGCTCGCGAAGTTCAGGGTGAACTCCCCCACCACCGTGATCTTCTGCCCCACCTTGATCGGCTTCGTCACGTCCTTCTCGAACGCCGTGAACGAGCACTGCACCTTCACCTTGCCGTCGGCCTTCAGTTCCATCCCGGCCGCTCCGGCGCTGTTGAACTCTTTTGCCACCACCTCGCCCGTCAGAACGAGGTGCTTGCCGTCGTACTTCTTCACGGTCGCCTCGCGGTCGGCCGCGTACTCCTTCGCCAGTTCCGCCGCGGTGATCGGAATGCCCTTGTACTCGCCCGTTTCGACGAACACGCAGTAGATCAGTGCCGCGCCGACCGAGAACTCCGGCCACTTCCCCTTGATCTTCACCTTCTGCCCCTTCACCGCCTTCGCCCACGGCTGCTCGTCGGCGGTCGCGCACGTCACGCCTATCAACTGTTTCTCGACCTTTAAGGTGACGTACGCTTCGCCGCTGAAGTTACGACCCATCCCGTCCACCTCGCCGCTCAGTTCGATGACCTTATCCTTGTACTTCTTGGTCGCGGCCGCGCGGTCGTCGGCGTACTCCTTGTAGAACGCCTCCGCCGTCAACTTGAACGCGGGCTCGACCTTCGAGATGTCCTCGACATTCGGCTTCGGGCGCGGCTTCTGTTCCAGTGCGACCTCGTCGCCGGCCGCGTCGCGCACGCGGAGCTTCGGATTTGCCTTCTTCAACTCGAGGGCGACTTCGTCCGACACCTTCGTGCCGGTGAGGTTCAACTCGGTCAGCGTTTTGAGATCCTTGAGCGCGCGAACGTGCTCGTCGGTGACCGGATTGCCGCTCACCGAAATCTCCTTCAGCTTCGCGTGCTTCGCGAGGTCCTTCAGCCCGGTGCCGGTGATCTTGCAGTCCGACGCCCAGAGCGTTTCGAGGTTCGGGATCGCGGCGACCGGCGCGAGCGCCGCGTCGGTGATCTGCTTGTTCTCGGTGAGGTTCAGGCGCTGGAGCGCGGTCAGACCGCTGAGGTGGGCGAGGCCCTTCTCGGTGACGCGGGTGGCGTACAGGTTGAGCGTCTTCAGCCCGGTCAGCCCCGCGAGGTGCTTCACGCCCTCGTCGGTCGTGTTGGAGTAGTTGAGGTCCAGGTCCTCGAGCCCCTTCAGCCCCGCGATGCCCGCGAGCCCGTCGGCCGTCGCGGTGCCGAACCGGAGCCGCTTCAGGTTCGTGAGCTTGCCGACGTGCGCGCCGCCGGCCCTGTCGATCGCGGGCGTGTAGATGAGTTCGAGTTCCTGAAGGTCTTTCATCCCGTCGAGGAACGCCAGCCCATCACCGTTGGCACCTTGCGAGCGCGTGGCCGTGAGCTTCTGGAGCTTCGTCAACGCCGCGAGGTGCGCGAGCCCGGCCGCGGTCACCTTGTCGCCGTCGACGCGCAACTCGCGCAGTCCGGTCATGCCCTTCAGGTGGGCGAGCCCGGCGTCGGTGAGCTTCTCGCCGCCGACGCTGAGCGTCTTGAGCTTCGTCATCTTCGTCATGTGCTTGAGCTGGTTGTCGTCGAACTCGTACTTGCTGCCGACGTGCAGTTCTTCCATCTCGGCCATGTCCGCGAGGGACGCGAACGCCGCGTCGGTGACCGCCTTGCTGTAAACGGAGAGTTTCTTAAGCTTGGTGAGTTTCGCGAGCTGTGCGACGCCCGCGTCGGTGAGCACGTCGCCGCTGAGGTACAGTTCGTCGAGTTGCGTGAACCCGCCGATGGTCTTCAGGCCGGCGTCGGTGACCTTCGTACCGCCGAGCGCGAGCCGTTGGAGCTTCGGGACGTCCTTCAGGTGTGCGACGCCCGCGTCGGTGATCGAGGGGCACTGATTGAGGTTCAGGTAAATCGGCTTGGACGATTTGAGGAGCAGCGGGCGGAGCTTCTCGAGGTCCGCGTCGGTCGGCCCCGGGTCGCGGAACTGGAAATGAACCGGCTCGCCCTCCTTGCGGCCGTAGGTGTTCTCGTAGCCGTTGAGCTTGACGATGGCGGCGCGCAGGTCCGCGTCGTCATCGGCGCGGGCCGCGGAGGTAACGCCGGTCAGGCTGAGGGCGAGGAGGAGGAAGTAAGTCGTTCGCACGGTTGGCCCCCGATCAAAGTGCGCCGTCCGGCGCGGGTGCTTACGGCAGTTTATCCGCCGCATCGGGGTGCGACTGTAACTCCCAGCGGCCGCCGCCCCGCGCGGGAAGCCCTATAATTCCGGTATGAGCACGCACGGAACGCCGAACGTCGTCGGCATCGATCTGGGAACCACCTTCAGTCTCGCGGCGTACGTCGAGAACGGCCGCCCGGTCGTCGTCCGGGACGAGCGCGGGGTCGCGCTCGTGCCGAGTTGCATCTCGTTTCATGACGATGGAACAGTGCTGGTCGGCTCCGCGGCCCGCGAGCGGGCGCTCTCCGACCCCGAACACACGATCTTCAGCGTCAAGCGCCTCATGGGCCGCACGCTCGCGGATCTGAAGAAGGAACTCTTTCCAGCACATTGGGATCCTAAGCTTAGAATTCCACGTGGACAAGTTGTCGCGG